>Ga0307439_1000016_pt1 | contig 103719 bp, 91 predicted proteins | sample SalMarWE160490MG_FD_202142 | JGI IMG/M metagenome (GOLD analysis project Ga0307439, IMG submission 202142) | Salt marsh sediment microbial communities from the Plum Island Ecosystem LTER, Massachusetts, United States - WE1604-90 | ecosystem: Environmental > Aquatic > Marine > Intertidal zone >... | reverse complement strand
TCGGCGCTTCCTTGACGAGCTTGAAGCGAACGAAGGTGACCAACCCCTGACGCTGGAGGACGATTTGCGAGTTCTGCGAGACGCGGGGCTTCATGATGTGACTGTCTTCTGGCTGGAATACAGGGAAGCTGTTATCGGTGGTTGGAAGTAGGAGACCCTGCTTCGACGTCCGGCAATGAGTAGGGAATAGGTCTCGTGGATCACAACGCCATCGTGCGGTTCGTGGTGGCGATGGGGTGCCCACGTCTCCTTGCGTACCCTGGCGCCTGCGGGTAGGTTGTCTTGTATCGTAGACTTTGCCAAGCCGCGCGTGCGGCTCAGCTCGATGCCGTTGGGCGGCATCAATAGACCGGAAGGGAGTGTAGACATGGGGGGCGAAAGGAATAGTACTGCAGGCAAAGCGCCCGACATGGACACCTACACACAACAGCTGGCTGTGTGCAATCCCTTGATCGAGCCGGTCATTCCGTCGGCTATCCAGGCACTGCAACTCCCTTCGGGGAGCCGAGGACTGGATGCAGGATGCGGAATTGGCCTCCAAGCCTTGTTGTTGGCAGAAGCCGTAGGGCCGGCTGGACATGTCACCGGCCTTGATTTGTCGCCCCAGTTCTTGGTTCACGCAAGGGAAATTGCAGAGAAGGCCGGCCTCTCGGAACGAATCTCCTTCCAGCAAGGAGACGTGAACAGACTTCCCTTCGACGACGACACCTTCGACTGGACGTGGAGTGCGAACTGCGTAGGGTATCATCCTGCAGAGCCTCTGCCATTGCTGAGGGAACTTACACGGGTGGCAAAGCCAGGCGGCAGCGTGGCCATTCTTGCCTGGTCTTCTCAACAGTTGCTTCCGGGGTATCCCCTGCTGGAGGCCCGGCTGAATGCGACCTCTTCGGGGATTGCCCCTTTCGTCAAGGGGAAGAGACCGGAGTTGCACTTCTTGCGCGCGCTGGGTTGGTTTCGAGAAGCGGGCTTGGAGGAACCCACGGCCCAAACCTTCGTGGGTGACGCTCATGCCCCGCTAAGCGATGATATGCGCAGCGCCTTGATAGCGCTCCTTGAGATGCGCTGGCCTGGGGCGCAGTCAGAGGTGACACAGGAGGACTGGGCGGAATTTCAGCGTCTCTGTCAACCAGAGTCATCGGACTTCATTTTGGATCTTCCCGACTACTATGCCTTCTTCACCTATTCGATGTTCCGCGGCAAGGTCGCCGAATGAACCCCTCGAAGGGATACCAAGATTAGGCATTTGCGGTGGCCGCAGGGCAAGCATACGGGGTCGCCCCCTAGGCGCTCCAGGCTCACTTGCTGCTTCCCATGGCCGTGTTGCCGCGCCAGCGTGCTCTGGTAGAATCCCTGTGAATCCAGTTGGAGGTAGCAGTATGATCAGACTTGCCATCGCCGCCCTTCTTGGCGCACTCGTGGGGGCCGTCGTAGCTGCCGGCGTCTCCCTCTTGGCCTTCACCTACCCGGTACAAACGGAGGTCACCAACCTTCCCCTCGATGACAGCGGGAACCTTCGGATCACCGGCAGTATCGAGACGGTGATAGGCGTCGGGACAGCGGGGCAGCCCCAAGCGAGCATCGACGAGTTGGTGAAGTGGCGCGAGGCCTCAACGCTCGAGTGTGTCTGCTCGGAGAGAAGGTAGACTGCCCGACCTGCGCCTCGAGCCTGGCTACGATCGGTGTCTTGCCCTGCTAGGCAGCCCAGGGGTCGATGAGCACCTTGCCCTCGCTGCGGGCGTCCTCTAGCTCGCGCATGCAGGCCTCCGTTTCCGCCAGGGGGGCGATGCGGGTGATGATGTCCTGGCAGTGCACCTTGCCGGCGGCCAGCAGGTCGAGGGCGGCAGGGAAGCGTCCGCCGCTGCCGAATACGCCCTGGATGCGCAACTCGCGGGCCATCACCATGAGGCTGGAGAGGGTGTACGACTTCTCGCTGTGGCCCACCACCAGCAGCGTGCCGCCGGGGCGCAGCAGCCCCAGGGCTGGGTTGGCGGCCTCCGGCACCCCCGTGCACTCGAACACGACGTGCACGCCCAGACCCGTCTCAGCCCGCACCAGGTCGGCCAGGCTGGCGGCGCTGGGGTCGACCACGTGGTCGGGCCCCAGCTTGGCGGCCAACGTTCGGCGGGGCTCAGAGGGTTCGCTGACGATGGTCGGCTGCACTCCACGGTCCCTGAGCACGTCAGTGATGAGCAGGCCGACGGGTCCCGCTCCGGTGACCAGGGCTGCCTGCCCGGCCTCGATCGCCGATACGTCCACGGCGTGCACAGCGACGGACAGCGGCTCGGCCAGGGCGGCGTGGGCCAGGTCGAGGCCCGGCGGCACCGGCAGGAGGGTGCTGTGGTGAGAGACCAGCAGCTGGGCGAATGCCCCCGGCCGGATGCCCATGCCGAAGCCCTCGGGTTGGAGGCAGAGCTGGGGCCGACCGGCGAGGCAGTATTCGCACTGGCCGCAGGTCTTGGTGGGCTTGACCACCACCCGATCGCCGGGCTGCCAGCCACTGACGTCGGGGCCGATGCTGATCACCTCGGCTGAGACCTCGTGGCCGGGGGTAGTGCCGAGGAAGAAGACCCCTTTGGCGAAGAGATGGACGTCGCTGCCGCAGATGCCGCAGTAGCGAACCTTCATCAGCACCTCGCCGGCGGCAGGTTGGGGATCGGCCATATCCTCCACGACCATCCCCTGTTGGCCGCGATATACCAGGGCCTTCAACGGCCTGCCTCCTCCTGAATTGGCTGTCCGATTGGCAGTCGGCGAGAGGCATTGTATAATCCTGCCGCATCCTGAACAAGCCAGCGATGGGCAGAGAGCGTCTCCAGGGGGAGGACAGATATGGCGACAATTGACGGCGGCGAGATGGTGGTTCGCATGCTGGAGCGAGAGGGCATTCGAGAGATATTCACCCTCCCTGGCGAGCACGTGGACCCGATACTGGGCGCCGCCGACGGCCATGGCTTCCGCATCATCGACACCCGCCACGAGCAGGCGGCGGGCCACATGGCCGACGGCTGGGCGCGGGTGACCGGACGTCCCGGGGTAGCGGCGGTTACCGCCGGGCCGGGTGTCACCGACGTGGTCACGGCCGTGGCCAACGCCTATCTAGACGCCATCCCCATGCTGGTCATCGGCGGGCGCAGCGCGCTGGCCGAGGATGAGACCATGGCTATGCAGGCGCTGCCCCAGGTGGAGATGATGAGACCCATCACCAAGTGGGCCTACACCGTTGCCCAGCCCCGGCGCATCGCCGAGTTTACGGCCATCGCTTTGCGTCAGGCCACCAGCGGGCGGCCGGGCCCCGTCTATCTGGACATCCCCCTGGATGTGATCACCGCCCGTGTGGAAGAGGAGCGGGTGCTCTTTCCCCAGGAGTACCGACCCAAGGCGCCGCCGGCCGCTCAGCCCGAGGCCATCGCCAGCGCCCTCGATCTGCTGGGGCAGGCCCAGCGGCCGGTCATCCTGGCTGGAGGAGGCGTCTGGTTCGCTCAGGCGGCGGATGAGCTGAGGGAATTCGCGGAGTTGACTCAGATTCCCGTCCTGGCCAATGGCAAGGCCAGAGGCTGCGTGCCGGAGGACACGCCCCTGGGGTACGGCGACTTCGTGCCTCTGGCGGCCGGCCGACCGGATGTCGCGCTCGTTTTGGGCGCCCGCCTGGGGCTGTTCACCGGCGGCCGCTACTTCTCCCTCATTCCGGCCGATGCCAAGGTCATCCAGGTGGACATCGAGGGTGAGGAGATCGGCCGCAATCGGGACGTCCAGTTGGGCATCGTCGGCGACTGTCGCGAGGTGCTTCGTCAACTACTGGATCGTGCGCGCCAGCACTCCTGGCCTCGGCGAGACGCCTTGCTGGGGGTTCTGGACGGCGCTCGCCGCGGTCGCCGGGAAGCATTCGCTCAGGCCCTGGCGTCCGACGCGCCGCCGATCCATCCCTTCCGGCTGGCCAGCGAGGTCGCTCGTTTCCTCCCCGACGATGCCATCATCGTCGCCGACGGCGGCGAGGCCTGGGACTGGATGAACAGCGCCGCGGTGGTGAAGAGGCCAGGGCACTGGCTCTCTCACGGCTATCTGGGCTGCTTGGGGGTTGGCCTTAGCTTCGGCATGGCGGCCAAGCTGGCCTTCCCCGAGAAGCAAGTGCTCGTGTCCACCGGCGACGGGTCGCTGGGGCTCAACCTGGCGGAGTTCCATACCGCCGCCAAGCACAGCCTGCCGATCGTGGTGGTAGTGTTCAACGACAAGGCCTGGGGCATGTGCAAGCACGGCCAGGAGATGAGCCGTGGCAAAGGGCAGACGGTGGCCACCGAGTTGGGTCTGGTGCACTACGAGAAGGTCGCCGAGGCTCTGGGGGCTTACGGCGAACTGGTGGAGAAGCCCGCCGATATTGTGCCGGCCCTGGAGCGAGCCTTCCGCAGCGGAAAACCAGCCTGCCTGAACGTCCTTATCGACCCCGATGTCGTCTCGCCGGCCACCATAGGCGGCGCGGCGATGACCAGCGCTATGCTGTCGTCCGCTACTTAGGGCCCCGCCGACGCCGTGACCTCTGGCGGCGAACCACGGCCTCCGTCGCTAACTGCCATCGCCGCGGGGTGTCCGTGGCAAGTTGCCCTGCGTCTGCAAGGGCGGTAGATTGTGAGCGGTATGTTTGGCAGACGGTTGGCAAAAAGGACCGAGCCGCAAGTCCAGGTTCGGCCGGCGGTTGCCGAAGATTGGCAGGCCTTTCTCGTCCTGATTGAGGCCCTGTATCAGGAGCTGGGTGAGGATAGGCCGCCCGAGCGCCGCCTGATGAAACTGTTCGACGACGCTGTAGCGGGTGACTCGCCGTTCAGGCTGCTCTTCGCCGTCGTAGAGGGCGAGCTGTGCGGCATGCTATCGTTGGCTATTGTGCCCACTACCCAGGGGGCAGGCTGCTTCGGCTATCTCGATGACGTCTTCGTTCTGGAGCAGTGTCGCGGCCAGGGCATAGGGACCAAATTGATGCGAGAGGCGCTGAGCCAGGCCCGCAAGAGCGGCTGCGTTCGGGTGGAGCTTGGTACGCGGCGGGATAACGTCCGTGCCCGCCGTCTGTACGAGCGGTTGGGGTTTCAGGAACTGGACGGCGTCAGGTACTGGCTGATGCTGCGCTAGAGGCGGGACGGCGCGGCCTTTTGTTCTCTTTCTTTGTCATGCATCTGCATCACCTGGCTGGCGAACTAGACGAAAAGGATTTCCTTGGTGCCGATGTCGCCATATCGGCGATTTGTTGTGATTCTCGCCGGGTCGCGCCGGGATCCCTGTTTGTGGCCGTGCCCGGCTTTCGGGTCGATGGGCACGACTACATAAGGGAGGCAGTGGCTGGCGGCAGCGCGGCCGTAGTCGTTCAGGCCGACCGGCGGGCGAAGTGGCAGGCTGCTGTCGAGGGAGGCCGCTTGCCTGCCATCGTGGTGCCCGACAGCCGCCGGGCTCTGGCGGCCCTGGCGGCCGCCTTCCACGGCTATCCGGGGAGGCGGCTGCGGGTCATCGGCGTCACCGGTACGGACGGTAAGACCACCACCATTCACCTTATCAGTGCCCTTCTGGAGGCGGCAGGCTATCGCACCGGCCTGTTGAGCACCGTCAATTGCAAGGTGGGCGATCGCTTCTTCCCCAACGAGTACCGCTTCACCACGCCCGAGGCGCCCCAGGTGCAGGCTCTCCTGGCCGAGATGGCGACCGCTGGGGTCGACTACGCCGTCCTGGAATCGACCTCCCACGGCCTGGCCCTGCACCGCCTGGACGGCTGCGAATACGATGTGGCAGTGGTGACCAACGTCACCGCTGATCACCTAGACTTTCACCGCTCGCGAGAGGAGTACCTGGCGGCCAAGGGTCGCCTGTTTGCCATGCTCGACCAGGCGGCTGACAAAGGGGTGGAGAAGGTGGCTGTGCTCAACGTCGACGAGCCGGCCGCCGCCTACTTCGCCGGCCTCACGCGGGCTCGAATCGTGACCTACGCTGTGCAGAAGGCGGCCGACCTTCAGGCGACCGATATCACTCCGACCGAGTGGGGCTCTCGCTTCTGTGTCCGGGCGGAAGGGAACGAGTTGGAAGTGGCCGTTAGGCTTCCCGGCCTGTTCAACGTCTACAATAGCCTGGCGGCGTCGGCGGTAGCGCTGTCCCAGGGCATGTCGCTGGCTGCCGTTGGGGATGCTCTGGAATCTTTCCCCGGCGTGCCGGGCCGCCTGGAGCGTATCGATGAGGGTCAGCCCTTCACGGTGGTGGTGGACTTCGCCCATGCGCCTGAGGCACTGCGTCGCGTCCTAGCCTTCCTGCGCGAGCGATGCCAGGGGCGGCTCATCGTCGTCTTCGGCTGCATCGGCGAGAGGGAGAGGCCCCGTCGCCTGGGCATGGGGCTGGCGGCCGGCGATCTGGCCCACTTCGCCATCCTCACCAACGACAACCCCTTCCAGGAGGACCCCCAGGCCATCCTGGCGGAGATCGCCCAGGGCCTGGCGAAAGTCGGCCGACACGAGGGGCATCATTTCGTTCGCATCGCTGATCGGCGGGAGGCCATCGCCCACGCTTTGGCCATGGCCGTCGAGGGGGACATTGTGCTCCTGGCCGGCAAGGGGCACGAGCAGTCCATCACCATCAGCGACACGGTCATCCCCTGGGACGAGCGCCGGGTGGCGCGGGAACTCCTGCGGGAGATGTTTTCCTAGCGTACTGGCTTCGATCAACGACAGCGATCGATTGACCTCCTCCCTAGAAAGCTGTTAGTATTGATTACAGGAAAGGAGGTGATGTGGATGGACGATAATCGTAGCACGGGCCTCAGGCCTGTCCACCCGCACCGCCATTCCTTGGAGGTGATGGCGGGCTAGGCCCTGGGGCCTAGCGCGAAAGCCAGCCCGCTACGGCGGGCTGGCTTTTTGTTTGGCGGTGGTATATCCTTCCCTTGTCATGGCCGACAGATTCTCCGCCGAGGCTCTGAGGGAAAGCCTCACGACCAGCTTTGTCGGGCGCCATCTGGAGTATCGGGTGGCTCTCCGTTCTACCCAGGACCTCGCCCGCGAGCTGGCCCAGGCAGGTGCAGCCGAGGGAACAGTGGTCCTCGCTGGCCGCCAGACAGCGGGCCAGGGCCGTCTGGGGCGCTTCTGGGTCTCGCCGCGGGGTGGTCTGTACCTCACGGTCGTCCTTTGCCCACCGGCCGAGCATCTGAAGGCGCTGGTCATCATCGCTGGCCTGGCAGTGGCCCGCGGCATCGAGCGTCTGGCGGGCCTGAAAACGAGTCTGAAGTGGCCGAACGACGTGCTGGTGGGCGAGCGGAAAATCGCTGGCATTCTCAGCGAGTCGGAGCTGGTGGGCGAAAATGTGAGTTATGCCCTGGTGGGTATCGGCGTGAACGTCAACGCCGACATGGCTCCCTACCCTCAGTCGGCCCCCCTGGCCACCAGCGTCATGACGGAGCTGGGGCAGGAGGTGCCGCGAGAGGCCCTGGCGGCAGGCATCCTTAACGAGTTCGAGGCGCTCTATCTGGCCGCTCAGGCGGGCGAGCCGATTCATGAGGAGTGGCGCGCTCGCCTGGGTACGCTGGGCAAGGACGTGCGGGTGCGCTTCGGCGAGCGAGCGGAAGAGGGCCTCGCCGAGGATGTGGATAGCGATGGCAACCTCATCCTGCGCCGAGCCGACGGCTCCCGTGTGATCATCGCTGCCGGCGACGTCACCCTGCGCTAGGCCAGAATCTCCCGCGCGGTTTGTCCTGCCTAGGCGCTCTCCTCCTCGGGCTTAGGGCTGGCTGGCTGGGGGACGGGCAGCTTGGCCAGGAAGTACTGGATCAAATCGATGGGGAAGGGGAAGATCACTGTGCTGTTGCGCTCGGTGGCGATCTCCGTCAGGGTCTGGAGGTAGCGGAGCTGGAGGGTGCCAGGTGAGGCGGCGATGATGCGGCCCGCCTCGGACAACTTCTCCGCGGCCTGGAATTCGCCCTCGGCGTGGATGACCTTGGCCCGCCGCTCCCGCTCGGCCTCTGCCTGACGGGCGATGCTGCGCACCATCTCCGGCGCCAGGAGCACATCCCTTACCTCTACCGCCGTCACCTTGACCCCCCAGGGCTCGGTGGCCTCATCGACGGCGACCTGGAGGCGCTGGTTGATCTCCTCGCGTTTGGCCAGAAGCGCATCCAGGTCCGACTGGCCGATGGTACTGCGGAGGGTAGTCTGGGCGATGAGGGCGGTGGCCCGGAAGTAGTTCTCCACCTTGACCACGGCATCCTCAGGATTGACCACCCGGAAGTACATCACCGCATCGACCTTAACCGTTACGTTGTCGGTGGTGATCATCTCCTGGCTGGGCACGTCCACGGTGAAGACACGCAGGTCCATCTTCACCATCCTGTCCACGATGGGCAGGATGATGAACAGCCCTGGCCCCTTGGCCCCTACCAGGCGGCCCAGGCGGAAAATGACCCCCCGCTCGTACTCCTGGACGATCTTTACGGCCAGGGGGAACAGAGGGATCAGCAGGACGTAGCCGAGATACGTGAGAAGCTTGGCCACCCGGCCGTCGCTCGGTGGTGCACTAGCCATGCTCTAGCTCCTTTCTTCTTTCCTTACCGTCAGCTTGAGGCCTTCGATTGCTGTAATCACTACCTCCTCGCCCTCCTCCACACTGCCCTCCTCCAGGGTAGCGGACCAGTATTCGCCATCAACGAACACCATACCATTGGGGTCAAGGGGCGAACGGGCCACGCCGCGGCGGCCGATGAGGGTGTTGACGCCCGTCACCGCTGGCTGGCGGCGGATGCGCAGCAGCGATGTTACCACAAACAGGAAGAAGGCGCCTGCCGCCGCTGCCATGCCATAGATCAGCCACCTGTTGACCTGGAATTCGGGTGGGTTGCCCCAGGTTAGCAACAAGCCACCCAGAATGAGGGCCACTACGCCCCCGATGCCTAATATGCCGCCGCTGGTCACAAAGATCTCGGCCACAAACAGGCCGAAGGCCAGGAGGATGAGGATGAGCCCTGCCCAGTTGAAGGGGAGGACGCTGAGGGAGAAGAAGGCCATGATGAGGGCGATGGCCCCGAAGACGCCGGGGAAGATCTGGCCGGGGTGGACGATCTCGAAGAAGAGGGCTATCGAGCCCAGGCTGAGGAGGAGGAAGGCGATGTTGGGGTCGCTGATGATGTCCAGGAAGCGCTCGGCGAAGTTCATGTTGTTGTGGACGATCCTGTCCTCCTCGAGGGCGTCTCTGGTGGCGAGCGCGGTGGTGCGGTCAACCAGTTGTACCTCACGCCCGTCCACCGCTTCCAACAGGGAGGGGAGGTCGTCGGCGACCAGGTCCACCACGTTCAGGTCGACGGCCTCCGTCTCCGTGGCCGAGACGGCCTCGCGCACAGCCTGCTCTGCCCATTCAGCGTTGCGGTCGCGATAGTTGGCGATGCTCTTGGCATAGGCTACGGCGTCCTCGGTCACCTTCTTGCCCAGGGTGCCCTCGATGTCCTCGCCGCCCGCTCCCACCGGGCTGGCGGCGCCGATGCGGGTGCTGGGGGCCATGGCGGCGATGTTGGCAGCCATGGTGATGAAGGTCCCCGCCGAGGCAGCCTTTGCCCCCTTCGGCGATACGAAGACGATGACCGGTATGCGGTCTTTCTCGATACGCTGGACGATGTCCTCCATGGAGGACATGAGACCGCCGGGGGTATCCAGCTCGATGACCACCGCTATCGCCTTGGCATCTTCGGCCTGGTCGATGCCACGGTCGATGTAGCGGGCCATGACGGGGTTCACGTCACCGTCGGCCTTCAGAACGTGAACCGCGCCCTCCGGCCCGCCGGGGCCGCAGGCGGCAGCCAGGAAAGCCAGGGCGATCGTCAGGAGCAGCAGACGGCGCACAAGAACCAGTCGCTGCCTCCGGGGCATGGCCAGGATACGATCCCTCATGAGCGGAACCTCGTCTAGCGTCATTATAGCCGCTTGGCCGCTCGGTTCCTACTGCTGCCGTCGGTTCCGGAGAAGCGAGCGGGAATGCAGAACCGCCACGGTTTGCGCTATGATCTGCAAGCAATGTTAACAGATAGAAGGGCCCCTTGGAGGCTTCTCTTTGTGGCTTTGCTAGCGGCAGTCGCCTTGGGCGTCGGCTGCCGCACCTCTCCGGAGGTTGCACCTCCGGGCAGCGGGGAGGAATCGGTAGGGTCGCCGACGCCTCTGCCCACGACCGAGAGGCTAGTGACCCCAAGCCTCTCTACCCCGGCAGCGTTGCAGGCAAGCCCTCGTGCCGAAGGGGCGGAAGCGCCTTCCTCTCAGCCCGGCCAGTCGGCGGCAGCCTTCTGGTGCGCAGATGAGGAACCCCTTACGGGGCCCACCGCTGTTCCTCTGTCGTCGGCCTTCGCGCCAACGCCATCCCATCGCGATGCTGCCCTGGAGGAGGTTATCCGGAGCAGTCTCGGCGATGAGGTGGACAGCTACGGAGTGGTGGTCAAGAACCTGGTCAGTGGGGCCGTAGCGGAAGTCAACTCGCATAAGCGTTTCGAAACAGCGAGTCTCTTCAAGCTCTGGGTGATGTATGAGGTCTACAAGCAGGTGGAACTGGGCCTGGTGGACATGGATGAGGAGTTGCTAGTGACGCCCTATTATGCCTCCTGGGACGCAGGGAGCTTACCCGTTGAGATATGCGATACGCTGACGGTACGCGAGGCTTTGTGGGCCATGATCACCTATAGTGACAACGCGAGCGGCTTCCTGCTGCGAGACAGGGTCGGGATGGGTAACATCCATCGCGATCTGCAAGCGTTGGGGCTGATCGAAAGCGCTTTCAGGCACGAGAACGTGACTAGTACAGCGGCCGATATGGCGCTCTTCTTGGAGATGGTGGTCTTACGAGCGGCCGTCAGCAACGAAGCCAGCCGAGAGATGCTCGACCTTATGCTAGCTCAACAGGTGCGCGACCGCCTGCCAGCGCTGCTGCCCCCTGGCACGGAGGTCGCCCACAAGACGGGCGATCTGCCCGAGGTTACTCACGATGTGGGCATCGTTTACTCTCCGCAGCCCACCTATGTCATCGCTGTGCTGTCCGACAGAGGCGGAGAGTCCGAACCCATCGCCCTTCTCTCCCGCGCTATCTACGACTACTTCAATCGTTGAGCGGCGACGGCCGTTGGTTGTAGAATGGGGCCAAGTCTGAATAGAAAGGGCTTGTCTATGGTCGGAGAGTCGCCACGTTGTCGCGGCATGCGCGACCTGCTGCCCGCCGATATGGCGCGCTTTCGGCGGGTGGAGGAGGTCTTTCGCACTGCCTGCCTGGCCTGGGGCTATCAGGAGGTGCGCACTCCCACCATCGAGCACCTCCACTTGTTCACGGCTGCTGGCACCCTCTCCCCCCAGATGCTGGGGCGCGTCTACTCGTTCCTGGACTGGGATGGCTGGAGCGGCGAGCGGGTGGTGCTGCGCCCCGACGCTACCATACCGACCGCCCGCTTGTTCTTGGAGCACCTGCAGCAGGAGAAGCTGGCCAAGCTCTTCTACATCCAGAACGTATTTCGCTTCGCTGAGGGAGACGAGCCGCGGGAGGGCTGGCAGTGCGGCGTGGAGCTTATCGGCGATACTCAGCCGCGAGGCGAGGTGGAGCTTATCCTTCTCGGCTGCCAGACGCTGGAGCGGTTGGGCTTGGGTCCAGTCGAGATGCGTCTCTTCCATCCTGGCATCGTGCGGTCGGTTCTCGCTCAGGCTGGCCTGGAGCGCGCCGACCAGGTCCGCGTCTACGATCGTATTCTGGACGGCGATCTGACAGTCCTGGCCGAGGTGGAGGAGCGACTGCCCTCCCTGGGAGCGCCTCTGCGGCTGCTGTTCGAGGGCGAGGGGGCCGGTAGCGCTTATCTGGCCAATCTTGGCAGTGCCTTCCAAAAGGCGGTGCCCCAGATGGCTCGCCCCCTGGAGGAACTGGCCACGCTGGTCGATACGCTGTCGGCTCTGGCCTGCCGCTGTCAGGTGGCTACGGCGCTGGTGGGCAGCTTCGAGTACTATACGGGGCCCGTCTTCCAGTTCGTGGCCAACGGTGAGAGGGTGGGAGGGGGCGGCCGCTACGACGGCCTGATCGCTCTGGCGGGCGGCCCCGATGTGGCAGCCTCCGGCTTTGCCCTGGACGCGACCAAGCTGGCCAGGCTACTGCCTTCGCTGGGCGAGGCCATTCCCCCGCAGGAAGCTGTCTGTGTGAGGCCCGTCTCTGACCGAGCAGATGTTGTGGCGACGGCCTTCGCCGTTATTGGCCCGCTTCAGGAGCTGGGCCTGCGGACGGAGGTGGCCCTGGTCCGAGATGCGCCTTCTGTCTGCCGCTGGGAGGTGACGGTGAAGTCTTCTCGTGAGGGTATTGGCTACTCCCTCCACGATCGGACCAAGAAGCGGCGGCAGAGGTTCGCCAAGCTCGACGATCTGTTGGCCGCTCTGGAGGCGACGGGCGGTGTCCCTTAAGCTGGCCCTTCCCGCTGGCCAGCTAGCTCAGCCCACCGATGAGCTTCTGAGGCAGGCTGGCCTGATCGTCCGCGGCTACACGGACGGCTCCCGCTCCTATCGACCGGGCCTGGACGGCCGGCAGGACGTGCTCCTGCGGGTCTTCCGCGAGAAGGACATCCCCATCCAGATCGCCTTGGGCAACTACGACCTGGGCATCTGTAGCTTGGCCTGGCTGAAGGAGCTGCTCATTCGCTACCCCAGCGAGGCGGTGGTGCAGCTAAGGGCCCTGCCCCTGGGCCCCTCGAGCTTGTACGTGACGGCGTCCAATAGCGGTCTGACGAGCCTGGAGGGCCTGGCGGGGGTGCCTGGCCTGCGGCTGGTCAGCGAGTACCCCAACCTGACCGAGGCGTTCGCCCTCAGCGCCCGCCTGCCCGCCTATCGGGTCTTCTCGCTGTGGGGGGCGGCGGAGGCCTATCCCCCCGAGGATGCTGATCTGGCGGTCGTCGCTGGCAGCAGTGAGGAGGAGGTGCGAGAGCAGGGGCTGACGCCGCTGTATCGCCTGCTGGTGGGCTCACCTTGGCTCATCGCTCACCGCCGCAGCCTTGAGGGGAAGGACTTGAGCCCTGTGCTGGGCCCCCTCATGGCCCTGGAGGGCGGTCGGCAGCCGGAAGTCGGCCTGGAGTTGCCCTCTGCCCTGGCTGCGCCGCTACGGGCGCCCCTGGCAGCCGAGCGGTCGGACACCACTGTGCGCTTGGCACTGCCCGATGGGCACCAGCAGGCCAGCGCCGCCGCTATCCTGCGAGCAGCCGGCCTCTCCTGTCAAGGCTACGACGAGCGGGGATGGGTGCGCAGGCCACGGAGCTCCCTGGAGGGCCTGGAGGTGAAGGTCATTCGGCCGCATGACATGCCGCAGCAGGTGGCCCTGGGCAATTTCGACCTGGTCATCAGCGGTCGCGACTGCTTGATGGAGCATCTTTTCCACTTTCCTGGCAGTCCAGTAGAGGAAATCGTGGATCTTGGCGGCGGCCAGTTCGACCTGTCGGCGGTGGTCAGTGAGGACCTGCCGGCAGCCAGCTTGGCCGAAGCCGTCGAGCTTTGGCGCAGCCAGGGCCTGAAGACCATTCGGGTGGCTTCGGAGTTTCCTGCCGTCGCCGACCACTATGCCCGCCGGAACCATTTCTGGCGCTATCAAGTGATACCCATCAGCGGCGCCTCCGAGGGCTTTGTCCCCGAGGACGCTGATCTGCTTATCGAGGGCGTCCAGACGGGCAGAACGCTGGCTGAAAACAAACTCAAGGCCATCGACCGCTTCTTGCGTTCCACCACTTGCCTTATCGCCAGCAAGCGGCAGCCGCGGCCTGCGAAGGCCGAGCTTCTATCGCAGCTCATCGAACGCTTCCGCCAGGCGGGCTCGACCGCGCCGGCGGTGGGCAGGTGATAAAATGGCCGTGGGAGGTTGTCAAAGCAAAGATGCCAGCACTGGCCCTGCATGCTGCTGTCGTCAAGCGTATCGCGGAGCAACTCGGTCACCGTGCCCTCGATGTGGACCCAGGGAGTCTCTATCTGGGCTCTACCGCTCCCGACGTTCATATCCTGATGCGCTGGGAGAGGGAGCGCACCCACTTCTTCGACCTGCAAGAGTTCGAGGAACAGAGCTCGGTGGCCGCCATGTTCGATTTCTATCCGGCCCTGGCCCGCCCGGCCGAGCTCAGCTCCGCAACGGTGGCCTTCGTTTGCGGTTATATTTCCCATCTGGTGATGGATGAGATCTGGATCAATGATGTCTATCGGCCCTTCTTCAGTCGGTCTTCGCCCCTGGCTGGTGACCTGCGAGCGAACGTCATGGACCGAGCCGTCCAGTACGAGCTGGACCGTCAGGCTCGTGCTGACCGGCAGGCTATGGCTCACATCGTGAAGGAGCTTGCCCAGCCGACCTCTGACCTGGAGGTGGGCCTCATCGAGGGGGGCCCTTTAGGGCTGTGGCGCGAGCTGATGGTAGAGGCGCTGAACCACCCGCCGGACTGGGAGCGGTTTCGCTTCTTCGGCGGTCGCGCGCTGAGGGTGGCGGGCATCGAGACGCCCGAAGCCTTCGCCGAGTTCGTGAAGACGCTCCCCGCTCTGGTGGCTGAGGCCACCGATTACCTCGGCCGCGAGCGAATCGATGTTTTCCTGGAGAAATCGCTGAACGAGGGCCGGAGGGCCATCGAGGAGTACCTGGATTGAGGCTGGTTCACGGCAGTGAGGAGGGCCGCCGCCTGCTGGCCCGCCTGCGTCGTCCCCTGGGGGAGGCCGGGTTGCCCCCGGCCGTCCGCCGGGAGATACGGCGTGTCTTCGGGGCAGACCTGGACGCCCAGGCGGTAGTGGACCGCATCCTGGCCGACGTGCGGGAGGGCGGCGACGCCGCTGTTCGGCGCTACAACGAGGAGATCGACGGCGTCCGGCCAGGGGCTGAACTGCCGCTGAAGGTGTCGGCGCAGGAGATAGAGAAGGCTTACGCGCAGGTGGACGAAGAAGTGGTGGGGGCGCTGCGCTTTGCCGCGGACCGCATCCGGGCCTACCACCACAAGCAGCTTGGCCACTCTCTGGCTGGCTTCAATGAGGGTGGCCTCGGCCAGGTAGTGCGGCCGCTGGAGCGGGTGGGCATGTACGTGCCCGGCACCAGGGCGGTCTATCCCTCGTCGGTGCTCATGACCGCCATCCCGGCGCGGGTGGCTGGCGTTGCCGAGGTCTACATGGCCACGCCGGCGGCTGCCGATGGCACCATCTCGCCTCCGAAGCTGGTGGCTGGCGAGATCGCTGCCGTGGACGGCATCTTTCGGGCGGGCGGCGCTCAGGCCATCGCCGCGCTCGCCTTCGGCAGCGAGAGCATCCCCCGCGTGGACAAGATCTGCGGCCCGGGGAACATCTTCGTGGCCCTGGCCAAGCGTGCGGTGCACGGGCTGGTGGGCATCGACGGCATCTTCGGGCCTACGGAGACTCTGGTGGTGGCCGACGACGGGGCCGACGTCGCCCTGTGCGCCGCCGACCTCCTGGCCCAGGCCGAGCACGATGCACTGGCCAGCCCCATTCTCATCACCACCTCCGATGCCCTGGCCGCGGCGGTGATGCGAGAGCTCGAGCAGCAGATGCAGTCGCTGGAGCGGCGGGAGATCGCTGCTGCTGCCCTGGAAGGACAGGGACTGGCGATAGTGGTGGAGACGCTGGACGAGGCCCTGGCCCTGGCCAACGAGTACGCCCCTGAGCACCTGTCCCTGGCGGTGAGCGACGGCCAGCGCTACGTGGGCCAGGTGGCCAACGCTGGCTCCGTATTCGTTGGGGGGCTCTCGGCGGAGGCTGTGGGCGACTACACGGCCGGCCCCAGCCACGTCATGCCCACCGGCGGCAGCGCTCGCTTCTCCTCGCCTCTGGGGGTGCACGACTTCCTGAAGGTGACCAGCGTCGTATCCCTGGACGAGGCGGCGCTGGCTGAACTGGGGCCGGCGGCGGTGGTCATCGCCCGCGCCGAGGGGTTCACCGCCCACGCCCGGGCCATCGAGCGGCGGCTGGAGGGCGGGCGCTGATGTCTGACTCCGCCCGAACGAGGATGGACCCCCTGCGCCTGGTGCGGCCGGAGCTTCTGGACCTGCTGGGCTACGAGCCCATCGAGCCGGTGGATGTGCTGGCCGAGGAGCTGGGTATCCCTGCCGACCAGATCGTGAAGCTGGACGGTAACGAGAACCCCTACGGCCCCTCGCCGCGGGTCAAGGAGGCCCTGGCCAACTTCGACCTCTACCACATCTATCCCGACCCGGAGCAGCGGCGGGTGCGTCAGGCCCTGGCCGACTACCTGAGTCTGGACAGCGAGCACATCGTGGTGGGCAACGGCAGCGATGAACTGCTGGAGCTCATTGCCTGCCTTTTCCTTTCGCCTGGCGACGTGGCCGTTAATTGCGTGCCCACCTTCGGCATATATGCTTTCGTGTGCCAGATCCGGGGTGCTCGCGTCGTCGAGGTGCCCCGCCGCGAGGATTTCAGCCTGGACCTGGCGGCTGTGCAAGAGGCAGCGAAGGAGGGCGCCAAGGTCGTCTTCCTCGCTTCGCCCAACAACCCCAGCGGCAACACCATCTCGGCGGCTGAGTTGGAGACCGTGCTCGCCACTGGCGCCCTGGTGGTGGTGGACGAGGCCTACGTGGAGTTCAGCGACCGAAGCTTCGTGGGTCTGGTGCCCCGCCAGGACAATCTCATCGTCCTGCGCACCTTCAGCAAGTGGGCGGGCCTGGCTGGCCTGAGGGCCGGCTACGGCGCTTTCCCCAAAGGCATCGCCGAGCTCATGCGCAAGGTCAAGATGCCTTACAACATGAACGTGGCCGCTCAGGTGGCCGTCCTGGCCTCGCTGGAGGATAGGGAGACGCTACAGGAGCGGGTGGAGGCCATCGTCCGCGAGCGGGAGCGGCTCTTGGAGGAACTGGCGGCTGTTCCCTTCCTGCGAGCGTTTCCGTCGAGGGCTAACTTTATCCTCTGCCGCGCCCAGGGCATCGACGCGGCTGAGGTCTGGCGCCGCCTGCGCCAGCAGGGCATCTTCGTCCGCTACTTCGATACGCCTGGTGTGAAAGACTGCATCCGCATTACCGTGGGCAAGACGGAGCACACCGACCGGCTCCTGGCAGCCCTGAGGGAGATAGGAGGGAGCCTTGGCCGCTGAACGAAGAGGCAGTGTCCGCCGCGAGACGAAGGAGACGCAGGTGTCGGTGGAGATGAACCTGGACGGCGACGGCCGGGCCGACATCGCCACCGGCATCGGCATGCTGGATCATCTGCTGGAGCAATTGCCCCGCCATAGCCTGTTCGACATAACTATACGGGCCAGCGGCGACATCGAGCGCGATCCCCATCACCTGATCGAGGACGTGGGCATCGGCCTGGGGCGCGCCTTCTCCGAGGCCCTGGGCGAGCGACGGGGCATCGTGCGCATGGGCCACGCCATCGTGCCCCTGGACGAGGCGCTGGCGCTGGTGGCGGTGGACCTGAGCGGTAGGGGACACGCAGCGGTGGATTTGCCTGTCACCACTGAGCGCATAGGGCAGCTGCCCACGGAGATGCTCGCTCATCACCTGGCCGCGTTTGCCGTGGAAGGGCGGTTCAACCTGCATGTGCAGGTGTTGGCCGGGACCAACGACCACCACAAGGCGGAGGCGGTGTTCAAAGCCCTCGCGCGCGCCCTGGGCGACGCTACCCGCATCGACCCGCGCATCAGCGACATCCCTAGCACCAAAGGCACGCTGGAGGGCTAAACCTGCCCTCCGCCGGGATTCTTCGCTTCGCTCAGAATGACAGCAGCCACCGCCGTCACCCTGAGCGTAGCGAAGGGTCTTGGTTCAACCGGCCCGGTGCCGTGGCGACTCGGGGCTAGTACTCGCTAGTGTGCCGCCTCGTCCAGCTCGAAGCGGAACTCCTCGATGACGGGGTTGGCCAGGAGGAGGCGGCACATCTCCGCCACCTGCTTCTCAGCCTGAGCCCTGTCGTTGGCCTGGAAGCGGATCTCCATGTACTTGCCCGCTCGCACGCTCTCCACCTCTGCGAAGCCCAGGGAGAGCAGGCCGCCCTTGATGGTGAGGCCCTGGGGGTCGTTCACCGTGGGCTTGAGGCTGACGTAGACGCGGGCGACATAGGTGCTCATCGCTGGATGACCTCCAGGGCGTTCGCCACCTTCAGCAGTTCGTCTTTGGGGAAGCCTTCCGACGACATCAGATACTCCACGTACAGTCGGTGCCAGTCGTCTTCAGGCCTGCCCCACGTCCCCGCCTCGTGCCAGGTCAGCCATGCCAGGCCGAACGGCTCGGCTGCATGCCGAAGCGTATAGCCACCCGTGGTCCCCCGGATTTCCACGTCTTCGTGCACGGTATCTGGCGCGGGGAGAGGCGGCGCGTTGAACCAGGGTCCCCCGCCTATGGACAGCCTCGCTTCTCCAGCGCTATCCGTATAGGTAACGTTGAACAGCACGCATCCCCGCTGCTGGTCGACGTAGTCCAGGCTCACGCGGCTCAGGCTGGAGGGCAAGTAGGTCGGTTGCAGGATGGGCTCGCATTCCTGCGAGTTCACCGCTATCCATTCCCACACCGTGTCGCCCTCGGAAGTGGGCATGACTGTGCCCTCAGGAGGGGGCAGGGTGGTGGGTGATGCTAGGGGAGTGGCTGTGGCTACCGGCTCGCCGCCATCGTCGCCGCACGACACAGCAACAAGCAGCACCGGCGCAACCGCACACCCGAGCGCCAGGTAGTGGAGCCTGGCGGCCGCTTTCATGAGGGCACCAGCAGCTCCCGCCCCGTCAGCCTGCGGAAGGCCTCGCGGTACTTGTCGGCCGTGCCTTCCACCACGTCGTCCGGCAGCACGGGCGGCGGCGGTTCCCGGTTCCAGCCGATGGAGATGAGCCAGTCGCGGACGTACTGCTTATCGAAGCTGGGCTGGGCTCCCCCTGGCTGGTAGCCGTCGGCGGGCCAAAAGCGGCTGGAGTCGGGGGTCAGCACCTCGTCGATGACGATGAGCTCGTCGTCCAGCCAGCCGAACTCCAGCTTGGTATCGGCGATGATGATCCCCCGTTGGCGGGCGTAGTCACGGGCGAAGCCGTAGACGGCCAGAGTGCGGGCGCGGATGACACTGGCCGCCCTCGCGCCCACCATCTCTACCACCTCCTCGAAGGGGATGTTGATATCGTGGCCCGACTCGGCCTTGGTGGCAGGGGTGAAGATGGGCTCCGGCAGCTCATCGCTCTCCCGCAGGCCGCTGGGCAGGGGGATGCCGCAGACCTTGCCGCTATCGCGATACTCCACCCAGCCGGAGCCGGCCAGATAGCCTCGCGCTACGCACTCCACGTCCAGGCGCTTGGCCTTGCGGATGAGCATGGAGCGCCCGACGAGCTCGGGCGGGATGGCGAAGGGCACGTCCTCGGCCTCGGTGCTGTCGATGAGGCGGAGGAAGTGGTTGGGGACGATGTCGCCGGTGAGCTCGAACCAGAAGGTGGAGAGCTGGGTGAGGACGCGGCCCTTATCGGGGATGCCGTTGGGCAGGACGACGTCGAAGGCGGAGATGCGGTCGGTGGCCACCATGAGCAGGCGGTCGCCCAGGTCGTACGTATCGCGCACCTTGCCGCGGTGGAAAAGGTTGGGCAGGTCGGTCTGAACCAGGACTGTCATGCGGCTGCTCCTTTCCTCCTATCGGGCCCTGATCTTGGCTGCGGCCGCTGGAAAACCATCAGATACGTGCAACTACACTCAGTCTCCCTTCACTTTGGATACAGAAAACGTTCCCATCGCTTTGGCGGTGAGGCGCCCATCGTTCTTTATTTCCGACTCCAGGGCGGCGATTCTCTTGCTTCTGTGGATGACTCGCGTTTCGCAGGTGAGGGTGCCAGAAGTCACCGCTGCAAAATAGGCGATCTTAATCTCTACGGTTGCACATAGCTCATCCTCGGCCAATTCGGAATAAAGCGCCGCGCCCATGCCGGTATCTGCCAGCGAGTAGACAACGCCCCCGTGCAAGACCTTGTGAGGGTTGAGGAGCTTTTCAGCTACTTCCAAGGCGCAGCGACTGTATCCATTCTCGCACTCGGAGAAATTCAAACCAATTAGTTCACCGAATGGGTTAAATTGCTCTGATGCTAGAGGGAATTTCTTAGGCATGGGCTCCCCCGCGGCTCTTCCCCCATGGGGGTTCCGTCACCTCTAGGATCTTCGCGCAAGCGTAGCTGCAGGCCTTTAGGCCTGCTCCATAATCTCTCTGGGTCCCGAAAATGGGTATTCGCTCCTGTCTTGAACTAGCCCTGCACGCACAGGGTTGTCCCAAATGTAGCGTGCGACCGTCAGTAGAGCCTCATCTCTTCGCAGGACATGGTCATAATAGCTGATCTGCCGCAACCGGGCACCATATTCTCGCTTGTATCGGTGACCGGAAAGCTGTTTGAAGTGGCGCACAAAGTCCGGCAGTGAAGAGTCATCTTGACCGGATACCAGTAAGTGCAGGTGATCGGGCATAAAGCAGTAGGCGTGAAGAGAGAATCCATATCGAGCGCAGGAGCGGCCAAGGCAGTCGAGAGTTACGTCTATGACGTCTCGTTCAGCGAATGCCAGCGCTCGGCCGCGTGTGACCAGGGACAGGCTGTAGCCAAATGGCCCCACGTAGTCGAAACTCCTGAGGCGAGGGGACGTACGAAGCTTTGCCATTTCCCTTAGCAGGGCTGAAGCCCTGCAGCTACCTGATCAATCCCAACCGGCGAAAGCTTTCGTCCACGTAGCGCACAAAGTACCCGTAGTCGAACAGCGCCGCCATCTCCTCGCGGGAGATGTGCTCCAAGACCTCCGCGTCCTCGTACAGAGCGTCCAGGTAGGGGCTGCGCTCCCGCCAGGCGCGCATGGCGCTGCGCTGGGCCAGCTTGTAGGCATCCTGACGTTTCAACCCCTTGTCGACGAGGGCCAGGAGGACCCGCTGAGAGAAGATCACCCCGTAAGTCGACTCCACATTCTCCCGCATGCGCTGAGGGAAGACGTCCAGACCGCGCATGATGAAGGTGAACAGGTCGAGCACGTAGTCCAGGAGGATGCAGGCGTCGGGCAGGATGATGCGCTCCGGGGCGGAGTCAGTGAGGTCGCGCTCGTGCCAGAGGGCGACGTTCTCCAGGGCGACCATCGTGTAGCCGCGGAAGAGGCGGGCCAGGCCGGTGATGCGCTCGCACTTCTCGGGGTTGCGCTTGTGGGGCATGGCCGAGGAGCCGGTCTGGCCGGCGGCGAAGGGCTCGGCTACCTCTGCGACCTCGGTGCGCTGAAGGTGGCGGATCTCGGTGGCGAACTTCTCGAGCGAGGCGGCGATGATAGCCAGGGTGGCGATGAAGTGGGCGTGGCGGTCGCGCTGAACGATCTGGGTGCTCACGGGTGCCACGGCCAGACCGAGCCGGCCGCACACCGTCTCCTCCAGCGCCGGCGGGACGGTGGCGTGGCTGCCCACGGCGCCGCTGATCTTACCCACCGACACCTCGGCCTTGGCCTCGGCCAGACGGCGGGCGTGGCGGCGCATCTCGTCCAGCCACAGGGCCAGCTTGAGGCCGAAGGTGATGGGCTCGGCGTGGATGCCGTGGGTGCGGCCCATCATCAGGGTGTCCTTCTGCTCGATGGCACGCTCCTGGAGGACGGCCGTCAGTTCGGTGACTTCGCGCTCCAGCAGCTCGGCGGACTCCTTCAGCAGCAGGCCGAGGGCGGTGTCCTCCACGTCGTACGAGGTGAGGCCGTGGTGGATGTAGCGCGACTCCTCGCCCAGGGTGTCGGCCACCGAGCGGAGGAAGGCGAGCAGGTCGTGGTGCATCTCCCGCTCGTACTCGGCCATGCGCTGGGCGTCGTAGCGGGCGTGGCGGATCTTCTCCATGGCCTCGGAGGGGATGACGCCCTGGTCGGCCCAGGCCTGACAGACGGCGATCTCCACCTCCAGCCACTTGTCCAGCTTGTTGCTCTGGGACCAGATGCGACCCATCTCCGGGCGGGTGTAGCGTTCGATCATCTAGCGGTACTCCTCTCGCGGCGGCGAGAAAACGTCGATGGCTACGGAAGGCTCCAAGGCGGTCACCTGGTGGGGGACATCGGGAGGCACCAGCCAGCTATCGCCGGGGCCTAGCTCGCGCCGCTCGTCGCCCATCTCGAACAGAACGCGGCCGCTGGCCAGGTAGCCGATCTGCTCGTGGGGGTGGCTGTGGAAGGGCACCACCGCGCCCTTCTCTAAGACCACATCGATGAGCATCATGCCCTCGCTGGTGCTCAGGGTGCGGCGGGTGACCCCCGGCACCATCTCCACAGGCGTAGCATCCGAACGATAGGCGAACATCGTACGATTCCTCCTCCAGGGTGACCTCCGCCAAGATGTTACGTCACCAGCCCCGCGGGTTGCAACGGGTTTTTCAACCCTGGTTTAGCTCTCGCCGATAGTTTTCCAGAGCCTGCCGCACGTCCTCGTTTCGCAGGGCGAGGATCTGGGCGGCGAAGAGGGCAGCGTTGCGAGCGCCGTTGACGGCCATGCAGGCCACGGGGACCCCCGGCGGCATCTGGGCGATGGCGAGGAGGGAGTCGAGGCCGCCCGTGCTGCCCGAGGCGATGGGCACGCCGATGACGGGGACAGTTGGCGCGTAGGAGGCGAGGACGCCGGGCAGGGCGGCGGCCATGCCAGCGGCGGCGATGATCACCTCGATACCGCGCTCGCGGGCGGCGAGGGCGAACTGGCGGGCTTTCTCCGGCGAGCGATGGGCGGAGATGACCTGCGTCTCGTAGGGGATGCCCAGCGCCTCGAGGGTCTGGATGCACTCCTCCATGGCGGCGGCATCGGACTTCGAGCCGAGGACGACGGCGATGGGGGTAGGCATCGTCCTACTCCACCACCGCATCCTGGCTCGGCGCGGCGATGTCCCTGCGGTAGTGGCAGCGGCTGAAGTGGATGTGCTGTAAGTTGCGATAGGCCTTGCCTCGCGCCTCGCTCAGGCTGGCGCCCAGGGCCGCCACCGTCAGCACCCGGCCGCCGCTGGTCACCACCCCGCCCTCCTCGTCCAGGCGGGTGCCGGCGTGGAAGACCAGCGCGTCCTCCTCGATGCTGCCCAGGCCGGCGATGGGGAAGCCGGTCTCGTACTGCCCGGGGTAGCCGCCGGAGGCCATCACCACCCCCACGCAGGCCTCGTCGCTCCACTGCACATCGACCTCGTGCAGGCTGTTGGTGGCTACCGCCCACAGGATATCCGCCAGGTCTGACTTCAGGCGAGGCAGGGTGACCTGGGCCTCGGGGTCGCCGAAGCGACAGTTGAACTCGAGCACCTTGGGCCCGTCGTCGGTGACCATCAGGCCGCCGTAGAGCACGCCCCGATAGGGTCGCGCTTCGGCCTCCATGCCGCGGACGGCGGGCTCGAGGATGGCGGTGCGTATGGTGTCGGCCAGGGCGGCGTCGTACCAGGCGGGCTGGCTGAAGGAGCCCATGCCGCCGGTGTTCGGGCCCTGGTCGCCGTTGAAGACGCGCTTGTAGTCGCAGGCGGGCACCATGGGCACCACTGTGCGGCCGTCGCTGAAGGCGAAGACGCTGATCTCGCGTCCCGACAGGCGCTCCTCGATCACGACCGTGCGGCCGGCCTCGCCGAAGGCGCCCTCGAGCATCATGCGGTCGATCGTCGCCAGGGCCTCCTCCTGCGTCTCGCAGAGGATGGCGCCCTTGCCGGCGGCGAGGCCGCTGGCCTTGACCACCGGCACCTGGTCGAACTCCTTGAGGTAGCTGCGGGCGTCATCGCGGGAGGTGAAGGAGGCGCCGCGAGCGTGGGGGATGCCGTAGCGCTGGCAGAGCTCCTTGCAGAAGGCCTTGCTGCCCTCCAGGTGGGCGGCGGCCTTGCTCGACCCGAAGGCGGCGATGCCCTCCGCCGCCAGGCGGTCGGCCAGGCCGAGGACGAGGGGCTCCTCCGGCCCGATGACCACCAGGTCGACCTTGTGCTCGCGGGCGGCCCCGACGATGCCCTCGAGGTCGTTGGCCCTTATTCGCGGCAGGTTGCGGGCGATGCGGGCGGTGCCGGCGTTGCCCGGGGCGACCAGCAGCTCATCGACGCGAGGGCTCTGGCGCAGCTTCCAGGCAATCGTGTGCTCACGGGCACCGCCGCCGACGAGAAGGATGTTCATGGCGCGAGAAGTTCAGCCCTCATCCCTAGCTCAAGAGCCTGGTGGTATAGTGACCGGTCGACGGTAATCAGTCCGCACTCCTCGATCTCAGCGGCTGCCAGGTATTGTGTATCATATCCTCGCCGAAGTTGGAAGCGTGCCGCCAGATCGAAAGCGCGAATGTATAGAGAACGATCCATCACCAAGGTGACGGGTAATTCTACCAGGTCGGCTATCGCCTGCGCCGCCTGCGCCGATGTGAGGACGCCATCAAACGAGGCCTCTCGAATGACGGAGGTGCACTCGGCCAGAAGGAGCGGTGGGGCGACAAGCTGCTCGCCGGAAGCGAGGAGATGCAGCCATGAGCGGCGGACGTGGGCACTGCGCTGGTAGGGCAAGAGCCATGCTAGTAGGGCGCTGGCGTCTACGCAGACCGGCAAGAGCTAGTGCTCCTCGCGGGAACGTCGCAGCAACTCGACGACGTCGAGGTCGTGTCCCAACCGGCGCCTGATGGCCTCTCGGTTGGCGTCGATCCGCTTGATGAGGGCGTCGATTTCTTCTTTGGTGAGCTTGTCTGCTTCCATGACCACGCCGACCTCCCTTATTCGCCGGGCCGTCCCCCGGGAAGGCTGGTAGCGCAAGGGGAGCGATGCCTCCTCGACGAACCACTGGCCGCCGATGCGCTGGCCCTTGAGCTTGCCCTCGCGCAGGTAGCGGCGGACCTGCTCGAGGGAGCGGCCGAGGCGCTTGGCGGCCTCGGCGACGGTGATCATGCCATCGAGGGAGACCATAGCGAGTCAATGATAGCAGGGAGTGTTGTTGTTGTCAACAACGACATTCCTTGCCCGCGGGCACCGGAGGCGAGGAGGAGGGTGTTCATGGCGCGCTAGGTTGGGTATCTACCTTGTAGTCGGGATATTTCCGCTTGCAGTAGTCCTCGGCATCTTTCGCCAGCCTCTCAAAGTGACCGGCGTACTGGTCTCCGCGCCGTTTCCTCGTAGTCTCGACGTACGGCTTGAGACGGGACCACAACACCACCACTAGCTCCCAGAAGTAATCAAGGATTATGGCCTTGGCGACGAGCGAGTGCTCGGCCAGCAAGCCTATATACTCAAAGGTATTGGCTACGGTGCGGATCTTGCCGTCGTCAGCGCCCGGCTGAGTCAGCTCTGCTGGCTTGGCGTGAGACACATAGTCGCGTGCTGCCCTGGTCTCCTCGCTGTCGAGGTAGTGATGTATCTGGTTGATTGCCTCCAGCAGTCGGGCACGTGTCGCCTCCTTGAGCTGGCCTTTAGCGTATAACGCCGCTGCGGTAAGAACGATTAGCACACCTAGAGTGAAGACAGCATAGGCCAGAGTTGCTCCTGCCGTGACCCATTGGACGTCCGTTACCACGCTGGTTTCTCCGCCCCGCTACTCCCACTCGATGGTCCCCGGGGGCTTGCTGGTGATGTCGTACACCACACGGTTCACCCCCGGCACCTCGTTGACGATGCGGCTGGAGATGCGCGCCAGCAGGTCGTAGGGCAGGCGGGCCCAGTCGGCGGTCATCGCGTCCTCCGCCGTCACCGCCCGCAGGCAGACCACGTGGCCGTAGGTGCGGGCATCGCCCATCACGCCCACGCTGCGGCTGTCGGTGAGGATGGCGAACACCTGCCACAGCTCACCATACAGATTCGCGTTCTTGATCTCGCTCATCACGACCCAGTCGGCCGCCCGCAGGGTCTCCAGCCTATCGCGGCTCAGCTCGCCGATGACCCGAATGGCGAGCCCCGGCCCGGGGAAGGGCTGGCGATAGACCATCTCCTCGGGCAGGCCCAGGGTCAGGCCCACCTGGCGCACCTCGTCCTTAAACAGATAGCGCAGGGGCTCGATGAGGGTCAGGCGCATCTTGGCCGGCAGGCCGCCCACGTTGTGATGGCTCTTGATCTTGGCGGCGGCGCCGGAGCCGGCGGCGCTCTCGACGACGTCGGGGTAGGTCGTCCCCTGGGCGACGAAGTCCACCGTTCCTAGCTTGCGGGCCTGCGCCTCGAACACGCCGATGAACTCCTCGCCCACCATCTTGCGCTTGGCCTCGGGGCTGGCCACGCCGTCCAGGCAGGCCATGAAGCGATCGGTGGCGTCCACATACACCAGGTTGATCTTCATATTGCGGCGGAAGGTCTCGACGACCCGCTCCGGCTCCTCGCGGCGCAGGAGGCCGTTGTTGACGAAGATGCAGACGAGCTGGTCGCCTATCGCGCGATGCACGAGAGCGGCGGTCACGGCCGAATCGACGCCGCCGGAGAGGGCGCAGATGACGCGGCCGTCGCCTACCTGCTGGCGAATGCTGTGGACGCTCTCCTCGATGAAGCTGGCGGCTGTCCAGTCGCCCTTGCAGCCGCAGACGTTGTACAGGAAGTTGCGCAGGATGGCTTTGCCCTGGGGTGTGTGCACCACCTCCGGGTGGAACTGGAGGCCGATGAGGCCGCGGTCGTTGCCCATCACGGCCACCGGCGAGTTATCGGAGTATGCCAGGGCGCGAAAGCCCTCCGGCAGCTCCACCACCCGGTCAGCGTGGCTCATCCAGACGGGCATGCTGGGGGGAATGCCTTCGAAAATGGGTGCGTCGCGGACATCCTGATGGATGATGCTATGGCCGTACTCCTGCCGGTCGCCGGGGGCCACGCGGCCGCCTAGCTGGTGGACCATTGCCTGCATGCCGTAGCAGATGCCCAGCACAGGCAGTCCGCTCTCGAAGACGTAGGGTGGGGCCAGGGGAGCGTTCTCGCCGTAGACGCTGGCTGGGCCGCCCGACAGGATGAAGCCCTTGGGTTGGAGACGCTCTATCTGCTGCCAGGGGGCATCGTGCGGCAGGAGCTCACAGTAGACGTTGCATTCACGTACACGGCGAGCAATGAGCATGCTATACTGCGAGCCGAAATCGAGGATCACCACCGCCTCCGGTTGGGCAGGGGCGATGGGCGATGGTGGCGCGATGGGCTGCTCGCCCTCGCGCTGGCGGGCGATCTCCAGATAGGTGGAGACCTCGATGTCGTCGCTGGTACGAACGTGGTTGCTAGGCCGGTCGCTCATGGTCTCTTGCCGTGCTCCCTGTGGCTCAAGATTAGCATCGGGCTGTCGGGAGCGTCAAGCGGAATTGAGCTAAAAAGCGTTCGCACCCTAACAAATTCGTGACCCTATCTCGCTGCGTGTGCTATACTGCATGCTACGGATATGGCCAGGGTGCTGAGGGCTGAAGCCGAGGGCTGTCTGGCGGAGGCGGTCGCTGTCCTGAAGGGCGGTGGGCTGATTGCCTACCCCTCGGATACCGTGTACGGCCTGGGGGCAGCCGCCAGCGATGAGCGGGCGGTGGCGAGGGTCTTTGCCGTTAAGGTTAGGCTCTCCGAGAAGGCTCTGCCTCTCCTTCTGGCCGATGTTGCGGATATGTCTCCTTTGTGCGCAGAGGTGCCGCCTACCGCCGAGCTCCTGGCCGAGCGCTTCTGGCCTGGCCCTCTGACCCTCGTGCTGCGGCGGTCGCCCGCTTTCCAGAGCGCAGCTCTGGGCAGCGGCGACAATGTGGCCCTGCGGGTGCCCGACCATGGCTTCCTGCGCCAGCTCATCCGCACCCTGGGCGAGCCGATCACCGGCACCAGCGCCAACCGCTCGGGCAGGCCGAGCTGCCGTACAGCTCGCGAGGTGCAACGCCACCTGGGCAGCGCTGTTGACCTGATCATCGATGGCGGCCCCAGCAGGGTAGGGCAGGAGTCGACGGTCATTGACATAACAGAGGACATGCCCGTGATTGTCCGGCCGGGTGCGCTGAGCCGTGAGGAGATTGAGAGAGCGATAGGACGGGAGGTGGGAGTGTGAGGATCGCTATCGGGAGCGATCACCGCGGCTTCGCGCTTAAGGAGGCCCTCAAGGGGCTTCTGGGCGAACTGGGGCACGAGTGGGTGGACTTCGGCTGTCAGGGAGAGGATCCGGTGGACTATCCGGACATCGCCGGGCCGTTGGGGGAGGCGGTGGCGGCAGGAGAGTACCAGCGGGGCATCCTCATCTGTGGCAACGGCATCGGCATGAGCATTGCAGCCAACAAGGTGAAGGGCGTTCTCGCCGCCCTCTGTGACGACACGTTCGCCGCTCGCCTGGCTCGCCGGCACAACGACGCCAACGTGCTCTGCCTGGGCGCCTGGCGCATTGGCCGCGGCCTGGCCGAAGAGATAGTGAAGGCCTTCCTGAGCGAGGACTTCGAGGGCGGGCGCCACGCCCGCCGCCTGGAGAAGATCAGGGCTATGGAGTCATAGGAGGTGCGCCTTGGCGATGGGGAGGGCTGTTCGCTATCTCGTACTTGGGCTGGCCCTGGGGGCCGCGGTGGGGGGAGCGGCCGTCTACTCCCTTCTGCGGCGTAGTGTTCCCTCGAGCAAGGGCTCTGTTCGGCTCAAAGGCTTGGATTCCCCCGTGGAGGTCGCCCGCGACCGGTGGGGCGTGCCTCATATCTACGCTGGCAGTGTCAGAGACGTTCTTTTCGCTCAGGGATACGTTCATGCTCAGGACCGACTGTGGCATATAGAGCTAGCGCGGCGGGCCGCCTCGGGCAGTCTGGCTGAAGTATTCGGGTCGATGGCGCTGGATGCCGACCGCCTGCTGCGACGGGTGGGGCTGCGCCGCGCCGCCAAGGCTGAAGTGGAGCAGTTGGCCGAGGCGATGCGCGAGAACCTGGAGGCCTATGCGGCGGGCGTCAACGCGTTCATCGAGGGGAACAGGAATCGCTTGCCGCCGGAGTTCCTCGTCCTACGCTTCCGGCCGGAGCCTTGGACGCCCGTGGACAGCTTGGCCATCGCCAAATTCGTCGGTTGGAGCCTCTCTGGCAACTGGGACACCGAGATCGTGCGCTCCTGGATAGTGGAGCGGCTGGGCCCTGAGGAGGCCGCTCGTATGGAGCCAGGCTATCCACTAGGGGCACCTCTTATCGTTCCGCCCGGGGCTGAGTGCCGTGGCCCGGGAGTGCCGCTGCTGGATGAGCTACGTAAGGTGCAGGAGCTGGGCGGTGCCAGAGGGGGCGGCAGCAACAACTGGGTGGTGGACGGCCACAAGTCGGCGACTGGCAAGCCGCTGCTGGCCAACGATCCCCATCTTCCCCTGCAGATGCCCAGCATATGGTACGAGGCGCATCTCAACGGCGGCGGCCTGGACGTTATCGGTGCCTCTCTGCCGGGCGTGCCGGGGATCATCATCGGCCACAACGATCGCATCGCATGGGGCATCACCAATACCATGACCGATGGTGACGACCTGTTCGTAGAGCGGCTCAACCCCGCTAACCCCCGCCAGTATGAGTACGGGGGCAAGTGGGTGGACGGCGACCTTGTACGGGAGGAGATCCGTGTGCGTGGTCGACGGGAGCCGGTGGTGGAGGAGGTTCTGGTGACTGGCCACGGGCCGATAATCAGCCCCAGCATCGCCGGCGAGGACCGGGCGCTCGCCCTGCGCACGGTGGTGGCCGAGCCGAGCCAGCAGGCGCAGGCGCTTCTCCTCCTGGGCCGGGCCGGCAGCTGGGAAGGGTTCCGCGAGGCCCTGCGCCAGTGGCCGGCGCCTGCTCAGAACTTCGTCTACGCCGATGTGGAGGGCAACATCGGCTATCAGATGGCCGGCCTGGTGCCCCTGCGGGCCAAGGGCCAAGGGCTGGTGCCCTCGCCCGGCTGGACGGGGGAGTACGACTGGAAGGGCTTCATCCCCTTCGACGAGCTGCCCTCCGTCCTTAATCCCCCCACGCACTACGTGGCCACGGCCAACAACAAGATCGTGGATGACGATTATGCCCACTTCCTGGGCGCTGAATATATGGACGGCTACCGCATCCAACGCATCGTGGATCTGCTGAAGGCCAGGGAGAAGCACTCCCTGGAGGACTTCCGCTCCATACAGGGCGACATCTACTCTATTCCCGGCCGGGAGCTGGCCCACCACCTCCTCAGCCTACAGCCCGCCAGTGAGGACGCCAGGCGGGCCCTCAACTTCCTGCGGGTCTGGGACTGCCATCTCTCGCCGGACAGCGTGGCGGCCACCATCGTGGAGGCCTTCTTCCTTCAGATGCTCCGCAACACGGTGGCCGCTAAGTTGGGCCCCCTCACCGACTACTTCGTCGGCAAGGAGGTGCATCCGGCCGTTCCTGATAGCTTCTACCTCTATCGCTCTGCTTCGTGGCTCTTGGCACTGATGGGGGAGGCCCCGGCTGATTGGTTCGCCGGCCGGAGTTGGCGGGAGGTGATGGAGCAGAGCCTGGAGGAGGCCGTCGCTGCCCTGCGGCGGTCGCTGGGAGAGGACATGTCCCGCTGGACCTGGGGCCGGGTTCACTACGCCCCCTTCGAGCATGTGCTGGGGCGGGTGCGCGCCCTGCGGTCCTTCTTCAACCGCGGCCCTGTGCCGGTGGGCGGCGACATGAACACCGTCGCTCAGGCGAGCTACGTCGGCAGCCGGCCCTATGCGGTCCACAGTTTCACTGTCTCCTACCGCCAGATCATCGACCTGGGCGACTTCAACCGCAGTGTGGCTATCTTGCCCGGCGGCCAGTCGGGTCACCCCGCCAGCCGCCACTACAGCGATATGATCGATGCCTGGCGGCGGTTGGAGTACCACCCCTTGCTCTTCGACCGGGAGGAGATCGAGCGGCAGGCAGTGGGCAAGCTGACGCTGATGCCAGCATAAAGGGCGAGGCCATGAAGAAGACGATCGGCGATATCGACGTTCAGGGCAAGAGGATTCTTCTGCGGGTGGACTTCAACGTTCCCCTCGATCCGGATAGCGGCCGCGTTTTGGATGACAGCCGCATTCGAGCGGCCCTGCCCACCATCGAATACTTGCGGGAGCATGGCGCCAGGCTCATCCTCTGCTCCCACCTGGGGCGGCCCAAAGGCGTCGACGACTCCTTGCGCCTGGCGCCGGTGGCCCGCCGCCTGAGCGAGTTGCTGGGCTCGCCGGTGAAGACGACCGACGACTGCGAGGGGCCGCAGGTGGAGGAGGCCGCGCAGGCCCTCGGCCCCGGCGACGTTCTCCTGCTGGAGAACCTGCGCTTTCACCCTGAGGAGGAGGCCAACGACCCCGATTTCGCCTGGGTCCTGGCCTCTCTGGCCGACATCTACGTCAACGACGCTTTCGGCACTGCCCATCGTGCCCACGCTTCCACAGCGGGCGTGGCCGCCTACCTGCCGGCGGTGGCCGGCTTCCTCATGGAGAAGGAGCTGACCTTCTTGGGCAAAGCCCTGGCCAGCCCCGACAGGCCCTTCGCGGCGGTCATCGGCGGGGCCAAGATCAGCACCAAGATGGGCGTGCTGGAGAACCTGCTGGAGAAGGTGGACCGCTTGCTCATCGGCGGAGGGATGGCCTGCACCTTCCTCAAGGCCCAGGGCCTGGAGGTGGGCCAGTCGCTGCTGGAGGAGGAGTTCGTGGGAACGGCCCGCCAGGTCATGGAGCGGGCGTCTCAGCGGGGGCTGACGCTTCTCCTGCCCTCGGACGTAATCGTGGGCGACCGCTTCGAGGCTGATGCCCGTCGTCAGCAGGTGTCGGCGAAGGAGATCCCTGCCGATTGGCAGACCATGGACATCGGTGAGAAGACGGTCGAGGCGTTCGCCCAGGCCCTGCGAGATTGCAGGACGGTCTTATGGAATGGCCCGATGGGGGTCATCGAGTTCGAGCCCTTCTCCCAGGGATCCCATCGCCTGGCGGAGGCCATCGCTGGCCTGGACGCCACAACGATCGTGGGCGGGGGCGAGACGGTGGCAGTGGTGGAGCGACTGGGCCTGGAGGGCAAGTTCAGCCATGTCTCCACCGGCGGCGGCGCGGCGCTGGAGTTCCTGGAGGGCCGCGAGCTGCCGGGGGTGGCGGCGCTGGAAGACAAGGATTGAGGCGGTAGAACATGGACTTTGACCTGATTCGCGAGGTGGCGATTCCCGGCGAGACCAAGATCGTCCTGCTGGTGATGGACGGCCTGGGCGGCCTGCCTCACCCTCAGACCGGGCGCACGGAGATGGAGACGGCTCGCCTTCCCAATCTGGACCGCCTGGCCCAGGAGAGCGTCTGCGGCATGATCTATCACGTGGGCATCGGGATTACGCCTGGCAGCGGGCCCGGACACCTGGCCCTCTTCGGCTACGACCCTCTGCACTATCGCATCGGCCGTGGCGCTCTGGAGGCGGTGGGCATCGACTTCGACCTGGGGCCTCGGGACGTGGCGGCGCGCGGCAACTTCTGCACGGTGGACGATGGAGGCCTCGTTGTCGACCGCCGCGCCGGCCGGATCGACACCGACACCTGCGCCCGCCTCTGCGCTGAGCTGCGCACCATCGGGCTGCCGGGCGCGGAGCTGTTCGTGGAGCCGGTGAGGGAGCATCGCTTTCTCCTGGTGCTTAGAGGCGGTGGTCTCTCTGACGCCCTGAGCGAGACCGACCCCCAGCAGGTGGGCGTGCCGCCCGTCGAGGTGGAGGCTCGCGCCTCCGAGGCTCAGACCACGGCCGGGCTGGTGAGCGCCTTCGTGGCCGGGGCTCGTGACAGGCTGCGCCAGCATCATCCGGCCAATATGGTGCTCCTGCGCGGGTTCGCGCGCTGGCCGGACCTGCCGTCCTTCCCCGAGGTGTTGGGGCTGCGGGCGGCGGCCATTGCCTTCTACCCCATGTACCGCGGCCTGGCCAAGCTGGTGGGGATGACGGCTCTACCCACGGGCCCTTCCCTAAGCGACTCGCTGGCGGCCCTGCGGGAGCACTGGGGGCAATTCGACTTCTTCTTCGTTCACTACAAGGCTACGGACTCGACGGGGGAGGACGGCAACTTCCAGGCCAAGGTGGCCAAGCTGGAGGAGGTGGACGCCATCATCCCCGAACTGCTCGCCCTTAAGCCGGACGTGATCATGGTCACCGGTGACCACTCGACGCCTTCCACCTATCGTGCACACTCCTGGCACCCGGTGCCGTTCGCGTTGCGCTCGCGCTGGTGCCAGCCCGACCGGGCGGAGGCATTCAACGAGCGGGACTGCCAGAGGGGGTCGCTGGGCCTCTTTGCGGCCACGGAGATAATGCCGCTGGCCATGGCCCACGCCGACCGGTTCACCAAATATGGAGCGTGATCTATGAGCGGACGCATGCCGATCATTGCTGGTAACTGGAAGATGTACACCACCGCTCGCGCCGCCGCAGAGCTCTGCCGCGCGCTGAGAGAGCGCATCGATGGCCTGGCGGGGGTGGAGAAAGTGGTCTGCCCACCATTCGTTTTCCTGGCGCTCGCGGGGCGGGAGCTGGCGGGCTCGTCCATCAAGGTGGGGGCGCAGAACGTCTACTGGGAGGAGGAGGGGGCCTACACCGGCGAGGTGAGCTCTCCTATGCTGACCGACCTGTGCGAATACGTGATCATCGGCCACTCCGAGCGGCGCAAGTACTTCGGCGAGACCGACGAGACGGTGAACCGTCGCCTGAAGGCGGCCATGGCCCACGGCCTGCTGACCATCATGTGCGTGGGCGAGACGCTGGAGGAGCGCGAGGCCGGCCGCACGGAAGAGGTGCTGCTACGGCAGGTGCGAGGAGGCCTGGCGGGCGTGGATATGCCCATGGCCTTCGTGCTCGCCTATGAGCCGGTGTGGGCCATCGGCACGGGCGTCGCTGCCACCGGGCCGATGGCCAACGAGACCATCGGCCTTATCCGCCAGGAGCTGGTCTCCCTCTACGGCCACGAGCTGGCCGAGGCGGCTCGCATTCAGTACGGCGGCAGCGTCACCCCCGACAACATCGGCGAGTTCATGAGCCAGCCCCAGATCGACGGCGCCCTGGTGGGTGGGGCCAGCCTCAAGGCCGACGCCTTCGCTGCCATCGTCGAGCAGGCGGCGCAGATCAAGGGGGCGCCCGCGGCGTGACCCAAAAGCTCATCGCCATCGTCGGCCCCACGGCCACGGGGAAGACGGCCCTCGCGATCGCGCTCGCTCGCACCCTGGGCGGCGAGATCGTGGGCACCGACTCGCGCCAGGTCTATCGCCACATGGACATCGGCACGGCCAAGCCCACGGCGGAGGAGCGCTCGCTGGCGTCCCACCACGTCGTCGACGTGGTCGACCCCGACGAGGAGTTCAGCCTAGCCCAATACCTGGAGCTGGCTGTTGCCGCCCTGGAGGACGTATGGTCGCGGGGCAAGCAGCCGCTGCTGGTGGGGGGCAGCGGCCAGTACGTCTGGGCCCTCCTGGAGGGATGGAGAGTGCCGCGACTGCCGCCCCAGCGGGAATTGAGGCGAGAGCTCGAGGAGCGAGCGGCTCGTCAGGGGGCAGGAGCGCTGCACCGAGAGCTAGCGCGGGTAGACCCGAAGGCGGCGGGCCGCATCGACCCCCGCAACGTGCGGCGGGTCATTCGGGCGCTGGAGGTGCACAAGGCGACTGGCCGGCCCATATCCTACTGGCAGGAGAAGGGCCCGCCGCCCTGGCAGACCCTCATCCTGGGTCTGACTTGTCCACGGCAGGAACTCTATGAGCGCATCGATGCTCGCGTGGACGCCATGATGGAGGCAGGGCTGGTGGAGGAGGTGCGAGGGCTCCTGGCCAGGGGCTACAGCCCTTCGCTACCCTCCCTGTCCGGCATCGGCTACTCGCAGGTGTGTCAGCACCTGGCCGGTGAGCTGGATCTGGCGACGGCGGTGGCCCGCATCAAGACGGCTACCCATCGCCTGGCCCGCCAGCAGTACACCTGGTTTCGGCTGGACGACCGACGCATCCGCTGGCTTGAGGGCGCGGGCGCTGCGGCTGAGGCCACAGCACTGGCCGAGGAGTTTCTGGAGAAGAGCGCTCGTACAGCGGCCAGGTAGGGATTGGCCATGCACTTCGTGAAGATGCACGGCACCGGCAACGACTTCGTCCTCCTGAGGGCGGAGGGGGATGAGCAGGACTGGTCGTGCCTGGCCCAGGCCATGTGCGACCGTCACTTCGGCATCGGCGCCGACGGCCTGATTCTCGTGCTGCCGTCGTCTCGCGCTGATGTGCGGATGCGCATGTTCAACCCCGACGGCTCGGAGGCGGAGATGTGCGGCAACGGCCTCCGCTGCGTCGTCAAGTACGCCGTGGACGAAGGCCTGGCGCGGCCTCGCGGGGGCGAGCTCAGCGTGGAGACGTCGACGGGCGTTCTTTCGGCCCAGGTCTTCGGAGAGAAGGGAGCGGTGGAGCGAGTGCGGGTGAGCATGGGCGTGCCTCGCTTCGCTCCCCAGGAGATCCCCGTGCTGGCGGAGGAGGAGCCGCCCCTGAAGGACCTGCCCCTGGACATCGAGGGGCAGCGGCTGGCGGTGACCTGCATCTCGATGGGCAATCCCCACGCCGTCCACTTCGTCGAGCGGCCCGTTGCGGAGTTCCCTCTGGAGAGCATCGGGCCGAAGGTAGAGCACCACCCTCTGTTTCCCCAGCGGGTGAACTTCGAGGTGGCGCGGGTGCTTGCTCGCGAGCGCATGGAGGCGCGGGTATGGGAGCGGGGAGCGGGCGCCACGCTGGCCTGCGGCAGCGGCGCCTGTGCGGCGATGGTGGCCGCGCGGCTTCACGGCCTGGTAGGGGAAAGAGTCGACATAACACTACCCGGCGGGATGCTGGTGGTGGAGTGGGATGGGGAAGGGGAGTGCTATCTGACAGGGCCAGCGGAGCTGGTGTTTGTGGGGGAGTGGAGGAAGTAGTAGTGGGGGGTGGAGGCGGACTATCTAGGCAGGGAAGATGCCCTTAGTGTAGGATAGGGACGCTTATATGAGGTGCGCTGGCGGGAGGAGGTGTGATGGAGGATCCCCGACCATGACCGCAGGAGTGGCGGAAGCTATTCCTCTCGCGCCGGGTCAGACGCGTGAGGTGGGGCAGGTACTCGCCAGGGCGCTACATGACGACCCCAATTGGTTGTGGATCCTCCCCGACGAGTCCAGGCGGGCGCAGGTCCTGACCTGGTTCATGGAAGTCTGGGCGAGGTACTGCCGCAAATACGGCGTGGTGCACACCACTGCCGGCAAGGTCGAAGGCGCCGCGCTATGGATTCCGCCGGGGAAGTACCCGCTGAGCGTTGTGAGGCTGATCCTGGCGGGCATGATGTTGGTGCCCCTGAAGTTCGGCCGGGCGGCGTTCGGTCGGTTGATGAGCGGTGTGAACTACGAGACGCGGTTGCACAAGCGCGACGTTCCGCCGCGCCACTGGTATCTTGCTACTCTAGGCGTCGTCCCGGCGCGTCAGGGCCGGGGCATCGGCAGCGCTCTGATACAGCCGGTGCTGGCGCGGGCGGACGCTGAAGGCCTGCGCTGCTATGTGGAAACGGAGAAGGAGAGGAACGTGCGCTTCTACCGGAGGCACGGCTTCGAGGTAGTGGTGGAGAGCGACGTGCCCAACGGTGGACCTCACATGTGGACGATGAAGAGAGAGCCTCAGGGATAGCCGCTATGGAGCCGCGCATCCAGTACGCGCAGACCGCCGACGGGGTGAGCATCGCCTTCTGGGCGCTCGGCACGGGCAGGCCCTTAGTGGAGATGCCAACGATTCCAGTTAGCCATATCCAGATGGAGTGGCAGTTCCCGGAGTGGCGGCGCTGGTATGAGGCGCTAGCCCGAGCAAGAGTGGTGGTGCGGTACGACTGCAGAGGAGCCGGCCTGTCGGACCGAGACGTAACCGACTTCTCGCTCGACGCCTATGCGCTGGACCTGGAGGCGGTGGTAGACCGCCTGGGCCTGGAGAGATTTGCCCTGGTGTGCCCTATTCACTCGGGGCCGGTGGGAATTGCCTACGCGGCTCGCCATCCGGAGCGGGTCTCGCACCTTATCCTGTGGCACTCCTGGGCGGTGACGCGCGACGCGGCATCGCCGCAGCTTCGGGCACTGGCCCAAATGAGAGATACGGATTGGCATGTGTACAGCGAGGCGGTGGCGCATACCCTGCTGGGTTGGTCGGAAGGCGAGCCAGCGCATCGCTATGCTGCGCTGATGCGCGAATGCATCACGCAGGAGACGATGAAGACGGCGCTTGGTGCGGCCGCAGGGTTTGACGTTTCGGCCATCCTGCCGCAGGTGAAGGCGTCGACCCTGGTGCTTCACCGCCGACAGCTCTCCTGGCTTAGCGTGGACGTCGCGCGCGGCCTTGCCTCTCGGATACCGAACGCCCGCCTGGCTCTCCTGGAAGGGGAATCGGGGGCGATCTTCCTGGGCGACACCGGGGCGGTGTTGAGAGCGAACAGCGAGTTCATGGGCGAGGGTGAGGAAGCCCCAGTGTGGGACGAGCCGCCAGCAGCAGGCGCGGTTCACACCATCCTATTCACGGACGTGGAGGGCTCGACGGCGCTCACTCAGCGCCTCGGGGACGCCAAGGCCCGAGAGGTGCTGCGGGCCCACGAGCGCATCGTGCGGGAGGCGCTGAGGTCGCACGGGGGCTCGGAGGTGAAGACGCTGGGGGACGGGTTCATGGCCTCCTTCGCTTCGGGAACGCGGGCGCTGGAGTGCGCCATCGCCATGCAGCGGGCGTTCGCTGAGCACAACGAGTCGGCGGAGGAGCCGTTGCGGGTGCGCATTGGCCTCAATGCTGGGGAGCCGATCGCGGAGGAGAAGGATCTGTTCGGGATGACGGTCATTGTGGCGGCTCGTATCGCGGCGAAAGCAGAGGGTGGAGAGATACTCGCGGCCAATGTCGTGCGAGAGCTTGCGGCGGGCAAGGGCTTCCTCTTTGCCGACCGGGGCGAGGTAGCTCTGCGGGGGTTCGAGGACCCCGTGCGCGTGCACGAGGTGCGCTGGCGGGAACCGGCGTAATGCAACTAGCCAAGCGCATCGAGAAGCTGCCACCGTACCTGTTCGCTGAGATCAGCCGCAAGATCGCCGAGAAGCGTGCCCAGGGGGTGGACGTCGTCAGCTTCGCCATCGGCGACCCCGACATCCCCACGCCGCCCCACGTTATCGACGCCCTCTGCCAAGCCGCTCGCGACCCCGCCAACCATCGCTATCCGGAGACCGACGGCCTGCCCGACCTGCGGCGGGCCATCGCCCGCTGGTATGAGCAGCGGTTCGACATTTCCCTGGACCCCGATAGGGAGGTGCTGCCCCTCATCGGCTCCAAGGAGGGCATCGGCCACATCGCCCTCTGCTTCATCGACCCCGGCGACCTGGCCCTGGTGCCCGACCCCGGCTACCCCGTCTACTCCGTGGGCACCATGTTCGCCGGCGGCGCCTGCCACTTCATGCCCTTGACCGAGGAGAACGATTTCCTGCCCGACCTGGAGGCCATCCCCGAGGCGGTGGCCCGGCGGGCCAGGCTGATGTGGATCAGCTACCCCAACAACCCCACGGGCGCGGTGGCCGGGCTCGACTTCTTCGAGCGGGTAGTGCGCTTCGCCAAGAAGCACGACATCGCCGTCTGCCACGACGGGCCCTACACCGAGGTGGCCTTCGACGGCTACCGGCCGGTGAGCTTCCTCCAGGCGGTGGGTGCCAGGGAAGTGGGGGTGGAGTTCCACTCCTTCTCCAAGAGCTACAACATGACCGGCTGGCGCATCGGCATGGTGGTGGGCAACGCCACCATGGTCGACGCCCTCATGCGGGTGAAGTCCAACCTCGATTCGGGCATCCCCCAGGCCATTCAGCGCATGGCCATCGCCGCCTTCGAGGGGCCCCAGGACTGCATCGGCGAGCACAACGCCGTCTACCAGCGGCGGCGCGACCGCCTGGTGGAGGCGCTGGCCAGGATGGGGCTGGGGGTGCGCCCGCCGAAGGCCAGCCTCTACATCTGGGCACGCCTGCCCGAGGGACACACCTCCCTGGAGTTCGCCAGCCGTCTCCTGGACGACATCGGCGTGGTGGTGACGCCGGGCATCGGCTACGGGCCGCACGGCGAGGGCTACGTCCGCCTGTCGCTCACCATCCCCGACGAGCGGCTGGAGGAGGGCCTGCGGCGGCTGCGGGGGTGGTGCCTCTAGGGTGGCGAAGCCGCACTCAGGCCGTCTCTGCGGGAACGTAGCGGTGGGGCCGCCACTCTTCTTCTTGTTGCCACGCACGGACTAGCTGGTCTGCCGAGGGCATGTGCCGGCCTCGATCGGGATCAGCAAGCAGCACACAATACCAATGTGAAGGGATACCCCGCATCGCCTCCCGAAAGAGGTCGAGCCGATCCTCCAGCTGTGACGGCATGTACCCAGTCATGGACCAGCCTACAATACGGAGGCATTCGTCCGGGGGAAGCCTCGCGAGCGTCGTGCGGAGATCCCTTATGCCTTCAAGGCGCGCAGTCGGGCTCTCCGCCAAGCTCTCATCCTCAGCTCCCAGCGGTCCTGCTTCGATCGCTCGGACCAACTGCATGGCCTCAGCCACTCTGCCCATCAACAGCTCTTGGCTGGCAAGCCAGTCACGAACCGCTTCCCGCAGTTCTACGTGCGCCCGGATCTGCCGGTACAGAGCTAGTGCGACTAGGAGCGCCATGGCGGCCATAACTAGAGCTATAACGGCGACGGTCATGGCGCTGGGTATGTCCCTCGGCCTCTAGCTACGACTCGGCGAGCGAGCGCGTCAAGTCGGTCAATCATCTTGTTCAAGGTGTCAGTCTGCCTACGCATGGTCTCAGTCTGCTGGCGTAAAGCCTCCCTTATAGTGCGTGCTTCGTACGTCCCGAATATCTGGGTACCGATAAGCCACGCGAGCGAGGCTAGTCCCGCCGTCGCTCCGGTGAGTTGGAATAGCTCACCTACTGACATAATACACCACGCGGGAAGCGGTCACAAGTGCGCTTACGCCTCACCGAGTTCCGGCCGGAGCGCACGCCGCCGCTCGTCAAGCTTGTCCGCCTCTCGCTTGAAATCTGCCCAATCGTCGTCATCAAGCTGAAACACCGCTTCGTGCGTTGTCCCGGCCATGTCGTGCCACGCCACGTTTATGAGCAGCACCGGCACCCTGGCCACCACCTCATGTGTATGTCTGTGAAAGATAGGCCGTATGTCCCATACACCGTCCAGCCGCTGAAAGTGGGCGACGGTCCCGGTCGCCTCGCTTGCAGCGTGTCTCTGGGACTCGTATGCGTCCTTCGGTGAGACTAAATCGCGCAGGGCGGGATCCTTCGCCGCAACATGTTCGATGCCTAGGGCACGCGCCACGTCCAGCAGCTGCGCCACGGCGTGGTCAGGCGATATCTGGTATTCTCGGCATCTCTCATATAGGTACTCGGCGACGCCCAACGTTCGCTTCGCCTCGTCGAGCGAGATCGACGCCTGCTCCGCGAAACTCATGGTTTGCCGAGATGGCCAGAAGCCGTCCCGCCCGTTCGCGAGCGCGCTCAACACTTGCAGTTGCTCAGGCGACAGAGTGAGGAGCGCCTGAATGTCCTCCCTGAAGCTGCCCAGGGACAGAAGGCTATGGGGGATCAGCGGCTTTTCATCTGGCATTCGTCTTGCGCCTCCTAGCAGATTATCATTATCGGCACTGCGTGCCGGGCTGTCAACGTCACTGGCCCGGGCGTGAGCCTGTCGGCATGGTGTCACGCTTTGCGGTATACTTGTAGGGGAAAGCGCATTCTGTCAAGGAGGGCGAGCAGCATAGCTACGACCGGCCATATCACCGCCGAGCCCATCGAGCGGGCCTATCTGGTGGCGGTGGAGCTAAAGGGGCGAGGCAATAGTCGCTGGACCAGCCAGAGCTCGCTGGAGGAGCTGGCCCAGCTTGCTCTGACCGCGGGCGCCAATGTCGTCGGCAGGTGCGTCCAGAAGCTGGAGCGACGGACGCCCGCCTACTATGTGGGCCGCGGCAAGGTGCAGGAGCTAGCCTCTCTGCGGCATCGCCTGGGCTACAGCACGATAATCTTCGACGAGGAGCTCTCGCCCTCCCAGCAGCGCAATCTGGAAGACGCCCTTCAGATCAAGGTCCTCGACCGCACCGCTCTTATCTTGGACATATTCGCCCAGCACGCCCGCAGCCGCGAGGGGGCCCTCCAGGTGGAGCTGGCCCAGCACGAATACCTGCTGCCCCGCCTGCCCGGCCAGTGGACTCACCTGGAGCGGCTGGAGGGGGCCATCGGTACCCGCGGCCCCGGCGAGACCCAGCTGGAGACCGACCGCCGTCTGATCCGCCGCAAGATTCAGCACCTGAAGCGCCAGCTCGAAGAGGTGCGGCGGCAGCGCGCGCTCTATCGGCGGCGGCGGGCGCGCCAGCGCGTGCCCGTCATCTCCCTGGTGGGCTACACCAACGCCGGCAAGAGCACCCTCATGCGGGCCCTGTCGGGGGCAGACGTGCTGGTGGGGGACAAGCTGTTCGCCACCCTGGACCCCGTCACCCGACGGGTGGCCCTCCCTCAGGGCGGCGCCTTTCTCCTCACCGACACCGTCGGTTTCATTCAGAACCTGCCCACGCAACTGGTGGCTGCCTTCCGCGCTACCCTGGAGGAGCTGTCCGAGGCGAGCCTCCTTCTGCATGTGGTGGACGTAACCCATCCCGACGCCGCCGAACAGGCTCAGACGGTGGAGGACACCCTGGCCGACCTGGGCCTGGCCGACAAGCCCTGCATCACCGTCCTCAACAAGGCCGACCTCATCTGCGGGCCGGATGGAGTGTCCATCGAGGGGCTGGAAGATCTGGGCGAGGTGCGGGCCTCCCTCCGGTATTGGCGGCCGGATGCACTGCTGGTATCGGCGGTCAAGGGCTGGGGCCTGACGGACCTCCTGGGGCGTATCGAAGCTGCCCTGGGTCTCGGGGAGGAGAGCGAGTCCGCCTCCTGGGGCTATCGGGTGCCGGCGGCAGGCTAGGGAAAGGCAGCGGAAGAATTCTCAGCGTTTTGCGGGGACTATATTGACAAACTTCGATATAAGCCATACACTATTAGTGTCATGGCTCAAGTGAAGCAAATGGCGCGGGCATCCATAGTCGTGGGCTGCTGCCCCGCTGTGGCCGCGGAGGTTGCCTGCGCCGCCGAGAGGGAGGCCGAGCGCTGGGCAGCTGTCTTCAAGGCCCTCGCTGACCCCACCCGCCTGCAAATCCTCAGCCTGGTGGCCAGAAACCCTGGCGGCGTCTGCGAGTGCGAAATCGTTGGCTGCACGCCCCTGAGTCAGCCCACCATCTCTTATCACGTCAAGGTGCTTAGGGAGGCGGGCCTGCTCGACGTCGAGAAGCAGGGGCTGTGGCACTACTTCCGCCTGCGCAAGGATGTCCTGGGTCAGGTAGTGGCCGCCCTCAGCGGTCTGAGCCGATAGTCATTGAGAATGGCCCTCTATTGTCAGGTTGGATGTAAGGGGGTAACCCATGGGCACGAAGAAGGAGATCAAGCAGAGAGTTGGCGAGCACTACGCGCAGCTCGCTCGGCAGGCTGCGCAGCAGGCCGGCGCTAGTTGCTGCTCGCCTAAGCCGACCTGTTGCGCGCCGGCCGAATCTGAGATTGCCAACCCCATCAGCGGCCAGATCTACGCGCCCGAGGACCTGAAGGAGGTTCCTCTGGAGGCGGCGCTGGCGTCGGCGGGCTGCGGCAACCCGGTGGCCCTGGCCGAGCTGCATCCGGGGGAGGTCGTTCTGGACCTGGGCAGCGGCGGCGGCATCGACGTTCTCCTGTCCGCTCGGCGGGTGGGCCCCACGGGCAAGGCCTACGGTCTGGACATGGTGGACGAGATGCTGGAGCTGGCCCGCCAGAACCAGAGGAAGGCGGGCATCGAGAATGTGGAGTTCCTCAAGGGCGAGATGGAGGACATGCCTCTGCCTGACGACTCGGTGGATGTGATCATCAGCAACTGCGTGGTGAACCTATCGCCTGACAAGGATCGGGTGCTGCGCGAGGCCTATCGCGTACTCAAGCCCGGTGGGCGACTCGCCGTTTCCGACATCGTCTACAGAGGCGGCATGCCGGAGGAATTGCGGCGCAACCTGGAGCTGTGGGCGGGCTGCCTGGCAGGAGCCCTGAAGGAAGAGGAGTACGTTGGCAAGCTGAAGGCCGCTGGCTTCCAGGACATTGGCGTCGAGGCCACCCGAGTCTGGGGGCAAGCAGACCTTCAGACGGTCGCTGCCACTAGCTGTTGCAGTGGTCCAGCCGAAGGGGAGACATCGCCAACGTTTGTCAGCGCCTTCATTCGGGCGACGAAGTCCGTCCCCGGCGCGTCCGGTTGCTGTGGCTAGGCGCGTTCGTCTAGCCACAGTCGACGAGGCCTAGCTTTTCCGATAAGGCTAGCCCTAACCCGCTTCAGGCAAGGTCAGTCTAGTCGCCCAGAAGAGACTCGTAGTTCAGGGCGATAATCTCTTCCACATACTCGGAGCGCCAGGCGGGATTGGGGATGCGCAGGGCGCGCTCGCGGAACCAGCGGTGAAACTTGAGATACTGCTCCTCTAGGTAGCGGCGCCAGGTGTTCTCCTGGGCGAAGAGCTGGGGGTCCATCTCTTCTAGGCGTTTGCCTATATCCTCGGGGTCGATGTCCAGATCCTCCCGCCAGTACTCAGCCAGGTAGTCGAGGCTCTCCTCCAGATTGCGCTGGCACTCCTCCAAGAGGGCGATCATCATCGCTTCCTGGTTCACCTTGCGCCCGCGGAGGCGCAGTTCACGGCCGCAGGCTTCGCATAACAGCACCAGCTTGCGGGCATCGCACTCCTGGCGAGAGTCGCAGCCCTGGCAGAGGGGGGCGAACTGGCCGGCTGAGGGGGCACGGGAGTAACCCACCATCACCTCCGGGACCAGGGCGCCGCAACGGGGGCAGCAGATCTCGCTGGAGAGGATCTCGTCAATGGCCTTTTGCCAGTCTATCTGCATGAGGGAGACCTTTCTTGGTCCTTTTCCATCCTCATCATAATGCCTCTGGCCGCCGTGTCAACGGTTGCCCAGACTGAGGGTGCACCAGCCGGCCTGACCAGGCGCCTCCTCTACGCCCACGCTGATGGAGGTGATATTGCCTCGCTCGGCCAGTGCTTCCGCCAGGCGGTGACAGAACCATTCGGCCAGACGCTCGGCGGTGGAGTTGTCGAGTGGCAGCACACACACATTACTTTTTGGGATGACATAACGTCCACCAGCGGAGTCGATCTGCCAGGCGTCGTCTAGGTCACTGATGTGGAGGGCTGGGTTGTCACGTGGCAATAGGAAACGGTGATCCAGCTCGTGGCACAGGGCCTCGCCGATCCTCTTGAGCTCGCCGAAGTCTATCACCCAGGCGTCCTGGGTGAGGGCACCTTCCACGTCGATCAACAGGGCGTAGTTGTGGCCGTGCAGCGGCTCGGCCTGGCCTTGGGAGGTGGTGAGGTGGGCGGCGGCGAAGCGCAGGGTGTTCCTCTCGACGCTGACCTTGTACTTCATGATGGGAGCTTGCCAGTGAGGCCATGATAGCTGGAGCGAGGGCTTGGCACAATCAGGCGGTAGGGGAAGGGCGAACCTTCAGCGACTATGATCGCACTATAATTCTTACGTGAAGTAGGGTCCCCCGCGTATGCGCGGCGTGGTCGACATAAGCGGCGACGCTGGCGGTCAAATTGCAAAGGCCTGGGGCCGATGTTACACTACAGCCGCATCGCGGCAACGGTTGGTCCTGGGTAGCCCTTGAAGAATGGTTTTATAAGGGAGTGGTGGCCGATGACAAGTGGAAGAAGTGAGTGGCAGGTGCTGACGGCGCTGCGCTGGGTCATGTTTGGCCTGCTGGTGGCCCTCCTGTCTGTGATGTGCGGGGTGGTTGGCTGGCGCATCGGCGAGAGTCAGGAGGACGGCGGTGGCTCTACGCGCTCGTCCCAGGACGAGGCGGGCTTCGACATCCTGGACGAGATCTACGGTATCATCCGAGAAGATTTCGTCGCCCAGGAGAGCGTGGACCCGGAGATCTTGCTCCAAGGGGCGATAGACGGGGCCCTGGCCTCTCTGGACGACCCGCACACGATATACATCGATCCCGAGACCTACTCTCTGGGTATCGATATCGTCACTGGCCAATTCGAGGGAATTGGCGCTCGCGTGGAGCAGGACCCGATCAGCGGCGAAATAGTCATCGTTGCTCCCTTCCGCGATTCCCCTGCCGATAAGGCAGGCATCCGCGCTGGCGATGTCATCGTGACGGTAGACGGCGAATCCACTGCTGGCTGGACAGTGGGCCAGGCGGTTCGCGTTATTCGAGGGCCTCAGGGCAGCGAGGTGGCCTTGGGCGTCCGTCACGAAAACGGTGAGACTGAGGACATCACCATCACCCGCGCGGTCATCACCGTCCCTACCGTCTTCACCCATGAGGTTGAGGATGACGATGGCAATCCCGTGAATGATATAGCTTATGTCGAGTTGCAGCAGATGACTGACGAGACGTTGGGCAACCTGAGGACTGTTATCAGGGACATCGAAGAGAAAGGCTACAGGGGGCTTATCCTGGACCTGCGGCGGAACCCTGGCGGCGGCCTGGGCGCCACGGTGGAGATAGCCGACTTCTTCCTGGACAGTGGCATTATCCTTATCCAGGTGGACAAGGAGGGCAACGAGGTCGTCGAGCGGGCGGACGGCGGTGATCAAGGTGAGGAGATCCCCTTGGTGGTGCTGGTTGGTAGGGGCAGCGCCAGCGGCGCCGAAGTGCTGGCTGCCGCTGTGCGGGACAACGGTCGCGCCGTCCTCATCGGGAGCACCACCTTCGGTAAGGGATCGGTGAACCACCTGCGCCAGCTCTCTGACGGTGGCGCCCTCTACATCACCATTGCCCGATGGCTCACTCCCAACGGGGAGCAGATCGAAGCGATCGGCCTGGCGCCGGACATTGAGGTAGTGTCTACTGAGGAGGACATCGAGCTGGGCCGCGACGTCCAGCTCTTCGCAGCCATCGACTATCTGAGGGAGGCCATCCAGGCAGCGGTCCCTTGAGGATTGCGGTGAGTGAGCGGTGGCCGAGAAGACAATTACCGTTAACCGCAAGGCCCAGCACGACTACCACATCCTGGAGAGGCTGGAGGCCGGCATCGCCCTTACCGGCACCGAGATCAAGGCCATCCGCGATGGGCGGGTGAACCTGCGCGATGCCTACGCCCGCCCTGAGCGAGGCGAGATGTGGCTGGTGGGCGCTCACATAGGGCCCTACGCTGCTGCTGGCCGCTTCAACCACGAACCCGGCCGCCGCCGCAAGCTTCTCCTCCACCGAAAGCAGATCGTTGAGCTGGCGCAGGAGGTGGAGGAGAAAGGCCTGACACTCGTGCCCCTGCGGCTCTATCTCAAGAGCGGGCGTGCCAAGGTGGAGTTGGCTCTGGCTCGCGGTCGCCGCCAGTATGACCGGCGCCAGGCGATCGCCCGGCGGGAGGCGGAGCGCGAGATGCGGCGAGCCCTGCGGCATCGTGGCTAGGCGTTGACACGGCTGTGGTATAATAAGGTAGATTCGCCAGATCCCTGTGGGGACGAAAGGGTTCGACAGGGAAGGTTGAATCTGGATTGCAGGCCGAGGTAGCCATCGCCCTCGTAAAACAGGTGGCAAACAGTAACTGGCGAACCTGAATTCGCACTGGCCGCCTAATTTAGGCGGGCCACGTCGACCCTGACCTCTCCTCGATGGGTTGGGGATCGGCGCCATAATGTCGAGGTGCGGCAGTTCCGACGCCGATAAGGGTTGTCAAAGAGACATCGGCTGGCCCGGCGACACTCCGTCGGTGGAGGTACGGCGGGCGAGACCAAAACGCCGACTAAGCCTGTAGGATATCCAGGGTGGCCTTCTTCTGGACGGGGAGTTCGATTCTCCCCCGTCTCCACCAGTTCGTACGTTTCGGGGAGCCTTCGGGGCTCCCCTTCTATTTCCCCCGGTGCTATCAGGATGGTTCCGTCCTCTTGCATTGGTGACAACGCAGCAAAAGCATGCACCGTCTCCTGTGTCATCCAGAAGGCCACTTCGGCAACAGACCCTGCTGAAGACCTATCCTGGGCATACCCCAGAGTCCGAACCTCTCATCATCGAGCGGTGTAGGTTCTGACCGTCTGGTCAATGAAATCCGCGAACAGGGGACCGACGGTCCGGTTGGCCACTTCGTTGGGGTGCGCATCGTACTCATCGGCTTGGTAATCGGCCCGCAGCGTGTTGGTGGATGGGTCGGCCAGCAGGTCGAAGAAGTTGAAAGTGAAGACGTTCGGGTGGTCGCTCAGGTATTCATCCGAGGCCAGCCAGTTGGCGAAGGCGCGCGCCCTTGCTGCGGCCTCGGGCTCGGTGTATGCGGCTACCTGCGGCGGTGGGGTGACGGCAATGAAGATCTTGTTGGGATACTGATCCGTCCGGTCGCGGATGGACAGGTAGTGGGATTTGTACTCGTCCAACTGATCGTCGCTCTGGATATCGCTGACCGGGAAGCAGGACTTGAAAGCGATGACGTCGTACTGCATCAGGTGGCTGAAAGTATTGTCCGGGGGGTCGTGCAACGGCTGGGCGAAGATATCAGCGAACCCGTCAGGATCGGTATTGTCATCAGGGACATCAAAGTTGCGACCGGCCCAGGTGCCGTCGGCCAGAACCAGCCCATCATCGTTGTAGCCGTGATCGTAGAACTCGTAGCCCAGATCGGTGAGGCGTGGGCGCACGCCCCCTTGCTCGATCAGGTTGGCGCCACAGGAATGGTGTAGGAAGATGACACGGCCGAAGTCGGTCCCAGGCGAGGGCGTCGCCGCTGGCGTGAGCGTTGGCGTGGGCGAAGGGGTAGGCGTAGCCGCGGGAGCGGGAGTGTCGGGTGCGGCGGTGGGTGTCACTGCGGAGGGCGACGGGCTTGCCGGGGGCGACGCAGTGGGGCTGGTGATGGCGCTCGATGTCGCGGTTGGCGTTGCGGTCGCTTCCTCTTCACCTTCCTCGCAGGCCACCGCCAGCACCGCCAGGCACATGCCAACGAGCACGGTCATGCCCACTCTTGCCGTCTTCATTGCGGTCTCTCCGTGCTCGGTGTCCGTCTTCGACTCACGCCGCCCCCATCCTACTCGCAGCCGCGAGGGTGGGCAAGGAGACGAGGCAGCGTCAGCGTTACCTCAGCCACCGCCTCCTGGCATACCAGGCGTCTGCGATGAGGGCGATTGCTCCTGCAGCGGCGCCTGCTCGAATCCTACCGGGCTCTCTCATGTCTTCGAGGAAACCGTAGACGACGGCGACGACTCGGAACACCAGGTAGAAGGGATGTCCGACCTGAACAATCCTGCCAACTCCTTCAAGGACTGTTTACACGGATTCCCGAAGTTGCGGACGACCGACGAGCCAAGCTAAAATGGGCCCCACTATGGAGGATGCCACCAGGTATCACTACCAGGTCGATCTGTCCAACAAGAAGACATCCCACACCCAGCTGATCCTCCTCACCGGCCGCAACAAGAACGTGCTCGAAGTCGGGCCAGCGACAGGTCACATCACTGAGGTGCTCGCGCAGCGCGGCTGTCGCGTCACCTGCATCGAGAGAGATCCGGCAGCGGCCGAGCTAGCCGGCCGGTTCTGCGAGCGAATGGTCGTGGCCAACGTTGAGGAACTGGACTTAGCGTCCATGCTTGGCGACGAGCGGTTCGACGTCGTCCTGTTCGGAGATGTGCTCGAGCACCTAGTGGACCCGGGCGCCGTCCTCGCGAAGGTGGCAAGCGTCTTGGCGCCAGGCGGCTACGTCGTAGCCTCGGTTCCAAACGTCGCTCACGGCAGCGTCCGCCTTGCTCTTTTGAGCGGCGAGTTTCGGTACTCGGACAGAGGTCTGCTGGACTGCACCCACCTCAGGTTTTTCACGCGGGAGACGCTGGCCGACCTCTTTCGCGAAGCCGGCTACGCGATAAAGCTCTGGCGGGATATCGAAGGCGATCCCTTCGGGAATGAGCTGGGGTTGCGGGAGCAGGACTACCCGCCCCACCTCGCGCAGTCCATCCGGGGCGATCCGGACGCCATTACCTACCAGTTCGTCGTGAAAGCGTACCCATCTCCGGTCAGGTCTAAGGTGCGGGTGTCGCACAGGCCTGCAACCCAGGACTTCGCGACGCAGCTGTTGGATGACCTTTGGCGCGTGGAGGAGAGCGCCCAGCAGCGGGAAGCGGCCCTGGCCGAGAGGGACGCGGCCCTGGCCGAGAGGGACGCGGCGCGCCAAGAGGCCGAAGACCTGCGCCAGAGGCTGCGGATTCGAGAGGAAGAGCTGGACGGCGCACTGCGCCGTCTCAGCGATATCGAGAACTCCGTGGGATGGCAGATCCTCAACCGTATTCGGCCAGTGCTGCGCAGGCTGGCGCCGCCGGGGAGCCGCCGCTATCGCATACTCATCAAGATGGCGCGGAAGGCCTTCGCCGTGACACCTGGCTCCTCTGTCTTCCAACGGCTGCGGCGGTAGGCAGCCAGGGCTTGGTGTCGGCCCGCGAGACAGACAAGGAGTATCGTTGGCCCCGCTGAGGACACTTGGCAGCGTCATGATGGACAAAGCGGGCCACTGGCTGGCGGCAGCCCTATTCTTCTCCATAGCGGCCATCGTCCAGACGTGGCCGCTCATCCTACATACCAAGGACCACATCATGGGCTGGGCCCCGGACTCCTACCACTTCATGTGGACCCTGTGGTGGGTCAAGCAGGCGATCGTCGAGCTTAACACGAACCCCTTTCACTCGGACATCATCTTCTTTCCGCAGGGCACAGACCTCTACCTGAACACGATGGTCTTCGTCAATGGAGTCCTTTCCATTCCTATGCAATTGGTCAGTGGCAATGTCATGCTTTCTTGGAACTCGCTTTGCCTGGCATTCTTCGTCCTCTCGGCGCTTGGAGCCTATATGCTCTCCTATCGTGTCACGGGGAGCCGTTGGGCAGCATTGCTCTCTGGCTACATATTCGCGTTCTCGCCATTCGTCCTTACGCGGATACACGGCCACTTGAACATAGCGACCACCTGGCCGATACCGCTGTTCGCCCTTCTGCTCCTGAGATTCCACGAGACAGGACGTCTGAGGGAGATGGTCGCGCTCGGGGTAGTGTGGGCGGTGTTGACCTACAATTGGTTCGAGTTCGCGATTGACGCCGGGACATTCCTCGTGCTCTTCGTGGTTGTGCAGGCGCTATTCTACCTGCGGCACGGAGATAGGGCGAAGGCACGTGAACTGCTGCGCGGCACGGCTATCGCAGCAGGCGTGTGGCTCGCGATCAGCGCGCCGCTCTTGATCCCGAGTGTCATCAGCACGCTCTCCGGCGACGTCTCTAATAGAGGCGGCCTGAGCCCGCCTACTGAGTTCTATTCCGCTGATCTGCTCGGCTTTGTGACTCCCAGCCCGCTTTGGGGCCCCGGCGAGTTCTCGAAGGCCGATCTGCCTGGCGAAACGCATGCCGTGATCGGTGGCGTGGAGACAACGGTGTTTCTCGGGATCGTCCCATTACTGCTTGCCGGCTCAGCCTTGCTCTTTCATTGGAAGTCGCCACAGCGTTGGATGATGCTGTTCTGGGCAGGCACCTTCATCTTCTTCAGCGTCATGGCGCTGGGGCCCTTGCTCTATGTGGGTGGCGAGAAGGAAGTCGCCATCGGTGGCGTGTCCTTCTCGGTGTCGCTCCCGTTCAGGGTCTACGACAACATCCCCATTATCGGGCTGCGCAGCGTGCCCGCCCGCATGATTGTGTTTGGGACCTTGGCATTGAGCGTACTAGCGGGCATGGGTCTGGATGGGCTCATGTCACGGCTGTCCTGGGTTCGCAGGGCGACTGGTCCCCTCGTAGCGATCCTCGCCCTGGCACTAGTGATCCTGGAGTACTGGAACCCGCCAGTAAGCCTAGCCCACTTCAGCGCGCCCATGATCTACGAGGAGATCCAGGGCGAACAGGGGGATTTCGCTGTCCTCGACCTGCCCCTTGGGCGAGCGACGGGTATCATCCAGCGCGGAGACGTCGTCGGCGCGGCCATCGCTGAGTATGGCCAGACGATCCACGGCAAGCCAGTCGTCGGCGGATACATATCTCGCGCCAAAGACAAAGACGTGCTATGGCTCGAGCAGGTGCCGGGGCTGAAGTATCTGGGCTGTTCCCTTTGCCCGGGTCTTCCTGACGCCGACGACCGGAACCCGGCTCTGGTGAGGGCCGTATTCAACGGCCTGCGGATCAAATATGTCATTGTACACAAGGTCGATCTCGAGGGTCGTCCCATGTCCTATGAACTCGACGGGACTGCGGCGGCTGTCCAGGAATATCTGGAAACGGTAGTCGGACTCACAAAGGTGACTGAGGACATAGACTACATAGCTTACAAGAGTAACCAGTAGGACCTGGTCGGGACAGCGGTGCTGACGGCGGCGCACATCGCGGCGAAAGAGCAGGGTGGCCAGTGTACTCCGTGAGCAAATCCCGGGATCTGTATGACCGGTTCTTAGTGGATACCTGAAGGCTTGCTCTCGCTCATCCGCTTGCTACCAGAAACCCCACAATGGCATTGGCCAGCAAAGGGACGGATGCCCTCCTCCCTGGCCAACGCCATCGTGTGGCCCATGGTGGCGATGGGGTGGGGGCGTCCTTGCGCCACTTGCCTGCGCTGCCGTAGTCGTTTGACATTCGTGCTACTGTAGCGGACAATTCTTTCGTGCTTTCGCTTGACGGCGTTGTCCCAACGCCCTCTCGTGCTCTGCTCGTTGTGGCCTCCGCAATCCTGGCCTGCCTTCTGATGGCGTGCGATGGCTCGGAGGCTCCGCCGGAAGCGGGCGAACCGATACAGAACGAGGTCGTCAGACTGTCTTTCCGCTTTCTCGAAGCCGCTGTCGGGGAAGTTGCCAACCCCTCGCCTGCAGCCCAAGCCGTCGCCGGGGAAGTTGCCAGTCCCTCGCCTGCACGCCAAGCCGTCGCCGAGGAAGTTGCCAGTCCCTCGCCTGCAGCCCAAGCCGTCGTCGGGGAAGTTGCCATCCCCTCGTCTGCACCCCAAGCCGCCGCTGGGGAGGTTGCCAGTCCCTCGCCTGCACCCGAAGCCGCCGCTGGGGAGGTTGCCAGTCCCTCGCCTGCACCCGAAGCCGTCGCCGGGGAAGTTGCCAACCCCTCGCCTGCACCCCAAGCCGCCGCCGGGGAAGTTGCCATCCCCTCGCCTGCAGCCCAAGCCGTCGCCGGGGAAGTTGCCAGTCCCTCGCCTGCACCCCAAGCCGCCACGAGCGAGGACATCATCATCCTCATCAACGACTACAGATCTGAGAACGGCCTCGAGCCGCTACAGATGTCACCCGCTCTAACGCAAGCCGCTCAGTGGATGAGCGAAGACATGGCAAGCAATGGCTACTTCAGCCATACTGACTCCCTGGGGCGACAGTGGTTTCAGCGGATGGCCGACTTCGGCTACGAATACGAGACCTTCAAAGGCGAGACCTTGGCTGCTGGGAGCACCACGGCGCGGAAGACTTTCGATGCCTGGCGGAGCTCGCCGGAGCACAATGCCCTCCTGCTAGGCATCGACTTCCTGGCCATCGGCGCGGGCAAGGCGTGTGACCAGTCCGGCACCTGGTACTGGGTGGTCGATCTGGGCGGTGAGCTAGAGGGGGGAAACACGGCGGTCGGAGAGCCCCAATGACGCCGCATTCGTCCTATCAGCAGGAGCCCATGTCGGCGTGCTGAATCGTGTGCCATGCGGCCGGGTTCAATGCGTTCGAAGGCCGGATGGCCAATTGTATTAGGTGCCTCTAGACCCTTTCCCTCGTTGTGCCCTGCCCTTCTCCGCGAGCGGGTAGCGGTCAACATGAAAGGCTGGCTCCCCAGGCTCCTGTGTGGCGTTATTACGGGCGGATCAACCAACTTCCCGTTCCGATCGAGAGAGCCTCTGTGGCCGCATTCCCGAAGGCCCTCTCTTTGTTTTGGACGCGACGCTGGCGAGGGTCACCCGGGAAGATGAGTATTCTCCGATCTTGAAGAAGCAGACGGACGGATCCAGAATTAGGCAGCCGTTGGGGAGGTGGAACGACCCCAACGTAGTTGGGGCGGAGAGTTGGTATTGCCAGGCCGGCACTCCCCGCCCTTTTTGTGTGCGGACTTAGGTGTGTAGCCCTCATTCCAACAGCGCCGCCACGTTGCGCCAGCCGCCGTCCTCCTCACCCTCTAGCCGCCTCAAGTACGTGCTGGTGACAGCCAAGTTCGCATGATCCAGGAATCGACTTACCTCTTCCACTGCCTCACCCACATCCCGCCGCAGCTTGGCAGCGCTGTGCCTCAAGACATGCGCTCCGCCAGGTGATGGCGCTCGGCATTGCGGGCGCGCGCTGATGAGCGGGTCAACATAAGGCCGGCGCCAGGCGCCTCAGGGCCGCCAAAGGGGTTGACAATGCAGTTATTCAGAGTATACTATTGACGCTTATGTTGAGGCTTTGGACGAGAAAGGCGATGTGCTATGAAGTGGCTACGGACTAGCGCGGTTGCGCTCGTCACGCTGGCGACCATCGCCAGCTTAATGCTGACCGCCTCCGCCGAGCCGGAGGTGGTGGATACCATTCCCTTCCCCGACAGCAGTCCCCAGAACCTGGTGGTCAATCCCCAGACTAACCTGATCTACGTCACGGCCAGAGAACCGTCAGGCGCGTATCACCTGGCGGCCATTGATGGTGCCACCAACACCATCACCGCCACCATTCCCTTCGATGGCCAGGGTACTTACACTCGAGGCATCGCGATCAACCCGGATACAAACATGGTGTACGTCGCAGCATACGGCGGCAGTGGCATCGCAGTGATCGACGCCACCACCAACGAGGTTGCGGACTACATCTCCGTGGGCGACAGCCTGCTTGGCCTGGCTGTGAACCCCAGCACCAATACCCTCTACGCGGCCGATTTCATTGAGGCCAAGGTCTGGGTGATCTCCGGCGCGACGAACATGCTGACCGGCAGTGTCGTCCTCGACGGGCGGCCCGGCGGAGTAGCGGTGAACCCCGAGGCGGATACCGTGTACGTAAGCAAGCTATTGGACTACCCTCTCTTGGGCCCGCCGGAGCCGAACGTGTGGGTGGTCGACGGCGCGACCAACAATGTCACCGCCACAATCCTCACTTGTGGCTGGAGCCGGGGGGTGGCCGTCAATCCCACCACCAATACGGTCTATGTGACCAATTCCGATTGCGACAACGTCCAGGTGATCGATGGCGACACCAACAGTGTGACCGCCAGCATTGCCACAGGTGACTATCCCACCTACCTGGCGCTGGACCCCGTCGCTAACCGCGTGTACGTCACCAACCGGCAGCATGACACGCTCTCCTTTATCGACGGCAGCACCAACAGCCTGACCGGCACCATGGTTGTCGGCGATCAACCCTGGGGTGTGGGCGTGAACCCCAACACCAGCCGCGTCTATGTCGCCAGCCACGCTGACAACATCGTATCGGTCATCGAGGATGACGGTCTGCCCGGTCCGACCGACACTCCGGTCCCCACTCCGACGCCCTACCCGAGCCCTACTCCCCCTCCCGGCCCGCCTCCGGAGAAGACGGTCGTTGGCATCGACGCTGACCCTAGCGGCAGTACCGCCACCTCCCTCGGCACGATCGACGTCTGTATCGAGGTGAGCAGCGGTCAGACCTTCGACCTGGATGTCTTCGTGGACGCTATCCCTCTGGACCGAGACCTTGCTGGCTTCAACTACCTGCTGAACTACGACCCCAGCAAGCTCCAGGTCAACGCCTGCAACCACGACATGTTGCTGGGCTCCCAGCCCGGCAGCTACGTGGTCGATGTCAGCGATGAGGTGTGCGAGCCGGGCTCGCCGCCGGACACTGACGGTACGCTGCTTGTGGCGGCGGCTGACTTGGCCCCCGCTCCCGAGCCGGGTGGCTCGCTGGGGGTGCTGGGCCGCTATCAGCTCCAAGCAGGTGGCTCCGGCATCACCGTTCTCACTCTGTCGCCGATAGGAGGCTTCGTGGCTGATAGTTTGGTCACTTTCATCCCCGTCGATGAGGTTCACGACGGCAACTGGACCCCCGTGCATGGCATCGTAGCCATCGGTGAGCCCTGCCCTGGCCCCGACTGGACGCCCACCCCTACGCCTTCACCGACGCCGACGCCCACTCCCACGCCAACCCCGACTCCCACGCCAACGCCTATCCTCACACCTACGCCTACGCCCACGCCCACGCCGACACCTATCCCCACACCTACGCCTACGCCCACGCCGACACCTACGCCTACCTCTACCGTCGAGACCGTCGGCATCGATGCCGATCCCAGCGGCAACACCGCCACCTCCCTCGGGACGATCGAACGCCAGATATGTGTGAGCAGCGGCGATCCCTTCGACATCGATGTCTTCGTGGACGCCATCCCTGAGGATCGGGACCTTGCTGGCTTCAACTACCTGCTGAACTACGACCCGAGCAAGCTCCAGGTCAACGCCTGCAACCACGATATGCTTCTGGCGTCCGAGCCCGGCAGCTACGTGGTCGATCTCAGCGATGAGGTCTGCGGGACTGGCCCGCCGGACACTGACGGTACGCTGCTTGTGGCGGTGGCCGACTTGGCCCTCGCCGACGAGCCGGGCGGCTCGCTGGGCGTGCTGGGCCGCTACCAGTTGGAGGCCTTTGCTTCCGGCACCAGCGTTCTCACTCTGTCGCCGATAGGGGGCTTCGTGGCTGATAGTTCGCCCGCTTTCATTCCTGTCGACGAGGTCCACGACGGCAACTGGACGCCCCAGTATGGGGTCATCTTGGTGGACGCCGACATGGATGGCGACGGCATCAACGATTGCGAGGACACTGATATCGATGGCGACGGCTTCACCGCTGCCGACGAAGAGTACGTCGGCACCGACTCCCTGGACGCCTGCCCGGACGATCTGAACGATGATGCCTGGCCGCCGGACATCGACATGAATACCGAGGTCAACGTGCTCGACATTCTGCCGTACAAACCGGTGCTGAGCGGGGTCTACGACGCTCGCTATGACCTAGACGCGAGCGGCGAGGTGAACGTCCTGGACATCCTGCTGTACAAGCCGTTCGTGAACACGTCCTGCACGAACCCGTAGAGCGCACGGCAGCCGCCCTGCTGCTGGTCAACGTCGCCATGTGGTTCGCGCTGTCGCTTGTTGGTCTTCGTCCTCGGCCGCCTTGCGTACCCTAACGCCTCCGGGTAGGATGGTGGCTGCCGTGAGTCGAAGAGCAACACCGAGCATGGAGGCAGCGCAATGAAGAGAACGAGCTTGGGCATGGCCCTTCTCCTTGGCATCGGCCTGACGGTGCCACTGGCCGCCTGCGGCGGTGGCGAAGGTACGCCTACGGTCACCGCGAGCGGGCTTCAGATCATTGACATCGAGGTCGGGGCGGGCGATTCGCCTCGGTCTGGCCAGACGGTTGAGGTCCATTACACCGGCTGGCTCGCCGATGGGACGAAGTTTGACAGCTCCCTCGACCGGGGCCAGCCGTTCAGCTTCGTGCTCGGCGCAGGCCAGGTCATCCAAGGTTGGGATGAGGGCATTGCCTTGATGAAAGTCGGCGGCAAGCGGCGGCTCATCATTCCACCAGAACTCGGCTACGGTGAGCGCGGTTACCCGCCCGTCATTCCTCCCAACGCGGAGCTCACCTTCGAAGTGGAACTGCTCGCCATCAAGTAGCTCCTGGGCTGACCGGACACAGGCAGCGCTGGAAGGACAGCATGTCTTCTCCCTTTGATAGGGGCGATTGACGGCCGCACTGTTTGGAGTTATGATTTCGTTCTCAATGGCAGGGGCGTGTGGCGGATGAAAACGATGCGCATTCTTGGCCTTGCCGTTGCGGCTGCAGCGGTGGTGCTCCTCCTGCCGACGTCGGATGCTTCGGCCCAGCCGATGGGCGGGGCCCGTTACGCCGGGGAGATCAGCGGCTGTGCTCAATCGCCCTGTGGCAGTGTGCACTTCACAGTGTCTGAGGATAGGTCACTGGTGCAGGGGTTCACGGCTTCCGACGTGCCTGGTGACGGCTGCCAATACACCGGTCCACAGCGGTTCCCCTTCGATCTTGGCATTGTGGACGACAGCTTCGGACCGAGTGGGTGGCCCCCGTTCGAAGTGAGCGGCTCTTTTCCCAGCGAAGGCAGTGCGGAGGGGACCCTTAGATTGGCGATGGGCGAGCCAGACGAGCCAGTGTGTGACACGGGCGTTTTGCCCTGGACGGCCACCACCGTTCCCGCAGCTGTTGGCGGCATAGCGGAGCTGCCGGATGTCTCTGGGTCGGCGGCCCGCAATTACGTTGCTCTGGCTGGACTGGCGGCTGCGGTGCTGGTGGCTGTCGCGACAGGCGCATGGTACGCCGTGAGGCGGCGGCTCAGGTAGGGCTTCTTGACGCTCCCTGGCCGCTGCTCATCAAGACTCTGGCCGTCCTGCTGGCGGCCAGCGTCGTCTTGCGGGGCCTTGCCTATCCTGGCGATTTCTTTCGTTTTCGTCTTTCTGTGAGCTTGACCACAGGTTGGTAGGCCACGTCTACGACCATCCGGGTGGCGCTGAAGACGCTCATTCCCTCTGGAGCAAGGCCGCTCTCCACCAACGTCTCGACCAGTGCCGTGGCTTGCCCTGGGTTGTCGAAGATACGTGCTTTGGCCCAGTCGTCCTCGCTTTCGTCGGGGACGACGACGATCAAATTGGTCGGTGCCTTGGGCTTCGCTTGCTGCGAGGATTGGCCTGCGGCTGGTGGTTCGTACCAGCGACCATCTGCTCGCTCGCGGGCCCACTCCGGCAGCCGCGTCGTGAGGCTCTGCTGCTCCGGGACATCCTCAGAGCTGTGGTTTCCGCGCACATCCATCCCCGCTCACTCTTCGGCTGCCAAGTGTGGCCCCTTCCCTGCAGTAAGCCTCTCGCTGGCGGGCTGATTACCTGGAGGCCTTAGTCTGGCGCAAGGTCCAGCCAGGAGCGGCTCGTGACGGGCCGACAGTCGCCGCCTTTGCCAGCGGTGCTCAGGGGTTCGTCTAGCCGGCTGGCTCTTCTTCCGCTTCGCTGGCCTTCAAGTGGACTACCGCACGGTAGGTTAGGTGAACGTTTACCTGAGTGCAGTTGAAGACGGTGAGGCGCTGCTGATCGAGCCCGTCTTCTACCAGAGTCTCGACAAAGCGCCCGGCGGCCTGAAGGTCCTCGAACAGGTGGGCCTCGCCGGAGTTGTCTCCACCTTCGTGGAGAGCAACGACGATCACCTTTGGCGGCGCCTTCGTTTTCGTCTCTTGGGAACGTTTCCCCTCTTGGGAAGGCTTCTCCTCGCTTGGTGCGCCATTACCTTCCAGGGCCTCTGTTCTGTCCCGAGCCCAGTCCAGCACCTGGGCTGTCAGGTCCTGGTTCCCTTCGACAGCTTCCGCGCTTTGTTTCTTCTGCAGGTCCACCTTCGTTCACCCCCGCCGGCGTGTCAGCAGCAATCGCAGGCCTACCATTAAATAGACGCAGTTTTGGGGGGTTATGTTAACAGGTTCGCAAGGCTAGGTGAGGAGAGGATTCCCCTGGCAGGCTCGATTGACCCCCTCTGTACCGAATGCTAGAATGCTATTCGGTAACACGGTTGCTGTTAAGCTGATCGGGCGAGGGTCGCATCCTTCGGCCCTCGTTCTGCATTCACAGGGGTCAGCAAAGAGAAGGACAAGCCTATGCTCACTACCGTCGTCGGGAGCTACCCCAAGATACCCAATCGACCCCGGCCAGCCAGGCTGCGGGCTGCCATCGCTCGCTTCGAGCGGGGGGAGATAGGCCAGGACGAGCTGCGGCAGGTAGAGGATGAGGTGACCATCGAGGTGATCCAGGAGCAGGTGGAGGCTGGTATCGACATCGTCAGCGACGGTCAGATCCGCTGGGAGGATGATCAGACCTACTTCGCCCGCCAGATGGGTGGCTTCACCATCGATGGCCTTATTCGCTACTTCGATACCAACACCTACTATCGCCAGCCGATAGTCACGGGCGCTGTCCAGTGGCGAGAGCCTATCGCAGTCGAAGACTATCGCTTCGCTGCCGCCCACAGCCCGCGGCCGGTGAAGGCCCTGGTTACCGGTCCCTATACCCTGGCCGCCCTCTCGGCCAACGAGCACTACGGCAGCTTCGGCGAGTTGGTGCTGGCCCTGGCCCGGGAACTCCGGCAGGAGGTACTGGCCCTGGAGAAGGCGGGGGCGCCCATCATCCAGGTCAACGAACCGGCCATCCTAAAGCAGAAGGAGGACTTCCCTCTCTTTCGTCAGGCCCTGGAGCGGATGATGGAGGGGGTGACGGTCGAGGCCCATCTCTACACCTGGTTCGGCGACATCGAAGGCCTCTTCCCCGAGATCCTGGAGCTGCCCTTCGCGGCCATCGGGCTGGACTTGGTGATGGGGCCCGCCAACTACGACATCATAAGGAGAGCGCCCTTTACCAAGAAGCTGGGCCTGGGCATCGTCGACGCTCGCAACACCAGGCTGGAGACGGTGGAGGAGATTGTGGACAGCATCCGCCGAGTGAGCGATGTTCTGCCGCTGGGGGACTCTTATGTCAATCCGAGCTGCAGCCTGGAGTACCTGCCGCGGGAGACAGCTCAGGCCAAGCTGGCTCGTATGGTGGCGGGCGTTCGGCGTGCGCAGGAGGTGCTGGCGTGAGCAAGGGACTGCTCACTACCACTGTTGGCAGCTTCCCCAAGCCCGACTACCTGGCGCGGGCCCGTAACCAGTTCTCTCTGAGCAAGATCGACCGCCAGGAGCTGGCCGCGCTGGAGCGCCAGGCGACCGTGGAGGTGATCCGCCTTCAGGAGGAGGTGGGCCTGGATATCCTGGTGCATGGGGAGATGGAGCGGGGGGATATGGTGGCCTACTTCGCCGAGCTGCTGAGCGAGAGCATGGTCATCGGCGGCCTGGTGCGCTCCTACGGGAACCGCTATTACCGCAAGCCTATCATTATCGGCAAGCTCCGCTGGCAGGGCCCGATGACGGTGGAGATGTGGCGGTATGCCCAGAGCCTCACCGACAGACCGGTCAAGGGGATGCTCACCGGCCCCTACACCATGGTGGAGTGGTCGTTCGACGAGTATTACCCGTCGCGGCGGGAAGCGGTGCTGGACATGGCCCGTGTCATCCACCAGGAGGCGGTGGCGCTGGAGAAGGCCGGCGCACGCTACATCCAGGTGGACGAGCCGGCGGCCTCCACTCGCCCCGAGGAGATGGAGCTCGTCTCGCAGGGCCTGGCCGTGGTCACCGAGGGGCTCAAGGTCAAGACCATCACCCATATGTGCTACGGCGACTTCGCTAGTGTCTTCGAGCAGATCGTCCGTCTGCCCGTAGACCAGCTGGACATCGAGACGGCCAACAGCGACTACGATCTGCTGGAGCTGTTTCGCCGCCATCGCTTCGACAAGGAGGTGGCACTGGGCGTGGTGGACGTGCACGACCACAAGGTGGAGACGGTGGAGGAGGTCAAGGAGGGCATCCGCAGAGGCCTGGAGGTGCTACCGCCTCAGCGGCTGTACATCGACCCCGACTGCGGCCTCAAGACGCGCACCTGGGAGGAGGCGGCGGCCAAGCTGCGGGTGATGGTTCAGGCGGTGCGTGAGGTCAGGCACGAGCTGGGGCTCGAGGGCTAGGATGGAGGCTTGCAAGTGAGCGATGGCGAGAGGCAAGAACTCGGCGAGCAGTCTCCGGCCCACGAGGGTGACCCCCTAGCTATCGATTACATCTTCCATCCCCGCTCCGTGGCGGTGGTGGGGCCTTCGCCCCAGTTCGGCTTCGGTGCCATGGGCACCAGCTTCGTGCTCGCCATGCAGGACATACGCTTCGAGGGCGGCCTCTATCCGGTGAACCCCAAGCACGAGAATGTCCTGGGGCTCAAGTGCTATCCCAGCCTGCTGGACATTCCCGGATCAGTAGACCATGTCATCTTCAGCATCCCCGTCCAAGCAGTTCTCCCTGTTGTTGAGGACTGCGTGGCCAAGGGTGTTAAGAGCATGCACTTCTTCACCGCCGGCTTCAGCGAGACAGGTGAGGAGGAAGGGGCTGAGGTGGAGCGCCAGGTGGTGGAACGGGCTCGCCAGGCGGGCATTCGCGTCATTGGCCCCAACTGTATAGGGATATACTGCCCGGCGGGCAAGATCTCCTTCGGGCCTGGCACCCCGAGAGCGTCTGGGCCAGTGGCGTTCTTGTCCCAGAGCGGCGGCAATGCCGCCGACCTGCTGACGACAGCGGCGCCACGGGGCATTCGCTTCAGCAAGATAATCAGCTATGGCAACGCTGCCGACTTGAACGAGAGCGATTTTCTGGAGTACCTGGCCGAGGACCCCGATACGGAGATCATCGCCGCCTACATCGAAGGGGTGAAGGACGGACGCCGTTTCTTTCGGGCGATGCGTAAGGCATCGGCGCGCAAACCGGTCATCGTGCTCAAGGGTGGTCGCACGGAGTCGGGGACTCGGGCTGTCTTTTCTCATACCGCCAGCCTGGCTGGCTCGCTGGAGGTGTTCAAGGCCCTTGTCCGTCAGGCGGGTGCCGTGGCAGTGAACAGCGTGGACGAACTGGTGGACATGCTGCTTGTCTTCCGCTTCTTTGACCGGCCGCCAGCGGGTCGGGGGGTGGGCATCGTCGGAGGTGGCGGCGGCTTCAGCGTGTTTGCTGCCGATGAGGTGGATGAGGCCGGCCTGAAGGCGCCCCTTCTCTCCCGGCGCGTTCAGGAGGAGCTGCGTCGCTTCACCCCAGTGGCTGGCAGCAGCGTGCGCAATCCCGTGGACACCCTGGCCGTCATGGAGCCGGTCAAGCTGACCGACACCCTGTGCATTGTGGGTGCGGATGAGGCGGTGGACGTGCTGCTGGGCCATACCGGCTTCGGTTGGGGCCCGGGGCGCGTGGCGACGGCTATGGGTCTCGACCTGCCCAAGCTGATGGAGGCGGTGGTCGATGCCCTGGTGCGGGCGCGCGAAACAGTCGAGAAGCCAATCGCTCTGGTGGTGGCTACGCCCCTGATACTGGAGGCTACGGAGTACTCGTTACGCTTCCAGGAGCTCTGTTGGCGGCAGGGCTTCGCCGTCTTTCCCAGCATTCCGCGCGCGGCCAACGCTATTGCCAAGATGATCGCCTGGCGGGAGATGCGAGAGGACTCGTCGCGCTAGACGCTCGCAGATCGCCATCGGGCCGGGGCGCTAGCGGCGGCGAAACTCCTTCTCCAAGAGGGCGGTGCTCATGTGGATCATGGTGGGGCGGCCGTGGGGACAGGTGTGGGGCACCTCAGCCTGCTCCAGTCGCCGGATCAGCTCGCGCATCTCCTCCAGGGTCAGGGATTGGCCCGCCCTCACCGCAGCGTGGCAGGCCAGGCTGAACGCCACCCGGTCCTGCTGGTCGGGCGCGGCCTCTTCGCTCAGGGTGTCCACGAACTCGGCGAAGGCCCGCGATAGGTCTGTCCCTGTCAGGACAGCGGGGATGGCTCTCACCAGGTAGGTGCGTTCGCCGAAGGGCTCCAGTTGGAAGCCGTGGTCCGAGAGCGCCTCATAGTAGGCGAGGATGATCTCCTTCTGCTGGGGCGATACCTCCACTATGGCTGGCTCCAGCAGCCCTTGCGCGTCCAGGGCTCGTCTCTGGCGAGCGGCGCGGATCTCTTCGAACAGGACCCGCTCGTGGGCGGCGTGCTGGTCGATGAGGTATATCCCCTCGGGCCCCTCAGCCACAATGTAGGTATTGCCGATCTGTCCCACCACCCGCAGCATGGGCAGGGAAACCTTGGGCGGCGGTGCGGCTGTACCTGCAGCCGTCTTAGACTGGCCTTCCGCTTCCAGAGCCCGCTGCCACAGAGGCGGCGTCTCCTCAGGGGCAGTCGGCTGGGCCACGGCGGCGCCTGCGGCGGATGGGAGAGAAGGGACAGGCGCTTGCTCCAGGAGGGCCTGTCGCACCGCTCGCTGTACGGTAGCAAACGCCTCCTTCTCCTGGCGAAAGCGGACCTCGGCCTTGGTGGGGTGCACGTTCACGTCTACCTCCTCGTGCGGGAGGCGGAGGTCGACTATGGCGATAGGGTGACGGCCGGTTGTCAGTAGGCCAGAATACGCTTCCTCCACGGCGAAGATCAGCCGTCGGTTTTGCACCCAGCGGCGGTTGACGAATAGGCTAACGTAGCCTCGGCTGGCGCGCGAGATGTGGGGTGGGCCGGCCATTCCGCTCACCTTCATCGTTGTCCGTTCGCCATCTAGAGGCCAGCGCATGGGCAGCATAGCGGCTGCCACCTCGGCCCCGTAGACGCTGACCACCGCATCGGCGAGCTTGCCACTGCCGCTGGTGAGGAGGCCTTGACGACCTTCCAGACGCAGGGAGAAGCGCGCCTCGGGATAGGCCAGGGCGTACTGACTGACCAGGCTGGCGATCTGCTGATTTTCGGCAGAGGGTGAGCGCATGAACTTGCGTCGAGCGGGTTGCTTGGCGAAGAGGTGGAGGACGGTGACTGTGGTGCCTACGGGCGCGCCTCGTGTGCCTTGCTCTACCGGGTTTCCGTCTAGCAGGCGGAGGTAGGTTGCGGCAACTGCGTCGGCGGGGCGGGAGAGCATCTCCACGTCGGCCACAGCGGCGATGCTGGGCAGGGCTTCTCCTCTGAACCCCAGGGTGGTGATGCGGGCCAGGTCTTGCGCCAAGGTTACCTTGCTGGTGGCGTAACGATGAACAGCCAGGGCCAGGTCGCCGGAAGGGATGCCCTTTCCGTTGTCGGTTACCCGAATGAGGCTAAGCCCACCCTGCCTCACCTCGATGGACACCTGGCTGGCACCGGCATCAAGGCTGTTCTCTATCAACTCCTTCACCACCGAGGCTGGGCGCTCCACCACCTCGCCAGCGGCGATAAGGACGGACACTTCGGGTGGAAGAATGCGAATGGTCAACTGTGGAAGCTCACCTCCGTCCATAGATTCTAGCATCCAACGAATTCTAGCGGAAACAGATTGCTCCCTTTGTTGTCCATTGCTATACTAGCGCCATTGAGCGAGGGGCTAGGGAGGGAATATCGGCGTGAGGGCTTTTCATTGGCTGTGGGCGCTGTCTCTGTTGGCGGCTGCCTTCCTGTTGGCTAACAACGTTCCCTACCCGTCGGCCTCCTCGCAGGTTCTGGCTCCCGACGTTGACCTCGTGTCGGCTCAGCCAGCTGGCGCCGCGGAGTTCGTCCCCGGCGAGGTGCTGGTAAAGTCCAACCTGCCCCTGCCGCCCGCCGCTGTGGCGGCTGTCCTGAGGCTGACAGGAGGGGTGGTGATAGAGCACAATCCCAGCCTTGGGCTGTATCGCCTTCGCCTGCCTGAAGAAGTCGATGTGCGACAGGCCTCCACTCTTTATAACGCATTACCCTGGGTTGAGTATGCGGAGCCCAACTACATTGTTCGGGCGGCGATATCGCCCGACGATCCCTTCTACTCGCCAAAGCAGTCTTGGTACTACGACATCATCAATGCCCCTGCTGGTTGGGATATCGAGAGGGGGAGGTCAGCTATCATCGTGGCAGTGCTGGATACGGGGGTGGATCTGGATCACCCCGATCTGGAGTCCAAGCTCTGGATCAACGCCCGTGAGGTGGTGGGCAACGACATGGACGACGACGACAACGGGTGCATAGATGATGTCCACGGCTGCAACTTTGTGGCTCTACCGCCTTCCAGCGATCCCGGCGATGACCATGGCCACGGCACGATGGTGGCAGGCATTCTAGGGGCCAGGAGCAACAACGGTCTGGGGGTGGCGGGAACGGCCTGGGGGGTGACCCTGCTGCCGGTGAAGGTGCTTGATTCGACGGGTGCGGGCACAGCCTCCGACGTGGCCCAGGGTATCGTCTATGCCGCCAAGAGTGGCGCCCAGGTAATCAACCTCAGCATGGCTCGACCGTCGCCCAGCCGCGCTCTGGAGGGGGCGGTGAAGGAGGCCCACGATGTCTTCGGAGCCATCCTAGTGGGGGCTTCAGGGAACGAGGGCCAGGAGGGTGTGGGCTACCCGGCGGCCTACCCGGGGGTCATCGCCGTGTCTGCCTTCGATCGCTCCGACCCCAACAGCCGCGCCTCCTTCAGCAACTGGGGCCCCGAGGTGAACGTGGCCGCGCCGGGGGTGGGCGTGTTCAGCACCCACCTCAACGGCGGCTACGCTACGGGCGAGGGAACGTCCTTTGCTACCGCCTTCGTATCGGGGCTGGTAGCCCTGATTCTGTCGCAGGATTCGTCCCGCAGCGATGACGACATTCGCGCCCTTCTGCGCATCTCCAGCGATGACCTGCCCGACGGCGATACGCCCAGCTGGGACGGCTGGGGCCGCCTGAACATGGGCAGGGCGCTAAACACCCACGCCTTCCGCTCGGTGGTGCCGGGGGTGGTGAGGGACTAGGCAGCGCCTCTTCTGTTGCATGGCTGAGCTGCAGCCAGCGGGCTGCTAGCTAGGGCTAAGAGGACGGCCACAAGCGGAAGGAAGCGGCGGCTGTGCATGGCCCCATCCAGCGTGCTCTCTCAGGGGGTCCACGCTCGCACTTCGCCTATCACCGGTCGGTACACCCAGAACACCTCGCAGGCGGGGTCATAGAGTGTCGCCCAGCTTGAACCTTCACCGGGCCCCCACTCAACCTCTCGGTAGGCGCAGCCGTCCCCTCGATCAGGGACGTAATACTTGCCGTCCGGGCCGAGCTGGATGTCCTCCACTGACACCCTTAGCTGGTCGCTGGCCTTGACCGGGCAGTCCACGCAGCCCAGTGCCCCCCACGTCGACTGAGGGGTGGTTGGGGGTGCAGGGGGCTCAGGGCTGGGCTCAGCCGTGGCCGCTGGCGCTGCGGCCGTGGGCTCCTCCGTCTCGGCGATCATGGCGTCCGCGATCTTGATCAACTGATCGAGGTCGAACACAGGGGCCTCTATCTGTGTCAGCACGTTACCCTGGACGAAGTGTATCTGCAGCAGGTCTCGGTGGTACACCACGGGCACGCCCCGGATCTCGCCCAGCGTGTACAGCACCTCCGCCGCCGGGTTGGCGACGAGCCGGATCCTCCCATCCGGGGCGACCAGGAACCGCTTGATGTCGATCCCGAAGTACTGGGGGCGCTGGTAGGCCAGGCCGAACATCGAGTCGGTGTGGGAGCCATCGCTCCAGATGACCGTCTCCGCGTGGGTCCCGACCAGCTCCCAGCCGGCGGGGATGTAGGGCGGCTCGATGAACAGGTCGTGGCCGCGGAACTCGTCGAGCGAGGCGGATTCCTTCACGTCGTGCCCCGCCTTCTTGACACCCGGGGGTGGCGTCGGCCGCTCGACGTGCGGGCCTGGGTCGGTTTCCGGTGCTACGAAGTGAAAGCGGCCGTAGTCGACGGGTAGCGCCAAGCCCGCCACCGGCGTGCCGGGCGGCACCTTGGGCGTCCACTCCTCCACGGCCTTGATCGGCGGGATGTAGGACTCTTCGGGAGGCTCCTGTCCGGCTCTCTGCTGCCCCACCACCACGACGTCAGGCTCACCCCCGCGCTGCCTCACCACGACCACCGCGCTGGCCGTAATCGCCGAGGCCACAACCGCGAGGACAATCCCCAGAATAAGCCGCTTATTCGTTGCTCGTCACCCCCACTCCCTCACACGCTTATTCTACTCCCTCCCAAAGACGCCTTGTCAAGTCGCCTGAAGGGTTCTACCCGTGCTTCCCCCGCGCTTTCTCCCGCAGCTCGTAGAGCTTGGTGATCGCCTGCAGGGGGGTGAGGCCGTCCACGTCCAGGGAGGCCAGTTCCTCCAGGACGGCGTCGCTGGCGCCCAGGAAGGATAGCTGGACAGCGTTCGCTCTAGGCCCTGCCCTGAGCTTGTCGAAGGGGCGGCCTCGGCGGGGCAGGCGATCGCCCTTGTCCTCCAGCTCGCTCAGCACCTCCTGCGCCCGCTGGATGACCGGTCGGGGCAGGCCGGCAAGCTGGGCCACGTGGACGCCGTAGCTCTTGTCGGCGCCGCCGGGCAGGATGCGGTGGAGGAAGACCACCCGCCCCTCCTCTTCGCTCACGGCCACGTTGCAGTTCTTCACCCGCGGCAGGAAGGCGGCCAGGTCTACCAGCTCGTGGTAGTGGGTGGCGAAGAGGGTCTTGGCGGCCACCTCCGGCCGATGGTGGATGAACTCCACCACGGCACGGGCGATGGCCATGCCGTCGTAGGTGCTGGTGCCGCGGCCGATCTCGTCCAACAGGAGGAGGGACCTGGGCGTGGCGTTATGGAGGATGCTGGCCGTCTCCAGCATCTCCACCAGGAAGGTCGACTGGCCGGCGGCGATGTCGTCCAGGGCACCCACGCGGGTGAAAATGCGGTCGACGATGCCGATGCGGGCCGAGGCGGCGGGCACGAAGCTGCCCATCTGGGCCAGCAGCACGATGAGGGCCACCTGGCGGATGTAGGTGGACTTGCCGGCCATGTTCGGCCCGGTGAGGACGATGATCTGGGCGTCCTGGTTGGAGAGATGGGTATCGTTGGGGACGAACGCCCCCTGGGGCAGCATGCGCTCCACCACCGGATGGCGGCCGTCGCGGATGACGATCTCGTCGTCCTGGGTCACCTCCGGCCGCACGTAGCCGTAGCGGGCGGCCACCTCGGCCAGGGCGCAGAAGACATCGGTCTCGGCGATAGCAGTCGCCAGCTCCAGGATGCGCTTGCCCTCGGCGGCCACCTGGGCGCCCACCTGCCGGAAGAGGGTCGCCTCCAACTCCTCCTGGCGCTCGCGGGCGTGCAGGATCTGGAACTCGCGCTCCTTCAGCTCGAGGGTGGTGAAGCGCTCGCCGCCCACCAGGGTCTGCCGCCGCTGGTAGTGAGCGGGCACCAGTCTCAGGTTGGCCTTGCTCACCTCGATGTAGTAGCCGAAGACCTTATTGTAGGCCACCTTCAGGGACTTGATGCCCGTCTGCTGACGCTCGCGCCGCTCGAGGTCGGCCAGGTACTGGCGGGCGTCGCGGGCCACGCTGCGCAGGCTGTCCAGCTCCGGCGAGAAGCCGGCGCGGATGACTCCGCCCTCCTCGAAGCCAGCGGCGGGCTCATCCTCGATGGCCTGCTCGATGAGGGCGGCTGTTTCCTGGCAGGGGTGAAGGCGGGCCAGTAGCTCGCTCGCTTCGGCTGCCTCTTCCCCATCGCCGGCGATGGCCTGACGCAGCGAAGGCACCAGCTCCAGGCCGCGGCGGAGGCTCACCACCTCTCGCGGCAAGGCCAGGCCAGCGCTGATGCGCCCCAGCAGGCGCTCCAGGTCGGGCATCCTGGACAGAAGGGCGCTCACCTGGCCTCGGCGGACGGCGCTCTCGAAGAAGAACTGAACCCTGTCTTGTCGTTGGGTTAGCTCTTTTATGTCGAGCAAGGGCTGCCCTAGCCAGCGGCGTAGGAGGCGAGCGCCCATCGAGGTCTTGGTGAGATCGATGGCGGACAGGAGAGAGGCAGTGCGTGGGCCCTGGCGGACGCTGGCGAAAAGCTCAAGGTTGCGGCGGGTCTGGCTATCGAGGGTCATGAAGGCGCTGGCGTTGTAGGTGGAGAGCCGGGTGATGTGGCCGAGGACGGCTCGCTGGTTGTCCTGAAGGTAGGCGAGGACAGCGCCGGCGGCGGTCACCGCTAGGGGCAGGTCGGCGCAGCCGAAGGCGTCGAGGGAGGCGGCACCGAAATGGGCCAGAAGGAGCTCCGCGGCCGCCTCCGGGTCGAAGCGATGGGCCTCCAGGTGGCTGACGGCCGCTTGGAGCCCTTCGAGTGGCTCTTGGCCTTCGGGGAGCACCAGCTCGGCGGGGCGCAGGCGGTCGAGCTCGGCCGGCAGCAGTTCAGCGTCTATCTGGGCGACGGCGAACTCGCCCGTGCTCACGTCCACGTAGGCGATGCTGGCTCGCTCCCCTTCGACCGCCAGAGACGCCAGGTAGTTGTTGGCTCGCTGGTCGAGGAGGCCGCCTTCGACTACCGTGCCGGGGGTGACCACCCGCACCACCTGGCGCTCCATGAGGGTGCGCCCCTTCGCAGCGTCGCTGACCTGCTCGCAGATGGCGACCTTGTATCCTTTAGCGATTAGTTTAGCCAGGTAGCCATCGAGGGCGTGGTGGGGGATACCGGCCAGGGGCACCCGCTGCCCTTTGCCGATGGGGCGTGAGGTGAGGACGATCTCCAGCTCGCGGGAGACGAGCTCGGCGTCCTGGTCGAAGGTCTCGTAGAAGTCGCCCAGGCGGAAGAAGACGATGGCCTGGGGGAAGCGGCGCTTTATCTCCAGGTACTGACGGCGCAAGGGTGTGGTCATCGGCCGGCGGCTCCTCCCAGGGCTCGAGGCCAGGCTGTTCGAGGGATATTATACAGCGGCGGCCGCGGGCGTAACCATGCCCGCGGCCGCATATAGCCGTCGCTATGGGAGACAGTCGTGGGGCCTAGCGCATCCAGCCCTTCGGCAAGCTCAGGACAGGCGCCTCCGCGCGTACCAGCCGCCGGTCACGAGGGCGAGGGCTGCGGCCGTGGCGGCGCCCGCAAAGGCGGCGTAGGGCGGAGCCGATGAGCCGGAGCCGGCAGCGGCGCTATGAGGGGCGTCGGAGCCGTCGACGGCAAGTTCGAGGATGCCGCCGATGTCCGGAGGGAGTTCATAGGCAACACCAACTTCAGCACTACCCGGTAGCCTCAACAGATCGCCCACGACCGCCAGCGTAACAGACAGCTCTCCCCGGAGATTCCACGGAGGACCGGCTGGCGGTGGAACAGCCATCACGCCATGAGCTCCCGCGACCGGTACGGGGCCGGGAACGGCAGCGGGTATCGCTACAACAACGGGGCCCGCTGGTGGGGCAATGGGGACCACGCCCACAAAGGCCTGCCATGAGACTGAGGTCCCAGCACCCACCCACCAGGGTAGAATGGCATCATCCAGCTCTCCCACAATGGCATCCGCCGCAAAAGCGGGTGCGGGGGGGCCGGCAAAAGTATGATTAAACGATATCGCCAATGCCCCTCCTCCTGCTCCAGCCCACTTGACTGCAAACAAATCCGTTAGATTCACGATGTTGGCGGCGCCGCCGAGGAGTCCCACGAGCGCCCCGCCACCACCGAGGGTCACAGTGCCTCTGACTAAAGAAACAGAGCAGCCAGCCGGGAGCGCAAAACCGGCGGGAGCGGCAGCGCCACTGTCGAATCGGATAGTTCCAATGGCAGGGTTCAGGTCGTTGGGTCCGTTATCCGCAATGGCGAAACCGCCCACCGTCACCGAGACATTAGCCGCCTGCGCCTTGGCCGGTGTACCGAGGGTACTGCCCTCTAGCAGGAAACCGGCGCCAATCATCGCCAGCGCCAGCAAAATTACCGATAGCCTCTTCATCGTCGCACCCCTTTCTAAGTGGCTTCTAACCCTTGGCCGGTTGTCATTTGCATGCTCTTCCCGCGAGAATACAAAAGGCTAGGGTGTGCGCCCGCATTCCTTAGCAATAGCCTCGCTGGTGGCCGCCACCGGGGCCTCTCCTTACGCTCCTACCTGATCCCTAAGCGCTCCTCCAAGACGCAAAACGCCGGGCTCCACCTGCACGCGGTAGGCCCGGCATCCGAAACCAAAGGAAAGCGCAAACGCGCCACTGTGCCGCACCCCCTCTTTGGTGGGAAGCATTATAGGCAACCCTCGGACATATGTCAAGCGTTTCGGGGGCGTATTTCGTCGCTTTTTTCGTGGGGAGTGTTGTGGGCGACGAAGGGTGCGCACCGCGCTACGACGTCGCCTGATGGACAGGGGTGGAGCAGAGGCGGCCTTGTCCGTGCGGTCGTCAGGGAGTCATGTCGGACGGCTGTCGGCGGCCTCGCGCTCGAACGCGTCCACCACCTGTACCGCCGCCGGCGCTAGCTCGCGGCAGGCGCCGCACTTGATGCACAATCCCTGGTCGATGGCGTAGTCGCCGTCCCGCTGAACGATGGCGGCCGTGGGGCAGATGGCCGCCGCCTCGGGCAGATTATAGCTCTTGCCCAGGATCTCGTAGCGGATGAGGCCGCGGCAAACCTTGGCCGGGCAGCGCTTCCCCTCGATGTGCTCCTGGTACTCGTCCAGGAAGGCCTCGATGCTGTTCATCACGGCGGTGGGGGCGGCCTGGCCGTGGGCGCAGTTGGAGTAGCGCATGGTGTCGGCCAGGAGGCGCAGGAGGCCGATGTCCGAGGGGCGGCCGCCGCCGTCGGCGATGCGCCGCAGGATGTCCACCATCCGCTGGGTGCCGCCACGGCAGGTACTGCAGCGCCCGCAGGACTCGTCCTCGGCGAACCACTCGAAGTACAGGCACATATCGATGATGCAGGCGGAGTCGTCGAAGACGACAAGGCCGCCGCTGCCCAGAAGCGCGCCCTTCTCCCGGAAGGGCTCGGGCTCCAGAGGCAGGTCCACGTCCTTGGCATGGAGGATGCCTCCCAGGGGGCCGCCCGGCTGGATGGCCTTTAGCGAGCGCCCCTCGGGCGGGCCGCCGCCAGCCTCGTAGACCAGCCGCCGCAGCGGTGTGCCGAAGGGTACCTCCACCACTCCCACCCGCTGGACGTGCCCCGAGAGGCTGAACATCTTGGTGCCCTTGTTGTTCTCTGTACCCATGGAGGCGTACCAGGCGGACCCGTGGCGCAGGATGAGGGGCACATTGGCGTAGGTCTCCACATTGTTGACGTTGGTGGGCTTGGCGAACACCCCCGCCTGAGCGGGGAAGGGGGGGCGGATCTTGGGCATGCCGTGAGTGCCCTCGATGGAGGCGATGAGGCCCGTCTCCTCGCCGCAGACGTAGCTCCCAGCCCCACGCACTATCTCCATATCGTAGGAGAATCCGCTGCCCAGGATGTTCTGGCCCAGGAGGCCTCGCTCCCGCGCCTGGCCCAGGGCCAGCTCCATGCGCTCGACACACAGGGGATACTCGTGGCGAATGTAGATGTAGCCGTAGCTGGCGCCGGTGGCGTAGGCGCCGATGATCATGCCCTCGATGATGGAGTGGGGATCGCTCTCCATGAGGGTACGGTTGACGAATGAGCCGGGGTCGCCCTCGTCGGCGTTGCCGACCATGTACTTAGGCTGGCTCTTGGCCCCGCGCAGGAAGTCCCACTTGCGACCGGCGGGGAAGGCGGCACCACCCCGTCCCCAAAGGCCGGCGTCGGAGACTTGCCAAATGACGTCCTCATCGGACATGCCCAGGGCGTTGGCCAGGCCCTCGTAGCCGCCGCGGGCAATGTAGTGGTCGATGTTTTCGGGCTCGATGACGCCGCAGTTGGCCATCAGGCAACGCATTTCTTGCACGGCCATGAAGTCCAGGGATGACAGGGGAGGCATGCCATCCACGGGCTGGGGCGAAAGTGTAGCGAGAGCTAGATCCTGGCAGACCCCGTCTGTGGATGCCAGCGCCTCCTCGATGAGCTGGGGCACCCGCTTGGCTGTCACCTTCTGATAGAGGATGCGAGAGCCGTAAGGCTTGGCGATCTCCACCATCGGCTCGGCGTAGCAGAGGCCCCAGCAGCCAGTGACGGCCACGTCCGCCTCCAGGCCGCGGCGCGTCAACTCCTGGCGGATGGCCTCCAGCGTCTCGTCGGCGCCGACGGCCCGGCTGCAGGTGGTGACGCCCACCGCTATGCGCGGCCGCGAGGGGCTCTCCACCATTCGCCAGGCTTCCTCCGCCTGCTGGCGCAGCTCCCGGTAGGTCCTCATGCTGGGGCTAGCCTCCCTTTTCTTTCAGCTCGCGGGCTAGCCTGATAGCCTCGCTGACGGTCAGGGGGCCAATGGGGCGGCCGTCGAGACGGATGAGGGGCGCCAGGGCACAGGTGCCGTCGCACTGGACGAGGTGAAGGCCGACAGCCTTGTCGGCGGTGCTCTCCTCCAGGCCGATGCCCAGCACAGCCTCCAGCGCCCGCCGGATGTTCTCCGAGCCCTTGAGGCGACAGGCCGGACCGCTGCACCAGGAGATGGTCGTGCGTGCGGGCGGCTCTAGGCGAATCTCGGAGTAGAAGGTGATGGCACCGTAGACCATGGCGGGAGTTGTGTGCAGCTTTTCGGCCAGGAGGGGGATGGCCTGGGGCGGCACGTAGTCGTAGGCTTCTTGGATGCGGTGAAGAGCGGCCAACAGGTCAGCGTCGTTGGGCTTGAGGTCGGCCAGGAGCTGCTCCAGCTCTGGCGAGCTCTTGGTCGTGTCGGTCAAGGGGCAAGCCTTTCTACCCTATGGACGATTGTGGATTGCTTCACTGATCATAGACTCAGGTCTCGGCTCGTTCAAGGTCGACGGCGAGCATGGTCGCCACCTTTTCCCCCAGGCGGATGCTGTAGTTCTGGCCGCGGTCCTCAGGGTAGATCTGGCCCATGTTGGCCAGATACAGCCCCTCGATGGGCGTGCGGTGCTCGGGGATGGAGCGCGAGTAGTTGGTGGCGATGATCGGCTGAGCGAAGGGCCCTCGAAAGAGCCAGCGGTCGGCCACCCAGTCCGGCGAAAACGCCGGATTGATGCGCTTCAGGTGAGGGAAGTAGAGGGCGCACAGCTCGTCGACTCCCATCTGGAGGAGGGGCGAAGCTTCCTCCAGATAGTTGGAGAGATAGGCCACATGCAGGCCGCCGTAGTGGGAGCGCTCGATGAAGTTGGTGTGCTCGATGAGGGCCAGGAAGGGGATGGCGCGGTCGCTGATGTTCAGCCAGTAGATGGGCGATAGCGATTGCTTGAGGGCCAGCACTAGGCAGAGAGCCCACTGATGCTGCACAGCCCCTAGCTTGTTGGCGTAGTCCTCGGGGAGCTGAGGGACCAGGCGGAGGAAGCTCTGGTTGGGGACGGTGGCGAGGATGGCGTCGCAGGGTATTCTTTCCCCTTTCCCCTCGCCTGCCTCCAGGGCGATGGCCCGCCCATCCTCGACGGTCACCCGCTGCACCGGCCGCCCCGTCTCCAGCACGCCCCCCATTTGGCGGATGCGCTCGGCCAGGGTGTCGACCAGCAGGCCGAAGCTGCCCATCAGGTAGCCCAATTGCTCCTTCTGGCGCCCTCCCTTGCGGGAGGCGAAGCGCAGGTGGATCTTGCTCCAGAACCAGGCCATGCTGACGTCGTCTGCCCGCTGGCCGAACTTGCCCCGCAAAAGCGGCCCCCAGACGACGTCGTAGTTGCGCCGGCCGGCGTGCTTGATGATCCATTCCTTGGCCGTGACGCTCTCGTAGGGCCGCCAGTTCTTCTGCCACCGAAGCCAGAGGCCTCCCACCAATCCCAATCGCAGGCGGTCGATGAGGGAGATGGGGGTGAAGCGCAGCAGATCGAGGGGGGTGACAAAGTCGTACACTCGGCCATCGTGGAAGATGCCGACCTTCGATTCTCGCCAGTCCAGGCGGTCGGTCAGGCCCAGTTCGTCGATCAGGGCGACGATGGTGGTATCCGTGGAGAAGATGTGGTGATAGAACTGCTCGATGCGGCCGCCGCCGATCTCAAAGGTGCCCACCAGGCCTCCCAGGTTGGGCTCTGCTTCCAGCAGGTGGACCTGAAAGCCCCGCTGGCAGAGGCGATAGGCAGCGGACAGGCCGGCCAGGCCCCCGCCGATGATCCCTATCTTCATTCGTTGCCCTCCTCCTTCAGGCCCACGCCTGCGCCGGAGGCGGAGCCGCCTCCGCTGGGGGTGGCCAGCCCATGCCGGGCCGGGCGGCGTAGGGCCTCGCCCAATGACAGGTTGATGACCCACAGGAAGACAAGACCGGCCGCCACCACCGGCAGCAGCACCAGGGCATGCAGGGCGGCAGCGTATGCACCTGCCACCCCACCCCTCACACCCACAAACTCCAGCGTCTCCTTCGTCAGGAGCTCGAAGGGCCCGATGCCGCCCGAGGTGGAGGGAAGGGTTATCGCCAGGTTGGCCGCTGCCGCTACCATCATGAAGATGGGGAAAGCCTCGCCCAGGTCGAAGGACACGCCCACCATAAAGTACATCGTGGCCTCCAGGGCCCAGGCCACGACCGAGGTGATCAGTACGGCGGCGATGCGCCAGGGGCTCTGCAAGGCGCCGAGCCCCGCTATGAATGAGCCAGCCCACTGACTACCCTTCTCCTGGGCTCGCGCCGGCAGGAAGCGCAGAAGCCTTGCCAGCCAGCGTTCGGATCGCTCCTGGGAAGAGGCCATGAACAAGAAGAGGGCGAAGATCACCACGAAGGTGGCGGACATGGCGGCGGCCAGAATGCCCAGCTCATGGCTGAGGCCAACGAAGGCACCCACGGCTATCAAAAAGACGACCAGCACCAGCCCGTCGAATAGACGCTCTACGGCGATGGTGCCCAGGGTGGCCATGATGCTCAGGCGATACCTCTGATCCATGATGTAGGCCCGCACCAGCTCGCCGGTCCGCGCTGGCAGGAGGTTGTTGGCCATGTAGCCGATGACAACGATGGGATATAGGGTCTGGGCCGAGAAGCTGCCCATCGGCTGTAGCAGATAGCGCCACCGTAGGGAGCGGAACCAGGCCGAGAGGAACCAGACGCCGATGGCGGGAGCGAACCACCAGTAGTTGGCGTCGGCCAGGGCCTCGCCCATTTCTCCCAGGTTGGTGAAGGCAAGGAATAGGCCCAGAAAGAGGGCCGTCCCCAGTATCCCAATCCAAAGCTGACGATTGCGCAGCAAGACGTTTGGCCCGCCCTTTCCTCCCGGCTGGAGAGGGTACGCATCATTATAGGGTGGGGGCAGTTGGTGAGGCAACGCGGGCTGTCGCAGGGAGGGGCGAGATTAGGGCACAGGCATATCGGCCAGGGGGACGCGGCGGATCTGACTGGCGCCGCTGTTGGAGATGTAGAGGAAGCCTCGGTCGTCGAGGGCCAGACCGGTGGGGCTGGCCAGGGCCGTCTCGCCCAGGCCCTCCAGGATGGATAGGATTTGGCCGTCAGCCCCGATGCGCAGGAGGCGCTGGCGGGCAGTGTCGCTGGCGATGACGCTGCCGTCGGGTGCCAAGGCCAGATAGGGCTTAGTGGACGGGTCATCCGGGAGCCAGGCCGGCATGGGGAATTGGGCCACCGGATTGAACTGGCTGTCGAACTGCTGGATGCGGCTATTCCAGGCATCGGCTACGAAGATGTCGCCGTTCGGGGCGATCTCGATGCCGACCGGCTCGCGGAGCTGCCCTGGCTCCGATCCGGGCTTGCCCAAGCTTGTCAGGAAGGTGCCATCGCTGGCGAACTTGAGGATGCGGCTGTTGCCGGTGTCGGCCACCCAGACGTTGCCTTCAGCATCGGTCGCTACGTCCCGTGGGCCCCAGAAATCGTAGGGTTTGGGGTTGCTGAGGTCAGAGGCTGGCTGACCCCACTGGGTCAGGAAGTTCAGGTCGCGGTCGAACTTCTGGACGCGATTGTTCCAGGTGTCGGCTACGTACAGGTTACCCTCGCTGTCCACCACCACGCCCCAGGGCTCGTTGAACTCGCCCTCGCCCTCTCCTAGGGAACCCACTTCGGCCATGAATCCGCCCTCGCTGTCGAACTTCTGGACGCGATGGTTGCCGCTATCGGCGACGTAGAGGTTGCCATCGCTGTCCACGGCCAGGCCGACCGGCTTGATGAATCGACCGGGGCCGGTGCCGCGTTCGCCCAGGGTAAACCTGCCCTCGCTATCGGCCTTGGGCACCTCGGGCGGTTCCTCCCTGTCGACGACCTCCTCAGGCGCGAACTCCTGGGGGAAATAGGCCACCGCATTCGCTGAGCCCGTGGGATCCGGAGGATCGTGGTCACGGAAGTAGCGCCACCAGGTGTCCCAGGTGTCGTCATCGCCCAGGCTTGCCACAAAGTCGGCGAACATAGTTAGCACGTTCTTCTGCTTGCCGCCCTCGGCTTCAATGTTCCGATAGGTCTCGGGGAACCACCAGCGGTGGGAATAGGGCTGTCCTTCCCCGTAGCCGTCCAGGTGGAGCTGCATGTCGGCATCGTTCCCGGCATTGACCAGCAGGACGGCGTTGGCGGGCGGCTCGTAGCCGCCGCTCATATTGGGATAGGAGACGTTGTTGTAGTCGCGCAGGTACCAGACCCAGGGCCAGGAGAAGGCGTCGCGGCTGTCCACGGCGATGGGCAGGTCTTTGCCCAGGCCTGTCTTCTCCGCTATCTGCTCGATCTGGTCCAGGATGTTAGGAACTTCAGACGAGGTCTGGGTGTAGACCAGCATCTCGCGGGCGTCGGCGCCGTCGCCTTCCTGGAAGCTGGCCATCCAGGCCGCCCGGCCACTGAACAGCAGGAGGACGCCAACCAGCGCTGCCAGCGGTACCACGGCCATCGCCCGCCCCCGCAGAGTGCTGGTCAAGCCGGCGATGGAGAGGGCCGCCGCCAAGCCGACCAGGATGCGGGCCACCAGAGCGTCGCTGGGGCCGAATACGCCGAAGGCCACTGCCCCCGCTCCCAGGGCGGCCGCTAGCACAGGACAGGTGTAGCTGGGCATGCGGAAGCGCCACTCGCCCGTTTGGACCAGGGTCCAGACCTGGCCCAGGGTGTAGGCGGCCAGGATGACCACCGGCAGGGTCAGGTGCACGTTAAGCCAGGGCATCTTCTCGCCAGCTACCGAGTAGGCGAAGAGGCTCAGCATCATCCAGAAGAGTAGGAAGCGGAGGAAGGGGTTGGCCCGGAGGCTGAAGACCAGCAGGGCCAGGGCGATCAGCCCCAGCACCATGCCGATCGCTGAACTCCCCGCAGCGCTGGCAGCCACGGCCAGAATGGCCAGAGAGCCGGCAATGCTAAAGACGATGCGAGCCCAGTGGCCCTCGGGGGTGTTGGGTCCGAAGGCGGCCTTGGCCAGGGCCACCCCCGCCGCCGCAAAGGCGAAGAGCAGGGGCAAGAACTCATAGGCGGGTAATAGCATCAGGTAGTAGAAGAAGGGCTGGCCGCCGCGCTGCTCTCCCTGCTGCTCCAGCCAGTAGTCCAGGGAGTTCCACATGCCGGAGCCGAAGCCGTCCGGGTTGGTGAGAAGGGTGGTGTAGAGCAGGCCGAAGACGGCGTAGAAGATCGCTCCTACAATGAGCCAGGAGCGCCAGTTCCAGCGCAGGCCGATGAAGGCCGTGGAGGCCAGGAGAATGAGCACGGTAAGGAAGCCGGTGAGCTCCTCGCGGGTGACGTGCTCATGGCCGCTGAGTGGCCCCAGGTTGATGGTGAACAGCTGACGAGACCAGTCGGCCGCCTTCATGCCGAGGGCTTCCAGCGGCACCTGGATGCCCGCCGCGAACTGGGGCAGAGATAGCGTGCCCAGAATGAGGAGGAAGTCGGCGGCGCGGGGTCTCTCCCCCAGCCCGATGCGCTGGCGTCTGTCCTCGCCCAGGAAAGGCCAGATGGCGACGATGGCCCAGGCAATCGGCGCCAAAGCCAGGAAGAGGAAGGGGCTGGCAAGCGGGTCGAGGTTGCGGCTCTTCGTGATCTGGCTGGCCAGGGTCTGGGCTATCCACAGGTCGAGGAAGGCGATGAACACTGCCGCGTTCAGGAAGCTGGCCTCTTTGGTGGCGAAGCTGAGGGCCAGAAGCCCGGCGGCGATGTACAGCCAGCGGTGGCGGCCCTCCTCGATGTAGCGCCAGAGGCAGACCACCAGCCCCAGTGTCCACAGGCCAACGTAGATGTCGTTGCGGGCGAAGCGGCTGAAGTAGAGGAGGGTGGGCGAAAAGGCGATGAGGCCGGCGGCGATCAGCGCCCCCGAGCGGCCCAGGTGGCGCCGCAGGAAGAAGGGCAGGCCGATGAGGGCGGTGCCCAGGAAGGCGGGCAGAATGCGGGCTGCATAGTCGCTCACACCAAAGAGGAGGAAGCTGAAGGCGGTGCCGAAGAACTGGAAGGGGCCGTGCATCATCGGGTTGTGGTCGTAGTCGCCGTTGTTGAACAGGTACCAGGAATACTGGGCGTGCAGGCTCTCGTCGTGGTGGAAGGCGCGCGCTCCCAGGTCCCAGAAGCGGAGGGCTGCACCAGCCGCAATGAACAGAACGTAGAGGGTTAGCTCCCAGTCCAGCTTCAGGCGCAGGGAGCCTAGGCGCTCAAATGGGCTGGCCGAGGATGCCAGCACTGGCGAGGAGGATTCTTGGCTGCTCATTCGATTCTCACCAGTAGGTCCGCCTCCCTAGATGATAGGTCACCCCAGGGCTGACGGTAAACCAGCCATCGCCACCAGTCCAGGGGGTCGATGGAGTGAGGCAGCCAGTCCTCGGCTATGGGCCAGACCTCCTGCCAACGATAGCCGGAGGGGGCTGGTTCGCCGGGCGGAGCCACAATGGCTACGGCGTCCGCTGCTGGCGAGGGCGCAAAGACCACGCCGTTCACATCCCGCAGATACCATCCCAGGGCGGGAAGAAACGACTCGTGGACAGTGATCGGTCCGGGCGTCTCGGCCTCGATGGTGGCTAGCCGCTCCTGCAACTGGAAGACGCGGGGATCGACTCGCTCGTTGGCTAGAAACTCACTGCCCCGGCCGTACGTTACAGACGTGGAGCCGTGAATCGCCAGGATCGCCAGCAGCACCAGCGCCAGGGCCAGCGAGCCGGCGGCTGCCTGACGGCCCAGCTCGTTCCAGGTGATCCATATCAGGGCAACGGCGCCTGCCAGGGCAAGGATCACCCATATCCTCTCGCCTCCCGATCCCACCTCGCCGGCCTGAGCCCACTGGCTAAGGACGAACGCTATGTAGGCGGCCAGGACAAGTACCGGCACTAGGTAGGGGGCCGCCCGGCCGAGGGAGGCTGGGTCGGTCTCGGCGGCTATCCTCTCCAGCATGCTACCGGCCAGGAAAGCAAGGGGCAGGATGAGGAGGACGAGCTGTCCTGCCTCGCGGCGGGTGGTAATGGCGATGATGACGGCGGCGCCGGTAGCCCAGAAGAAGAGAAAGCGCTGAAAGAGGGAAACATCCTCGCCTCTGGAGGCGATCCAGCGGCTCAGGAGCCACAGGTAGGCTGACCCGCCCAGAAGAAGAAGCAGCGCTTCGTAGCTCATCAGTATGCCGGGGTGGAAATGCCAGGGCAGGCCGTCGCGGGGCAGCTCGAACATGGCCACCCACTGGTGTAGGCCGGGCAGGCTAATGCGATCGATGGAGGTGCCGAAGTGGGTGACGCCCAGCTCCGACGCTCCCAGGAAGAAGAGCAGGCCGCTGACGAGCAGGGCCGGGTTCTGCCTGATGCGCTCGGCGGCCGCCAGCACGGCCTGGCTTCGCCGCCAGCCGATCTCGTAGATCAGGAAGGCGACAACAATGAGGGCCGTAGAGATGGAAACGAGGTCACTGCCCAGAGCCAGGCCCAGGGTCAGGATCAGCGCGAAGAGATAAGGAGGGCGCTGTGTCCGCAGGTAGGCGAAGAGAGATACGACCATGGCCAGGGAAAGAAAGGCGCCCACACTGTAAGGCAGGCTGCTGCGGGAGACATACACCAGGAGGGGCGAGAAGGTGACCAGACCCGCCGCCACCAAGGCAGCACCGCCCACATATCGCGATAGGGGCCAGAACAGGGCGACCAGGGCCGCGCCGGCCAGGGCTGGCAGTAGGCGAGCCAGAAGGTCGCTGGAACCGAAGATGGAGAAGAGGTAGGCAGTGAGAGAGGCGGTCATATCCCCCGGCCAGTTGGCGGGGGTATCGCCCTGGGACGTCTGCCAAGACGCGAAGGTGCGGACGCTCTCGTCGATGGCCAGGGGGAGGTGATCCAGGCGAGCCAGGCGCAGGGCCGCCGCCAAGGCGATAACGACTAGCCAGACGACCGTCTCCAGGCTGATCGACAGGGGCAGTGCTCCCTCTGGCACCGCGGCTTCTGCCCTCGGACGGCGCGATCGGGCAGCCCTAGCTCGAGTGCTGTCTGACTCTTGCGTCATGGGCGCCATCGCCTTGCTGCTACCCTAAGGGGTGCTGACAACGGTTTCTACCTCCCGAGGCATTCGATAGATGGTGACGCTGTCGCTCCGGAAGACCACCTCCATGAAGGTGGAGAACTTGGCCAGTCCTGCCACGCCGTAGGCCTCCTCCTCCAAATGACCGACGTACACGTACTCCACGTTGTACTCTTCCAAGATCGCTTTCGCTTCCCGTGGGCTGGTGGTGGTGTAGACTAGGGCCACGTCCTCCTCACGGCCGGCGAAGGGTTCGTCCGAGCCCCGCCATGTGCGTTCGTGGCCAGGCCAGCCTAGCACCGCGGGCAGGCCAGTGCGGGAGGAGATGCGGGCGTAATCGGTCCAAGAGCCGCCTACCGCCTCAAGGATGACCGCGGTGCCACTTACGTTATCATTCAGCCAGCGGATGGCCTCGTATTCGTCGGGGTGCTGTACCTGCACGTGTACTAGGCCGTCCATATGCCGGGCGTTGGTGAAACCGCCGGTTCGGTCGAAGGTGACGATCACCGTGTAGACCAAAGCGGCGGCGATGATGATGCCAGTGAGGCCGGCCCAGCAAAGGCGTCCGAAGGCGACGGCTGGTCGCCTCGGTCGCCAGTGGACAGCGAGGTAGTGGAGGCCGACGGCACCGCCGATGCTCAGAAGCATCCAGGCCTGGTAGTACAGCTTGAAGACGGTGTTGACTCGAAAGGCGAACATGTCTTTGATCCAGTACAGCTCGGGCCCCAGGATGAGGAGAAGGCCCAGGCCTACCAGCATCAGGGCGAACAGGTAAGTTCGCCTTGCCTCCTCACTCTCATGTTCGCGGAAGGCTTCGCGGACAAAAGCGAAGCCGGCGGCTGTCAGGAACACGGCCAGCATGACGAGGGTTCCCCAGCTAGGGCCACGGGTGGTCAGTTCGTCGGCGAAGCCGCTGGGGCCGCGTGTCACGAGTATCAGGAGGGCCCATATGGCCAGGGGGGCCAGCCAGGGGATGACAGACAGGGCAACTATGGACGGGCGCAGGCGAGGCCAGGGCCGGACGAGGATACGTGCCACTATCAAAGACAAGCCCAGCCAAAGGAGGGGCAGCCAGACCATGAGGAATTGACCGGGACGGGTGACGGTGGAATTGATGGGCGCATGGTCCGGCCGGGTGGCCGCCTCCACTAGTGCAGGTCCCTCAGCGCTGCTGTCGAAGGCAAGGTAGAAGGGGAGGTAGAGGAGCACGGCCGCGATACCCAGAGTTGCGGCGAAGGAGGCTGTAGCCCACACGGCTCGAAGATTGAGGCTGCCCTCCCTTCGCCAGTTGGCCACGAGAGCGACTGCCGCCACCAGGAAGAAAAAGGTGGGCAGGTCCCACAGGTTCATGAAGCCCAGGGCGCCAATGGCGAGGGCCGTGACTAGGAGCCGCCAGGGATGACAGATGATCCAACGGCTGTCCAGAGCGTCGCCGGAGCGGAATAGCTGGAAGGCGATGGCCACAGCGGTGATGGTGAAGGGGAGGGCGAGAACATGGGGGTGGAGATCACCAAACTGAAAGCTGAAAAAGGGGAACTCCTGGATGTCCCAGTTGGAGCCTATGCGGGTAGCTCGCCACCACCAGAAGAACTTAGTAGGATACCACTTGTCGGTGGACTCGGGGCCGTTCAGGTCGTAGACCCCTACCCAATCGTAAAAGGTGGACGAGCCGATGCCGTGGGCAGCCAGCATCTCGAACACGCCCTCTAGGTTGGACAGCAGAAGAAGCAGTCCGGCCGCCGCCAGGCCGAAGATGACTGCTGGCGGCATCAGCCTAGGGGCTGCTGCCAGAGCCTTTTCGGTGGTCAGTCGAGCGGAGGCTAGCAGGTTGTAGACGAGCCCGAAGATGGTGGTAGCCGCCAGCGCCGCCACCAACGACAGGCTGAGGTAGAAGGTGAGGTTGGTCCCCAGGCCAGTCAGCTTAGTCAGGGTGGAGGCCATGAGATAGCCAAAGTAGTAGTAGCTGATGGAATGGCCGGAGAGCCACGGGTCATCAGGCGGGAAGAGCTCACTGCGATTGATGGCGTTAACGAAGGCCAGCTCGAATGACTTCTCGCCAAATTGGATCTCGGGAGCGAAGGAGCGCAAGAAGACGGCCACGACGAAGACGGAAAAGAAAAGGCCCTCTACCACCAGTAGATAGGGCCAGCCATCGCGGAGGAAGGCGCTCAGCTCCTGACGATAGCGCCCGGCCAGGATGACCGATAGGCCAGCCAGGAGGGCCATGATGAGGATGATGGAGCCGCGGGCGTTGGGGAAGATGCCCAGGGTGGCGCCAATCCAGAGGCAATAGCTCAGCAGTAGCAGGCCTATGACCTTGGTGAAGGCGTAGCCACGGTCGGGCAGACGATGGAAGAAAACGAAGGCTATGGGAAAGGCTATCGCCCCCACTAACTCTGCTGTCGCCCACCAGGTCAGCGTTTCTAGCATGGCATCGCTAACTTCGCGCTAGGCGAAAAGGGCCTCCACGAACTCCTCGGCCACAAAGGGGGCCAGGTCTTCTGGCTGCTCGCCGGAGCCCACGAATCGCACCGGGATGCCTAGCTGGTCGCAGATGGCGAAGACGATGCCGCCCTTGCCCGTCCCGTCCAGCTTGGCCAAGAAAAGGCCCGTCACTTGCACCGCCTCGGTGAAGTACCTGGCCTGGAGGAGAGCATTCTGGCCGGTGGTGGCGTCCAGAACCAGCAGAACTTCATGGGGGCCTGAGGGCTCCTTGCGCTGGATCACCCGCTGGACCTTGCGCAGCTCCTCCATCAGGTTGACCTTGGTGTGAAGGCGACCGGCCGTATCGATGATCACTGCGTCGGCGCCCCGGCGTTGGGCGGCGGTAAGGGCGTCGAAGACCACGGCGCCGGGGTCGGCCCCTTGCTGGTGAGCCACCACCTCCGCCTGCACTCGCTCTCCCCACTGGCATAGCTGATCGATGGCAGCGGCGCGGAAGGTGTCGGCGGCAGCCAGGATCACCCGCTTGCCGTCGCTCTTCAGGTTCCAGGCCAGCTTGGCAATGCTGGTGGTCTTGCCGCTGCCGTTCACCCCTACCACTAGGATGACGGCTGGCTTGGCGACAAGAGTTCCCGCGTCTTTGTCCCAGAGCTGGCCGCCAGCCTCCTCCACGGCCAGGATGGTCGCCATCTCTTGCTCGAGACCCTGGCGAACCTGCTCGGGCTGCTTCATCCCTTCGTCCTTCGCCCGAGCCTGAAGGCGTTCGATGAGGCTGCCGGTGGTGACCACACCGACGTCGGCAGCGATGAGGAGCTCCTCTAGCTCCTGCCAGAGCTCATCGTCGATGCGGGAACGCTCGAAGAGTCTGGCTACGCGGCGGAACCAGGTACGTCGGGTGCGGTCGAGGGCGGCGGTGGTCTTTTCCTCAACCTGTGGGGAGCGTCCGAAGTGCTTGAACAGATGCTACCTCCTAGAGCCAGGCGGATGTCTTGCTGGATCATAGTATCGACCTGGGGGTCGATCAAGCAAGGATCGCCATCCGACTGAGAAATGAGGGCGCTAGTTGGAGGGGACGTCGCTCAGGTGCAGGGAGAGGACGCGGGAGATGCTGTCGTCACCCATGGAGACGCCGTATATGTTGTCGGCCGTCTCGATGGTGCGGCGGTTGTGGGTGATGACGATGAACTGGCTGTGTTGGGCTAGCTCTCGAAGGGCGGCGACGAAGCGGCCTACATTGGCCTCGTCCAGCATGGCGTCTACCTCGTCTAGGACGCAGAAGGGCGAGGGGTTGGTCTGGAGGAGGGCGAACAGGAGGGACACCGCTGTGAGGGCCTTCTCGCCACCCGAGAGCACACTCAGGCTTTGCAGGCGCTTGCCGGGCGGCTGAGCGACGATGTCCACGCCGGAGGTACGATAATCTTCCGGCGCAGTGAGAACGAGCTTGGCCCGGCCGCCGCCGAAGAAGGTGGTGAAGTAGTGGCTGAACCGCTGGGCCACCTGGTGGAAAGTGTCCTTGAAGCGTTGGCAAATGACCTCGTCCAGCTCGTCGATGGCTTCAAGGAGGGAACGTTCGCCTGCGGCCAGGTCGGCGAGCTGGGAGGTAAGGAAGGTGTGGCGCTCCTTCAGCTCGCTGTGCTCGGCTTCGGCCTGGGGGTTGACCGGGCCCACGGATCGGAGTTGGGCGCGCAGGCGCTGGATGCGCTCCTGCATCGGCTGGGGGTCGATGATTGCCCCACCGGCCACCGGCGGCAGGCGGCTGGTTTGGCCGCTGACATCGCCATCGCGGTCACCGGTAGGCAGCCAGGCAGGCGATTCAGGCGCGGTCATGGGCGCTGGTGCCACCTCGCCCCCATCGGTTAGCGTTAAGTCGTCGGCCTCGATGCGCTCGCGCAGGCTATCGAGATCGTCCAGGCGATGACGCAGCTCCGCCTCTGCTTCCAGGCGCTGGCGTTCCGCTGCCAGCAGACGGCTGCGGGCGGCGGTCTCCTTGGCCTGGCTGTCTCGCTCCTGGCTCTCCAGAGAGGCGATGGTCCGGTGGGCGGGCTCTACCTCTTCGCTGTAGATCTTGAGTTCACGCGTGAGCGTCTCCACCTCTCGCCAGTCGGCCTCGACGTTTCCGGTGAGGGAGGTGCTTTCCAGTTCGATGCCGCGCAGTTCGGCCTGCTTGGTGGTCATCTCGCCGTCCAGCTTGGTGAGGGTGGCCTGGCGCGTCTCTTGCAGCAGGTTCAGGGAGCGCAGCTCTCCGTCCAGGGAGGCCACCTTGGTGCTGCATTCAGTGACCCTTTGCAACAGGGTTTGTCGGCGCTCGCCGAACAGGCTAGCCGCCGAACGCAGATACTGGGTCACCTCCTGAGCCTCGGCGGCTTGGGCCAGCAGTTGCTCTCTCTCCTCTTGCAAGCGCTGGTCTTGCAGGGTGAGAGATGCCGTCTGCTTGGCCGACCTTCGTTGGCTGGTGATAAGCCAGCGCATCTCGCCTCGCAGTTGGGCCAGGAGGCGGCGGTCCTCGGCGATGGAATCCTGGGTTTGCATGCGCTCGTCCTGAAGGGTGGCGAGGGTTTCGGCTACCTCCCGCAGGGCGCTCTCATCCTCGGCGATGCGGGAGCGGAGCCGCTCCATCTCCTCCTCGGCCGCCTGGCGGGAGCGAACCAGCCTCTCGATGGCATTCGGTATGGAGGTCAGCTCCTGCTGGCGGGCGAAGATGTTGCCCTCGCTGGTGGGACGGCCGGTGCTGATGGAGCCTAGAGGGTGAAGGAGGATGCCGTCGCGGGTCACCACGCTGCCCATCCCTCGCCGCAGGACACGCAGAGCCGTATCCAGATCCTCCACGACGATGGTGCGGCCCAGGAGAGTATCTACGACCTTGCGGTAGCGTCCGTCGCACTTCACCAGCCGGCTGGCGACGCCCACGACCCCCTGTTCCTTCGTGATGTTGAGAGGATAGACCTCCTTGAGGGTGTCCAGGGGGAAGATGACTATTCGCCCTACCTCTTGCCTGGCCAGATCCTGCACAGCGGCCAGGGCATCCTTCTGGCGCTCCACCAGCATCGCCTGGAGGTTCTCGGCCAGGGCGGCCTCGATGGCTCGTTCCAGACCCTTGGGTACGCGAATGAGGCTGCTCACCACTCCCAGAAGGCCATGCATGGGAGTATCGGCGGTCTCTAGGACGGGGGCAGTGGCCCGTGTTCGGGCATCGCAGGCTTGCTGGGCGTCGGTGAGGATGCCAAGGCGAGCCTCAAGGCGCTCTATCTCCAGGTCGCGCAGGCGGCAGCTCTCTTGTAGGGCCAGGAGAGAGAGCTGGCTCTTCTCCAGGCGGCTCTTGAGGGCATCCTGTTCCTGAAGAGCGGTCACCATGCCTTCATTCTGGCGTTTCTCCTCGGCTCGATAGCCGCTGAGGCTGCGCGCCGCCTCGCCCATCTGCGATACGAGCGCGCGGCGTCTTTCCTCTTGCTGGGAGCCCTCCTCGTCCAGGCGCGAGCGGGTATCGGCCATGCTGCGTAGGTGCGCTTCAACATCGCTTACGGCGGCGCGGGTGCGGGCGGCCTTCTCCTCGCCTGTCGCTGCCTGCCGCTGCATGCCGGACGACTCCTGTTCGAGGCTATCCAGCTCCTGCTGTGTCTGGCTGAGGGCACGGCGGCCCGCCTCCAGTTCCTCCTCCAGGGCGACCCTGCGGCGGCTGCTCTCCACCGAGGATCGGGCCAGATTGAGCATCTCCTTCTCCATAGCCTCTAGCTCTAGCTGGAGCTGCTGGCGCCGACCGATCACGCCGCCGTGCTGCTGATGGGCGACGGCGATACGCTCCTGCAGACGGTTCACTTGCTCGCTGAGGCGCTGGTGCTGCACGGCGCGGTCGGCAATGCCTGAGCGCCGCCTGGCCAGTTCTTCCCTTACTGCCGAGAGCTGTTCCTCCCAGGTCTTTATCTCCGCCTCGGCACGGGCCTGCTCCTGCTGGCAGCGGTCGAGAGTCTGTCGGGCCGTTGTCAGGGCTGCCTTGCCTTCCTGCCAGAGGTGGCCGTACCAGGCTCGCAGGGCGTCTGTGAGTTCCTGCGATAGCTGCCCGTGGCGGGAGGCTCGTCGCGCCTGACGTTCGAGCTGGGACAGGCGAGGGGCTATCTGATCGACGAGGAACTGGGCACGCTCCATGTTGTCGCGAGTAGTTACCAGGCGATTCTGAGCCTCCTCGATCTTGAGGCGATAGCGCTGAACGTCGGCGGCCTCCTCTAGGAGGAAGCGGCGCTCCTCGGGGCGGAGGTTGAGGATGGTCTCTACCAGGCCCTGGCCGATGATAGCGTAGCTGCTCTGGCTGACGCTGGCCCGCAGGAGAAGGTCGGCGATATCCTTCAGGCGGACCCGCTTGCGGTTGATGAAGTAGTCGCTATCGCCGGAGCGGCGAGCACGGCGGGTGACGGCTACCTCGGCGAAATCGAGAGGAAGCCAGCGGTCGCTGTTGTCGAGGGTGATGGTCACCTCGACCTTGTTGGCCGCTCCGCGGCGAGAGCTGCCGCTGAAGATGACGTCCTCCAGCTTGCGAGCCCTGAGAAGGCGGCCGCTCGTCTCGCCCAGGACCCAGCGGAGGGCGTCGGCCACATTGCTCTTGCCGACACCGTTGGGGCCGACAATGGTGGTGATGCCTGGCCCGAGCTCAAAGGCCGTGCGGGTAGCGAAACTCTTGAATCCCTGAATCTCGAGTCGCTTTAGGTACATGGCTTACTTGTCTGGCAGGGGGCGGTCGCCAGTGTCGATAGCCTTCACCGCCTGCTGCGCAGCCTTGCTCTCTGCCTCTTTCTTGCTTCTCCCCTGTCCTCGCCCCAGAGTTCGGTCGCCCACCAGCACCTCCACGGTGAACACCTTGGCGTGGTCTGGTCCCTCGGCGGCCACCGTATGGTAGGAGGGCATTGCCTGCCAGTGGGCCTGCGCTAGCTGTTGCAGACGCGATTTGCTGTCCAGGGCTACCTCTCCGGCCGCCATCTGGGCAAGCTCTGGTTTGAGGCAGCGCAGAACCAGGACCCTGGCCTTGCGCAGACCGCTGTCCAGCAAGACCGCTGCCACCAGCGCCTCAAAGGCACAGGCCAGGTTGGAGGGCCGCTGCTGGCCGCCGGTTAGTTTCTCGCCGCGGCCCAAAAGGAGATAATCGCCCAGGGAGAGCCTTTCGGCAGCCCGAGCGAGGGTCTCCCAGCGGATGAGGGAGGCTTTGAGCTGGGTGAGATCTCCCTCGCTCAGGTGGGGAAAGTCGGCACACAGTTTCTGGGAGACGATAAGTCCCAAGGCAGCGTCGCCTAGGAACTCCAACCGCTCGTTGGACTCTAGCCCTGGAGCGTCAGCCTCGTTAAGATATGACCGGTGGACCAAGGCCTGTTGGAGCAAGGAAGGGTCTTTGAACTTCAGGCCAAGAGCCGTTTGCAGCCGTGATAGGGCTGAATCTTGATCGACTGTCATCAGTGTGTCAGACGTCAAACCTTAACTTAACCTTCAAGAGCCCTTCTGCTAGCCATTGCTCTGCGTCTGAGAGGGACATCTCCCCTCGGCGCTCAGTTGGTTGGGAAAGGTAGAGGGTTCGTCTCGGGAGAGTCCTGCAAACGCAGGCAATGATAGGGGACTGTGGGGCCAATGTCAAGAGCCTATGGTGGTGATGGCGGGACAGAAGCGCAGGGAAGCATGGCAGGAAAGGACCTAACCAAACCCTCAAAGCTCCTTCCCCGGTTGCACAGAGGGCTAGCCGCCGGTGTCGGCGAGGCGTTGGAGGTTGTGCTACGGCTGGCGGAGGACGAGAGGCGCACACTGTATCTCGTGGGTGGCGGGGTGCGAGACCTGGTGCTGAGGCGAGTGCAGGTAGATATCGACTTGCTGGGCGAGGGGCCGATGCGGTCCTTAGGAGAAAAGGCGGCCACGGTACTGGGTGGGCGGTGGGTGGAGCATCGCGCTTTCGGGACGGTAACGGTAGAGGGGCGGGGTTTCCGTCTGGACCTGGCGATGGCCCGCGTCGAGAGGTATGCACGGCCGGGGGCTCTGCCCAAGGTCACGCCAGCGTCCATTGACGATGACCTGGCCAGGCGCGATTTCACCATCAACGCTATGGCCCTGGCCCTGTGTGGCCGCCAGCGCGGTGAGCTCCTCGATCCCTTCGGCGGCATGGGCGACATCGCCGGCGGGCTTGTGCGCATCCTCCACGACCGCAGCTTCATCGATGACGCCACCCGCATCCTGCGAGCCGTTCGCTACGAAGCTCGCTTCTCCTTTGGCATCGAGGAGAAAACGCTGGCATTGCTCAAGCGGGACCTGGTCTACCTAGACACGATCAGCGGGGCGCGGCTGCGACACGAGCTCGTGCGTCTGCTGGCGGAGGACGAGCCGGAGGAGGGCCTCCTGCGTTGTCAGGAGCTAGGGGTGCTGGCGGCCATTCACAAAGCTCTGCGCTTCGATGATGAGCTGGCGGTGGCCTTCCGGCGGGCCCGTCGCGCTCGGCAGGCGCCGCCGCGCCCGGAGCCCTACCTGGGACTGCTGGGCGCTCGCCTCTCCCCTGCCGATGCCGAGGCGGTAGCTCTCAGACTGACCCTCACCAAGAGGCAGCGGCAGGCGCTGGAAGGTGCGGCCGACCTGGCCCAGCTTTTGCCCTGGCTGTCGCGGGCTGATCTCCGCCCCAGTCAGGTGGTCGACCGGCTCGAGCCCTATCTTCTGCCTGCCGTCGAGGCCTGGGCCTTGGTAGCTTCTCAATCGGCGGCTGGAGAAAAGCTCGGGCATTATCTGGCGGAGTGGCGTTATGTCAAACCGTCCCTCGATGGAAGAGCCCTCGAGCGTTTGGGAGTGATGCGAGGGCCAGCGATGGGAGATGTTCTGCGGTTGTTGAGGACAGCGCGGCTGGACGGGCAGGTGAGCAGTCGTCGGGGGGAGGTGGAGTTGGTGCAGGGCGTCTTGGAGGGAAGGGTTGAGATGCCAGGGGCAGAGGCTGGAGAACAGTGACTAGGCTTCTTCCCTGGCGAAGCGGTCCAGCACAGCGGCGATGTGCTTGGCGCTGCGGAGGAAATCGGCCAGGCGAATGTTCTCGTCGGGGGCGTGGAAGCGCGATTCCGGGTAGCCGACGCCGCAATCGGCCGTCGGCAGGCCGAGTGTCTTGACGAAGGGGTAGAGGGGCCCCGTTCCGCCCATACTGGGGATGAGGACGGGCTCCTGGCCGTACACTTGCCGAGCCGCCTCGCACACGAGGCCCACAAAGGGGTGGTCGATGGGCGTGCGCGCCGGGCGCTCGGCTGCCAAGCAGCGCACCTCCACATCGCCGTAGCCCTTCTGGCGAAGATGGCGCTGGAGCTTGTCCAGCACGTCCTCGGGATCCTGGTCTGGCACCAGGCGGAAGTCAAGCTTGGCCGTGGCCCGTGCTGGCAGCACCGTCTTGGCTCCTGGGCCCTGGTAGCCGGAGCTGAGGCCGGCGATGTTGCAGGTGGGCTCAAATAGGTGGCGTAGGCGGTAGTCCAGCCCGCGAACGCCCTTCAGAAAGCCATCGATCCCCAGGCTACGAGCCCTGTTCGCCTCTTCGGCGGGCATAGCTTCCACTGCTGCTCTCTCCTGGGGGCTGGCTGGTCGCACTCGCTGGTGGAAGCCATCGATGAGGATGTTCTCCTGCGAGTCCTTGAGGGTGGTTAGGGCCCAGAGGAGACGCCAGGCGGGGTTGGGCAGCACGGTCGCGTAGGACGAATGGGCGTCGCGGTTGGCCCCGCGGGCCTCCATCTCGAGGTAGAGGAGGCCTTTCGCCCCCAGGGTGATCTGGGGCTGGCCCTGCCAGTTGACGCCCCCTCCTTCCCACAAGCAGGCGTCGGCAGCCAGAAGCTGACGCTGCTCCTCCACGAAGGGCTCGATGCCCGGGCTGCCGATCTCTTCGTCACCTTCGATGCAGAACTTGAGTGATAGAGGCACCTGCCCTCGCACCGCCTGGAAGGCACGGATGACCGCCAGGCGGGCGGCGATGTTCCCTTTGTTGTCGCAGACGCCGCGCGCGTACAGCTTGTCGTCCCGCAGGGCTGGCTCGAAGGGGGGCGACGACCAGAGGTCGAGGGGCTCCGCTGGCTGGACGTCGTAGTGGTTGTAGAAGAGGAGGGTCTTTTCCTTCGAGGCGCCGGCTAGCTCGCCGTAGACCACGGGATGGCCGCCGACCTTGGGGAGGATCTGGGTGCGGAAGCCGAGGCTCCGCAGCATCTCGCTCACCAGCTCCGCCGTCTCCTCGATGGCTCTTCCTTCAGCGCTCACACTGGGCAGGCGGCAGAGGCGGAGCAAGTCGTCGATGGCCTCCTGCTGGTGCTCCTCGATGTGACGAAAGACGTCCTCCATCGCTTTCCTCCTAGCGCTCCGCCTCCAGCCAGGCGGCGGCAAGAGCGGGCAGCTCGGCCAGGGGCGCCTCCTCGATCCGGCAGGGCGGCAGGGAGTCCAGGAAGGCCTGCCCGTAGCGCTTGCTCTTGATGCGGCGGTCGAGCACTACCACCACCCCTCGGTCGGTCTTGGTGCGGATGAGGCGACCGAAGCCCTGCTTGAATCGCAGCACAGCCTGGGGCAGGGCGTACTGAGCGAAGGGCTCCTCGTACAGGGCGGAGCGAGCGGCGAAGATGGGCTCGCTGGGCACGCTGAAGGGCAGGCGAGCCACGGCCAGCAGCGACAGCGCCTCGCCCACCACGTCCACTCCCTCCCAGAAGCTGGCGGTGCCCAGGATGACCGAGCGGGGATTGCGCCTGAGTGCGTCCAAGAGCTGCTGGGGCGCGCCGTCGATGCCCTGGCCCAGTACAGCGATCCCTCCTTGGGCCAGAGGCTCGCGGATGGCAGCGTGGGCTGCCTGCAGAGAGGCGTGGGAGGTGAACAGCACCAGCGCTCGCCCCTGGCTGGCTCGACAGAGCTCAGAGAGGGCGTGGTGGGTGACCTGCTGGTAGTCGCGCATTCCTGGTTCGGGCATGTCCCTGGGCACGAGGATGAGAGCCGCTCGCTGGTAGTCGAAGGGGGAGCCCAGCAGCAGCTCGCGGGCCTCCTCCAGGCCCAGCCGCTGGCGAATGTAGTCGAAGGAGCCCCCGGTGGTCAGGGTAGCGCTGGTGAGGACGACGCTGTTCTTTTCGGCGTAGAGGTGCTCCTGGAGGAGGGGGGCGACGTCCAGCGGCGCCGAGGCCACGGCGACGCCCGCTGGGCCTCCCTCCGATAGCCACTGGACCCTCTGTGGGTCCTCGCGCTCGATGGCGGCGGCGATCCCCTGGCGAAGCTGCTGGCCGCTTTGCAGCAGCGAGGCCGTCTCGGTCAGCAGGCTCTCGTAGCTCAGGAGGCCCAGGCCTTCGGCGTCGCTGAGAGCGGTATGCAAGCGCTCCAGCACATCCTCGACGGCCGCCAGGGCCAGGCTCAGATTCTCCCAGGCCACCTCCACCGTCACCCAATCGGGCTGGACGCGCATGGCACGGGTCAGGAGGAGGCGCTGCTCATAGTTGCCGCTCTCCTCGGCATGCTGGCGGAGGAAGATTTGCGCCGCCTCGGCGAACTGGCGCAGGCGGGGGCGTGCCCTCTCCACCTCCTCGCCGATGGCTGCGGCCAGGCCGGTGAGGTGGGAGCCCGGCCCCAGGGGCATGGCCAGCCCCCGCACGCTCTGACGGACACCGGCGGCCAGGCCCGAACCGCGCTCGCGGCCCTCCCGCCGGTGGAGGCGATCCAGGTAGGATAGCAGGTCAGCTTCTCGTGCCTCAAAGCCCAACTGGCGGGTGGCCTCTTCTTCCAGATGCTGTCCCTCGTCCACGATGAGATTGTCATAGGGAGGGATGACGTGTCCGCCGACGGCCACGTCCGACAGAAGGAGAGCGTGGTTCACTACCACCAGGTGGGCCGCTTCGGCCCGCTGACGGGCGTGCACCAGAAAGCAGCTTCCATCCAGGACGAAGGGGCAAGAGCCGCCCAGGCAGTTCTCGTTCTGGGCCGAGAACCGATACCAGAGCATTTCTTCGGCTGGCCTGAGCCTGAGCTCGGCGCGGTCGCCGCTTTCGGTCTGGGGCAGCCAGAGGAGAAGGCGGAGGAGGAAGCGGGCCTCCTCATCGGAAAGGGAAGGTGCTTGGCGCCCCGCCAGGTGGCGACGCAGGCAGAGGTAGTTGCGCCTCCCCTTGAGTTGGGACGCTGCCAGAGGACGCCCGTCGGAAGGCCAACCCTCCAAGAGACGCTGGACAGCGGGGATGTCCTTGGTCATGAGCTGCTCTTGCAGATTGATGGTGGCGGTGGAGACGACCACGCGGGCGCTGTTGCGCAGGGCATAGCAGGCGGCGGGCAGGAGGTAGGCTAGGGACTTGCCGATGCCGGTGCCCGCCTCGACGATGAGCTGCTGGCCCTCGTTGAGGGCCTCAGCCACCGCCTGGGCCATCGCTCCCTGCTCTGGTCTCTCCTCGAACTGGGGCAGGACGTCCGGCCGCTCTCCGAGCGATTGGAGGAGGTCCAGCACCTCCGGCGGCTCCACCGATCGGCGGCGCTCGTAGGGGAGGAGGGGCTCCAGTGCTGGTCGCTGTCGTGTCCTAGCGGGGGCTGGCGTGGCCTCGTTGAGCACCTCGGCGAAGAAGGAGCGCCAGGGCCAGCGACTGGCGGCGGCCAGACGGGCGGCCTCGGCCAGAATGGGCGGTGGCAGGCTGGCAGCGTGGGCTCGCAGGGCCAGGAAGACCTCGCGGGCGGCCTGGGCGTCGGCCAGCGCCCGATGATGCCTGGTCATGGGGATGTCGAAGTGGTGGGTCAGGGCCGAGAGGCTGTACTCCCCAAGCAGCGGCAGGAGTGGGACGGCCAGCTCGTGGGTATCGTAGACCACCGAGCTGTAGCTGAGGCCAGCGGCCGCCAGGAAGCGAAGGTCGAAGCCAAGGACGTTCTGTCCCACTATGGGGTGGTTGGCGATAAACTGCTGCAGTCGGGGCATTACGGCATCCATAGACGGTGCCTCTGCTATCTCCTCGGGGGCGATGCCGGTGAGCATCTGTATCCGGTAGGGGACGGGCCTGCCGGGGTTCACCAGGGTGGAGAAGGTTTCCTGGACGATGCCCTTCGGGTCGAATTTGACCGCCCCCACCTCGATGATGGCGTCACTGTTCGGCTCGAGGCCGGTGGTCTCCAGGTCGAGGGCTACGTAGGTGCTGGCCAAGAGCGCTCCCTGCTTCGATTGAAAGGGCCGGCTCCCTATTGTAGCACTCGCCAGGCAGGGTAACGGAAGGGGCAGACGACATGACAATCCGGCGGAAGACAGGGAATCAGCCGGATGAGGTGAACAGCGCGTCGCTGGCCGCGCTGCCCTCGCCGAAGGGGGTGATGCCGCCCTTGAGTAGGCCCTCGGCGGGGTAATAGCGGCCGGCCTTCAGTTCGGCGATCAGGTCTCGCTCATCCGCCAGCAGTCGCTGGAAGACGGTGGTGAAGCAGCCCAGGCCCTGGGTGGAGTGGGCATCGCTGCTGCCGATGCCCTGCTTGCCCAGGATGCGGGCCACCAGCAGGGCGAAGTAGTTCTCGCGGGGGGTGCAGCCGCCGTTGGCGACCTCCAGCTCGTCCACCAGCTCGAAGATGGGCAGGCCGGCTGCCTCCTCGGGGGTGAGGCTGGGAGGCTCGCCGCCGTCGGAGCGGAAGTGGACGGGGTCGAAGAAGTGGCGGAAGGGGTGAGCCACGAACATGAAGCCGCCGACCTCACTCACTACTCGCCTGAGCTTGGCGGCCTTGCGGATGCCCGGCAAGTACTGGGCGAGGCCGATGACGATGATGTGGCCCAGGTCGGTGGAAACCTCCATGCCCCCGCTGATAAACAGGCCGCTCTCGCGGCGGAACCTCTCCAGCTCGTGGGCGTCCCACAGGCGATCATGCTCGCTGATGTTCACGCCGGCCAGCCCGATGCGCCGGGCTTCGTGCACGAGTTCCTGGGGGGTCAGGCTGCTATCGGAGCCCCCCTTCACCGTGTGGAGGTGCATGTCGACGATGGTGTCAGGCATGGGACCGCTCTTCCAATCGCAATCAGTGTAGCACGGAGGACGATCGTGTCGCTATTCGGCGGCCTGGGCCAGGCGGGGCAGGACCCAGCCGAAGAGGGCAATGAAGGAGAGGCCCATCACTGCCACCTGCCAGGGCAGGCGTCGGAAGGCGGCTACTACGGCGGTCAGGGTCAGGCCAGCGAAGCTGATGACCAGCAGCGTGTACAGGAGGTTGGGGCTGCCCAGGCCGCCGCCGGGGGCTTCCTCCAGGGTGTACCGATAGAGAAGGCCAAGGAACATCCCGATGGCTGTCCACAGGAGGAAGGCGATCAGGGATATGGGGACGGTTAGGGCGACCGCCGATATGTTGGCGGCGATGGCTTTGACCAGATAGGGAATGCGGCTGCGCGCCTGCACGATCATGAGGGCTACCAGGCCAGTGAAGATGAGGGCCATGATGTAGCCGCTGACGAAACCGGCGAACACCTCTTCCATGGTGTCAGTCGGGGAGTTGCTCCACGGCTAGTGCCTGCGAGGAGAGGATGGTCGTGGCGGCGAAGGCCTTCGCGCCGGCGTCAGCGGCTGCCCTAGCTAAGCGTTCTCTTTGGTCTTCGTTCCTGAGGCGCACAAACAGGGCTGGGCCGCTGCCGGCCAGGTGAACGGCATTTGCCCCGGCCTGTATTAGAGCCTGGCGGCAGGTCTGCAGCTCGGGGAAGGCCTGGAAGGCCAGGGAGCCGAAGACATCGTACAGATCGCGCTCCCTCAGGGGCCTCCCCTGTCTGAGGGCGTCGGCGAGACGGTCGTTGGGGGCGCCATCGCTGTAGTCCTTGAGGCCCACGAGGGAGTACATGCGGCGGGTCTTCTGTGGTATGGACAGCGGGGGCACGATCACAAGGATCGCTGTCCTGGGAGTGTCGGGCAGGGGGGTTATTCGCTCGCCGCGCGCCTCGGCCAGGGCGGTGCCACCTCGCAGGAAGAAGGGCACGTCCGAGCCCACTTCGGCCGCCAGCTCGACCAGCCGTCCGTGAGGCAGGGCCAGGCCCCAGAGGCGATCGAGGCCGCGCAGGGCAGCGGCGGCGTCGCTGCTGCCGCCGCCCAGGCCGGCCGCGACGGGTATGGTTTTGGTCAGGCGCATCCTGGCGCCGCCGCTGTAGCCCGTCCTCTCCTGGAGAAGGCGGGCGGCCCTCATTATCAGGTTCTCCTCAGGAGGCGGTAAGCCCTCGCCCGTCGCCTCCAGGGTCAGCTCGGCGGCTGTCTCCAGCTCGAGGGTATCGAAGAGGTCGATGGTCTGGAGGATGGTCTTCACGTTGTGGAAGCCGTCCGGGCGCCGGCCGAGCACCTCCAGCGTCCAGTTGATCTTGGCGGGGGCCATCAGTCTCAGGCGCATGGCATCTCACTCCTGCCCGGAAGGGCGGCCGTTCCCACGCCAGGCACGGTACAGGCAGGCCCACTCGTCGAGGCTGAGCGTTTGGGCGCGGCGGCTGGGGTCGATGTTTGCCGTATCGAGAAGGCTCCGAGCGGAGGCGGGCTCGATGCTCAGGCCCAGGGCGAGGGCGTTTCGGAGCTGCTTGCGGGGCGCGGCGAAGCCGGCCTGCACTAGCTGGAAGAAGGTCTGGCGATCGTCGACGGCCACCGCTGGCTCTGGCCGCACGTCGAGGCGGATGACGGCCGAGCGCACCTTGGGCGGCGGACGGAAGGCGCGCGGCGGCACGTAGAAGAGGACCCTGGCCTGGGCGTAGAACTGGACGCTGACGCTGAGAAGGCTCATGCGGCCGGGCGGCGCGGCGATGCTTTGGCCTACCTCCGCCTGCACCATGACGATCATCCTGGCGGGCGGCTGGGCGCTCTCCAGGAAGTGGCGGAGAACGGCGGAGGCGATGTAGTAGGGCAGGTTGGCCACTACCACGTACGGCGGCGAGGCCTGGGCACGGCTCAGCAGCTCGTCGGGCGAAAGGGAGAGGATATCACCGCAAACGGGCTCCACGTTGGGATAGCCCGCCAGGCGACGACGCAGGTGCTTATAGAGCGCGTCGTCTATCTCCACGGCGATGACCTTGCCCGCCGCTGAGGCCAGGCCCTGGGTGAGCATGCCCTTGCCGGCGCCCACCTCGATGACGGTGTCCGCAGAGGAGAGCGCCGCCGCCGCCAGGATGCGCTGGAGGACCCTTCGGTCGGTCAGAAAGTGCTGGCCGAGGCTCTTGCGGGGGCGGACGGTGGCCGTAGCGGCCCGGTCGGTCGCTGCCGGTTCGGTGCGATTTCCTGGCTGACCCCTCGCCATGCCCCGATCATATCCCTCGGCCCGCCCTGGGGTCTACTGCGGCGGGTCTGCCCTTGTGGGCCCTCGCCACTGCGCGTAGAATGGGCGCGTCAAAGGCTGATTCGTGGGAGGTGAGTAATGAAGTTTGCCTGGCCATGTCTCTTGGCCGCGGCTGCTGTAGTGTCAGGTTGCCTGCTCCTGGTGGCCTGCGGTGGCGAGGGGGAGCCGACTCCCTCGGGCTCTCCTGCGGCGTCACCATCCGCCACTGAAGAGGCGTCACCAACGTGGCCGGCTGCTAGCCCGACCCTGCCGGCAGAGACTCGCGCCGAACTGGAAGCGCTGCTCAGATCCATGTCTCTGAATTTGGAGGACTTGCCTTCCGGGTTCACACTGCAAGAAGAGAAGTTCACGACGAATGAGGAAGCGGCTAGGGATTATCTGGATGGCGAGGAACAGGGGCTGGCTGACTACACTCGCTGGGGTCGGCTGCTGGGTTATGAAGCAACGTACTCGACGGAGGTCTCGCTCGCTACTCTCGCGACTGGAGGTACTATTTACATAGCGGTCCGTCCAACCCTGTTCGAGGACTCCAAGGGTGCGAGCGAAGCCATGGAAAAGGCAAAAGAACGTCTCTCTGACCCCGAAGAGAAGGCAAGATTTGTTGAAGATTTCAGGAAGGATAGCAACTGGGAAGACGTGGAGTTGGCACCGATGTCATTCGCTCAGGTGGGCGACGATAGCACGGCGTTTCAACTGACTGGAAAGGTGAGCACTTCAGAGTCAGCCGTGGGAGTGACCGCGGTGGCCCAGGTCGTTGCCATTAGAAGAGGAAGAGGGAACGGAATGGTGATCGTGTCAGCCATCCAAGGGCCGTCCCCAATCCAGGAGCTCGAAGCGATGGTTCGGAAGCTCGACCAGCGGATGAAGGAGGCGCTCGAATAGGTCACCGGGTAGCTAGACGCGACATGAAAGGCTGGCTCCTCATCGCGATCCCGGCTGTCTTCGTGCTGGCCAACGCCATCGTGCGATTCGTGGCGGCACCGGGCTAGCCGCAGCGCACTCGGGCCCAGCGAGGTAGGGTTGCGGCCTACTCCAGGATGTAGACCGTCACCCAGCCGCTGCGCCAGTCGGGGACCTCGTGGTCGGCGAAGCCCAGGTCGATAATATTGCCGATCACGGCCGAGCCGGTGTCGGCGGCTATTGCCTGGCCGTAGCCGGGGACGTACACGCGGGTGCCCAAAGGGATGACGTACGGGTCTACGGCCACGATGCCGCGCTGGACCTGCACGCCGGTGGCGGCGATGCCGTACCAGGGGCTGTCGGGCGAGCGGCCGCAACTTGCGGGCCTGTACCAGGTAGCGTACATCTCCAGCGAGTGGCTGTAGCGCAGAGGTCCCTGCGGCGCCTCCACGAAGTTCACCGGCTTTGTCCCCTGGGCGATGAGCTGGTCGCGGGGCGGCTGCTCCCACTCGCTCAACAGTTCTCGCTCGATCTCCTGGCCGTCCTCATACACCGCCCGGTACTCGCGGTGGATCAGGCCGTCGGCGCCCCAGTCCAGGACCAGGTATCGCCCCATGTCCATGGTGGGGTCATCCTGGTAGACCACCGGGCAGGAGATGGCCTCTTCCACCGTCTCCCACTCCTCCCGCACTCGAACCACGCGGATGGTCAGGCCGTCCTCCACGGGGGCATCCAGAGCAGGCTCCACCCGGTCGAGGGTGTCCAGCGAAACCTCGGCTTCGTCCAGGACCTCGGCCACGGTGGCCTTGCGGCTATGGATCGTCGTGGTATCGCCACCCACCGCTAGGAAGAGCTCCCTGGCGTGATAGATGTAGATGTGGGTCCCAGCGGTCACGAGGCTTCCGGCCGAAGGAAACAGGTAGTCGCCGGGGCCGACGGCGATGCCCTTCTCGGTCAGCACTTCGTCGACCGTATAGGCAGCGGAGACCGTGCTCATGCTCAGCCCATCTTCGTGCAGGACGACGGGCACTGCCTGGGCCGTGGCTTCGATGCTCGCAGCGGCGGTGGTGATGATCTCATCATCGCTGTCGATGGGCGCTGCCTCCGACATGGGTTCGATGCCCACGGCGGCGATGGTGATGATCTCGTCATCGCTGTCGATGGGCACTGCCTCTGGCATGGGTTCGATGTCCACAGCGGCGATGGTGATGATCTCGTCGTCGCTATCCCTGCTGATGCCGTCTAGCTCAGGCCCCTGGCCGATGGCGAGCTCAGGAGTGGCGGACTGCCCTCCCCCACCTGCGGGTCCCAGAAGAAACAAGAGTGCCACGCCGCCCGCCACGAGGAGGACGAGGAAGAGGTGAAGGATGCGGCGCGGGTTCACGAGGAGGGCTGGCGAGGGTTTGACGCTTTCAAGTCTTCCTGGGAGCGCATCCTTAAGATAGAGACGCGCCCGGAATGGCTCTCCGGTCAATATATTCCTCGTTATGACTGGGCCTGCCCGGTGCCCTGGGTAGAGCGGCCGTGCACCTGCTGTCGATCTCGCCCGTAGGCTTGCTCCCGACAGTCAGCTCCAACCAGGTTGACCTGCGGCACCCGAAACTCACTACTTACCGCTGCTTCCTTCCGGACCTGACGGGGTTTGTAGCGTTTCGCTGCGCAGGGCCAGGTCATCGACGCTACTTATCGAGGGCAGTCCCCGCGGTGCCAAGACCTCGAGCAGGAATTCGACCCCGCTATAGCGGATTGCGGGTTCAGGGCACCGCTAGCTCCCCGTCTAGCACGGCCGAACAGTCATGCTACATAAACGAAGTGCTTGTGTCAAGGTGGTTATCCACGCGTGGATAACCGCTTGAAGGGCTGGCAGTCCTATTGTAGAATGACCCAAGTCCAGAGGAGGGGAAATTCTCATGAACGTTCGCAAGGCGGTGATCCTGGCCGCCGGTTATGGTACTCGCTTCCTGCCCGCCACCAAGGCCATCCCCAAGGAGATGCTGCCCCTGGTGGACAGGCCGGCCATCCAGCACGTGGTTGAGGAGGCGGTCAGGGCCGGGCTGGAGCAAATCATCATGGTGACCGCCGGCGTCAAGCGAGCGGTGGAGGATCACTTCGACCGCGACGTCGAGCTGGAGCGGTGGCTGGAGCAGAAAGGCAGTGGGCAGCAGGCGGGCGAGATGCGTCGGCTGGCCGAAATGGCGGAGATCGTTTGCGTGCGCCAGAAGGAGCGCCTGGGCATCGGTCACGCCGTGCTCATGGCGCGCTCGCTGGTGGGCGACGAGCCCTTCGCCCTCTTTTTCCCCGACGACATCATCGAGAGCGAGGTGCCGGCCATCAAGCAACTGATGGACGTCTTCTATCGGCATGGCGGCAGCGTCCTGGCAGTGCAGCGCCTGCCCCGCGAGGAGCTGTTCCACTACGGCATCATCGAGTCCAAGCCGTTGGAGGAGAGGGTCTACCAGGTGCTGGGCATCGTGGAGAAGCCGCCGGCGGCCGAGGCCCCGTCCGATCTGGCCACCGTCGGTCGCTATGTGCTGACGCCGGCCATCTTTCCCGCCCTGGAGCGCACAGGCAAAGGCGCGGGCGGGGAGATCCAGCTCACCGATGGCATTGGCCTGCTGATAGGCGAGGAGCCGGTCTTCGCCTGCCGCTACGAGGGGGAGAGGTTCGACGTGGGGCGGCCTCTCGGTCTCCTCAAGGCTTCGGTGTCGATGGCCCTGCGGCGGCCCGACCTGGGGCCGGAGCTGCGTCGCTACCTGCGGGACCTGCTGGCCGAGGAGGAGAGCCGTGACTGACCACAACAGCCTGCAAGATCGATGGGCGCTCATCCTGGGCGCCTCCAGCGGCATGGGTGCGGCTACCGCCCTGGAGCTGGCCAGAAACGGCATGCACATCTTCGGCGTCCACCTCGATCTGCGGGCCACCCTGCCCAACGCACAGCGGGTGGTGGCTCAGATTCAGGAGGTGGACCGGGAGGCCATCTTCTTCAACATGAACGCCGCCGACGCCAGGAAGCGAGCCCAGATCCTGGATGCCGTGGAGGAGCGGCTGAAGGCGGAGAGAGAGCCGTCCTACGTGTGGGTGATGCTCCACTCCCTGGCCTTCGGCACCCTCAGGTCATACGTGCCCGACAACCCCAAGGAGGCGGTCAGCCAGGCCCAGATCGAGATGACCCTGAACGTGATGGCTCACAGTCTGGTGTACTGGCTGCAGGACATGGTCTATCGCCAGCTTCTGGCGCGGGGGAGCAGGGTTTTCGCCATGACCAGCTCCGGCTCGACTCGTGTCTGGCCGGAGTACGGCCCGGTGGGTTGCGCCAAGGCCGCCCTGGACTACCACGTCCGCCACCTGGCGGTGGAGCTGGCCGCCAGGGGTATCGCCGTCAACGCCATCCGAGCGGGCATCACCGAGACCCCCGCCCTGCGCAAGATCCCCGGCCACGAGCAGATGCTGGCGGTGGCCGCCTCGCGCCACCCCAGCGGTCGCATCACGACCACCGAGGACGTGGCCCGCGCCATCGTCGCCCTCTGTGACGAGCGGGCGGCCTGGATGACGGGGAACATCATCGGCGTGGACGGCGCCGAGGACATCATCGCGCGCTGATTCCGCCTCGGCTGAGGCAAGCCCCCTTCCAGCGAAGCGACTGCCTTGCCGTCCAAACGCTCCCGATGAATCGGGTCACCAACGGTCACCAGCAGCCCCTAGCGCAAGGCTATTTCTGGTAGACTAGGGTATCTTCCTGAGACGGGGAGGGCAGGTGTGACAATCCAAGGAAGGAGGCCGATGTAGCTATGTGGAAGCTAGGCAAATTCTGGCTGATCTTCCTCACCCTAGCAGGGCTGTTGCTGGTACTGGCAGTGGCCTGCGAGGAGGAGGAAGAGGAGGAAACCCCCACCGGCACACCTGCCGCTACCGTGACCGGCACTCCGGCCGAGACCCCAACAGAGGTGACGCCGGACCCCGGCATCACCGACACAGAGATAATCCTGGGCAGCCACTTCGCCCTTAGCGGCACCTATGGGGCGGCGTACGCTCCCGTCATCGCTGGCGTCAAAGCCTACTTCAACTATGTCAATGCGGAGGAAGGGGGCGTCTGCGGCCGCCAGATCGTGCTCAAGATAGAGGATGATCAGTACGACCCGGCCCACGCCGTTGAGGCCGTCCGCAAGCTGGTGCAGGATGACGAGGTATTCGCCATGGTCGCTAACTTGGGGACGGCGGCCCACTCAGCCGTCTGGGAGTACCTCAACGAGGAGGGAATACCCGACCTGTGGATCATGACCGGGGCCCACAAGTGGGCTGCTGACCCCGAGGCGCACCCCTGGTCGGTTGCCATCCTGCCCGACTACTATGTCGAGGGGACGATCGTCGGCAAGTACATCTCGGAGAATATGCCCGGCAAGAAGGTAGGCATCCTCTACCAGAACGACGACTACGGCAACGACGAGCTGGCCGGCCTGAAGAACGGCCTCGACCCCGATAAGAACGAGCTGGTGTCCGAGCAGAGCTATGAGACCACCGCCGTCGACATCCGCTCTCAGGTCACTAACATGAAGAATGCTGGCGTAGAAGTGGTGCACGTCGGCGGCATCCCAGGCCACTGTGCTCAGGCTGTCAAGGCGGCCTACCAGATGGGCTGGGATGTCCAGTTCTTTATCGGCTACGTCAATTCGGATCCTATCATGTTCATGTATGCCTCGCCCGAGGCCATGGAAGGAGTCATCACCCTCCAGGCCATGAAGCTGACGGACTGGACCGATGACCCGGCGATAGCCGAGCACTACCGAATCATGGACGAGTACGGTGACTTTGTCCCCGGTACATTCACCCTAATCGGCCAAGGAGCGGCGTTATTCACCGTCAAGGCCCTGCGCGCGACCTGTGACAACCTGACGCGAGAGGGCCTGATGGACGCCATCCATGACTTTAAGGACTACCAGCCCGATTTCACCTTGCCGGGTATCACCATGACTCTCAGCCCCACAGACCACTTGTCCTTCGAAGCCATGAAGATGCTGAGGGCTACGGTGGTGGACGGCAAGGGCAAGTACGAGTACTTCGGCGACATAATCTCGTTCGCGGAGGAGGACTAGAAGACAACCTGAGCCCCGCGGGCTAACTGGCCCAATAAGACCTCTACTTCCCCAACCGCAACAGCGCCATGAACGCTTCCTGGGGGATGTCCACGTTGCCCACCCGCTTCATCCGCTTCTTGCCCGCCTTCTGCTTCTCCAGCAGCTTCATCTTGCGGGTCACGTCGCCGCCGTAGCACTTGGCCAGCACGTTCTTGCGGATCGGCTTGATCGTCTCGCGGGCGATCACCCGCCCGCCGATCGCCGCCTGGATGGGCACCTCGAATAGCTGGCGGGGGATCAGGCTGCGCAGCCTCTCCACCAGTTGCCGCCCCTGCCGCTGGGCCCTGTCGGCGTGGACGATGGCCGAGAGGGCGTCCACCGGCTGCTGGTTCACCAGGATGTCCAGCCTCACCATCTTCGCCGGCGCGTGGTGGGCAAAGCTGTAGTCCATGCTGGCGTAGCCCTGGCTGCAGGCCTTGAGCTGGTCGTAGAAGTCGAGCAGCATCTCCGATAGGGGCATCTGGTACTCGAGCAGCACCCTCCGCCCGGTGGCTCCCTCCAG
>Ga0307439_1000010_pt1 | contig 107783 bp, 117 predicted proteins | sample SalMarWE160490MG_FD_202142 | JGI IMG/M metagenome (GOLD analysis project Ga0307439, IMG submission 202142) | Salt marsh sediment microbial communities from the Plum Island Ecosystem LTER, Massachusetts, United States - WE1604-90 | ecosystem: Environmental > Aquatic > Marine > Intertidal zone >... | reverse complement strand
AGGAACAGTAATAAAAAAATGCAAAGTAAGATCAATGTTACCATTCTATTTGTAAAATAATAGAAAATCGGCACGAATAAGCCGAAAGAATGAATGATTTTTCTTATGATCTCCTCTCTCATAATTCCAAAAACAAAAAAGAGTATAAAAAGTTTTCTAACGGATCATTCCCAAACCTTTCAATTCAGCAACGAGTTGCTCGATTCCCTTTTTAACGTCTTCTTCGCTCTTAGCACCCGCACATACTATTTTTCCAGTGTTAAAAACCAAAATAGCAACTTTTGGATTCTTTACCCTGTAAACAAGCCCGGGAAACTGTTCAGGCTCGTATTCACAGTTTGGGAGCTCGAAGATCAATGTTTCCAGATCTATCTCTATGCCAAGATCAGCTGTTGCAACAATGTTCTGAAGTCTCAGCTCAGGTTCTCCTCTCATTTCAAATCCTATTTTTTTTAAGCTCTTTATTATCTTTTTAATAGCTATCTCAGCATCTCCTATGGATCTGGCACCTGTACATATGAGCTTTCCAGTTGAGAATACGAGTGTGGATGTTTTTGGAGACTCTACTTTATAAACAAGGCCGGGGAACTGCTCAGGTTCAAACTCCGTAGTTTTTATCTCGCGTGTAATATAATTCAGGTCAAGATTTGCGTGAATATCTGCAGAAACAACAATATTAACTATCTTAGGCTCTATCATATGTTACCTTTTAAACCTTATATTTAAATACTTATTCAATGCTCTCCGCTATCTCTCCGATAATATCTCTAATTCTTTTGTCTTTTTCTGCTTTCAAAATTAGATTGATCGTATATAATTTCCGATACATCTCGAGATCAAGATTTTTATTCTCCAATTTTTCATTCCAGTCTTTATGAATCAAACTAAAAAATTCTAATAGTAATTTTGATAATTTTTCTTCATTTTCTAATTTATAGTTCAATTTTTTCAATTGCACTATCAAATTATCAATCATTTTCTTTTTATATTCCTGTTTTATCTTCATTTCTTTCTCAGGAGCTTTTTCGTCCATTGCAAAGATATATAAGTTTGAACTTCTGCCGTAAATCTTTTCAGGTATATGATACCTCTTCCTTTCTCCCACGGCATCTACAAGCCCCACTTCTTCCAGCTTTTTTATATGCCTGTAAATTGTGGATTCATCTTTGCCCAAAATCTCTGCTATCTGGGATACAGTGAGATCGTTAAACCTCAATAATTTTAGAATATCTCTCCTATTCTTCTCGATTCCTATAATTATAGCTTTTGGATCCCTGACGACCTTTATTCTCTCTTTGTCCATAACAAAAATAGTAGAGTTATACTTATAAATGTTTTGCATGTACGTGCAGTGATTGACCAAGGACTTTCTGACAGAAGATTATGATATGTTTTTGGAAATAAAACAAGACAAAGACTCAACAATAGTCAAACTTCTCGAAGGTGAGTTAGATGTGTGAATCACATCCTGGAAGAAAATGGATCACACTCATACGAAATTGTTCAAATTACTTGTAAATTTTTTCTCTTGTTTCAAGCTTTAAAATGTGAATCCTCCCTTTGTCTTTTTCAATATAATAAACAACTCTATATCCTCCAATCCTGATTCTGTATGTATCTTCAATTCCCTTAATTTTCTTTAAGTCAAAATTCTTCCAGGGATAAGGATCTTTTTCTAGAGTATCTATCACTTCTGCAAATTTTTTGAGATGCGTCGTCTCTAGTTTTTTTAATTTTTTAGTAACTTGATTATGAAGAAGCACCTCAAGCATTGGATCACAAGTTTAACTCTTTTTTTAGGTCTTTCCAACTTGTATTTTCCCCCTTCAGGGATTCCTCTCTCAACTTCTGTATTTCTATCATTTTATCTTCAGGAATTTCTTCTTTTGGGATTATAATTTCTTCTAATATCTCTAATTTTTTTCTTATCTCAATAAGTTCTTTATGCATTTCTTTCAACAATACTTCGCTCATGCTCAAGCATCTCCTTCTTATTTAAATCATGTCATCGCTCTATAAAAACCTTTTTATTTTCTCTATCTTAATATTATCTATGAAAATATGGGCATTGATAACAATCTTGATAATATTTTCTCTGTGTATCTCTGAGAGTCCGCAGGAGACATTACCGCCAACCACGACACCAACTGTGACAACACCAGCTCCAACAACGTCTACACCTACTACCCCACCGGCACCAATTACAGAACAATCGGGGAAAGAAAAGATTGCGGCAATGTCTGAATTGAGCAAAGTTATAAAGATAAAAGCAGAAGGAGAAGTTTTGTACTATCAAAGAGAATCTTTTTGGAATAATGAAGAATTTTCTAAACTCTTAGAATTGAAAGAAGAATTTGAATCCAAAGAGATTGACTCTTTTAAAAGTACTCTAGAAAGATACAACAGAGATGCTGTTAATCCTAAGATAGAATTTGACAGATCAAAAAAGTCAACTGTTTTGATCTGCGATATAAAAGATGCAAAAGAAGGTTCCTGGTTTGATTTTGATTGGCTCTTAAGACCTTATGGTTTGGACTTTCTTGATAGTAATTTTAAAAGAAAAGAAAAAGAGCTTTACTGGGAAGGGGAAATTGATGGAGTAGAAACAACAATAAGCATAAAGTTCCCTTACCCCATCTCTAATTGTCATGAGCATGTTTGGCCAAGATAAAAATGATAATTGTAAAATGTGGTAAATGCAAAAGGAAAATTTTTAAATATCAAAAGATTGGAAAAGGCCGATTATGGCACTGCTGGAAGGATCGAGTAATCGAGGATTATAGCGTTAGAGATGGAAATGAAGTTAAATGTCAGTGTGGTAATCTAATTGGTATTGTTGAAGAAAAATGGATTAAGATGAAACAATACTCTTTTACATATTCAGGTGCAATAACAAAAAAATGAAGATCACTATTATTTATGACAATACTGTTTATCGAAGAGATCTTAACTCAGATTGAGGGTTTCTCTTGTCTTGTAGAAATAGAGAACACACCGAGACAAAAGTATTTATAAATCAAATCTTGTTGTGTTGAAGCTTGGTATTAAATATTGCGAAAGGTAATGAAAGAGAAAAGAAGAGGATTTAACCTCTGATTTTTTTATTTTTTATAAAAAAATTAAGGGAGGTAATAACATACCAGATATAGATGAAGAGTATATAGGCTGGATATTGGGTAAGCTCGAACTTTCACTGATTGCTAAAGAAGCGATGGAATACATAAATGTAGAAAAACTGGAGGTTCAAGGGAAGAGTGCATGGGAATTTTCAAAGTCAAACCTAGGATCCCAAAGCCATGGCTCGAGATAAAAATTTCTCCTAAAGACAAGGTCATTGTACTTCGGAGTATAAAAGAGATCCTTTTGAAACAAATAGAACTTCTTGATATGAAAATGAAACAGATGAAAAGACAACGGAAGTAGAAGTTAGGGATAAAAAACTCTTTTATTTTTTTATTTCCATTTTTCAAAAATAATCTTATCATATCTCAAAAAACTTTCAATCAATTCAAAAACTTTTTCTTTATTAGTTAAGTTTATAGAAACTTCTTTCCCATATCCCGTGGGCTTCACCATCAATAAATCTTCTTTTATCATTTCCTCGACAATATTTTTGATCTCACCTCTCATATGTTTTGGGAACCCTTTCTAAATATTATCAATAGAAGTATGACTGGCTTTAAATTTGCCATATCTTGCCAATTTGTGGAGTATCTTTCCCTTAATTAATATTTTTTGCATATAACATTACTTTTTATTTTCAAGTATAAAAACTTTCGAGTATGAAAACACTATATACCCTCGCAGATCTAAACCTTCAACCGTCACATTTTTATACTCTCAAAGTACATTTTAGTATATGAAAGGAAAATCATTACTTATAAAGTTTTTAGGAGACACACCATTCACAAGGATAATAGACTTTTTAATAGAAAATAAAGGATTTGACTTCTCAAAAAAGGAGATCGCAGGAGGAGCTGGAATTTCGGGAACTTCTCTCTTTAAATATTGGGATAAATTAGAAAAATATGGTATAGTAAAGAAAACGAGAACTTACGGCAAAACAAAACTGTATACATTAAACAGTGAAAGCGAACCTGTAAAAAAATTACTTGCATTGGAACTTGGACTGATACGAAAAGAAATGGAAGAAGAGATTGAGATTAAGGTTTAGAAATTCAATACAAACTCTTCAATTTTTATTTTCTAACCATAAACAACTCTGAAAAGATTTTTGAACTCTAAGGGGAGTTTCATCCTTTCAGCTATGTAAGGACCGTTTCTCTTATCTTTAGGGTATGGTTTTAGATATTCCTCTATGTTCCTCTTCTGAAGACAGTAGACGGGACATTTTTTTCCTTCTTTTAAAGTTCTTTTAACGACTCTAAGATTTGAACAGAATTTCAAGGGTTTGAGATTTTCGAGTCTGTTTCTATTGTATTTTTTTACGATTTCTTTTGCTTTTTCTCTTTTGTCTCCATCAAGAACTATAAGAACTTCGTAAGGATCTTTTGGGATTGTATAAAGAAGATGGGACCAGAAATCCCCTGCAAGGTGGTAAATTCCCGTATTGTTGTATATCTTTTGCCATTCTCTCTTTTCACTCTTCAAATATTTTTTTAAGAAAGTTTGATAGATATAAACATCCAGAGTTCCTTCCACGTATATATGTTTCTTTTTTAAGCTGATCGTATGAGGCAGATACCCCGCAAAGACCACGGGGTCTTCCCTACTCTCAGTTATATTTATCCTGACATAGTTTTCGCTGATCAAAGAAAATAAATATATTGAACTTCTTGAGAGCAGCAGGGGATTTACAAACGTGGGATCATGGGTGGAAATGAATATCTGTTTATTTTTCGATTCTTCGAGAAGAAATTTTAGAAACTCGTGCTTGGCTGATGCACTGAGCCCCATCTCGGGATCGTCTAAAAGTATAATACTGTCTCTTTCTGAGTTCATTATATCAACAGCCAAAAAAATTACAGATCTGATTCCAAATCCCTGATCTTCTATCATCCTCTCAAAACTCTCACTATTTAAGTTAATATTCTTCAACCTTGCCTTTGAATCAACTACCTCTCTTATAAATTTTAGAATGGCAGAAATATTTTTACTTTTCAGGATGTAATCGGAGACATCTAAGTCTTCATACCACTCAAATCTATTCTCCGGCGAAAATATGGTATGTATTCTCTTAAAAGAGGGTATGCCTATGTACTCAGCTCTCGTTTCACTTCCACTTTTTAAGATAAAATCAAGGAAATTCTCCAGGACATTGTACAGATAAGGCTGTTTTATTTTTAAGTTCATTTTTCTCTGCGAAAATAGATATCTGATTTTAAAACTTTCACTGGATTCATAGACATCCTTTTTTGAGTGCTGATACCTTATTCCGGGGATATCAAAAAGCTTACTTATCTCTTCACTCTCTTTATCCAGATAACTAAAATTCCCTCTTTCAATCTTTCCAAGGATATTTATGGAGTTCAGTATATTAGTTTTCCCGCAGTTATTAGGACCTATAAAAATGTTCAGATCGTTTAATTTCTCCAATCTGGCGTATCTTATATTTCTATAATTCTCAATCTCAAGTTCTTTGAGGAGTATCATTCATTATATTTTAGACTCTGTTCTTATAAGGTTTTCACTGAATAGTGTAATGTGTATATAAGTCCTATATACTTGCTTTAAATCTAAGTATAGATTCTATAAGCTTTTCTACTTACTTCTTTGTAGTGTTTATATCTCTTTTTTCATCTATTTTCTCTTTCCTCGTATTAAATTTTTTAATCGGCTACATAATACTGTTGATAATCCTTATAATTCAGCACACTCATATTGACAAGATTATAAGTTCCATTTTCAGGATCGCCTTTATACTGAGCAAATGTGTACCCTTCTTTTTCTCCTCTTTATATAACAAAAAGAGCAGTATCTAACATGATTTTTATTTGGATGTATCTCTCTTTTTTATCCCAGTATTCTCTTGTTAAATCTTTTATTTCTGACCATACTTCTACTGCTTTTTCTATCTCTTCACTTTCACAAAGTTCTAAAAGTTCTTCTCTTTTCGATTCTATTTTTTTTCTAATTCTTCTACTTCTTTTTCCAACTTATTCATCTCTGATTTTGAAACTTCTTCTTTGGAAATAACAATTAAATAAATTCCATTAACTTTTTTTATGATAGGAGAACCTGGGATATGCAAAATGTAAAATTCTTTGCTTTCTATTTCTTTTATTCCTTTGATAATATTTAATCTCCAATATTCTTCCTTATAATTCCAGAAATCCTTTTCCAAGAAATCAATTTCATTGAATGTTTCTTTTATTTTATGAGTATCTGCTGTTTCTATAGCGTTATTCATTTTTGGGTATTTTTGCATGACAATTTGCTCTCCAGTAAGTTCCCACGCATTCATTTTAGCTGAAATCTCTATATCTTCTACATCTGGTAGAGATCTGGAGAGTACAATCATGAGATTCCTATTATTTATAATCAAAAAAGTATAGAGAGTTGAAAATAATATCAAAAATATAATGACAGCTATTAGCAATATTTTATATCCTTTTTTCATTTTTTTGAAGTCTATTTTCGTTTTGATCACCTTAAAAATAAAAAAAAGAGAATTTTTATGGATTCTACATCATATCTTCCTAACTTTTATAGTTGACTTCCTTTTACCTTTCCTGATGTAATAACCTACAAAGATGAGAACTAGTATACCTACAAAAATTCCAACGTAGAAGAGAGAGCTAACATCTGGGAGAGCTTCTGTAGTAGAGGGAGATGTTGTTTTTACGATTGGTATCACGGGTTCCCACGCAAGTTCAACTCCTCTACATTCTAATTCAGGAATATACGTCTCAATAGACTCTGAGTTGAGTGGATTGGAACTTACGTTTACTGAATCCCCCAAATTTATTCCTAAATTCTCGACAAGGGAGGATATATCAACGATCTGATTATGAGATAGATCTAGATCGTAATCTAGATCGAGTACTATTCGAGACTTTTCATGTTCCCCCAACATAACCATTTTTTTCAATATACCAATATCCTTTACGTTATTTCGCTGGAGATTCAACGCGTGAAGATCAGTCAGTCTCTCAAGAGGAGAGATATTAAAGACATTATTTTCCCCAAGATCCAGCTCCATAAGATGGACAAGGGTAGAAAGTGGAGAGATATCAGAGATATCGTTTCTTCCCAAGCCTAGAATCCTAAGGCTAGTAAGTGTGGAAAGAGGAGAGATATCGGAAATGTTGTTTTTCCCAAGATCCAATCTCCAAAGATGCGCATCTGCGAACTTAGTAAGATTAGATAGTGGAGATATATCAGTTATATTATTTTCACGAAGATCCAAACCCCCGAGATTAGTAAGAGAAGAAAGTGGAGAGATATCGGAAATATTGTTTCCCCACAGATATAGACGTGAAAGGTTTCTAAGAGTGGAAAGTGGAGAGATATCAGAGATGTTGTTTCCTCCTAGATCAAGACATGGAAGCTCAGTAAGAGTGGAAAGTGGAGAGATATCGGAAATATTGTTTTCGTCAAGATTCAGCCATGTAAGATTGGTAAGATTAGAGAGAGGAGAAATATCAGAGATGTTGTTTTCGTCAAGAAATAGTGAATCGAGATTGACAAGAGTGGAAAGTGGAGAGATATCGGAAATATTGTTTTTCCCAAGCCATAAGTATGAGATCTCAGTAAGCGTGGAAAGTGGAGAGATATCGGAAATATTGTTTCCCCACAAAACAAGAAATTCGAGATTAATAAGATTAGAAAGAGAAGAAATATCAGAAACATTATTTTTTTCAAGTCCTAGATTTGTAAGATTGGCAAGATTGGAGAGAGGAGATATATCAATTATGTTGTTTCCTCCGAGATCCAGCTCTGTAAGATCTTTACAGTATTCTAGTCCTTCTATACTTGTTATACCTTTTTCGACTGCTTCTAAGCAGATAATTTCTTTTAAATCACTTTCATATATAGGTCCACTCATTTTTCCAATTTCTTTCCGGAGTACTCTTTCTAGATTTTCATCAAGAATCGTCACTTCCTGATTGGCTTTAACTTCACTTAGAAAAATTAGTGTGAAGAGAGGAGTAATCATTCCGCCTATAACCAGACCCATTAAAACTTTTCTGTTCATTTTAATCACTGTACTATGTTACATAGTGGGTATATTTAAATATTTAGATCTATAATTCTTATGTATTGTCAAAGTTTTTATTATAATTTTCTAATTTTTCTTTAAGCGTATCCGTTTCAATATTTGAATTTTTGTTCATTTTTATCATCTCTCAGAAATAAAAAAAGAAAAAATAAAAATTTTCATCTCAATACGGCTTGTTGATGCAATGGGTGAGAAAAAAGCCTCAGCACTATATGTGTTTCACTGCCACCTCCAAAAGTTCTATATGCGGAGTAAGGATAGCGAGTATAATAAGCATTCCCTGTACTTGTATATGCATAACCATTGTTTTCTATGATTTGAGCTCCTCCTTGATATACATTAGGATATCCGTAGTTGACCCATGTCCCCGAACTTGGATAGTAATTCGCTTCGCTCCATAGTTCTATCTCCTTGTTAACAAGGTATACCCATTCTTGTTCTGGATAATGGTACAAATCCTCTACAAAGCTGCCCTGAATAAAGTACTTCATATGTATCAGCCTTATGTTATCGCTTGTTATTCCATAGTTAGCCTCCAGATACCACAGTACATAATTTACCCTATTTTGAGGGGTATAGTAACTTTTCCACGTAAAATCGTACACAGTGCCATTATATAAATGTACCCAGATACCTAGTCCAACATAGGATGTATAGCGCAGATAAAATATTAGATCATCATTATTTTCCACAAACACTTCCTGATTAAATGGTGTGTAATAAATTCTGTCTCTTCCCCAGTCGCCTCTACTATTCATACGAACATAATCACTACTACTATAGGCTTCAAAGTTTCTTTGGGGTTTTTTATTTCTTCTCTCTTCAAGTTTTCTTTTTTCAAAATCTTTGGCAAATTGTACTATGTCTAATTTCTCGTAATTATAATCGGATCCTGTGCGCTGAGACTCTAGATATTCTTGATACTGAGATTCTATGTATTTTTCAATTTCATCAAAAAGCTCTGAAGTATCAATCCCTCCTTTCTCGAGTCTATCAAGTATCTTCATATACTCTATGTCATCTTCGTCCAGTCCTAATTCATAAAGTTCCTCATAGCTGTACCATTTTCTGTTGTGGCTTCTCTCACGAAGTTTTATGAACTCAGGATCTTCCATTTTTGTCTTTATTTTCTCCTCTTCCTGAGCCATCCATTCACGCTTTTCTTGAGGTATATCTTGGGAATATTGTTCTGTTTTTTCTTTTTCTTCCGCAGGCACGTTTACTATCAATAAGCTCACTATTACGGCAATCATAGCCGTCATTCCTATTATCTTTCTTTTCTTGTTCATGTTATTATCATTTTATTTTTGGCTTCTTCCTTTTGAAATAAATTAGTAACCCTATAATAAGGACAAAAATCACAAGCAGAATATATTTAAGAGTCAATATAAATTTTTGTCCCGATACTTGTTTGTTTGTTCCTTCTGTTACTTCTAATCTGATCTCTGTTACCTGTTTATCTACCCCTTCGAGTATAACTTGTCCTTGAATCCAGTAAATACCTGGTTTTAGGTCGTAAGAAGTTTCAATTCTTACATTTATTATCCTATTTTCACCTTTCATAATATATACAGATTCAGGAGTCATGCTTATCTTAATCTCAGGAGGCAAGGGCTTGACATCATTTTCAAAGGGACATATTTCATCCGCCCACCCAAAAAATATTAACCGAGCTGTTCCTCCTTGCCATGGTGCATATATCCGATAGTTTGTTTCGACACATTTCCCAGCAATAACTGTCAGATCTCTATCATGCTCCCACCCCACTCGACTTCCAGGGTGAGGCGTTAACCTTTTTTCAGAGCTGGCATAACTTATATTTACATGCCAGAGCAAACTAATTACTATCAAAATTGCTATTGTTAAGTTCGCTATACATTTGTTTTTCATTTGTTTTTCACCTTTTTGAGATTTTTCTATTCTAAAAATAAAAAAAGAAAAATTAATTTGCAGTTTCCAGTCTTACTTTGTAGTCAGAATACATTCGAACGTATAAATCATCGAGATATTCTGCGTCTGCAGGATCTACTATTGGTACCCACGTAACATCAACACGCTGTCCATTGTTTTTAATATTCAAATTGGTAAAAAGCGTGTCTCCTGGTACATCTCCATCTCCATTTATATAATAAGCTTCGAAAGCTACCTGTTCTGTCATGTTTTTGTCATCAAAATCGATCGTATGGATAGTAGTACTGTATCCGTTCCCGGTGGTAGTTATTGTCCAGCGCCACTCCCATAGATGTCCAGCCCATTCATAGTTCATGATTCCATGAATTAAGTCGCCTTCATCCACAGGTTTTTTAGTACTATGATAATAATCGTTCCCACTACCATACCAGCTTGCAATTTTCCAATTGCCCGAAGCGGTGTATTCAAGCACAGGTTGAATTATACCGTTATCCTGCATTGAAATAAAGAGATAATTGATTACATTGTTATCAGGGTTTGGTGGAGAACTTGGAACTGTCCAGTATCCATCATAGTGATCTACCGTGTCTTTACTATCATCAGTTGCAAATTCTATCCATCTTCCCGATCCATCGCTGTATCTCCCAAGAATTTTAGGCTGATTATTGTTTCTTGTTTGATCTATTCCTTTGTCAGCAATACTTTTGCAATGATTTATCACAGTCAATAAACAAACTCCAACTTTATACGCTTTTGCAGTGTTCCCTGTGGTAACAATTGTTGTACCTGAAGGCACTTGATGTACGTGAGTAGCTTTCACAAAACCTGAAGGCGTAGGTATCATTTCCACATCTTTGTCTTCCACTGATAATATAAGCTCTTTCTGTGGACCGTATACTTCAGTAGTTCCATTAGGCAAGTGAACTATCGTTGATCCTACAGGAATTGGATATACATCCTCTCCTTCCATTGGACTTAATGCAAGCTTAATTGTTTTATCTTTTTCTGAGATTGCTGATGGCAGAATCAATCCTATACAAATTATAAGAGACACTGCTACACCCAATGCCATTCTTTTCTTGTTCATGATTTTCACCTCCTTTAATTTTCTTATTTTTTTCATCTCATTCATGCGCATGTCGATGTTTTTACCATGGTGCACTATCCCCTTTCTTTGAGATATAAAAGCTTTTTTGTCTGTTGATTAATCAATAGACATATCATCTGATTAACAATCTGCATGTTTTACATCCTAAATCTGTAGCATAGTATATGGAAATATTATTTTTTCTTTCTTGTTTCACCAGACTGAGATTGACCAAGCTATTTTCTTTTTTATATCTATTGGACACACCATTCAGAGCTCCATACACATTATTAACTCCAAGACCTGTCTCTCTTGCGATCTCTGATGCATATGTTTTTTTAGGATATATACTAACAAGATATTCTAATACCATTTGACGTACCTTACTTTTTCTTAATGAAAATATGAGTTCAGCATCGCACACCTTGTTTACCATATAACTCGGGTACCATATAATTGTTTTATCTACTTAAATATCTTTCGACATTTCTATAAAAAAACTTTCCCCTTCGTACTCTACATCCCTATACTTTTCACTGGGTATCGTGACAGTATCTCAAGAGCTTTTTGCCATTCTTTGTCTGTAACTCTTCTTGAAAGTTCAGGGTACATATCTGCCTTCCATTCGGGCCTGTACTGTGACATTAGATTTATTCTTGCATTGGGTAAGTTTTTCTCTATAAAATCAAGAATCCTTGGAAGATCCTCTTCTATCCATTTTCCAGGAAGTACAAGAATTCTTATTATCATATCACACTGTTCATGAGCTATTTTATGATTCCTTGTCACAATATCCCAGTAGTTTGGTAAATTTGAGTATTCTAAGGCTCTTTCATTATTTCCATACTTGAAATCGGAGAGATACAGATCTACAACACCATCCAGAAGCTTCATCGTTTCTTCGGACATGTAAAAGTTCGAGTTCCAGATTATTGGGATATTAACATCCAGTTCTTTTAGAACTTCTAGAATGTATAAGAGGTTAGGCGTAGGTTCCCCACCCACAAAATTTACATTTACTATCCCGTTTCTCATTTTGTTCATAGTTATCCATTCCACTGTTTTTGCAGCACTCCACTCTTCACCATTGAGATACTGACTTATATCCCAGTTCTGGCAGAAAACGCAGTTAGCGTTGCACCCGGAAAAAAATATTGTACCGGAAGGTATGAGAACTCTTTCTTCTCCGTAATGCGGAAATGCACAGGATATTAAAGAAGATTTTACCCTGCAGAATCCAGATTTTTCATATCTGTTTACCATACATTTCCTTTCACAGAACGTGCAGTTTTCAAATATCTCCTTTGCGATCTCTATCTTTAAATCCAACAAGTTTGGTTCTTTTTCCGTATTTCCAGGATTTTTTTTCATCAATATATCATGGATATGAAATTTTTTTTCAAAACTTTCAGGTATCTCCGCTTCTATGTATTTTAATAATAGAAATCTCGCTTTTTCTTTCAAGATCACTCCACCTCTATCTTGAAGATCACGGTGCCTCCTTTTGTATATTTCATAGGATCTAAACACTGCACATAACCTTCTCCAAGCCCCATATCTTCTGGTGATATCCCTCTGTAAATAGCATTGTAATAAGGGAGAATAGATGCAAGAGAATGAATACAAACAGCATCAGTTTCTTCCAGATTCAGTTTATACCCTTCATCAAAAACTATCTTGTCCCCTTTCTTGTAAACGGGACAGAAACCTTTGATCTCGATAACTTTTATTACTATCTTCATAAGCTTTTTAACTTCACTTCTTTTGTTTTCAGATCAACTATAGCATAATCTCCCTTTTTCAATGCCCCGGGATTCACAACTATCGTTTCATCTATTTTTTCTTTTCCCTGCAGATGAGAATGTCCGCAGAATAAAAATTTTGGTTTATACTTTTTTATAATCTCGTTCACCACGGGAGAACCTTTATCTTTTGCGAGATCACATACGGGAGGAGAATGCGTTAGAAGTACAAAATCCTTTTTTAAATATGCGAGCTTTCTTAAGGCAAAGAATGTTTCATTCCTTGTATATTCCAAAACAAAGAAATTTTCTCTTTCATCTTCATTAATCTCCCCGCCAAACCCGCAAACATTAAAATCTTCCAGAAAATGTATGGTCTCATGGGCTAGATGAATATTTTTTTTCTTTAGACGCCACAGAGTTTTTAAATAAAGAGATTCCGGGGCATCCATATTTCCCGGGATTGTGAAAACCTTTATGTTCGTCCTGTCAAGAAAGTTGTAAAATTTCCTGTAGTACATGATATCTTCGTCTTTTTCAGTAATAATCCCTAATTTTTCTCTGTTCGGAATTCTATTTTCTTTTTTTGCGGCAAGCCACTCATCGCCTCTTTTATGTCCTTTGACAATATCACCGCAGAAAAATATAACATCAAATCTATTCTCTTTTATCATTTTTTCCAGAGATTCAAGTATCTCCAGGTTCCCATGAAAATCAGAGATTACGAGACTCAACATAATAGAGATAAGTTTTTTATTTATTTAAAGATTTTGGAGCATCCTTGTGGCATCTCTCGATATGTCCTTTAACAAGTCATATTCCTCTGGAAGGATTATCTGGAATAATGGATCGTTTTTATAATAAATCTTTTTTATCTTCAGTATTTTCTCTTCTTCTACTATTCCTTCCATAATAACTTCCGCATATCCTGGAACTTTGATGCCATTTAGATTGTAATCATACACTCTCTCTTTTAAGGTTAAATACCTCAGGGAAGAAGCGATCTTCAGAGAACACCCTGCAACAGAAGGAAGAAGTATGGAAGGACACAATCCAATAGCAATATCTATCCTCTTTTCATTAGTGAAAGAGAGTTTCAATCTTTTTTTGTCAATGATCTTGAAATTACTGAAAAACATTCTTTCCTTGGAGACAGCAACTCCCGAAGATATCTCTGCTATATTTCTCAGATCGAAATTCTTGATGACATTTTCTAAAAAAGGAGGATTTTTTACCTCTTCACACTCTATCGGATTCTCCATAGCTTTTGAAAGCATTTTAGGAATCTCTTTTTCATTTATTTTCATTGCTCTGGCAATCCTTTCTCTCGTGCCCCAGACATTTGCTACGACTCTGAAACCTTTTACATTCCCGAAAAGAATCACATTTTTTGATTTTGGATACTTTTTAATATCTCCAAAAAATTTTATCTTTACTGTTTCATCTTCAAAGAACCTCAAATAACTTGAAAGCATGATCCCAATCGAAAGCAAGATACTAAAATCTTTTGCCAAAACGCAATCTTTTTAAATAATTATCACATATGCTGAGATGATATTATGAATAATGCGATAGAAGTTATAGATCTCATAAAAGATTTTGGGAAAATAAGGGCAGTCGATGGAGCTTCTTTTAACGTATCCGAAGGTGAGATATTTGGATTGATAGGGCCAAACGGGGCTGGAAAAACAACTATTTTAAGAATAATCTCTACATTGTTGCAGATAACTTCCGGAGAAGTAAAAGTTTTTGATTACGATGTTAGAAAAGACGCTTCAGACGTCAGAAAATTAATAAGTTATCTTCCTGAAGACGCGGGAGCTTACAAAAATCTTACGGGTAAAGGCTACTTGACGTTTATCGCAAAATTTTTCGGTAACGGAAAAGAAGTTAGCGAAATAGTTGAGAAGGGGATAGAGATAGCTGATCTTGAGGAGAGAATCAACGATAAGGTTGATACATACAGCAAAGGAATGATGAGGCGTCTTTTAGTTGGGAGAGCTCTCATGATCGATCCAAAACTTGCTATACTGGATGAGCCTACCTCTGGACTGGATGTGATAAATGCCCAGGAAGTGAGGAACATAATAAAAAACTCGGTGAAGATGGGAACTACCATTCTATTATCCTCGCATAACATGTTAGAAGTAGAGTTTTTGTGCGGTAATATAGCTCTGATAAATGAAGGGAAAATAGTCGAGGAAGGAAAACCTACTGAATTAAAGGAAAAATACAATGCCAGTAATATTGAAGAGGTATTTACAGAGGTGATAAGATGAGCGGTCTTACAAATATAATAATCAAGGAGATAAGAGAACTGCTCACCCCCTCCACGATCATTCCCATAATTGTCATGGCTTTTATATTCGGATCGATGGGAAATATGATGGGTGGTATTGGAGAAGAGCTAGAAAAAAAACCAGTTATAGGCCTCATAAATGAGGACAATGGCGAACTTTCTGAGATCGCCGCTGACATACTAAATGAACGTGCAGAGATCATCTACAAAGGAAGTAATATAGAGGAAGGTTTAGAAAAAATAAGGGAAGAGAAAGCCACAGCACTTCTTGTAATACCTACAAATTTCAGTGAGAATATATATGCAGATGAACCGGGGGAGATAGAAGTATACTGGATAATGAAAGGCGCGGGGATTATGGACTCAATATCCTCTGGGGTCGTTGATGGATTAATATACTCAATCGAAGAAGAGATATCAAAAGAACTGATAAAAGACGGTGAATATTCAGATATTGTCCTAAATCCGACTGTAAAAAAAGAGACTACCATTTTTAAAGACAAGGAGTTGAAAGGATTATCTCCAAGTGCTATAAGCGGAATCCTATCATCGCAGTCCACAATGGTGCCTATTATAATGATGATGATCATAATGATGGCAGGGGGTACTGTGATATCGTCAATGGGGATGGAAAAGGAAAATAAAACATTAGAAACCTTGCTTACACTTCCGGTGAAGAGAAGCTCTATAGTGTTTGGTAAGATAGCTGGAAGTGCTATCGTCGGACTGCTAATGGCGATTATATACATGCTTGGATTTAGGTATTATATGAGCTCGTTGGGAATGTCTTCAGAAATAAACTTGGCAGATCTTGGATTGACATTGGGTATGAAGGATTACTTCCTGGTAGGAGCTTCTGTGTTCATAACACTTCTGGCGGCATTATCCTTATGTATGATCCTCGGAACATTTGCTGAAAACTATAAGAGCGCACAGACGCTCAACCTTCCAATAGTACTCCTTGCTATTGTTCCCATGTTCCTGACAATGTTTAAAGATTTCGATACTCTTCCGCTGCTGTTAAAGATCGTCGTATTTGCAATACCTTTTTCCCATCCGATGATGGCTATGAGGTCTCTCATGTTCGATAATTATCTACTTGTCCTGAGTGGTATCGGTTATGTAGTGATCTTTTCAGCAGCAATGATGTGGATTATTGTAAAGATATTCAGTACCGAGAAAGTATTGACAGCAAAGCTTTCTTTAAAGATGCCAAAATTCAAAAGAAGATAGTATGATCGTTATTAAAGCAAGGGGGCATCCTAATATAAAAGCGACACACAAAACAACAATAGAGGTAACTAAAGATAACTATCTAACAGGCGGAGGAGACTGCATTCTCGGGATCAATGCAGATAAATGTCTAAAAGATATAAAGGAGTTTCTGGATCAGAACAAAAAAAGGAAGATACAAGTAGATCTTGTAGTGGAGAATCTTGTTGAGAGTATAAAAGGCTATCTTGACTCCAGATTAACTTTTTTGGATGAAAAAGATATCGTAATAAGGAAAAGTTCGTATATATGCGACAGAACATTAATGATACATGCGAGCAAATCTGCCGCTGAAATAAATAGAAAAATAGTACGGAAATTAAGAGAGGGAAAGGAGATGACCCTAAGAATTTCTGTAATCTAACTTTTATTTATTTTTCTCTGTAAATTCTTATGTTGGCAGGCGTTACTAAGATTCTTGAGTCTCCTATACCTACTATGTCGCCTCCAATACCTTTGCAAATGCCCTTAAGCTGTTCTATGAGCCTTCTAAGTTCTCCCGGATCTCTTTCAGCTATAGGAGTCACGTTTCCAAGAACTATGTTTCCATCATTTAATTCTTTCGTGATTTTTTGGATATCCGACTCATTTCTGATTGTCATGGGCTTTACGTATATGATACCAAACTCCAAGAAATCTTTGCTTGAGAGGATATCTTCCTCATATTCTATGCCTTCTATCCCTCTTAAATCCGTTGTTTTCGTTTCTTTCTCTTCTTTCTTTTCTACTTTTTTTAGTTTTCTATCACCAAAAATTTCACTTAACCTTGGCATGATATTACCTCCTCTGATAGATTATCACTAGAACTAAAAATGTAATAACTATATAAAAAATTATATTTGTTTTTGAAAAGACACCTCCTGTACCTCCACTGAAGATAGGTTTTCCTGGTGACTCCGGAGGCGGCGTTTTTCCTTCCTGTATACTTTTTGCTGCTTCTTCACATATATCTGCCATGAGACAGTAGTTGGCCTTGTCATAATACTCCTCAGCTTTAAGGTAATATTCTCTCGCTTTTGTTCCGTCTCCTGAAAAATAATAATGCTGTGCAAGCTCAAAATTCTCATTTCCCTGAATCTCAAATATCTTCCTCTCGATCTTTAAAGCCATATTAACATTTCCTGATTGCTCATACATATTCTTTGCGTTTATATAAAACTCTTTCGCTTTGGAATAATTACAGCTTTCAAAATGCTCCTGTGCTTTGGCATAAAGAGAATAAGCCTCATTTCTAACTTCTATAGTAACTTCTTCTTCGATAAAAAATTCCTTGTTGTATCTATCGTGATATTTCGCCTGGATGGAGATCGTATAGATACCCACACCTATTTCATTGAGGTATATCCTGTACTTTCCCGAGATCTCCTGTCCTCCAACAAGTTCATTTATACTCTCGGGATTTTCACTTTCGTAATCAAAATAAATATTATCTGAGAAGATTGCAAAAGAAATATTGTACACAGAAATCGTACCTGCATTCTTTAGCTTAAAAGGTACGTCCAGAACTGTAGTGATTATACCACAATCTTCTGCCTGGATTAAAAACGATTTGATATCTAATGTCAATAAGATGGATGGTGTTGTTCTGAATATCTCTATATATGCATAAAGGGGAGGATCTGATACAAATGGTACACATCCTTCCTCGCATCTTCCCTCCAACACATCTAAAACTATAGGAATCTCGAGATTCATGGCAGGTATCGATGCAGTAGTTTTTATCTTGAGGGTCACTGTTTCCTCGTCATTTACCTCCATAAGATGGGGAAGTTCCTGTTCCCCCACAATAATATCTATGTATTGGAGTACGTCCTCAGGGATCATGAGAGTATCGATATAAACTTTGCCCTCATACATTCTTGTTCCTATCGTATTCTTGACTGTAATTATAATCTTTATCTCCTGACCCGGTAAAGCAGTAGGAGGGGCATTTATTGTCATTAAAGGAGTTTTAGGAAGCCCCTGTACCTGAGCTTCATACATCACAGCTGAGTTTGATAAGATGATAATCAGGAAAATTATCAAATATTTTTTATTCATACAGAGTTTAGTGTTCCAGAAAGTATATAAATTTTTTGGATGATGGACCAAGTAACATTTTTATTCTCTGGAAACTTACTACGTATATGTACGAAAAAAAAGTATATTTTATCCAGCCCTCGATAACATACCACTCCAGGACAGAAAGATTTTGCCTGAACTTAATAAAATCCGAGCTTGGAGAGGATATAGCTATAGAAAATCCAGCAAATTTAAGTATGAAACGCATTAAACAGTGGAAAGAAGAGATAAAAGAAATTGATACTGTAGTGGGTCTGGCTCTGGAAAATAAATACACAATAAGTGTATGGACTGTTCTGGAATATGCCGAAAGCTTAAAAAAGCCAATATATACCATAAAAGTTGGAGAAACTACATTCAAATGGGATGGAGGAATACTGAAGGATGTGGAAAAACTCTCTCTGGAAGAAACAAGAAAATTTACAAGAAAGATTACGTTAGGAGACGGAAAACATATGTTGAAAGGTTTGATCTTTGGAAAAAAAAGCAAATATTAAGGAATCCTTATGATCGCGATAATTATTTTTATTTTCACCTTAATACTGACATATCTTACTGCAAAATATATGAAATCTATTGGGAGAATAGGAAAAGACCTGCACAAGCCTTACGATGTATATCTGCCTGAGTCATGCGGGATCGCTTTTATAATTCTCTATATGGTCTTTTTATTGTATGTACGCGAGTTTTATTTTTTCATAACTCTCGGTTTAATAGGTCTGACAGGACTTTGTGATGACTTTAAGGGCATCTCTCATAGGAACAAAGTTATTCTATGCTTTCTGGCCGGGATACCTCTGATTTTTTCTGTAGAAAATAGAGAAATAAACTTTATACTCTTTGAAATCGATTTCTCGTATCTTTACTATATTCTGGTGCCCATAGGGATAACTGCTGCTGCAAACTCTACAAATATTCTCGCCGGATTTAACGGTGAAGCTGTTGGAAGCGGGATAATTGCCAGTTCAGCATTAGCGATATCGATAATAGTAATTGGAAAAGATTATTCCATAATAATTCCATTCATAGCAGCATTGTTAGCTTTTTTATTTTTCAATAAATATCCCTCAAAGGTTTTTCCCGGAGACGCGGGAACGTTAGGAATAGGGTGTGTAATCGCAGGTATAGGAATATTGTATAAAATGGAGTTTATAGCGGCTGTATGTTTGTTTCCTCAGATACTGGAGTTTCTCCTGAAACTTAAAGTGAGATTTTCCGGGAAATCTTATGGTCCTACAAAGATAGAGAATGGAGTTCTTGTTCCTCCAAAATACCTCTCTGTCGCCAACTCTCTTACATCCCATTTTCGTCTTGGCGAAAAAAAGCTAGTTTTATTTATATGGATGATTTCAGCGATTTTTGGTGGCATTGCAGTATGTTTATCCTTTTTTTATTAGAGAAAAAACTATTCTGAAATGAAAAAACACTTTATTGCTATAAAATTTAATTTTTTAAACTGAAAAAAAGAAAGGAAAAAAGGATTTCGAAGGAAAATTTTATATATTGCCTATTTGAATTTAAAATATGTGCGGAATAATAGGGATTGTGTCTCAAAAGTACATATCCTCAAAGGAGATAATAAAAGCGTTAAAAAGATTGGAATATAGGGGATATGACTCTGTCGGGTATGCTTTAAACGACGGTACGATAGAAAAGGATACTGGCTATATATCAATCTTCTTAGAAAAAATGAAAGACAAAAAATTCAAAACGGGGATCGCACACACGAGATGGGCTACCCATGGCGGGGTGAATAAAGAAAATGCGCACCCCCACCCAGATTGTTCTGGCAATCTCATGATAGTCCATAACGGCATCATAGAAAATTATCTTGATATAAAAGATAAACTCCTAAAAAAAGGACATGTATTCAGATCAGAGACAGATTCTGAGGTTATTGCTCATTACTTTGAGGAGAAATTAAAGAATACTGATATAAAAAAGGCTATTTCAGATTTCATGAAAGAAACAAGAGGAACATTTGCTGTTTTAATGATTAAAAAGGGAGAGAATAAAATCTATGTATTTAAAAGAGACTCTCCTTTAGTTTTGGGCATAGGTGAAAAAGAATTCTATCTCTCCTCCGATATCTACGGATTCTCCGATAAAACAAATAAAGCCATATTTTTCAACGACAACGAGTTTGCAATTGTAGGAGAAGATTATAAGTTTTATGACATAGATGGAAATATAATAGAAAAAGAAGTTAAAGAGTTTGAATGGGGCTTTTTTGAAGAGAAAAAAGAAAAATACGAACATTACATGATAAAGGAGATAAAAGAAGAAGGAAAAGCTGTCAGAAGGATAATTAACTCATTGAATAACGAACAGCACAAAAAAATTCTAAAATTGAATGAAATGATCAAAAATGCAAAGAAGGTCTGCTTTGTGGCTTCGGGAACAAGCTATTTTGCAAGCCTTCTCGGAGTTTATTTTTTAAACAGGGTAAATATAGAATCCCAGGCGATTATAGCCTCAGAGTTCAAACATTTTATCAAAATAGATGAAAAAACACTTGTGATAGCTATCTCGCAGTCCGGAGAAACTATGGACGTTCTCAAGGCACTGAAATTTGCGAAAGAGAAAAAAGCAAAGATAGCATCCATAGTTAACGTTCCTTACTCAAGTGTCCAAAGGATCTCCGATCTTTCTCTGGAAATATTGGCAGGGCAGGAAATATGCGTTGCTGCCACAAAAACGTTCATAAATCAAATTTCCCTTCTTCTCTATTTAGCAAACTTTAATGGCCTAAATGTAAATCTTGACACGCTCCATGTAAGAATACAGGAAACAATAGATAACAACGAAAATAAAGTGGAAGCTCTCGCAAAAACTCTGTACAAAAAGAGAGATATTTACGTCCTCGGCAGAGGATTCATGTATCCAATAGCGAGAGAGATCGCTTTAAAACTCAAGGAGATATCGTACATACACGGAGAAGGAATGATGGGAGGAGAACTGAAACATGGAACACTTGCGTTAATAGAAAAAGGTACACCCGTGATCTCGCTGATATCGTATAACGATCATGAGATGATCTCCAACACGAAAGAAGTTGAAGCGAGAGGAGCGAGAGTGATAAAGATCTCCAATAAGAAAGAGACAAAACCTGATTTCTATCTAAGAACATCAAAAGATGAAAAGTTTGCCATCACTGCCACGATCATCGGTCAGTTACTCGCATACTACATCGCCAGAGAAAAAGGACTTCCCATAGACAAGCCCAGGAATCTTGCCAAAAGCGTGACGGTTGAGTAGAATTGCGGATAAAAGGAATTTGGTTGTGAGTGGAGCGTGGTGAAACCAGATGTACTATGATAGATAGTACGCTTTTCTATTTCTTTTTTACTTTATTGTAGAGAAAAGACTCAAAAGTTGAAACATCCTGAGGTTGAATTGTTGATTTAGGAATAGCAATGAAAGTTATTATTGAAAGAAAAAGAACATAGCATCCTGCAATAATTTTCCATTCGATAATGGCATCCCATTTCGCTGTGCTTTGTGTCAACGATGTACTTGCCGAAATCCCTTCGTTATCACAGATGTATCGTGTCGGCAAGAAAAATATAGAATTTTTAGAGGAGAATCCATTATATACTGCGGCAGTTATTCTGTTTACTATATAGAAACCAAACAGAATCCAAATGAAGAGAAGCAATTGTCTATTAGTATCTGTAACAAATGACAACACAGTCGCTATCAGATAGATCATAAGACATAAGTAAAAGAGCCAGTTGTGGAAACATATAAGCAAAAATAACTTGATACAGGTAGTTCTCGGTAAGGTACTTTCAATTACCAATGTCCTCCCCTTCCCTTGAGTGGGGGGTATATCAGTCAACTTGGTCGTATCCAACATTATTGTCGTCTCTCTATATGGCTATAAATAAATTCCTATCTTCTCAAATTTTTTTCTACCTATTTTTCCTCTTTTTACTTTCGAATATTCCATTTCCACAATCCCTACTTTACTAATATATTTAAGCTTTTCCCTTACACCATATAAAACATTGTTTTTCTTATTAGGAGATGAAGTGAGGTCTTCGTATAACGTATTGAAGCAAAATAATTTCTTATTAGTGAAGCGACTATAAAAACGATATTCAATGAACTGTTAAAAATTAATAATATATATTTTTTGAAATAACTCTATTTTTTTTATCAAATTTAATACCTTCCAATTGCAGCAATTCTTGTTTCATTTTTAAACCACCTTGGAATCCACCCAGTTCCCCATTTGATTTTACAGCTCTATGGCATGGAATAATTAGAGGGAATGGATTATTTGCTAGAGCATTTCCGACGGCTCTTGAACCTTTTGGATTGCCAATGAATGTAGCAATTCTCTTATATGTGCTTATATAACCTCGTGGGATGTTATATTCAGCTAATAGAACTTGTTTTTGGAAATCAGAACACAAGTCAATATCAATGATATCTAAATTAAATTTGACATCAATACCCTTAAAAAATTCTATCATATTAAACATCAAATCATCAACTATATTACAAGTGTATTCTTTTAAATTAGATAAAGTACCCAATTTCGATAATTCACTTTTTTCTTGGAGGTATATCCTTGTTATTTTGGGAGTACTATTAGTAAAGTACCATAATATGGTTACATTATAGAATTTCGATTTAAAAGATTTATAATAATGATTCAACTTCATGACAATCCTTTTAACTTTCGCCTAACTCGTTTATATTTCTACAATCCCTACTTTATTAATCTATTTAAAACTTTCTTTTAAATTGTGTATATTATTGATTTGGTAATCCACACCCAATAACAAACCTCAATCGAGTATCGTTCTCAGCTCTTCTCTACTTATGCCTGCCTGTTTTAAAATTTCGATCAGCGTTCCCTTTGGTAAATCTCTTTTATGAAGAGGAACAATAACTCTCCTTTTTGTTACTGGATGGTAATAAATATGATGACTTCCTTTCACCCTATCCAGTACAAATCCTCTCTTCTCAAGAATCTTGATAATTTTCTTGGGAGTAAGAACTGGAAGTTTAGGCATGAGCTTCTACCGTTAGGGTGTATTCTAAAGTCTCCTTCTCCGTAGGTATCTCTTCACCATGCTCCTTCAAGCTTTCTATATACAACTCGATGGCTTCCTTTGCCATCTCTATTGATTCTTCTATTGTATCTCCGTATGTAACACAACCGGGGAGAGAAGGAACTGTTACCGTATATCCTCCCTCATGCTCTTTCCTAAGCAGAACTCTATAGCTTAATAATTTCATGATATCACCTACTATCACTTCTTTTAATAAATCTTTTTCTTTTTTCTATAGATCTCATCGGTTTTATATGGGCGTATCATCTTTTTCTAATACTTCACAATCCCTATTTTACTAAATTATTTAAATCTTTTCGTAATTTTGTGCAAATTATTGAGTTATCACCTCTTATTTTTGACTTATTCGTATAATCACATACGTTCGAACATCACTAACTTTATCCTTCAGAAAGCGTATGCCGTTTCCGCCCGAAGCCACTTCTATATGACTCCATTTTCTTATCTCTATCCGGGGAACATCTGCTTAATCATAACTAAAGTGGTAAACGAAGTTTTAGCCATATTTACAACAATAATTTCAAACTCTTCATAGTCTAACCCAGTCAGAGGACGGCAAAAAAACAAAAAGACAGGTGTTCCTCCGGGGCCGAGAGAGAAATGGCCGATACCCGTGGCAAAATTGTTCCAGAGAAGAAGTTGTTTATAAAAGGCTTCAAGATTCCTCTTAGGTGGGGGAACCAGCCCTACGCTTACGTAGAAACTACCCTCATTATCACTTAAAAATGCACCTATCTCAATCTTGAGTCCTTGATATTGCAGAAAAGTGGCGGTCGCTGCCTTGCCAGATTCGAGCACTAACTGCTTAGCCTTCCGATCTATCTGGGGTATATACTCGTTCAAAATCCTAACACTCGCTTCTAAATCCATTTTTTTCCCTCCTTTCGTTTCTTGTTAAAAATGACGGTTAAATGATTGCTTACAAACTAAAAATATTCCTTACCCCAAATGATTTTGGAGTAGTGCGAACAGATAGTTCATTTTTCCTATTCATTTTACCATCATATTTCTTTCAAGCTCTCTAATATTCTATTTTCATGAACTCTCCTTTATTAAATTATTTAAATCTTTCTATCGTTTTGGATAAATAGAAAATTAACCGATTAAATCAATGATCCGAAAAGAAGATACTTCGGCACCCTCGGAATTAACCATTTAATGTAACTTTTGTACGTTCTTTTTAAAGCTGGAACATCGAGGTATTTATCCACGATCTCTTCGTTACTGGTAAAGATTTTAAAGAAGATTCCGGGAAAACGATGCATCATCCTTGTGAGCATCAGCGAATATTTTAAATTATCGGCAAATTCTAGTCCACAGATTGATTCATACTTCTTCAATGAGCTTAACTTATTTTTATTCAATAGAATATCAGATATTATCTCTGCCGCTATCTGTCCTGATCTTATTGCGTACGCGATGCCCTCTCCATAAAATGGATCTACGAATCCTGCAGCATCACCACATAAGGCGACTCTTGAGCTTACCGTATTTCGCTTTATTCCTCCGACAGGAATCAAATGAGCTCTCAACTCATATTTGTCGTTAAAGCCATTGCTCCGTAAAAAATTTATCATCGTTTTCTTGGGAGAGGGTAAATCCTTTGCCAGCCCCCCTATCCCTACGGAGTAGTAATTTTTATGAGGGAATATCCAGCCGTAACCCATTTTTGAGATACCAAGGTGAATATCTATAGCGTTATGTATGTATCTGTCTATTTCTTCATTCTCTTCTTTAATTTCCGTAACCATGCATATACCGTATTCATTCCTTTTATCTCTCCTTCGTACCTGGTTTTTAAGTTTTCCTTGCGATCCTTCTGCCAAAATAACGAATTTCGCTTTATGCACACCAGCATTGGTATATACTTCTACGTAGTTGTGATTTTCTTTATAATCGATAACTTTTTCTCCCATCTTTACTTCAATTCCAGTTTCTTTGACTTTTTCCAATAGATAATTGTCCAGAATACTCCTGGTTACCAGAGTTGCTATCCGATACTTTTTGTGTTTTTCAATAACTTGGTCTCTGAAATGTACCCTGGCCCCAAATATGTCTCTCTCATGAATGGATTTAGGAATAGTAAAGTCAAGGTACGACATTGCATGTTCAGAAAGAGCTCCTCCACAAGGTTTGTATCTCGGGAATGTTTCTTTTTCGATTAAAAGAGTTTCTAACCCCATATTCCCTGCGATCCTGCCTGCCGCCGATCCGGAAGGTCCGCCGCCTGCAATAATTAAATCGTACATAGTTATACAGACTCTTGTTCCTCCAATTATTTAAATATTTTTGTAATCTGTACAAATATCCGATCTCCCTTTGCTTAGCTAACAAAGACCAATAATATCATAAGCTTTTCTTTCTAGCCTTTAATTGTTCCATTTCAAAATTTGAGGACTTCCTGGTATCCTCCCAGATCCAGCAATCCATGACCAGATACATTAAAGGCAATCACCTTCTCCTCATTACTCCTTTTGCACTTTAGAGCCTCATCAATAGCACAGCAAACACTATACGCAGACTCCGGAGCAGGTAAAAATCCTTCTTTTTGAACAAACATCTGGGCCTTCTTAAATACATACTCCTCATCCGGCGGATAAGCAATCGTATCCAGCATCCCCTTATGCCTCAGCAAGCTCAAAATTGGTGAACACCCGTGATATCGTAAACCGTCTCCTTTTATAGGCACCATTTTCACTTGATGCCCCAAAGTATACATTTTCAACATAGGCGTTTTTTCAGCGTGATCTGCAAAATCATACCTGTACTTCCCCTGTAAATTGGGAGAAGCCTCACTCTGTGCTGCAATGAAATGTATCTCCTTCTTTTTCTTCAAGAGATCATGATAGAACGGAATGGCAAACCCGCCGAAGTTGGACCCGCCACCTATACAGGAAATAACCATATCAGGATACTCATCAATCAACTCAAACTGTTTCTTGGTCTCTTGACCAATTATGGTCTGGTGCATCAAAACATGGTTTAAAACTGATCCCAGAGCGTAAACTGCTTTCGGGTCTCCCTCTGCCTCTTCCAGTCCTTCGGATATGGCAATCCCTAAAGAACCCACATGTTCTGGATCTTCCTTTAACAATTCCCTTCCAACTTTAGTCTTATCGCTGGGGGAGGCATACACCTTCGCCCCGTATATTTCCATGAAACTCCTTCTATCACGCTTCCAGTTGTACACTGCTCTCACCCAGTAAACAGTACACTCTAAATCGCATAAACGAGCCGCATACGCCAAAGCTGTTCCCCATTGACCAGCTCCAGTTTCTGTAGTTAACCGCTCAAATCCTTCTTTTTTTGCATAATACGCCTGGGCTAAAGCCGTATTCACCTTATGAGATCCCGTAGGAGAGTAAAATTCAGCTTTGTAGTACATTCGTGCAGGCGTATTTAGATACTTTTCAAGTCGTCTGGCTCTAAACAACTGCCGAGGTCGTCCCGCCTGCTCATATAGCTCCATGATACCCTCAGGGATATCCACCCATCTCTTCTGGGACATTTCTTGCTTCAAACATTCACCTATCAGGACTTTGGACAAAAAATCCAGCCTGGATTTACCTTCTTCGGGATCCTTGGGTGGGGGCAGCGGTTCAGGCAAATCTGGAACGATATTATACCATTTTTTAGGCATCTCTTCTGGAGGAAGAATGATTTCAGTATGCATAATATTATTCTGGAGTATAGTTTAAAAGATTTGCGCTTTGGTATGCTTTTCACAAGTACATTCTTCCTAAAGATTCCACTCTTTCTTTCTTCGCTGCATTAACCGTATGATTCCCAGCAAGAAATTCACTCTGGGCACTTTCTCCATGTAGCGTTTGTAATCCTCCCCAAACTTCCCTATGAGGAAATAATCTTGTTGCCCTATTGCTATATAGATCAGTATCGCCGCCGGAATGCCGATGGTAGTAATTAGCCATCTCTGTGTTGCGAGAATTATGCCAAGACATATCAAAATAAAAGAGAGATATTGCGGATGCCGGATAACGGCGTATATTCCTGTATCGACAATAACAGTTGTATTAATGTAGCTCTCTTCTTCTGGCACTCCACCTTTTTTGCGGAACGTGAAGACAGGTATAATTGCTAAGAAGGCTGCAGCGAAGAGGAGCACCCACCCGAGGATTCCAAGCCATACGATAGGTGGTGAGTGGTAGAAAACAAAAAGTACTACTTCGAGAATCATCAGAAGAATCGCGCTACCCCACAGTGACTTCAACAGCTTGTCCATAGTTACCCGTTTTTTCTCCATCGTATTACCTTAAATTTCCTAATTTTTCATAGTTTTAAATAGGTTTCCATTCATTTTTCTATGTTCCCTGTTTTTATTTCTCTTGTTTGTGAATTAATGTCTCGCTTGTCCATAAAATAACCTTTTAAATAACATGCTTTCTGCCATATCAGAGAAACGAGTGAGAGAATAGTAATTTATACTCCAGAACGAAACTATACGTAACATTAAAAAGGAGGAGAAAAGATGCTCGCGTATCGTTCAGTACACGTGGATACTGACGGAGAGACATTGTTGGAGCTTCACTGTCGTATTAATTACGAGAGCGAAACGCCGTTAGCGAGAAAGCTTTTCTTCCGGCAGTTCTTTTTCTTTCTGAGTTCGTTGTATATTACCCCAGTCATCTGTCCAGAGCCTCCACGATCTCTAAGAGGGCTTTCTCCCCTCCCGACGAGAGGCCGTAGGTATCAATTTCCTTTTGCAGATCTGCCAGTGTGCCAAAACCACTCACATAACCGTTGATCCGTGCTGCAGCGGTGGAGTCGAGGAACTCCTCGAATGAGGAATATATCGCTTCAAACTCGTTCATGAGCTTGGACTGCTGGAGATTGTACTTTTGATGATACTCTTCCGCAGAATAAAATCCAGAAAACGATATTATTTCTGTGTAAACAGAACCATACTTTTCTTTCTCTCGATCACGCGTGGTGAGAGCTATCTGTTTTTGCGACTCGCTGTGGTAAAATATAGCGGACGCATACTGTCGTTTCCACGGTGGAACTGTGGGGTCATGGCCTTCCCAAAAGGTCGCGATGAGATCTTCGTACGAGACGACACGAGGATCGTAGATGATCTGTACCGTCTCAATGTAATCGCCTATGTTGTGATACGTGGGATTCTCTGTGGTACCCCCTGCATAACCGACATGAGTGCGCACGACACCGGGAATCCAGCCAAACCGTGCTTCAGCACCCCAGAAACAGCCCAGTGCAAAGGTCGCTGTTTCCGTTTTCGATGGTACAGCAACATCTATAGGCGGTATCTTTCTCTCCGAATGCAAATCACCCGTTTCCGCAGCCATGTAGTTCTCCTTCTGATTGTACCGTACGACCAAAACGCTCACCACTGCAATGATAATGAGCAGTACGGTTATTTTGGTAAGGTTATTCATCGGTAACCTCTGTTGTTATTTTCTCATTTTCAAGAAATGACGTGGTTATAACAGGAAATTTCTGACAACACATAGTACTCTATCTACTTTTCTGATATCTTTCCCCTTTATAAACTTTTCTATTTATTTTTTTAAAGTTATTTTTCGCGTCTTCATCTCTATATCGCTTCTATTTCTTCATCTCTTCAAACCGTTGATGAGTTTTGTAGGTATCGTAAATAATTGTGAGATGTTTTATCTTACCATCGTCAGAGAACTTGAAGACATCGACACATTCAAAAGATGTTGGTGTCCCATCTTTTAACACCCATTCATAAAGAAAATGTGCTGCTCCAACATTTCTATTATTTTTACTTGTAAATAGATTCAGTAACGTTATTTTTGATTTTGCTGTATCCTTGAACAGCTCTTTATAAAACTCTGATGCTTTTATCTTCCCGTATAAAGGAGAATTGACCATGGCATCTTCTGTAAGTAATTTTATGATATCTCCATAACTGCCTTTCTCTAATGCTTGTAGATATAGTTTCAGTGTTTTTTCAATTTCCATAACACCATTAAATTATCAGATTATATAAATGTTGCGAAGTGGATATATCCACATATTTATTTCTCTAAGCACCAGAGAACCGCCTTTTTCATCAACTCCCAATCTGAACCCTGATCATCCCATTTATCACTGGGGGGAAATCCATCGCGATCACTGTCCTCCTCGAATTCGGGATGAGTGCCAATTATGAATACCCTGCCAAGACCATACTCAAAGGCTACTATTGCAGGCTGATTTACGATCTCATATTCACCTAAGATCTCAATATCGGCATCCTCGTTTGGTAAAAACGTTGGCCCGTAGCAGTAAGCAATCCATACGCAATTTTGCTCGGATTGCGTGATAGAATGTGTATGATCCACTATATTCACTTCGCACATAGTACAGTGAGGGTATGGTGCGATTTCGTTAATAGGTCCCTGCGTTGTACCAGGGAATATCGCTAAGGGTGTCATGGGGATTTGATCCCCCTGCCAGATGACCCTCTCTCCAGTGAAGTAGGCTCCGCCACAGACCCCAATATAACTTCCTCCCTCACGAATAAAGTTCCTTATGTTTTCTTTGCCTTCTGAAGAAATATCCTGGGAATACTGGTACATGTCGCCACCCGGAATACACAGAATACTAAAATTATCGAGTCCCTCATTGTTAATGCAATCTGCTTCTACCAATATGACCGTATAGCCCATCCATTCAAACATGATTCTAGTAGCTTGGATACAACCATCATCGGCACCTTCGTCTGAATAAAGGGCTATGACATCGCCTTTATCCGGTGGACTCTGACTCGTATCCTTTTCTATTTCTTGGTTTATACAGCCTGAAACGAAAATTATTGAAATCGAGACAAAAATTAAAATAATGTGCTTTAAATTCATATTCTACCTATAACTTCTTTCATATAAAAATTTTTGCACCATTTATAAAATCTCCTGTGAGGGATCAAGATATGTGAAAAATCAATGCTCTCATGGAGGAGGTCCCTCATCATAAAGATATTTTCATACTCAGAACCTGCAGCACGATGAAGGGATCCATCTACTCCTCCAAGAAGCGAATTGTTTGCAGCATTCACTATGGCATCTACTTTTTGCTCAGTGATATATCCTTTTATGATCTCTATTTTTGCTAACATACTATCATTCTAGAGAAATGTTTTTAACCTTTTTTTATAAATCCTTATTATGAGAATAATTTTCGATTTAGATGATACATTGGCAAATTCATGGGGGGCAGCACGGAAGGGAATCAAAGAACTTTTAAAGTTCTTTTTTAAAAAAAGAATGTTTAAAATTGTTATTCTCATGTTATCCAGAAAAAATGAAGAGTTTGTTAAAGATGAATCTCTCCTTTTAGATGATCCCTACAGAATAATTAAAAAGTTCATAGAGTTCTGTTATGGAAAATCTGACCCAAAAACAGTTCAGGAAGCGGATGATATCTTTAATAAATCCTTTTATTCTCATTTTAAACTTTATCCAGAAGCAAAAATTGTTCTGAAAAAATTAAAAGATCATGAACTCATTCTTATTACGGACGGTGATTCGGAGTATCAGAGAAAAAAAATAAAATTTCTGGATATTGAAAAATATTTTAGGGAGATATATATCTCGGGAGAAACAAAAATTTCAAAGAACAACCCGGAAGCTTTTAAAATAATAAAAAGAGCGGATTACATGATAGGAGACAGAATAAAAACAGATATCGAAGGGGGAAAGTTTATAGGCGCAAAAACTATTCTTTTTGAGAATGGACTTTTTATTAAAGAAAACAGAAAATCTGATGTAAAGCCAGATTATGTTATAAAAGATTTGAAAGATATACTTAATATCATTCCAGACCCTCCTTTGGATCAAAAACAGTGAAAAAAATTACCACAACAGTTATCATTCCTACTATCCCACAGAGAATAAAAGGCTCTGTTTTGCCGATATTATCATATGCCCATCCACCCAATATAGGTCCTATGAATAATCCTATATTTCGTGCTGTAGAGTACCATCCCATTACTCTTCCTCTGTTCTCCCTGTAAGCTATGCTTGTAGTTAAAGCATTAGCTGTAGGCATTCCCATTCCAGCACCTATTCCTCTCAAGATCATAGATGGTATCAAAGAAAGAAATCCCCGTGCATAAATTATCGTGAATGTAAACACAGAGTTAATAGATCTGCCTATGAGTATGAATATACGTTTCCCGTGCCTGTCAGAAAGATCTCCTGCGATAGGTTTTGTCACAAGCCTGAAAAGTGCCATTATCCCAAAGACTATTCCAATAAGCGCCTTTGAGAGTCCTAAAACTTCATTAGAATAAACAGAAAGAACGGGCTGAACGAACCCCATTGCAAAAGCTGTTCCAAAACCTGCAACGCAGAGCCCTATAAAAGTTTTCATGTAAGGAGTCAGCTTCTTTCTATACACTGGTGTTGTATTACTCTCCTTTCTATGCGCAGTCTCCTTGACTCTAAAAATTATTAAAATACAGCTTGTAAATGCAAGGATAGAAGTAAAATAAAAGGGTGTCGACATTGAGAACATATCAGATAAAACTCCCCCAATAACAGGCCCCAAAACCATTCCAAGATCCCACATCATAGAAAAAAGTCCCATGGCTTTTCCTCTGTGTTTGGGTTTTACGATATCCGCCGCCATTACCGTAGCTACAGGCCAGACTATACCCGAGGCTGCACCCTGGATGGCCCTGAAAAGAAAAAGTTGATAAAGATTAGTGGTTGTTCCAAACAAAAACATGTCCACAGTATAAATTAGCAATCCTAAAGAAATAAGTTTTTTTCTTCCCACTTTGTCAGCATATTTTCCTCCAGGATATGATACTATTGCTCTTGTCAATCCAAACAAGGCCATAATTACCCCAAGCTGCATTCCTGTAGCTCCAAAACTTCGCATGTATACAGGCAAAAGAGGAGCGATCAAGCCAAATCCGAGCATGCTTACAAATACTGCAAAAAGTAACTCTGCTAAATTTCTATACTCTTTAATGACTCTGTAATTTTCAGTTATGAAGTTCATTGTTGTATGGGTGTGCATATGTACTTATAAAGGTTATCACCTTAAAATTCGTACTTCTTGAAAAAATATCTCTTCAAAACTTCGGCACATGAAAAGTAAACAAGTAGTATCATAAGGATCATTATCAAAAGCGGTATACTAAGTTTTGAAAATTCAAAGAATTTTCCTAGTGGAGAATATATGGCAAAGAGTATTATCAAAAATGTGGCTGCCGACATGAATACCAAAATTTTACTGGGCTTGCTTTTATAGAACTTTTTTTTGCTCCTTATTGCAAATGTGATCACTATTTCAGATAGACAGGATTCCAAGAACCATGCTGTTCTGAATCCTGGGATGCCGAGATTAAGAACAAACATCAATATGAATATGGTCATGAAATCGAATATAGAACTTAGAGCTCCGAAATGCATCATGAATTTTGATATTAGATTTATATCCCATTTTTTAGGTCTCCTAAGAATAGAAGAATCTACATTATCTGTAGATATTGAAAGCATTGGCATATCCGTCATGAAATTAGCTAAAAGAATCTGCGTGGGTAAAAGAGGGATGAACTTTAAAAAAAGAGAGGATATGGCTATTGTGAACATATTCCCAAAGTTTGCACTTATTGTATTTAAGATATACTTCATAATATTACCAAAAGATCGTCTTCCTTCTCTAATTCCATTGGCAACGACGTTAAGGCTCTTCTTTAAAAGTATAATGTCTGAAGCATCTCTTGCGACATCCGAAGCTGTATCTACTGTTATACCAACATCAGCTATTCTTAACGCCGGGGCATCATTTATTCCGTCTCCAAGAAAACCTACAACATGTTCTTTTTTCAACGCTTTTACGATCTCAAGTTTCTGTTCTGGAGTTACCCTGGCAAAGATCTTTGCTCTGTTTACGTTCCCATCAGAACCCAAGATAACGTCTTCTTCTTTTATCTCCATGCCAAGTTCCCTGCAGACCTTCAACGCTACAAAGGGATCGTCACCTGTCAACACTTTTATCTCTACGCCTAACCTGTCAAACTTTTTCAGGGCATCTTTTGCATCTTTTTTTGGAGGATCTGTAAATGTCAAAAAACCTAAAAATTTTAGATCTTTTTCATCTTCTTTTGTATAATCTTTCTTGGACTTAACTTCTTTAAAACCTACAGCCAGAACTCTGTGCCCAGAACTGCTGAGTTCCTTAACTTTTTCCATGGCTTTTTTCTTATCTAAGTTTTTACAGATATCAATTATAGACTCAGGAGCTCCCTTAGAGATCAAGAGAATCTTTTCATTTTTAACAACAACGCTCATCCTCTTTCTCTCAAAATCAAACTCGATCTCGTCTATCTTCTCAAATTTTTCTATACTGGCACCTTTTGCATATTTCCAGATAGCAACGTCTAAAGGATTTCCAGTTATCTTGTCTTTATTTACAACAGCACTGTTTGCCAGCAGAGAGTATAATACTATTTTATCCTCTTTTTTTCCGCCAAGATCAAAATAATCAGTCATGATAATCTTGTTTTCCGTTAGAGTTCCTGTTTTGTCCATGCATAATATATCCATATTGCCTATACTCTCTATTGCACTGAGTCTCTTCACTACAACTTTCTTTTTCGCGAGCTTTAAAGCTCCTCTCGAAAGTGCTACCGTTATTATTATGGGCAGTACCTCCGGTGTTATTGCTACAGCCAGAGCTAAAGCAAAGAGGAGGGAGTCGACAAGTCCTTTATGCAAAAGAAAATTGACTGTAAATACAAAAATTGTGGTGATTAAAATAACTTTTAATAAAAAATTCCCGAAATTTGCCATATTCTCCTCAAAATCCGATTTTTTTTCTTCCTTTAGAGAAGAGGCAGTTTTGCCAAAAAATGTAGACTCACCAGTAGAAACTACGACACCGTTTGCTGTACCGCTCGCAACAATAGTTCCCATAAAAGCTGTGTTTATTAAATCCTGTGGGTTTGGATTCTCCTTTTTAAAAGGTTCAGTTTTCTTGTAAACCTGTAATGATTCACCTGTCAATATAGACTCGTCTGCAGAAAAATCCCGTACCTCTATTAGTCTTATATCCGCCGGGACTTTATCCCCGATATTCAAAAAAACGATATCTCCAGGTACTAACTTCTCTGCCTCTATCTCAGTTCTTCCTCCATTTCTAAAAACTTTTGCTTTAAATTTGATGTACTTCCTCAGTTTCTCCAGGGCTTTTTCAGACCTGTACTCCTGAAAAAATCCTAAAACAGAATTAAGGAAGACTATAGCCAGGATAATCATAGCTTCTGTTTTATCGCCAACAAAAGCAGCTATAATCGTAGCAAAAACCAATATGTAAATAAGTGGATTTTTAAACTGTGATAAAAATATTTTGAGAGCACTCCTTGTTTCTTCTTTTTTTATGGTGTTATATCCATACTCTCCAAGCCTTTTCTCAGCTTCTTTTCCGCCTAATCCCTTTTTAGATGTCTCGAGAGAAGACAGTAATTTTTCTATCTGTAGGCTCCAGTATTCCATAGAAAAAATATTTCAGATGACATTTAAAGTTTTTGATATGGGAAACCTTTTAAAGTGTCTTCTCCTAATTTTATCATGAAAAACAAGGTGCGTGATCCCCGCCAATTTTGATCCTCTTGCATAGCGTAAGGAGGTTTTTCTATGCTTAGTTTACACGAAAAAAAAGTTCTTATGGCTTTAAAGGAGAATGAAGAAGAGAGTGTAGAAAATACGGCAGAAAGAGCAGGACTGGACGAAGTTGCTGTAATGAGAGCTGCACTCTGGCTTTCTTCTAAGAGCTTGATAAAAATTGAAGAAAAAACTGAGAAAATCGTCAAAATTACGGATGAAGGAAGAAAACTTTCGAAAAAGCTGCCTGAAAGAGAAATATTAAGGAAGATAGAAAAAGGAATATTTCTCGATCAGATGCACCTAGAAAATGGAATTGCACTTGGATGGCTTAAAAAAAGAAATTGGGCCGGAATTAGAAGGATAGAAAACAGAAATTTCTTGGAGATTACCGGAGAGGGTAAGAATTTCTTAAATAAGAAAACAGAAGATGAAAAAATTCTAGAAAAACTACAAAAAGGCAAGATGAGCCTCCCGGAAATTCCGAAAAACGTTCTGGACATTTTGAAATCCAGAAAAGCTATAGTAATAAAAGAGAAGATCAAAAGAAATATTATCCTGACAGATCTCGGGATTCAGGAAATAAAAAAAGGTATAGTTCTAAAAGAAGAGGTATCGCAGCTGACGCCAGAAATAATAATCAAACAGTCATGGAAAAATGCAGAATTTAAAAAATTCAATATAGAAACAGACGTGAAGGATATACACCCTGGAAAAAAACACTTTGTAAACCAAGCTTTAGAATATGTGAGAAGTATCTGGATAGAGATGGGTTTCAGAGAGATGAAAGGTCCTATAGTGGATACACAGTTCTGGGTATTCGATGCTCTTTTCCAGCCGCAAGACCATCCTGCCAGAGATATGCAGGACACGTTCTTTTTAAAATATCCAGAAGAAGGTCATCTCCCAAGAAGAGAACTGGTAAAAAGCGTGAAGAATATGCATGAAAACGGAATAATGGAGGGCTGGGGATATAAATGGAATGAAGACATAGCAAAAAAACTCATTTTGAGAACGCACACTACAAGTTTATCAGCAAGAACATTGGCAGAGCTGAGTAAAGACGATATTCCCGCCAAATTTTTCTCTATAGGAAAAGTCTTCAGGAATGAAACATTAGACTGGAATCATTTAGCCGAGTTTTACCAGGCAGATGGTATTGTAGTCGATGAAAATGCCAGTTTCAGGCAGCTTCTGGGGTACTTAAAAAGATATCTGGTAAAGATGGGATTCGAAAAATTTAGATTCAGGCCTGCATATTTCCCTTATACGGAACCGAGCGTTGAAGCAGAAGTATTTCATCCTATGAAAAAACAGTGGGTGGAATTATTTGGAGCTGGAATATTCAGACCCGAGGTGGTAGTTCCTCTGCTTGGAGAAGATATCCCCGTGCTTGCATGGGGACCTGGTCCTGAAAGGATAATAAGAGAATACTGGAATATCGTTGACCTGAGGGATCTCTACAAAAACGATCTAAAACAACTGAGAGAATTAAAGTTATTTTTCAAAAGGTGAGAAAATGCCCACAATAACTATTGATAAGGACGATCTTCTGGAATTGATCGGAAAAGAAATAGATAATAAGATTTTGATGGAGAAAATACCGATGATGGGAACCGAACTGGAGAGTTTTGGTGATGAAATAACAGTTGAAATATTCCCTGATAGACCTGATATGCTCTCCGTCGAGGGTTTTGCTTTGGCACTTCAGGGTTTTTTGAATATTAATACCGGATTATATCATTTTAAATCCAATGACTCTAAATACAAAGCTTTTATAGATGAAAAAGTAAAAAAAGTTAGACCTGACGCTGTCTGTGCAGGTGTAAAAGATGTAGAGTTAAACGATGCTGCTATCAAATCCTTAATGCAGGTGCAGGAGAAACTGCATCTTACACACGGAAGAAACAGGAGAAGGGTGGCCGTAGGTGTTCACGATCTTGACAAAATAGATTTTCCTGTTCGCTACACGACGATGCCAAAAGATTACAAATTTATACCTTTGGAATGTGAGGAGGAAATGACTTTAGATGGGATCCTTCAGAAACACAAAAAAGGAGTTGAATATAAGCATCTTCTGGAAAAATATGAAGAGTATCCTCTCTGGATAGATTCCAAGGAACAGGTTCTATCAATGCCTCCTATAATAAACTCGGAGTATACAAAGGTAACAGAAACTACAAAAAGTCTTTTCATAGATATCACGGGATACGGGCTTAAATACCTCGAACAGGCTTTGAACATCCTCATAATGAGTCTGGCAATTAGAAAGGGAAAAATTTATTCTGTAAATGTTAAAGATGGAAATAGAGAGTATAGATACCCAGGTATGACCCCAAAAAAGATGGAGATAGACGTAGACTATACAAACAAAGTTCTAGGGCTTGATTTAAGTTCTAACGAAATCTCAGAGTTTCTAAAAAGAATGAGATATGGCATAGAAGGTAAAAATGTCCTTATTCCTGCATACAGAGCTGATATAATGCATAAAGTTGATATTGTAGAAGATGTTGCCATAGCATATGGATTTAACAACTTCAAGCCTGAGATCCCGAATATATCAACTATTGGTGAAAACGATCCGTTTGAAGAGTTTTTAAGGATCATAAGAAATCTGATTATAGGTTTTAAATTAACGGAGATAAAAAATTATGTCCTGACAAACAAAGAAGATCTCTTTAAAAAAATGAATTTGAAAGAAGAGAGAATAGCTGAGATGCAAAACGCTTTGACTGTGGAGTATAACGTCCTGAGAAACTCGTTAATACAAGGATTAATGCGCGCATACTCTATAAATACTCATTATGAATATCCGCAAAATATATTTGAGATAGGAGAGGTTTTTAGGATCGAAAATGGAAAGATAAAGGAAGAAGTTAATCTTTCTGTCGGAATATGTCACGAAAAAGCCAATTTCACAGAGTGTAAGGAAATTTTAAATTCATTTTTCAAAAATCTGGGGATAGAATATGGTATAGAAGAAAAAGAAAGAAAATGCTTCATAAAAGGTAGAGCTGGCAGTATCATGATAGATGGAAAACAAATAGGATATATAGGCGAGATTCATCCCCAGATACTTTCGAACTGGAACATCGGCATGCCAGTAGCGATCTTTGAAATAAATCTTAATGAAGTTTATGAGAAAATTTGAAAAAAAATTCGTATCTCTCCAATACAACAACCTTTATAAATTATCATATTTAAAGGTAATCGTATGAAAGAGTTCAATCTTAAAAAAACTATAAAAATCTCGGCTGCGCTGATAATAGCGATATTTATTCTTGCTTATGCTGTAAACTGTTCTACATATTACAAAAACAGAATAGAGGTCTTTGAAGTAAAGGGTGTTATAGAAAACTTTGAAATGGCAGAGAATTTAACAGAAGTGGGCTCCGATCCAAACGTTAAAGGTATAGTTCTCAAGGTTAACAGCCCTGGAGGGGGGGTTTACGCTTCGAGAGAGTTAGAAAAAGCTGTAAAAGATATAAAGGAAAAGAAGCCTGTAGTCTGTATAATCGAAGATTACGGTGCTTCTGGAGCATACTATGTTGCTTCTGCAGCTTCATATATATATGCTTATGAAAACTCCACGACATTGGCTATAGGCGTTCTTGCTGTGTGGGTTGATTACTCAAAATACAACGAAGAGAAAGGAATAACATACTGGGTCTGGAAATCTTCGGATGAAAAAGATTTTGGTGCTCCGTGGAGGCCCCCTACAGAAGAAGAGAAAGCACTGCTCCAATTGCAGATAGACCTTATATACGAGGAATTCATAAAAACAGTAGCAGAGAACAGAAACATGGATATAGAAACGGTGAGAAACGATGCTAACGGGATGGCATATCTTGCAAGTGATGCTGTATCGCTTGGATACATAGATTCTATAGGAAACTTTGAAGATGCTCTGGAGAAAACAAAAGAACTTTCCAGAGTAAAGAAGTATATATTCGTCTGCCAGGAAGATAGCTCCTGGGATATACTGAAAAAATCCTTGATTAAAGGCTTTGATTTCTAAGGTGATCGTTTGCAGAAAAAAGTTGAGGATATAAAGATAAGGAAAGACATGAGCGTTAAGGATCTAATAGATGAGATGTATGAAGCTGGTGGATTCACTGGTAAAAAAATGGCTTTGGGATTGAATATTCTGGAAAAAATGGAGAAAGAAGAATGCTACAAGTTCCTTTCATTTCCCGCATGTATAATAGCTACAGGCGCCAGGGGTGTTATAAAAGATCTGATAAAAAACAAACTCTTTGATTGTATTATTACTACGTGCGGGACTTTAGATCATGATCTAGCAAGAATCTGGAAAGATTATTACCATGGAGACTTCAATTTAGACGATGTTAAACTTCATAAAGAAGGGATAAACAGGTTAGGAAATGTATTGGTTCCAAACGAATCTTACGGTATTATTCTCGAAGAAAAACTCCAGAAGATATTTGAGAAGATAGAGAATAAAGATTACTCTTCAAAGGAACTCATATGGGAGATTGGAAAAAATATAGATTCCAAAGACTCCATAGTTTACTGGGCATATAAAAACAAGATACCTATATTTATCCCCGGTATTACGGATGGTGCATTTGGGTTTCAGTTATGGATGTACGCTCAGGAAAACAAATTGAGAGTAGACCCACTGAAAGATGAAACTGAGATCTCTGAGATAATATATTCAGCTGGAAAAACAGGAGCGTTGATGATCGGAGGTGGAATCTCGAAGCACCATACGATATGGTGGAACCAGTTTAGAGGGGGATTAGACTATGCTGTTTACATTACCACTGCACCAGAATGGGACGGTTCTCTCTCCGGCGCGAGAGTGAGAGAGGGGATATCATGGGGAAAGATAAAAGAAAATGCAAAATATGTCACCATAGAAGGTGACGCCACAATAATCCTCCCTATACTAACTTTGGCGTTATTGCAGAAACTATAGCTTAAAACGATGATCAATTATCAAACCTATGAAGCTTAAAAATAGGAGTATATAAGCTAAAATCTTTGGAAAAACAGTATTCGGGATTTTAGATTTAGCTGTTATTGGTCTTTCCTGTAAAAAAACAATATACCTCTCTGTCTCTCCTACATATGTAAGATTTCTCAGGAAATCGGGATTTCTTTTTTTGGCCTCGTTTAAAAAATTCGTATCGGCTATAAAAAGTTTCGCTGCTGAGGGCGGCGTTTTCAGATCGGGTTGAACCTCATGCCACATACCCTGCATCTGAGATCTCCCTGTCACGCTTGTTATAAGACATCCTATAGTTGGATTCGTTATAAAGAATATGTCATCAGGTTCTGTATTACTCTCGACAATTCTGCAGAGATCCATTGTCTCCGGAGTGATGAGACTCGGAGCAATATTTCCCTTTGTCAATGTCAGGATTGTTGGATCTTTGTTCTCAAACTCGTTACCAAGAGGAGTCGTGCTGAAGACAGGATCGAAGAGATTGAAGCCTATTAAAAACAAAATTGCCACTACAAAGCCTATTCTGAGGCCGTATCTTTTTTGATTTCTGAGTATGGAATTCTCAATCTCTGAAAGGCTTATACCTCCAAGAATGGAAATTCCCAACGCTATATGTGCCCAGAATCTCATTGGATATTTGTAAAGGATCACAATCATGGATAAGAAATACATTGCCGGGAGGTAATAATATTTTTTCTTTAAAAAGCAGTAAACAAGCCCAATAAATCCAAAAAACATAGGAATTAGATGAATCTCACTCTGCAAGATCGTGCCGAATGTCTCCGAAGTCATCTCCCCATAATTTATTAGTATATGTATCATCCACGGCAAAAAAAGCAGATAACTAAAAGCAAGAGTTTTCAGGATCATCTTTCTTTTATCTTTATTGGTTACAGCATATATAATAAGGGCTGCCCCTACAATATGGGACATGGAAATATGAGTATACAACGCAAGACTCATCAGTATGACAGAACTTAAAAGTTTATTTTTTTCTACAGCCCAAAATATTAGCGGTGTTAAAACAAGAACAAGAGATGTGGCGTTTGTAAGAGCCTGTGACCTGTAAAAATTGAAAGGTATCGTAATCAAAAGAACAACATAAAAAGCTGTTTTTCTATCAAATATTTCTCTTGTATAAAAGAATACAGATAACTGCACCAGAGGAAACATTATAAAACTTATTATTTTCCCTACGGTTACCATAGGTAAGAATTCATACATAAAAGCCATTATTACGTGAAGGAGAGGAGGATACAGATGGGTTCTTCCAAGAGGTGCAAACTCCCAGAAATCGTGCAAAACAACGCCTCCTGCGATATCAAATCCCTTTGCTGTACTCATATGATAAAAGATGTTCACAAAAACTGGAAAAATATTAAGCCTTTTTAGAGAGAGAAGTGTACTTACTACTATAATTCCAAGTGCCAATACATCATATCTGTTCAATTTTTTCATTACAATCTCCTGAGTTCTTCAACTGCTCTTTTAATCAGTTCTAACGCCAGATTATAATCTTCGTTTCTATAAGCTATCTCCGCTTTTCTGGAAAGTTCGACTACATTGGAAACGTCTTTTCCTTCCAAGTTTTTCTCCTGGATCATTTTTTTAAATGTTCTTACCTTATCACGATATTCTCTTTCTGGTGAATTTGTTAAGAAGTAGAAAGTACTTATTAAAAGAACAAATATGAGAGTTCCTGCGATAACGGCTAGGGATAACTTTCTTTTTGAGATTTTTTTACCGCCAACAAGATAACTCACATTCTCATTCTCCAGTATCGATTCTATATCTTCCTTCTGGGGCTCTTTTATACCCATCTCTTTTAAAATATCTTCTCTTTCCATAGCGTCTATAATCTCTTTAGTTTTATATAATTTTCTTTGCCCTTCTTTATCTCTATTATCTCCTTTTCTTCCAATCTTTTGAAAAGCCTCCATGCTGTTGTTTTTGGGATATTCAAACTCTTTCTTATATCGGAAGATAAAGAATCCCCGTTTTTCTTCAAAAACTCTATTACTTCTTTTTCTTCATTCGTGAGTTTTGAAAATTTTATTTTTTTTCCCCGCAGAACATAAATTACTGAACAAAATAAAATTGCGCATATACCTACCAAAAAATAGAGAAGCTTACTCTGTTCTCTTGTCTCTGCGGTGAAGAAATAGCTTATTTCCTGATCACCTTTGGATATCTTGATCTTGTTTTCTGATATCTCTAATGGAATATTATTCAGATCTATAACTGTTATTCCTTCTGGAAATATCACAGTAAACTCTATAGGGGAAGTGATCTCCAGGGTCCAGACTATTCCCTCTTTGCTTGTGAGATCGGGAGTATCATACTCTATATTTATCTCTGTATTATTTTCTGTATCTATAATTATTTCATTTCCAGAGATATCATAATCGAGTATCTCTTTCTTTCCTGTAATCAAAATATTATCTAAATTTTCTCCAAAAACTGGAATACTGATCATGATATCTTCATCCACATTCAACACCTGAGAAATATGACAGTATCCGTCCCTGTAAACAGTTATACTTAACTCCTGAGTTTCTTCTCCGTATATATAAGGTATCATAAAAAAAATTAAAAAAAAAGAGAATTTTAGGATTCATTCCTGATTCCCCTAAGTTTTTCCTGGAATTCCTGCATTTCTCTGTAAAGTTCTCTTATTTTTGGTAAAGCTTCCTTGTATTTTCCTTCATTTATCAATGAATTGACATTATTTAGATCACTTTCGATCTTTCCAAGATCTTTTTCGAGATCTTGCACATCGTATCCCTCTTCTCTAAGTTTATCTAACGCTTGTTCATAGAACCGTATTCTTTTTTTTGCAGTTTCATTGAGTTTCTCGAGTCTTTGCTTTATTTTTTCACCATATCTGTCTTTCCACTGTTCTTTCAAGTTTTTTAAGATATTCCCTGCTTTTTGGACCTCTGATTCTGCTTTTCTTAGCTCTCCGTTCTCTAAATACGTCCTTGCTTTTTCCAGATGAGATTCTGCATTATCCAGCAGAGCTATAATCTCTTCATTTTCAACTATTTCCCTTATTCTCGATATGTAACTTTCCATTCTTTCGATCTGCCCTTCGATCCTTTCTTTAACTTTTCCACCAGCTTCTTCTTTTATCAGCATAGCGCATTCTCTAAATTTATGCATTGCCTCTAAACAGCTTCCTATAACTTCGTCGTATTCTTCTTCGTTGTAAAGGTTTTTAGCCTTGTCTAATTCCTCACTTGCTTCTCTGAATAATTCTTCGGCTTCGTTATTTTCTATTCTATCTAAAATAGAACCCAGCTTTCCCTGTGCCTTTTCACACAGTCCTATCATTCTTTCTGCCTTTGTTTTGGAATTTTCCTCAGCGTTGACAGATATGGCTGCCAGTACCATCAGGAGAATCAATCCGATTACAATTTTTTTCATTTTTTCACCAATCTTTTTTCTTCTTTCTAATTTTTAAGGGACACGATGGAACGAGCGTTTCATTCGTGAAATTCGTGTCCACATTTCGGACATTTTATGAATGCACAGTGAGTAACAGATTGCGGACACCCTTTACATGAAACTACTCTCGAATAAGTCTTACTGAATGTGAATTTGCATTTTGGACAGGTAACTATATCTTTTCTCTGTTCTTTCATACATAATTTATCTTCTTTACCTTTAAAAATTATCTCATAACTTCGATCCTCTTTTCTAAAACTCTCTTATCAATATCTTGATCTATTTTATCTTTCACAGCCTCGAAAAATTTGTTGTAAGGAAAATGAAGCTCCTGTTTTTCCAGATCATAATATTCCATGGAAATACTCTGATTTCTCCAATAATTTGTGGGAAAAGTCCTCAAAAAGAACATTTTCTTCTCCACTATTTCTTCAATATTATCAATTCCTACAAGAAAATTTGTAAAGAATACCGAATCATAGAAAAACTGAATGACCCCATAATCTTTCTTTTTCTCCAACGATTTCCAGTATGTAATTTTTTCAAATACTCTTTTATTCTTCCCAATATTAAAAATGAGCCTTTTTGTCATCTCAAAATCCTCGCATCTCAGCAGTACCACTCCTCTATGACATTCTTTATTTGGAACGGGACGAATATTATAATATTTGCTTGCTATTCTTTTTTTTATAAGTTTTTTATAACTACTTCTTAATTGAGGGTATGAAAAAGAATTCCCAAATTTTTCGTGCTCACACTTTTGAATCTTGGAGAGAGTTCCTGTTCCTACTTCCAGATGCATGACCAGCCTTGTGTCACAAAAATTCAGATGATCTCTATACTTTCCATATTTTATATCGGGGAACTCCGTTTCTGCAAACTCAAAATTTGGAGTAAAAAGATCAGGATCTTTTTTGATCGAGAATTTTGGGTACTTAAAATACCATCTATAGTTTTGTTTAAATAACTCATAATAAAGAATTACTCCTTTCTCTCTAAGATACTCTAATATTTCTCTTATTTTTCCTTCTTCTGTAACGAAAAAAGAGATCAAATATGCAGGATACCCCTGTTCTATTATTGGATAAAATGTCTTATAACTTTCTATCAGGCTCAAAAGATCCCTTACATACGCATAATCACCGTCAAACATTATTATGGCATTTACTATGCTCAGTTTATTTTTGGCAAGCTTTCCATAATCTATTCTATAAAAAGGAGGAGAGATATACCCTATTTTTTCTAGAAAATTTTTCAGTTTTACAACAGAACTTTTATAAATATACCCTATGGCATTAGAAAGCTCTTCATCAGTCATGTACGGATTTTTCTCCAGATTTTGTAACAATCTTATCTTTTGGGGGGTTAGACCATCTTTTAGCTCCATTGTTGATCTTATAGGCTGTGAGAAAATATAAGTATTTCGTCTTACAGAGAATAAGTGGTGATCCCATGTTTGAACTATTTGATATAAAAATAGGTAGAATTCTTCCGTGCGATGGCGTACCTGGTGGAGACGACGGAACTCTCTAAACTCTGGTATGCTTCCTAAAAACTTTCTTTTTATTTTTTTTAGATAAGGACACTCTCAAAGACTGTCTTTTATCCAGAACTCTCTTATTTTTATCACCTTCTATCATTCTCTTTATGTCTTGAAAAAATTCGTCAAGGGGAAAATGCAGTTCCTGCATTTTCAGATCATAATACTCCAGAGGAATGTTTTTTGTGGGAAGAGATTTTGAATAATTTTTTATTACATAAACTCTTTTCTCAACGATTTCGTTATACACATCTAAATTTCTCATCAGCTTTATAAAAAAAACTGGTGAAGTGACGCATTCCAGAAAACCAAACTTTTTTTTGTTATCAGGAAAAGAAACGTAAGTAATTTTTTCGAATATCCTTGTTTGCTCTCCCAAATTAAAAATTATTCTTTGGGTATTCTCAAACGTATTGGCTCTTAGACATAGAACAAACTTATAACACTCCCTAGAAGGAAAGGGAAATATATAAGGCTTTTTTTCTATTATTCCTCTTTTTATCAGTTCTCTCAGACTCTCTTTTAATTTAAAATAAGAAAAAAGATTCCCATGTTCTTTTTCATATTTTTGTATCTTTTTAAGGTTACAGTTAAGATTTCCTGCTTGAAAATGATCTATAATTCTCAAATCCATGAGGGACAATCTTTCCTCATATTTTCCGAAATTTAAATCTGGAATCTCTCTATCTTTTAAAAGATTATCAAAACTGGGAATAGAGGAAGCCTGTTTACCATTACCTTTAATAAAAACAGGATACCTCCAATAACACTTGTGATGTCTTTTATAGATTATATAACTATATACAATCCCTTTATTTACAAGATAATCCAGTATTTTCTGTATTTTCTTGTTGTCATCACTGTAAAAACTTACCAAGTAAGAAGAAAAACATATCTCAACTAAAGAAAAAGATTCTCTGTAAGATCCAATACTTCTAAGAATTTTTTGTAAATATTCATCTTCGCAATCAAAAACTATAAATGCATAGAGTATATCTATCTCATTTTTACATAATCTGCCGTAATCTATCTCGAAATTGTTCTCTGCAATATATCCCTGTTTTGTAAGTTCTCTTTTGGCTATTGTCGGGTAAGTTCTATCTTTGAACCTCGCAATCTTTATAAGGTCTTTATTGGAACGATAAGGATTTTTTGAGAGTTCTTGAAGCAAAAGGATTCTACTCTCTGTCAACTCTTCGGTACGCATAGACACACTTCCCTCTCAGGTTATAACCACCTTTTTCTTCTGAAATAGATCAGCATCAAAACAATGATGACACCCATGAATAAAAGAACTATAAAATACCCCCAACGCCACGCCAACTCTGGCATATAATTGAAGTTCATACCGTATATGCCTACCACAAAAGTAAGCGGTATGAATATCGAAGCAAAAATAGTCAATACCTTCATGACTTCATTCATCCGGTTACTCACGCTCGAAAGATAGATATCTAGCATTCCGGAAATCATGTCCCGAAAAGTTTCTATTGTATCCATCACCTGGACGGTGTGTTCGTAAACGTCTCTGAGGTATATTTCTGTAGATTCTTGAATGAGTGATGATTCCGTTCTTTCCAATCCACTGATCACTTCCCTCAGAGGCCAGACAGACTTGCGGAGAAATATCATGGTTCGTTTTAATTTATGGATTAACTGTAAGGTTTCTGGTGTTGGAGTTGTCACTAACTTTTCTTCCATGTCCTCAATATCTTCTCCAATTTTTTCTAAAATTATAAAATAATTATCTACTATTGCGTCTATTAAGGCATATGCAAGATAATCACTTCCTGCTTTTCTTATTCGTCCTTTTTTATTTTTAATTCTACCCCTGATAGGATCAAAAACATCTCCTTTTTTTTCTTGAAAAGAAATAACGAAATTTTGACCAAGAATCAAACTAAAGTGCTCTATAGTTATTTCACTCTTTTTTTTATCATAATATACCATTTTTAATACAAAAAAAAGGTAATCTTCAAAATCTTCCATTTTGGGGCGTTGATCTGTACTCACAATATCTTCCAATAGAAGGGGGTGCACCCCAAAATGCTTCCCTATTTTTTCTACGATCTCAATCTGATGAATACTATCTACGTTTATCCATGTTACCGTAGGTTTATCTTTGAAAGGAAAACATTCTTCAATATTTTTTATCTCTTTTTCCTGAAATTGTTCTTCATTGTAGTCAATTATCGTAATCCTTACCTTTTCAGTCTTTTTCTCTCCAATATGCACAAGTGTTCCCGGAGGAAGGCCGATCGTCTTCGAACGAGATTTAATATTTCTGGGCATTGTCTCACTTCTCCGTGGGTAGGTTTATGTAATTAGATAGTAATACCCATATAGACGTATAACCCACTTATTTTTAAACCTTATCCCTCGACTCTGATGACTTTTTTAAAATTCAAACTTTTCTCTAAGCGAGCTCTTTTATTTTCTCTATGAATAACTGCATAGCAGTAGCGGTGGATTCTCTGTCCTTTCCGGCAACTATTACTATATTCTTAGTTGAAAAGACCCTCTCTATATACTCATACTTTCCCAAAGAAACGTACCAGTTTGTCTTTGAGTAGCTACCGAGAACAATTTCTTCAGTAACCCTGTTTGCAGTCTTTTTATTTCCAGATGATTGAAGGACTAACCCGGGACCTCCGACGAGAATCAAATTGTACTCCTGTTTCATCTCTTTTGTTAATTCTGTGTCTCTGATAAGCATTAAATCTGGATCCACACCTATTGGTACCTTTGTCCTTTCCGTTTGTTCCAGCTCATATGCTTCTCCACATTGGACCGTATACCCAAACTCTGTCTCATCTTTTCTCTCCAGTATAATATTAAGCAGCCACTTATTGCCACTTTCTAAAGTAAGTGTAGGGGTTTTTATTGGGGTACTAATTCTTACCATCGGTACATTCTCTGCATAAAGTTTAATTTTATCTGAATAGACTTTAAAAAACCATGAAGTGGACCAGTTGTACCAATAAACTATTTCTGTAGAAGAAACAAACTCCCTTCCCTCACAAACTAGTCTATCTTCCCCTATAGATTTCACATTGTATGATATGCCTAAAAATCGTATATTATCTCCAGGCTTTATATTTGCAATTATATATTCCACATAAAGTATAGTTTTATTTGACAAATCTACCTTAAATTTTATTTCTTCGTGTGGTTTACTTTCATCGTACCCCTCAATAGCATAAAAATGACGCGGTTTCCCACTGTACCATAACCATCCATATTTATCTGGAGTAAGGACTACTTCGATGTTACTTGGTGCTATTCCTTTCTTTCGATCTGGCCAGAAATACTGAGGTTCCTCCGAAATCATCCAGCATAGTTTATTAGCCTACCGCCTGCGCTATTTTTAAAGCATTTTCGTAATCCTCCTCGGCAGCGTAAGCACCGTAGACTATCTTTACTCTGGACTGGCCATTCTCGGGATTGACAAAAAAATTTCGTGTAAGAGAAGACTGAGTATTTCCCAAAGGAACGATCAATAATATTACACCTAAACATAGTATTCTTTTAAGCATAATTAATCCATGAGATATGAAAGTATAAATGTTGTTATTAAGCTCGACTGCAGTCGGCAAAAACACGTAAAACTTTTATTTTTTAGCAATTTTTTTTCGCCTTCTTACCAAAAATACATTCAAGAAGTATGTTAGTGTACATCCACACAATACCTAATGTCATAATCAAAAAGAATCCTATTGGCTGATTCATTTTTTCACCTTAATCGTAATCTCTCTCTATTTCCCAGAGAATCCACATCCCACAGCATTCACGGATTTCGAGCACGGCACCACATACTGAACACATTATTTCTTCACCTATCTCTGCGTTTTCTACCTCTATAGTTTCAAGACAGGTTGGACATTCAAACTCCATATGCTTCATTAAATTAGTGATCCCTCTTTAATATATAATCCTTTTTTAGAAATAATAACGGTCTCAATGTTTATTTTTTAAAAATTAAATTAAAATTTTTAATTTAAATTTTCTTAAAACATTTTTTACCAAATCTATTGTGTTTTTGTTTCTCCTAAAGAGTTTTTAAATTTGAGAAAGGCAACTTTATCTTTTTATCTTCTGTCATATATCCATATTTATTTATAGATGATACTATAAGTTCCTTAAAAAAATCTTAATTTATTCTATTATGATTATTTTTTTCTAATATTTTAGGTCTTTTGATCTAAAAGCCCTTCTTAGAAAAATATTAATAGTCTGATAGTAATAAGTGATCCCATGAAGAAAATCTTAATGTGTTTTACTGCGATTGGATTAATTCTCTTCCTTTGGAAATTTAATATCAACGCCAACGAGACCAACGACTGGCCTATGTTTCGTCACGATTCTCACCATACAGGATATAGTACTTGTGAGCTACCTGATGAAGTGGACTTGTTGTGGAAATACAAAACTGATGATTTCATACTCTCATCGCCCGCAGTAGTAGATGGTAAGTTGTATGTTGGATCTCATGATCACTACCTCTACTGCCTTGATGCAGAAACTGGAAGACTGGTATGGAAGTATAAAACAAATAATCGAATTCGTTCCTCTCCTGCGGTGGCGGAAGATAAGGTGTACATCGGATCTTGGGACAGCAATCTTTACTGCCTCGATAAAGACACTGGGAGATTGATATGGGAGTATAAAACCGATGCCCGTATAGGTTCTTCTCCTGCGATCGTTAATAAAAAAGTGTATGTCGCTTCATGGGATAGGTATATCTACTGTCTCGATGCAGATATGGGAGAGTTACTGTGGAAGTACAAGACTCAAGGAGGTGCACGTTCCTCTCCAGCTGTAGCAGAAGGCAAAGTGTATCCTATTGGTGGAGATTGGGATAACTATATCTACTGTCTCGATGCAGATATGGGAGAGTTACTGTGGAAATATAAAATTGGCAAGGGCACATATTCATCCCCAGCTGTAGCAGAAGGCAAAGTGTATATAGGTTCTTTTGATACCCACATATACTGTCTTGGTGCATCCACAGGAAAATTAATATGGAAATATAAAACAGGAGGTGAAGTATGGTCTTCTCCTGCAGTGTATGCTAATAGAGTGTATGTAGCATCGTATGATCAGCATGTCTACTGTCTCAATGCAAGCACAGGAGAAGTACTATGGCAGAAACCTATCTCTATTGAGATATATTCCTCTCCTGCCATAACTAATGACAAAATGTATGTGGGGGCCAAAGATGCCTGTGTTTACTGTCTTGACACAACGACAGGAGATTTATTGTGGAAATACCAGACTGATGGAGAGATAGAGTCATCTCCTGCTGTTGTCAATGGCAGAATCTACATAGGATCTTATGATAGACACGTTTACTGTTTTGGTGAGATACAAAAAGCGACTCTTTCGATAAATTCAGATCCCAGTGCTTCAGTGTATATAAACGATGTTTATGAAGGAGAAACACCATTGAACATCAAATTAGAAAAAGGAGAATATGGGATAAGGATAGAAAAAGAGAACTACGAAACTCATGTTGAGGTCATAGAACTATCTCATGGAGAATACAAGGAAGTATCCGTAATCATGGTCAGAACTTCCTCGACTACTTCTCCAATAACACGCACTACTCCTCCTTCAACGACCACATCATTTCATAATCTTGTGACATATTTTGGGATTGTTGTAGCTATAATAATTTTGATTTTGGTAGTGTATCGAGCCATGAAAAAAAAGCCAAGGAGAAAAATTGAATGAAAATGTGTTTTTAGATATTTATTTTTTTCTTATCCATATATCTCTCTGTGGGAAAGGTATCTCTATTCCTTCTTTGTCTAAAGCCTGTTTTATCATTTTCAAGAGCTTTATCTGTGTTTGGTAAGCATAGTCATTGGGTGCCCATACCTTTATTGTAAGATTGACAGATGAGTCTCCCAGCTCATTTACAAATATAAGAGGAGCTGGTTCTACAAGAACATATCTATGATCATCAACAACTTTTTTTATAACATTTATAGCATGATCTACCTCCTCCCTGTATGCTATCCCCACAACGATCTCAATTCTTCGTACCTGATTGGAAACCCTGTTTTCTATTATGGAGTTGAAGAGTTTTTCATTGGGGATCCTGATGAGGTTGCCGTCCCACGTCCGTATTCGTGTGGATAGGATTTTGATCTCTGTGACTATCCCTTCTATACCTTCTATTACAACGGCATCCCCGATCTTTAAAGGCTTGTCAAAATACATAAAAATGCCGGAAATTAAATTAGATACCACTGTTTGGCTGGCAAATCCTAGAACTATACCAAGAACTCCTCCCGCAACAAGTAAACCGGAAAAATTAAGTCCCAAATTGCCCAACGCCATCATCACAAAGATTATCACTATAAAGTAGTAAACTATCTTTTTGAAGAGATCCTGTCCATGTTTATCTAACCTTTTCTTGCTCCATTTCCATGCTACGTGAGAGAAAAACTTTGCAAGTGAAACTCCAATAATCAAAATTATGAGAAAAAGTATCCAGGCACTTAAGCTGCGCCCGAATATCTCCTTACTTTCTATTTCTCCAATAAGGTCCATAAGTTCTATCATTAGTATCCCCATGCCATAGTATATTTTTTCTGGGCACCAATATCTCTTATAAATCTTTCAATTTCCTTTAAACCTTTTGGTGCTCCAGATTTTGATACTGTCAGCCCCAAGTTATTTAAAATCAGATCAAGTGAAGGATAGTAAACTTTCTTATCACAGTAAAGATGAAAGTTAGCTGGAAAAACTATTTTATTAATTTCATGCCATTCTTTTGTCTGGTTTTCTATCCTCAGATTTAAGACAGCCGTGTCCTCTTTTTTTCCGATCTCTGATTCAAAATATCTACAGAGGATCCCCGATTCTATGGGTCCATAAAGAGTATATTTCTCCTTCTGAATATATATCGTCTCCATGGAGATCCATTTTTTTTGTTTTAATGCCCTGACCTCTATATCATAAGGAGCAGTTATCTCAAGTTTTATTTTGTCACCCGGTGCTATAACTAACGGAGTTTTGAATCTTAGTTGTAAATAATCAGATATACCTGACGATACTATCGGAAACAAATCGAAAATTACCTTTTTTCCAAAGACTACCTTTTCGATCCCGTTTCTTCTATAAATGTATCTTTCTCTGTCTTCTTCTATCTCAATACCAAATTTTTTTATATCGAACATTCAAACACTCTTCACAACACTGTATCCATCCAATTCCTCTATATTTATAGCATACGGCACAGATGTTTTTATATCTTCCACATGTGTGATAATCAGTATCTGTTCAAAATGATTCTGTAGCTTATATAGTGCTTTTAACAGACTCTGCCTCCTTTCAGAGTCAAGACTTGAAAAAACTTCATCAAGAAAAAGAGACTGTACATGCGAAAAACCGTGTTCAGACGATAACGAGACCAAGACCCGTGAGACAGCTATTCTCAGACAGAGATTTATCAGATCTTTTTCTCCCCCGGAAAACCTTGAAACGGGATAAAGCTCATTATCGTATCCGACCAATATCCCGTAATCTTCATCCAGCTCTATCTCACTGTACTTTCCCTCAGTCATCTCGTCTACCAATTGCGATGTTTCTAATGCTATTCTAGGTTTTAATCTATTCTGAATAGAGACAGGTATACTTGTAAAAGCTTCGGAAAGGATAGAATACTCTCTTATTTTTTCCTCTTTTTGCTTTATTCTAATTTCTATATCTTTTAATTCTTTTTTCTTACTTTTCAATTCTTCTATTCTTTTCTGAAGAGATTTCAGCTCTGTGGATTTTGCAGTATATATTTTTGAAACTTCGAGATACGATCTTCTTATCTTCTCTAACTCTTCTTTTAACTCCTTATATTTTTCGGCATCCTCTTTTTTTCTCTCTATGACTTCATAAATTCCCTGAAGAAATTTCTTAATCTTTTCTATTTCTTTATTGAGAGTAGAAACTCTATTTTCTATCTCTCCTTTTTTTGAAATTTTTTCTTTAAACGCAGAAACTTCTTTTTCAATCTCTTCTTTCTCTTCTAATTCTTTTTTTAACCTGAGGTATTCCTCTTCTTCAAAACGTGTTTCTTCTATACCTCCTTTTATTTTCTTAATTTTTGCATTTTTTTCATTTATAATGCTCTCTTTTTCTTTTTTCAGCACTTCTATGTTATTTTCTAATTTTTTTGTCTCTCCCTTTATACTTGTAATATTTGACTCGTGAATACTCAGTATATTCTCTCTTTCACGCAGATTTTCTATATCCTGAAGATGCGATTTTAATCTATCCAGCTCTTCTTTCTTTTCATTTAAAAGCTCCAGAGCTTTTTCTTTTGTCTTGGAAACTCGAGAAATATTTAACTCCTTTTCCCTAATTTTCTCTTTATATTCGGATGTTAACTTTATGTAATGTTCTTCGTCGAGTTCTCTTTTGCACAATGGACATTTTTTGCCAATCCCGACACCTTCGATCTCGTTTAGCCCATCAAAAAGAGTATTTTTTTCCGTATTATATTTTGTCAGATGCTGCTCGATGTCATTTATTTTTTTAATTATTTTTTCAATACTGTTTTCGTGCTCTCCGACTTTAAGCTTTAATTCCTTATAAACTTTAATTTTTGTTCTTATCTCAGGAAGTTCTTTTATCATCTCTTCAAATTTTTTTATCTTTTCTGAGTTATCTTTTATATTCTCCTCTATCTTTTTTATATTCGATACGATATTTTTAATCTCCGTCTCCAGTGTATTCTCCTCGATCTTTAATTGATTCTTTAATTTTGTATAATTATCCCTTTTCAAATCTATTTCCTTAAAATATTGCTTAATTTCTTTATATTTTTCATATTCTGGAATTTTCTTTTTATATTCCTCTTCCGCCCTTTTTATATCTTCCAAATCTCTATTAAGAACTTCCAAATATTCTTTTCGTGATCTGAGTTTTTCAGATGATACCTCTCTCTTTTTTATATTTTCGTCATATATTCTTTTTTCTTCCTCTACAATCTTTAATTCTCTCTCTTTTCTTTCCAGATTATCCTTAGAATCGTTGTATTCATTAAAAATCTCATTGACCTCTTTCTGCAGTATTTTCTCCTCTTCACCGAGAACTTTAATCTGTTCTATTTCTTTTTCAAATATCTCTTTTTTCCCCGAAAGGGATTTTGTCTCCAGTTCTTCAAACTTTTTCTTTTCTTTGGCAGATTTCTCAAATTTTTCATATATCTTTAGATTGAAAAGCCTGTTAATTATACCTCTTCTCTCAGAAGGTCTTTTAGAACTGAGAAGATCTATCTCTTTCTGTCGTATAAACGAAGATGCCGCAAAAGCTTTTGAATCTAAACCGAGTACCTTCTCTATCATCTCTCCAGCTTCTCTCGTTTTTGTAGCCTGGATCCTTTTATTCATCCATAATTTAGCATTGACCCCCCTTTTATCGAGATATCTTGAGATTCTATATTTGTTTCCTCCCAGAGAAAAAAGGAGTTCCACACCCATTTGTTCCTCCCCATCTCTTATGAGATCTTCCTGATTTAGTCCTGCGAGTTCCGTGGCCTGGGTTTTTCCATAAAGTGCCCATGTTATACCGTCAAAGATTGTAGATTTGCCAGCACCGTTGTTTCCAAATATACCCATAATACCTCTTCCGAAATCTATATCAGATTTTTTATATTTTTTAAAGTTGTACAAAGATATTTTTTCGACGATCAAAAACCCAGCACCTCATCTATAATCCCCGTTCCTGCCTCATATGCAAAAGATTGTTTTGAAGTTTCCAGATAATTCTTCAGCTCCTTTTTTGGAGAAAAAAGAAGCTTTTCTTCTCTAAAATCGAAGATTTTTTCAGAGAGTGTTATGTCTTTTAAAATAAAATATAAGGCAGAGTTTGCCTTTTCTCTGATCTTCTGATAGTTTATATTCTTTTTATCGCCTGCGGGCAGTTTTCCTTCAAGTAAAACTCTTACTATCTTATCGTTTATCTTCTCCAATTTTTCCAACGCTTCCTCTGTGATCTCAAACCCTGTTTTATTTTCGCAGGAGACATTGAAATCTATCATCTCTCTTGTTTTCGTTTTAACAAACTCAATGTCCTTATCGATCACGACAAAACCTTTATCATCATCTATCTCAGAGAAGTCATACTTTTCAAGAGACCCTGGATAAACAAATCTTTCTTTTAATATCTGAAACTTATGGATGTGCCCGAGAGCAACATAGTCATACTCAGGGATCTTTGAAGGAAGAATAGTACTCTCATCAAATGACATGTATCTTTCGCTTGAAAGTTTCGAACCTTCTATCGTAGTGTGAAGCATTAAGATATTTTTATATCCTCTCTCGGGTCTTTTTATATGATCTCCCGGATTCTCGGTATAAGGAACACCATATATTTTATAATCTCCTATCTTTTTTTCGAATGGCTTTAATCCTACGAATATATGGGGAATGGACATGTAAAGTGCCAGTGGATTTGTTACACCTCTCGTTCTCGGAGTCTCATGATTTCCCGGTATTATAAACGTATTTACACTGATCTCAGAAACTCTGAAAAGTTCTTTTTGAACAAATTTTCTGATGAAATTTGTTGGATTGACCTTATCAAATAGATCTCCTGATATTAAAAAAAGTTCAGGCTTATTTTCCACCACAAAATCTATAACCTTCCTGAAAGCATAACAGAAATCCAGAAGACGAATATTCAATCCTGTCTCAGGATCTATCTTGAAGTATCTCGTGATCCCTAAATGAGAATCTGCGGTGTGAACGATCATATTCTCTTTGCGAGTTTTATCTTTAAAGAGTTTTCTCAGTTCAAGGTTTTCTTGCAAACTTGTCCCACATATAATCAAAGTTCTCTTTTACCCATTCTATGCATTCTTTATTCTCTGTATATATTATAGCATCCCATCCTGGTTTATTATTAAGAATACGAAAACCGAAAAAGGATGAGATACCATCAACATATATCAAGCCCATATACTGATATTTCTCCTCTATCACTTTTATTTCCAAATTTGTAAATTTTTCTGTAACTTTTATAAAAGTCTTATCCTTCTCATACTTTTTTTCGGGGACAATAGAGCAGACCTTTGGTCTTTTTTTTAATACTGCTATTATATGCATTGCACCCGGTTTGAATACTATTGGTGCAGAAGTATATATCTCCTTTTCAGCGTAAGGCTGCATACTGAGTACTTTGTTTAATATCTCTTTATCTCTATCTGCAAAATCAGGTTTTCCTATAATTTGAAAGTCATTACAGAATTTAAACTTTGCTAAAAGCTCGTCTGGAATTGCAGAGGGGATTCTTGTTCTGAAAAAATCAAACATATCCTTTTTTTCTACTATTTTTTTGTATATATCTTTTAGTTCCAAGGATAAAATCTTACCCAGAAGGGTAATTGAATAATTTTGATCTTTTTTAACAAAAATTAATCCAGAATCCTCTAGTTCTTCTAGAATTAAGTTAATCTCTTTATCTTTTATCTTTTCCTTTAGTTCATCAACTCTCATTTCTTTTTCAGAGAGTAATTTTAAGATCTCTTCTTTCATATTTATACACTGCCAATAATGATTGCTATAGTATATAGCGTTAATCCTATAAGAAGTTTTTGATTCCATTCTCTTCCTTTTTCCGGATCAAAGTTAACAAAACATCCTGCATATAGAAAGATACCCCAGAAGATGGAAAATAATCCTAGAATTGTAAAGTATCTATTAAACCATTCCATAGCAATCAGTATTAAAATAATCAAGACGGACAGAATTATCATGAAAAATGAGAGATTAAATGTATTTTTGATCCCTATTTTAACAGGTAATGTCTTACATCCTGCTGCCTTTTCCCCTTTTATGTCATGTAGATCTGCCAGCATTCCTGCACAAGATGTCAGTATAAAATACACACAGAATAACATCAACACCTCAGTATTAATGAACCATCCCTTTATAGCTACCCATCCGCCTAAAAATGTTATCGGAGTTGACAGACCGGCGGTAAAATCCTTCAAGATACCATTTCTTGTTCTTATTGGAGGAACAGAGTAGATTGCAGTCAATGCCAATCCAAAAAATGCTACTACTATTAATGGAATCGTTTCCACAGGTAAAGCTTTTGCTATTAAAATTATTAAAGGAGGAACTACTACATAATGGAATATCGCATCTTTTTTAGCTTCTTCTGGAGAGAGATCACCAGAAGGAATGGGTGCATCAGGTCTTGCGTATTTATCTATCTCTCTGTCAAAATAGTCGTTAACTGGATGAGCTGTATTCAGTATCATCCAGAATAAAAAGCCTACTGCTAAGATTGAAGTAATATCTGGAACACCTTTATATGCAGCCATCATCCCTGCACATGCAATCAAAAAGACTATGATAGAATATTGTGCTCTTTCCAAACGAATATATGCCATTAATTTTTTCTTGTCCATCTCTATCACCTTGCTCATATAAGAAACTCTTTAATATTTAAAACTTTTGGTAAGGATTCTTTATCATGGGTATAGAGAAAGGCTTATATATATCCAATTATTGAAAGAAGTTCATGGAAATAAATGCGGAGCTGTTAAAATGGAATCTGATTTTATTCTGGCTTTAATAGAGATAGCTAAAAAGCGAGGAGGAAAAATAACGAGTGTAGAGCTTGGTAACGCTCTCGGTATATCCCAGCAGACAGCTTCAAGAAGAATAAAAGAACTTGAAAAATCTTCTCTCATAAGAAAAGAAGGAAAAAGAGTGATTATAGAAGAGGAAGGAATGAAAATTCTGAAAGAAATTTATTTGAATCTGGATAATATATTCAGAGAACAGAGATCTATCTACGGAAAACTCTTTTCAGGACTTGGAGAGGGAAAGTATTACATCTCAAAACATGGATACAGGGAGCAGTTCATTAAAAAACTGGGATTTTCTCCTTATCCTGGAACGTTAAATCTCTATCTGAGTTTTGACGAAAATAAAAAACTTGAGAATATATTAGCAGAAAAAAAATACATAATCCTGGGAGGATTCAGAAACGAAAGCAGGACCTTTGGAGATGTAAAATGCTATAGAGTTCTTGTAGAGAATCAAATAGAGGGTGCACTTCTTAAACCTTTCAGGACACATCACATGCCCAACGTCGTGGAGATAATCTCAAAAGATTTCCTCAGAAATAAATTAAATATAAATGATGGAAGTATAGTGAGCTTTTTTGTGCTGTAAAAAAGAAAAAAAATAAAAACAGAAACTCTGTTTTTATTCTAATTTGAACACTATCGGTGTTCCTGAGTCTTTGTGGACGAGTTTTATCTTGTCGCCTGCGGAAGCGTTGAAGTTGATCGTTAAAACTGTGCCTTTGTTCCATGCAGTAATTGAAACAGTCGTTATAATACCAGGTGTTTGAAGAACATCATCTTTATAGATATCAAATACTGCCAGAAAACCTGCTTCATTGGCAGAAGCAAAAGTAATATCCGTCCCGGTATTCCTTATATTCGTGCTGTTAACATCTCTCGTCTCAACTAAAAAACTATAGTCTCCAGCCTTTGTCTCTGCTCCTGTTTTTTCCGATACAAATCCTGTAGCCCATACGTAGACTACCAAACTTATTGCCACTGCAACAACTATCATCAACACGACAGCTATTACAGGGCTTACACCTTTCTTATTTCCTAACATTTTCTATCACCTACTACTATTATTCATCAATACTATTTAAAGTTTACCTCTCTCGTTTAAGTTTTTCTATTATTGCTTGATGTACAAAGTCGCTCTTAGTTTTGTACAATCCCTTTTCAACTCTTACTTCAATATCCTTCACAAGCTGAGGAGCCACTGTTGTTCCTATTGTTTTGTTTTTCCTTTCCATTTATATCCCTCTATATGTGATTCTTTACTATTCTTTTTGCGATATATATTTATAAAACTTTCTATAACATATATTTTTAGTATAATACCTTTATTAACTTCTTAGTTGGTAATCAAAAGAGATAAAAAAGAAGCTTAAATAACAAATCCCCATAAAAATAAGCCGTTATGAATCCTAAAGTTATAGGTATCAAAAACGGTAGTCCTGGTGTGACCCAGATCCTTTCTGTATACGGCGAAATCTCCTCCTTGTATTTATCAACATCATACTCTATTGTACCCAACGCAGAACGAAGCTTTAATTTTCCATCTTCGCGAAAAACCAAGGGAAATGTTTTGTCACTGAGATGCGCTATACATATAGGATATCCCGTAAAATAAGCCCTTATCTTGGCAAGCTTCTGGCCTTCTATATCCTCAAATTTACTTTTTTTGAGAACATTATAAAAAAATATGGCTAAGGGAAGAAATATCACAAGAATAAGGCTATTATCAAAGATAGAAATAGAAAAGATAGGTAATGTTTTTTCAGTTCCGAAAAATAGAGAAGATAATGCAATTAAAGCTTTTCCATCTCCTCCTCCCATCAAACCAAAAAATGTTATGAAAAAAATAAAGATAAATGTTACGCTCATATTCTGGAAGATAACATTAAAAGGATTTGGAGCAAAAAACATTAATATAGATACTCCCAAAAATGCAAAAATATACGGGGTTTCTTTGATATTTTCCTGAAAAGAACTTCTTTCGAGGATAAGAATCGCTATATAAACAATGATAAATAAAGCGATTATCTTAATGAGAGTAATATTCTCTGCTAAAGGTCTGTATGTTATATTTTGAGAATAATCATAGACTCCAAAAAGAAGCCCTATAGCTATCATAACTATCCACACCCAGTCCTCTATTTCTCTTTTTTTTATGTCCTCAATGCAGGCGTAAAAAAGTAAGATCAAAACAGGTATGACTCTGATCATGATCAGAAATAAAAAAGGAAGTATAAAAAAGTATCGTCAGATATTTAAATACTTCTCAAACTCCCATTGTGTAACGTACAATCTATATTCGTCCCATTCTTTCCATTTTGCTCTCATGAACGCATCATATGCTTTTAGTAATGCACTTTTGACAACGGAATCTTTTTTAAGCTCTTTTAGAGCGTCTTTTAGTGTAGATGGTAAAAGTTCTATACCACTTTCCTTTATTTTTTCTATGCCCAGATCGTATAAGTTATAATTTATAGGAGAAGGCGCTTGAAGCTCATTTATTACTCCCTCTAGACCTGCCTTCAGAAGTACTGAAAACGTTAGATATGGATTACATGAAGCATCCGGAACTCTAAACTCTATTCTCTTGTTTTTTGATTTTGGGATCCTTACCAGAGATGATCTGTTTCCTCTTCCCCAAGATACATACGCAGGCGCTTCGTATCCTGGGATTAGTCTCTTATATGAGTTTACGGTAGGGTTTGAAACTGCACAGATTGCTTTACAATGCTTCAGTATTCCCGCAATGAACGATAAAGCTGTCTGGGAAAGTTCGAAATCTTTTTCACCTTCGAATATATTTTTTTTGCCAGACGAAAGATTTAAATGGAGATGCATCCCGTTTCCATAATCATTTTGGAATGGTTTTGGCATGAAAGTAGCTGTCAGGTTGTTGAGACTCGCTACTATCTTTATAATTATCTTTGATGTCACCACAGAATCCGCTGTTTTTAACGCGTCCGAAAACTTGAAATCTATCTCCTGCTGTCCTTTACCAACTTCGTGGTGCGAGGCCTCGTAATCTATCCCCAAATTTATCATATGCAGAGCAGAAGTTTTTCTTATGTCGTGGGCAAGGTCTACCGGTGCAAAATCGAAATAGCTGCCGTTGTCCTGCTGTTTCATTTCCGCGTTTAACAAGAAGAACTCTAACTCTGCACCCACGTTAAATACAGTCTTTTCTCCAAGTCTTCTCTTCATCTCTTCAATATTTTTTTTCAAAACAAACCTGGGATCTCCTTCAAAGGGTTTATCATTACGATAAACATCACAGATAAACCTTCCTTCTTTCCTTCCGTTAAAATTGAAAACGGAGAAAGTATCCGGATCGGGCTTTAAGCTCATATCACTTTCACTTATCCTGGAAAATCCCTCTATTGAAGATCCATCAAAACCTATACCCTCTGTTAAAGCTGTTTCCAGACTTTTTGACGGTACGGCCAGGCTTTTAACAACGCCGTTGACGTCCACAAACTGCAGCCTCAAAAACTTTATGTCCTCTGTTTCAAGTGTTTTGTATATTCGTTCAGTCATATTGTCACTGCTCCTACATCTATATCGAAAAACATGAATATACTATATTTTTGTTCAGTATATAAACTTTTCTATTTACGAATGACTTTCATAGATACATCTTAAATAATCTTTGTTTAAACTTAAGAAAGATAAAGCTTTTATATGGTTAATTATTAAATATATATAGGTGATAAAAAATGCCAAGAAACGTAACATTAGCAACTATAGTACCACCAAAAATACTGGAAATGATTGAAGAATTGGTAGCTCAGGGGAAATATAGATCTAAATCAGACTTCGTATATCAATCTGTTATTGCCAAACTTGTTGAAGAAGGCAGAATAAAGAGAGGATAGTATTACGTCTGGTAAAGAGAATGGGGGAGGTGACCTCTTAATCCCTTTTATATATCCAGATTTTCCACTTCAGCTGCATGCTCATAAATAAACATTTTTCTGGGTTCGACTTTATTTCCCATTAAGATAGTAAAGGTTTCATCAGCCTCTACAAAATCTTCACTGATAATCTTTTTTACGATTCTTGTTTCAGGGTTCATCGTAGTTTCCCACAGTTGTTCAGGGTTCATCTCTCCAAGACCTTTGTATCTCTGAATCTCGGCATTCCCTATACTTTTCAGTATCTTCTCTAACTCTTGATCCGTATAAGCATAATACTGTTCTTTGCCTTTTTTGATCTTGTAAAGGGGGGGCAGGGCTGCATAAATATGCCCGTTTTCTACTAACGGCTTCATATATCTGAAAAAGAATGTCAGCAGAAGCGTCCTTATATGAGATCCGTCCACATCTGCGTCAGTCATTATTATTACCTTGTCATATCTAAGTTTACTTATATCAAACTCTTCTGCAATCCCTGTACCTATGGCTGTTATCATCGTTCTTATTTCTTCGTTTTTTAAAATTTTATCGAGTCTGGCCTTTTCTACATTCAGTATCTTTCCTCTTAAAGGCAAAATAGCCTGGAAAGTTCTGTCTCTTCCCTGCTTTGCAGAGCCCCCTGCAGAGTCTCCTTCTACTAAATATAGCTCACATTTTAAAGGATCTGTCTCACTGCAATCCGCAAGTTTTCCCGGCAAAGTTGTTACCTCAAACGCTGTTTTTCTCCTTGCCATCTCCCTCGCTTTTCTTGCTGCTTCCCTTGCTCTCGCGGCAGATAAAATCTTTTCTATTATTCTTCTGGCATCATCTGGGTTTTCTTCCAGGAAATATGTTAATTTTTCAAAAACTATCGAATCTACTATGCCCTTTACATCGCTGTTTCCTAATTTTGTCTTTGTCTGTCCCTCAAACTGCGGTTCATTTAATTTGACAGATATTACAGCCGAGAGACCTTCTCTGCAGTCTTCACCAGCGATTTTTTCATTATCTTTTATAAACTTATTTCGAAGAGCGTATGTATTAAAAGCTCTTGTGATTGCTGTTTTAAGCCCCGAGAGATGAGTTCCCCCTTCTTTTGTATTTATATTGTTTGCAAATGTGAAAATATTTTCAGTATAACTGAGAGTATGCTGCATCGCGACTTCCACTATAACATTATCCTTCTCTCCATATACATAGAGAGGCTCTTTGCTTAAACTCTCTTTATGTCTGTTCAAATGCTTTACAAAAGAAACAATCCCCCCTGTATACTTAAACGATTTTTTGGTATTCTTCCTCTCATCTGTAAGTTCTATTTTCAATCCTTTATTAAGAAAAGCCAGTTCTCTAAGTCTTGTTGCCACAGTATCGAAATGAAAATCAATTTCTGGAAAAATTTCGTTATCTGGTGAAAATTTTATTATAGTACCACTCTGATCAGTTTTACCTATAATCTTTAACTCAGATATAGGATTTCCTCTTTCATATCTTTGATAATAGATATTCCCCTCCCTCTTTACAGTGACCTCAAGGTACTCTGAAAGTGCATTGACGACGCTTATCCCTACACCGTGCAAGCCTCCAGAAACTTTATAGCTTTTTTTATCGAACTTGCCGCCTGCATGAAGCATTGTGAGGACTATCTCCACGGCAGATCTCTTGTACTCGGGAAGGATATCGACAGGTATCCCCCTGCCATCGTCTTCTACAGTTACGGAACTGTCTTTATGAATAATTACTTTTATATTTTTACATGCACCGGCTAGAACCTCGTCTATACTGTTGTCCACTACTTCATAAACTAGATGATGAAGCCCATAACTATCCGTGGACCCTATGTACATACTTGGTCTTTTTCTTACAGCTTCTAAGCCTTCCAGAACCTGAATATTTTCCGCTGAGTATTCCATAATCATCACTTCTCCGCAGTAAAAATAAATTGGAATTTTCTATATTTTTTAATACATCTCGTCGTATTTAAGCTTTGCCTTTTAATGAATATGAAAGAAATTTTAAAAAGTTATTCTTTCTAAAATCCCCTTTACATGTCCAGCTCCAACTACTACAATTATCCTATTTTCTTCTACCTGCTTTATTCTTTCGGCCATGAACTGATCTCGCTCATCTATCAGAACGTTGTAAAGATATGGTGAAAGCTTTTTGAGCTCGTTGATCAGAAAATCAATATTTTCTTTGTTCAGATCTATACTTATTTTCTCTTTTTGAAAAGGAGAGAAAATAAGAGTTTTTACAAGTTTTAATTTCTCTTTAAATGATATTTTTGTCATTTTTTCTATTGTTATCTCCGCATCTCTATCTATTAAATAAAGTCTGGCATTTATATCCTTGCAGTATTGAGCGGCAGTAATCATCTCTTTTCCAGGAAAGATCCCCATATCTTCTCCAATTTTTCTTTCTACGTATTCGAGAAAACCTGCTATTATCCCGAACTTTATCCCTTTCATTTTCACAATATCCATGAAGCTCATTCTTTGTCCTGTCAAAAGTCCGTAGTACCTTTTTATATCTAACTCTATGCAAACTGCTTCGGGATTTTCAGATAGTATAACGTCCTTTACCTCATCCACACTTTCTTTAAAAACATGAGCAGTTCCTATTAGCGTTATCTCTTTATCTTCTGTGATAATTTTTTCGATCATTGTTATGGAAATTTTACTTCCTTTTTCTCATATTCTCTTTTCTTTAAGTCTTTTCTTTTTATTTTCCCGCTTATAGTCTTTGGAAGTTCTTTAACAAACTCTATCTCTCTTGGATATTTGTAAGGTGCTGTTACACTCTTAACGAAGTCCTGAAGTTCCTTCACAAGCTTTTCTGATGGATCGTGTCCTCCTTTTAAGATCACGAAAGCTTTTACAATTTCTCCTCTCACAGGATGGGGAGACCCGATAACAGCTGCTTCTATAACAGATGGATGTTTCACCAAAGCATCTTCTACTTCGAAAGGCCCTATTCTGTATCCTGCAGAGAGTATGACATCATCAGCTCTTCCTTCAAACCATAGATATCCCTCTTTATCTACTTTTACAAGATCTTTCGTATGATACTGTCCTTTATCGTCGATTACTTCCTTTGTTTTATCTGGTTTGTTGTAATACTCCTTGAATATGGCAGGTATCCCTGCTTTCACAGTTATCTCACCAACTTCCCCTGATTTTACTTCCTTTCCTTCGGGATCGAGAATTTTAATACCTAATCCCGGCATTATTTTTCCCATTGATCCCGGCCTTACCTCGGGGATACCAACATAATTGCAAGCAAGACAGCATGTTTCCGTCTGGCCGTATCCATCCCTTATAGTTATCCCAAACGCCTTCTGGAACGTTTCCACAACTTCTCTATTTAATGGTTCACCAGCGGAAAGGAGACTTCGTAAATTGGATAGATCATACTTTCCTAGGTTCGGTACCTGGATCATCAATCTCAACTCTGTCGGTGTAACACAGCATATTGACACAGGATATTTTTCCAAGAGCTCAAAGTATTTCTCTGCATTAAATCTCCCCTGGTATAACAAATCAGATGCTCCTGTATTCATTGTGACACCGAGATGTGTCCAGAACCACTTGGCCCAGCCTGGAGATGTCGTTGCCCAGACTAAATCGTTATCTTTGGCACCGTACCAGAATGGTATGTTTATTCTTCTAAAAGCATACATCCATGAGTTCCTGTGAACTACACCCTTTGGTAAACCTGTAGTTCCCGATGTATATGAAATATAGAAAATATCTTCTATCTTCTTTTTATTAGCTTTAAAATATCGAGATTCCGAGTTCATCAAAGAATCGTAGTTTGTCCATCCCCTTTTATCTCCATCCAAAAGAATAAAATGCTCTATTGTTTTACATTCGCTTCTTACCTCATCGACTATCTTTGTCCCAGACATATCTGTGACTATAGCCTTAACACCACAGTCATTCACCCTGTATTTAATATTCGAGGATCTCAGCATTCCGATAGCAGGAATTATTACGCCCCCAAATTTGGTTATTCCTAACTGTGTTATATAAGTTTCCGGGATTCTCGGGAGCATTACCATTACTCTATCTCCTTTTTCGAGATCAAGATTTTTAAGAACATTTGCAAATTTATTTGTCAGGAACTTCAGTTCCCAGTAACTAATCCTTCTTTCATCTCCATCCTCATTTTCCCAGTAGATCGCTGTTTTTGTTCTGTCTTCAGCATGTTCGTCGACGACACTGGCAATGTCAAAATACGCGGGCCAGTCCCATCTGAACTCTTTCATCTCTTTCTCGTAATCGACCATTAGATCACCAATAGAGAATATTCATAAAGATATAAAAAGGTGTCTCTGTTCCTAATACAGTTTCACAAAAAATATAATCACTCCTATGAGAAGAATTCCTAAGATTAAATATGATGTAATTGAAGTTTTTTCCTCTACAATCTCAGGTACTTCACCGTCAAAATCATAATTATTCTCGATACCGAAAATATGCAGTATTAAAGGAGTTATATCAACTGTTCTGCATCTTATTTTTCCTTTACCATAATCCATAGTTATGAAAACTTTATTTTCTTTGAAAGAACCGTGCATTCCTTTATACTCCGTCAAAAGAGGCTCTGGTAAAAAAGCGTAACCTTCTTTTGCCGTTAATATCATATCGGGCGAGTTCGCATGATCTATGTGGTATTTTGAGAAATCTTTCTTTTCTATTATCTGATCTACCCCTTCCAGATTAAAATCTATATTCTCTTCTAGATAAACAAAACAAACTCTTCCCTGTGAAAAAGCTACAGTTTTGTAATCCTGGAGATATTTTGTTATCTCTATAGCTTTGTTTATCTCAGACATACCGTGGTCCGCTGTAACTATCGTGACGGCATCAAATTTATATTTTTCAAAGAGATTCTTTAGTTCTTTTTCCGCATCTTTAACCTCTTTGGAGTTAGGTCCATATTTATGCCCTAACTTATCTAGGATAGGGATATTCACAAAGATGAAATCTTTTGTCTGGAGTTCTTTCTGTATTGTTTTAAAAACATCTTCAGGATCGTTAACGACTTTGTATTCACAGTGATCTTGAAAAAATTCACATATATTTTTTCTTGCTATTACTATGCTTTCTTTTCCATTTTCCTTTAAAATTTCAAAAATTGTTGGCGATTCTATATCTCTGTACTTCTTTTTTCCATTTTCCCAGTATTCATTTCCCAGCACCCCGTGCTTATCAGGGTATACTCCTGTTACTAAAGAAGCGTGATTTGGGCGTGTCAAAGTAGGAAAAACAGTCTCGCATTCTCCTCTTACCCCCAAGTTTAAATCTGTATATCCTCCATCCAGTACAATAAGAACTACTTTTTTATCTGTCTCTGTGCTCATCAAGTTCATATTTAAGAAAATTATCAGCAAAAATACAATTATTTTCTTCATATGGCATCTACATACTGTTTTACCTTCTTTCTTATATCCTTTCCATATATTTCCACATCTCTTTCAAGTTTTTCTGAATCTATCTTAAAACGGGCATCGAAAACTCTGTTCTGTACTTTAGCGGCATACTCTATCTCTTCCTTAAAATTTGCATAGTTTCTTAAAAGAGACTTCATTGAGAATTTTGTAACTCCGTCGCTTCCGGATAATAGAAGAAGTCCTATCATCGAAACCTTATCTATCCATATACCTGTTATTATCTCTAACTTCGGAAACTCGATCCTCGTTTTAGCCACTATCTCGGAGTAATAAAGGGAAGAAGGTGACGGAAACTTTTCATAGATTGTATTTTTCTGAGGATTCAATGCATAGAATGTGACTCTATCTATCTTGTATTCTTTTATTATCGAAAAAAGATTCTCAAGTTTTTCTTTTTTCTCTCCCAATCCCAGTATTATCGTGACAGCTGTTTTGAATCCAAGATCCTTTGCATCTTCAAACATTTGAAGAACTTTGGAAAAAGGTTTGCTCGGGCAAACAATCTTATGAAGATCAAAATCAAATGTCTCCAAGGAGCCTGTAATACCTTCTATCTCATCTCCAAATAACTCCATATCCTTTTTATTCATTACCCCTGTATTCAGCCACACTTTTTGATATGTTTGCGATATTTTCTCTGCTATTTCTTTTATTTTTTGCAAAGAATAAACGCCGTATCCTCCAGAAAGGAACTCTATATTCCAGTTCAAGTTTTTGCAGATCAGAACCTCTGCAAGTATAGACTCTATTGTCCTTTTAGCTTTTTTAGATGTGTTCAGTGTGGACATATAGCAAAATTTGCAATCTCTTTTTTCACAGTACCATGAAAGGAAAACAGCTCTCTCGATACTGATCTTTTTATGGTATTTTCTTGTGATTCTGTCAGCCTTTTCGATAAGATCGAGCATGCTTCTCTTTGTCGGGAGGTTATAAAAGTTTATTGAAAACCGAAAACTATATAAGTAAGAAATTCTTACTATTAATATGGTGATTGTCAAGATAAGTACAAAGGGCCAGATAGTTCTCCCCAAAAAAATAAGAGAGGATCTGGATATAAAAGATGATACATACTTGGTGATAGAAAGAATAGGGGACAATATTTTGATAAAAAAAGCAGAATCAAGATTTGATGAAATCACAAAGATGTTTTCAGAAGCAGCAAAAAAGAAAGGAATAACAAAAGAGGAACTCTTACAATATCTTAAGGAGAACAAGAATGAGGATCTTCATTGATGCAAACGTCCTTATCTCTGGGATTGTTTTTGAGGGAAATGAAAGAGAATTCTTAAAAAAAAGTATCTCCAGAGAAATTCAATTAATCTCTTCGGAAGGTGTAATTAACGAAGTAACAAAAATAATTGAAATGAAATTTCCGGAATGTATTGATCTTTACCGTGAACTTCTAACGATACTGGACATAGAGATAATACCAAGAAAAAAATACAGGGACAAAATAAAAAGCTATACCGTGATCAGAGATAAAAATGACAGGCATATTCTGGTTTCTGCTGCTGAAGGCAAATGCGATTATATAGCAACGGGAGATAAAGACTTATTGGTGTTAACTGAATATGAAAATATCAAGATAGTAAATGTAAGAAGTATTGTGGAAATTTTAACGAGTTAAAAAAGAAACAAAATCAACAGATTTAAAAGGACTGTTCGGTACAGCATGAGGAAACGTTCCGTTATAACTTTTCGTAGGAAACAATCTCTGCAAGTTCTCTTCTATCGGATGTAGAAGTTTCATCGGGATAGCCTATTGAAACGCAGCAAATAATCCGCATCCTCTCAGGAACATTCAATAATCGTTTCATATCTTCCTCAAAAGAGGTGTTTATAACTCCCATCCAGCAGGTTCCCAATCCCTGAGCATGGGCTGCCAGAAGGAGATTCTGGGTGGCTATAGACGGATCGTACAAATAGTATTTTGGATGTTTCTTCGGATCGCCCAACACAACGATAACTACAGGACTTTCCTTCATGAATCTCCCATAGGGATGCATACCTGAGAGTTTCTTTCTGGTTCTTTCATCTCTTACTACTATGAAATGCCACGGTTGTCTGTTACTGGCAGATGGTGCCCATCGTGCAGCCTCAAGACATTTTGTGATCTTTTCATCCTCCACAGGATCTCTCTTATATTTTCTGATACTTCTTCTATTTCTTATGGCATCAAATACATCCATTTTATCACTTCCATAAAAACATGGGGATTGATCTTAATATATTTTTTCTATGGTTTTTGTATCTCCAAAACTACCAAATTAAAAAAGATCAAAGATAATGTTAAGATATGAAGTTCAAAGTTGTGTTGGAAGAAGATGAAGAGGTAGGGGGATACGTGGTAAGCTGCCCTGCGATTCCTGGCTGTCACTCTCAGGGAGATACTATAGAAGAGGCTTTAGAAAACATAAAAGAAGCTATCACAGTATGTCTTGAATCTTTGGGAGAAAAAGATATTGAAGAGTTCCTAGAAAAACCTTCAACAAGAGTGTTAGAAGTGGTAGTATAAATGGTAAAGCTCCCAGTCATCTCGGGGATCGATGCTATAAAGGCTTTCTCAAAGATTGGATGGAAGCCACGTAGTATTGAGAAAGGAAGGCTCCAAGCTAACTCTCTCAGTACCAAAACACAAGGAATTGAGACCTGGTCTTTTAAGAAAATTGATCAAGGATGCAGGTATTACTATTGAGGAATTTATAAAACTTCTTGATTGAGTTTTTAACAAATTATTCACAAATCCCCCAATCTATAAACTCCCCTAAAAAACATCGAACACACAGAAAAATAGTTGATACTCAACCACAGACTTAAAAAAGATCAGTTTATTAAGAAGGAATAGAATAAACTTTTATACTCTGTTATCGGGGTAACACCATGGAAAAAGAAATAATAGCGGCAATTTTGTTTGTATGTGTTGGAGTGTACATGAGCATAACAGGAACAAAAGCTCTACTCGGATATTTAATTGCTATAATAGGATTTTTTATATTTATAGAGGGGCTTAGCAAACGCGAAAGAAGAAAAGCGGAAAATTATGAAGAAGAAATTATACAAGAATATCAAAAAATGGATTAAAAAGAGGTGCAGAAAAAATGTTCAGCTCTCTCTATGTATGCCTCCGAAAAGATATATCAAATTATTATACGACCTGTAACATTTAAATTCAGTGAAAGATAGAATTATTATGAAAACAATAACTGAATCGAAAAATTTTCTATACCTCTTGACCGTATGCGTAGTTGTCTCTTTGATCCTGAATGTATCCTTGATCTATACGTTCTACCCTACCAAGGGAAAAGTTTCTTCGGGGATAGAGGAACTTTCTGACGAATTGGAATATCTCAAAGATGAAAAGATATCTTTCACTGTTCCCATAGATACGACTGTTACAATGCCAATTAAGGAAACTGTGGTCGTGGATATACCATATTACGGAAAACTTGCAGTGCCTTTTGAAGCGAATCTGAACGTTCCTATAAAAACGGAAGTAAAGATAGATAAAACGCTGGAAGAGATCGGATTGGGCGATCTCATAGATAGAGTCATCGAATTGATCCAGAAATACGGTAAATTGTAATCTCAAACTACTTTTTCTTTATTTTTATTATGTCACCTATGGTAAGATTTTTTGAATCTGTATCTAGTTTTGGGATCTCGACCTCTGAAATTTTATCTATTATCTTAATTTCTAGAGCTTTTTCAAGCTTTTTGGCAAGGATATATGAGGGTGACATGCTTTCTGTTTCTAATCTGTGGATCACAGATTCTTTTTCATTTATCTTGAAAGCTAAATCTTTTTGTGATAATTTCCTATTTTCTCGTGCGTTTTTTATTATTTTTGAGTAATCTGGAACTATTATAAATTTCTCTTTATCATTTTTTACAGGCATTTTTACTTTTTCCTTTTTAGGGTACGGTTTTCTTTCTTCTTTATGAATCTCAACTCTTGTTCCAAACTTTGCACAGTTCGAGCAAACTCTTAACTGCGCTCCATCTATAACAACCTCTGTTCCTCTTCCTCTAAACTCTTTTCCGCAGATTTCACATATCATTATTGAAAAATCACCAAAAGTTATTTAAATACTTTACCTCCAAATAATTATATTAGAGCAAATTTAACCTGAGATCATAGGAGAGGATACATTGGCTGAAGCTATAAGTTATGATAAAGAAGTTTTAATGAAAAAGATCCAGTATCTGGAGTTAGAAAAAAGAAGTGTGGAGACTGAAAAATATAAACTCGAAAGGAGACTTACTGAACTGGAAAGAGAACTGGAAAGAGTAAGATCCCCTCCCCTGATCACAGCTACTGTTCTTGATGTTTTAAGTGACGACAGGGTAGTTGTTAAAAGCTCTTCAGGTCCTGATTTTGTCGTTTCTACCTCAGGTTTTATCAATAAGGAAGATATCTTTGCAGGGGTAAGGGTAGCCCTGAATCAGAGGACACTCGCTGTTATGGAGATTCTTCCATCATCTAAAGATCCTATAGTTAGTGGAATGGAGATAATAAAGGCTCCAAACGTGCCTTACAGTCTTGTAGGTGGCTTAGAAGCGCAGATGATAGAGATCAAAGAAACTGTAGAACTGCCATTGAAAAATCCGGAAGTATTTGAGAAAGTTGGAATAGAGCCACCTAACGGAGTTTTATTTTATGGTCCTCCGGGATGTGGAAAAACGCTTCTCGCGAAAGCGGTAGCCACAGAAACAAAGGCGACGTTTGTCAAGGTAGTTGCTTCAGAGTTTGTAAAAAAATACATAGGAGAGGGTGCCAAGCTTGTCAGAGAAGTTTTTAAAATGGGAAGAGACAAGGCACCGAGTATTATATTCATAGATGAAATTGATGCAATAGGTGCAAAAAGGACGGATTCTTCCATATCCGGAGATCGAGAAGTCCAGAGAACATTGATGCAGTTATTATCAGAGTTAGATGGTTTTGATGCAAGAGGGAATGTGAAGGTGATCGCCGCCACAAACAGAATAGACATATTGGATGAAGCTCTTTTGAGGCCGGGAAGATTTGACAGGAAAATTGAGATACCTCTACCAACGTATGAGGGGAGAATTGATATTCTAAAAATTCATGCTGCAAAAATGAATATAAAAGATGTAAATATTAAAGAAATTGCCAGAAATACCGAAGGAGCATCTGGAGCTGCTCTCAAAACTATATGTATGGAAGCAGGGATGTTTGCCATCAGAGAAGAAAAAGATTCCGTGAGTCAGAAAGAGTTTGAAAAGGCATTCAATAAGATCTTCGAGAAAACTGAAGAAAAAAGCAGTATGTACGGATAAAATGACTACAAATATTACAGAAACTGAAATGAAGAACAGTTTAAAACATTTAATGGAAAAAAGTAAGATCTATTTTATGAAATACCCTGACAGCGTGAGAGAATTCTATAGATCCCCATACGATTTTCTTGTACTCGCAGAGAAATGTAATTATGCAATAGAAGTAAAAAAAATAAAAACGAAGAGTTTTCCTTTTAAAAATATAACAGAACATCAGATAGAATCCTTACTGACATTTTCAAAACTTTTGAAAAGAAATAGATCCTTTGTTCTCATAAATTATAGAAATGGAAAAAAAAAAGCGAATGAAAAAATAAATAAGGCCTATCTGATAGATATAGTTGATTTTATTAATATAAAAGAATCTACAGAAAAAAAGAGTCTGCCAATGGAGTGGTGTGAAAATAATGCAGTTCCATTGAAGAGAATGAGGTTTGAAAAAGGGTATGGATGGGATCTCTCACTTCTATTAGAGCCCGACCTCATCCCTTAGGGTATCTGCCATATCTGTTCTTTCCCACGTGAAATCAGGATCATTCCTGCCAAAATGACCGTATGAAGCTGTTTTTTTATAAATTGGTCTTAGTAAGTCCAAATATTTTATAATTTTTGCAGGTCTCAAATCGAAATTATTTTCCACAGCTTTCTCTATCTTTTCTACATCCACTTTATTTGTATCGTAACAGTTTATATACAATGACACAGGTTTTGATATACCAATAGCATAGGCCATCTGAAGCTCGCATTTATCGGCAAGACCTCCTGCTACTATATTTTTGGCTATATATCTCGCCATATATGAAGCAGATCTATCTACCTTTGAAGGATCTTTACCCGAAAAGCATCCGCCCCCGTGACTCCCTACTCCTCCATACGTATCATCGATTATCTTTCTCCCCGTAAGACCAACGTCTGTAGCAGGTCCTCCTTTTACAAATCTTCCTGTCGTATTTATATGATACTTAGTTTCGTTATTCAATAACTCTGACGGGATAACTGCTTCAATAACGTGCTCTTTGATGTCTTCTCTTACTTTGTCTATATCTATGTCGTCATGCTGGGCCGCGATAACAACTGCTTCTACCCTTTTTGGTATCTTATCGTCATCATACTCTATAGTCACCTGAGATTTCCCATCGGGTCTCAAATAATCCAATATTTTCTTTTTTCTTATCTCTGCAAGCTTTTTTGTGAGCTTATGGGCAAAATCCAGAGACATGGGCATAAAGTTTTCCGTTTCATTTGTTGCATATCCAAACATTAAACCCTGGTCTCCAGCTCCCTGATCTTCTTTATTGACACCTAGAGCTATATCAGAACTCTGTTCATCTATAGCTGTCAACACAGCACATGTTTCATAATCAAAACCGTACTCGGGCTTGGTATATCCTATATCCCTTATGGTCTCTCTTACTATTTTTCGCATATCTACGTATGTATCGGTACTTATCTCGCCAGAAACGAAGCATAACCCCGTACTCACTAAAGTCTCGCAAGCAACTCTACAGTTCTTATCTTTTGCTATTATTGCATCCAGTATAGCATCAGATATCTGATCAGCCACCTTATCCGGATGTCCTTCAGTTACAGATTCAGATGTGAAAAGTTTTTTCATAGTATCACCGAATATTATTACCACAATAATTTACTTTATATATTTTTCTCGTATCTTATTACTATTAGTTATATTTTCTTACTGACACATAGAAACCTTTTTATTTTTCAATGAAATAAAATAAAACATTATGGCAAAAATCGCAGCAAGTAGACTTAGAGACAGAAGGGTAGTCACAGAACAGGGTCATGAGATCGGTACTCTCTTTGATATTATTGTAGATGAGGACACTGGAAAAATCATGGCTTTTATCGTTGATCCGTCCACTGAACAAATAAAAGAAGAACTGATAACTGACAAAAATGGACTTATTCTCGTTCCCTTTGGAGCCTTTTATGCTATAAAAGATTATCTGGTCGTAGACGCAAAGAGACTCCCTAAAAAAACAACAAAAACAACTCTTTTTGTCAAATGAGACTTCTTTTTTACCTAAATTATATACAGATAATCAAACTATTAGAGGGAAAAATGTCAAATGAAAATCGGAGGTCATGGAACAAGCATGCTCGCAGATATCAGAAAAAATGCGGATTTAACTGTAATGTTGCTCATTATTTAAGTGAAGCATACCCTATGGAAAACGAATTGAATCTTCTGGGAAACGTTTCAGGGTTGAAAGTATTGGAGATCGGCTCTGGAGCTGGTCAGTGTGGGATAGCAATGGCAAAACAGGGGGCTCATGTCACGTGTCTCGATATTTCGGAGGAACAGATCGCGATAGGTTGTAAATACGCTGGAAAAGAAAATGTGAATGTAAACTTTGTACAGGGAGATATGGAAGATCTATCCCTTTTTTCTTCCGATCTTTTCGATCTTGTATTCTCTGCCGCCGCCATATCTTATGTAGAGAGAATTGACAAAGTATTTTCGGAGGTTTTTAGAGTTCTCAAAGATGGTGGCAGATTTCTATTTAGTAGTGTGAATCCATTTTGGTTTGCTTTGGGTGCTACAGAGTTATGGCCAGAAGAGAATAACAATCCTTCATATTTTTATAGAGGTCCTGATCGCTGGAAATGGAATGAAGAGGATGATTTCGAATTCATAACATACAGAAGACCTCTTCAGGATTATTTTAATTCGCTCATAGACGCAGGATTACATATAAAAAAGTTCATAGAACTCGAGCCCGTTCTCAATCGTTTAACGGAAGATACATTTTTTTTTATGGATGAAAAAGAAATCGAAATGGCAAAAAGATTTCCGCAGGGTATGATTGTTTTGAGTGAAAAACCTTTTTAATAAATCCCCTTCATTAATATTATGGATGAAGTTAGTGATATGAAGGTGGGAGAGATCGTAAAAAGATTGAAATCTAATCCTGGAGACGTATTCTTTGTAAATACGACCGTAAAAGTAGTTTCAGTGGACAAGAGTGTAAAAGAAGGGGATAAGTGGAGTCTCGGGAGCATAAGAGCTAAGGACACAGAAAATCCAGTAACTCTCAGAGTGAACTTATGGGGTAAACTTTCAATTCTGGTAAACGAACTCGGCAAGGGCGATCTCGTGAAGATACAGAAGGGGCAGGCAAAAAATTATTCTTACAATGACAAAACGTATCCCCAGATGAACTGCGATGACAGGTACTCGAGTATAGAGATAAAATATAAAATGGAAAAGATCCTTGTAGACGGTTCAAATGTTGCCTGGATGTCTAAAAAAGATGGAAAACCGAATATAGAAAATATAGAAATAATAAAATTGGAACTGGAAGATAGGGAGTATAATCCGATAATAATCGTTGATGCTACTTTGAGACATATAATCCCCGAAGGAGATAAAAAAAGATTTGAAAAATGGATCGATGAAGAGAAGGTGATCCAGGCTCCTGCACAGGTAAAGGCGGATGATGCGCTACTAAAATTTGCAGAAGAAAGAGGATTGAAAATAGTCAGCAATGACACATTTAGAGATTATGAGGATATGCACCCGTGGATTAAAGATAAAAGTAGAAGAATACCTTTCAACATAATAGGTAGTCAGGCAGTTTTACATTTTCGATGAGATAATTTCCGTTTAAAAACGAACTCCCATTCACCGAAACTTTTATATAAGAATCTGAAAAATTTAGTTCTATGAGTGCCTGATATTCTTTTTGCACAGGCAGTTTTTTTATTAGTGTTAGCTATATTTTTAGGAGTGATTTATATGGATAATATTATAGTTTCAGATCTTACTAAAAAATTTGTAAAAAAAGGAAAGAGAAAGCTTTTGAGAAGAGAAAAGGAAGATATCTTGGCAGTAGATCATATCAGTGTTAAAGTAAAGAAGGGAGAACTTTTTGGTCTTTTGGGTCCGAATGGTGCGGGAAAGACTACATTGGTCAAATGCCTTGCTACATTACTAATTCCCGACGAAGGAACTGCAACGATCGATGGTCACGATATAATAACAGATCCTATAAGTGTAAGGAAGATCTTGGGAATAACGACAGGAGGTGAAAGGACTCTGTACTGGAAACTCTCTGCAAGGGACAATCTCAAGTACTTTGCAAGTCTCTATGGCTTATCATCAAAGGATGCTGAAGAAAGGATAGATTATCTCCTGGATATTATGGATCTGAAAAAAAAGCAGCATCAAAGATTGGAGAAGTATTCTACAGGAATGAGACAGAAAGTTTCTATAGCAAGAGCTATTCTCCACGATCCGAAAATACTCCTGCTTGACGAACCTACACTGGGTCTCGATCCCTCATTTTCCATGTTTCTCAGGTCATTTATAAAGAACGATCTCAATAAAAAAGAAGGAAAAACTATCCTTCTGACCACTCACTACATGGATGAAGCTGATCAACTCTGTGATAGGATAGCATTCGTTGACAGAGGAAAGTTAATAGTCGTGGACACATCCAAAAACTTGAAGAGAAACGTATCGAAAAACGAAGCTCTTGAAATAAAATGCATCGGAAATATAGACAAATTAGAGAACTTTAATGCTCACATAAAAAATAAGAAGGACTACACTAAAATAAGGATTTTACACGAAAATACTGAAGACATAATGGACGATGTACTTAAAGATGTAAAAGAAAGGGCAAAAATTCTCTCTGTAAATGTTACGAGGCCTACATTAGAAGATGTTTTTGTCCATCTGACAGGATCGAAGCTGGAGGATGAGTATGAATAGCTTTTATAATCTTAGTATTATTTCTGCAGAGGTTAAAAAGTGCTTGAAGATACTGCTGTGCTATCCCATGGAGTTAGTATTCTGGTGTATTTTTCCAATATTCTGGGCTGTACCTTTTATATTCCAGGGAAATGCATTAGTCGGAGGGATGGAAAGTGAGGCTTTCTCAAAACTGACAGGAACTACTCAGTTCATGCCGTACATACTCATAGGTGCTGTCCTCAATACATACGTACTCTCTGCGTTGTATGGGATGAGCAATAGCCTGAGAGAGGAGTCTTACTGGGGCACCCTTGAATTGATACTTGGAAGCCCATGCTCAAAGATCCCTATACTCCTGGGTAAGGCGTTAAATGAAGCGGTAACATCAACTATATTTGCCGTGATGCAGATTTTTATCTGCGTAATTATCTTTGGACTGGATGTGGCTGTAAACCAGATACTGCCAATAATGTTGATCGTGATCCTTTTGATGTTGGGTCTCTATGGATTATCAATAGCTTTAGCCGGTATTACAATACAGATAAAACAATCTCACAGTTTGATTCATACGATAGAATATTTGTTTTACCTATTTTCTCCTGTAAGGTACCCTGTAAATATAAATCCATGGATAAGAATGGTATCTCTCGTTATACCATTAACATATGCTCTTACCGTGGTGAGAGGCATAATGCTTCTGGATAAGAGTCTTATCAATCTCTGGCAAAATGTTGTAATACTGCTCGCTATAGATATAGGGCTAATTGTTCTTGGTTACTATATATTTTTTTATATTGAAAAGAGGGCAAGAAAATCTGGAATAATATCCACGTATTAGTGATAGAAATGGAAATCAGACATTATTTAAGAGCGATGAACGCTGAGAATATAAAGGAGTGGAAGATAGAATTAACATACAGAGTAGATTTTATTAGAGGTTTATTTGAGCCTTTGATATTTGTTCTTCCATTTATACTCTACGGAATAGCGATAGTCGGTGGAAAATACTCGGAAAATCTTGAAAAACTCACGGGTACTGGAGATTTGATAACATATACTGTAATCGGATATATATTCATGGGATTTCTTGAAACAGCTGTCTGGGGAATGGGATTTGCCTTAAGAAAAGAACAGTGGTACGGTACTATAGAGCAGGTCTTTGCAGCACCCGTGCCACGATGGGTATACGTAATGGGTATGGCTCTACATTCTACCATGCATCAGGGATTAATTATCCTCATGCAGTCTGTTATAATATATTTTATATTTGGTCTGGTACTGGATATAAGTGGTATTTTACCGTCGTTGCTTATAATTGGAATAATGATGATCTCGTTATACGGATTGGGGATACTTCTCTCTTCTCTTGTTCTTATATTCAAGGAAGGATGGATAATCTCGGAGATAATGTATTCATTTATAATAATAGTCACCCCCATAGCGTATCCGCTAGCCGTATTGCCTTCTATACTCCAGAAAATCTCGATGTACATGCCTACAACTTACGGCATTACCACAATACGGCATTTTTTAATAGGTGAAGTCTCGGGATTTACGGTACTTGATGCCATTGTGCGATTGTTGATCATCGGCGTAGCATGGGTAATTTTCGGGCTCTTTATCTTCAATATTATCGATAAGAGAGTAAGAAATAAAGGAGAGCTGGGGACGTACTAGAAAAGTTTATAAATCTATAAATTTATAGTTTTATATATGGCGGCTATAGAGGTATCTCAAAAAACGAAAAAAGAGCTTTTGAAGCTGAAAATAAAAGAGAATAAAAAGAGTCTGGATGAGCCCATCAGCGAAATGACGTTAGCTTATAAGAAAAAGAAATTCCTGGAAGCTAGTGAAAAATTCAGGAAAAGATTAGAAGAAAAATTAAGAGGATATATGAAAGCTAAAAAAATAGCTGATTCTACCATTGAAGTTTATGTAAGATACGTGAAGGGATTTCATGATTTCTTACAAAAGGAAATGAATCATTTAGGTGTTGATCACTCCTCCCTAAAAGATTTACAGGCATTCTTTAAGAAACACAAAAAAGATGAAAAGGAAAAAGCTGTGTTTTTGTATGCCCTTAAGAGCTATGCCTTGGCGACTAAAAACAGAAACTTAGAAAGTAGTGTAAACAGACTTCTTGGTAAAGGTACTTGGCTGGACAGGTTATCTGAAACGCTTGATGAACATGTTGGGGAAGAATTGAGAGAAAAAATCATGGTTGCAGGAGGTTCTATTAAGCAGACTTCATCGCCTAATAAGAAAGCAGTTTGGGCGAAATGTATGATGGAGTACTTAGAGGCGAATGCTGATGAAGAAACGTGTAAAAAAGTCATGTCAAATAATTTACATTTTAAAAATCCGAAATCTCCCTCTTTTATGAAGCTTAAAAAAATGTATCGAAAATCGGACAATATTGATGACGTCTTAGTATTCTTACATAACAAATGGAAGAAAATCATTGGAGATAGATACGGTTATGATTCCTCTGAGTATAAGTTTGTAGAAAATGATCCAACAATTGAATCAGGTAATCGGGAAGGGAACATTATCTACGTTTCAAAAATTCCATTCCAGATTAAAGAATATCTGGAAGCAAGGGATGAAAAGACAAAGCGTTTCCATTACTGTCATTGTGGGTGGGTGAGGGCTTCTCTTCAAAAGTCGGAGGAAGAACAGATATCTCCTAATTTTTGTTATTGTTCTGGCGGTTGGCATAAAGTTCCTTTCGAAGCAATCTTCGATCAACCCTTGAAATTTGAGATAGTGAAATCAGTGCTCAAAGGAGACGATATGTGTACATTTGCAATATATATACCAGAAGATGCTATCTGAAATAAAAAAACATGAGGAAGAAATTTCAGTTTTTCTTGTACTCTTTTCCTATACTAAGGGCTTTAGCTATTGGCTCTCCTAATTTGTAATAGGTTTGATCCAAACAGTAAACAAGAGGTTTCAACTTTTTAATGTCGGGTTTACTATCTGTCATGCATTCACTACTTGCATAGGTTTCAACAACTTCGCCAATGGAAATATACAGAAGAATTTGATCTAAAAGATGAAAACGATAGATCGGTAGCTGCCTGCTGTTTAATTTTAAACTGTGCTCTTTTGACAGGAGATAAGGATTTTGATAATGTCAAGAAGATAAGAGTGATAAGGTTGAAGGATGTTGAATTGGAGTAACATCTCCCAAACTTTTAAATAGCTAGTTTGAGATAGTTTTAATAATGAAAGACGTCATTGTCGGCGATATTGTAGAAATTCTCCAGAAGCTCCAGGAGAGGAAAAAAGAGATAATTAAAGAGGTAAAGGAAACCGGCGATTTTTACCAGGAACAGGAAAAACAAAAGACTTTGGTGAGGCAGCATTACGAGAAATTTTCACATCTGGAAGAGCTTCAGGGCTATTACACACAGGTTATGTTCTGCAGACTCATATTTCTCGATATAAAAAATAGAACAAGTTATCTTAAGAGAATGGAGAAGTACTGCGAAGGTATCCGGGATCTAAAACCTACGGAGATCAAGAACATAAGATACAATGACGAGTTTCAGGAGTATGTAATTCGCTCTAAAAATGGAAAGAGATACGAGATATACGAAGATAATCTTAAATTTATATACCCAATGTTCTTTAAAGTACAGGAAGCTGATGTAGCGTTTGACGGGGAGAAGTTTGTTGTGTACAATATAGATGAATGAGTCCTATTCTGATTATGTCAACAATAAAACTTTATCCAGAAGATTTTTGTGTAGAAGAAGTAATTGAAATAAAACACAAAAAAAATGATTGTTTAGTTTTTACGCTGGAAAAAAAGAATGAGAATACGATAGATGCAATAAAGAAAATTGCTGGAATTTTAAATCTTCCTTTTAAAAATTTTGGCTATGCAGGATTGAAGGATAAAAATGCAGTTACAAGACAGAAAGTATCCGTTAAAGAAATCAGAAAAGAGGATCTGAAAATAGATCTGGAAAACATAAAAATTTCAGAGATAGAAGGAGGGGATAGAATAAAAATAGGCAATCATCTGGGGAATAAATTCACCATAGTTATAAGGAATGTTAACGAAATAGAAGATATTGGAGAAGGTTTTCCCAACTTTTTTGGAGAACAGAGGCTCGGCGGCAATGAGACAGTAGGACACGAGATACTGAAAGGTGATTATGAAAGAGCTGTAAAAAATCTTTTGATGAAAGAAGGTATGGAAAAAGAGATAGAGAACGAAGAATTTGATAAACTTCTTGAAAAATATCCAGATACTTACGAAAAAAGGATTCTAAAGTTTTTAATTCGTAAAAAGGATTATTTAAAAGCTTTAAAGTCACTTCCTTCCGATATCTTAACTTTGTACATGCATGCATATCAGAGCTTTATTTTTAATGAATTGCTAAAAAAGAGGCTTGAAACTTTAGATCTTTGGAAAATAGAGATAGGAGACATAATTTGCAGTGAGAAATTTGAAAAGAAAGCTTACGTAAAGGTGAACTCTTCAAATATAGAAGAAGTACGAGAAAAGAGATATCCTACTGTTCTTCCCATAATGGGATACAGAACAAGAGTTTACGGAAAAACAAAAAAAGATATGGATTCGTTATTAGAAAGAGAAAACATGAAAATGGAAGATTTCAAAATAAAATCAATACCATTTTTGAGTTCGAGAGGCACTTATAGAGAAATAATAGGAAGATACGAGAATTTTAATTGGAAATTAGAGGATAATATACTTTTTTGCGAGTTTTTTCTCCCGAAGGGAGAGTACGCAACTGTTTTTATTGATCAACTCGTAAAGAGTTAATACGGCAAAACTTTTAAAATATAGAGTAGTAAATTAGTTGTGATTCAATGGTCTCTGCAAAATCTATAGTAGGAGTTTTTTGTTATACGTTCCTGATGATTTTGGGTCTTCAAACTTTTTCAGATATAGTTAGTAAGGGAGAGGGCACGAAATCAATGCTGATCTTTACAGGCGCGGCGGTAGCTCTAATAGTGTTAGGTACGTATTTAATAAAAATGGGAGAAAAGGAAGATGAAGCTAAAAGAGCAGAAAAAACAAGAAAAAGATTATTAAAAGACATGGGAAGAGTCAATAAACTTAAATAACAATGAATGCATACTTTTCTGTAACCATAGAAATCTCGTCATTCTCTTCTCCAACAAAATCGCCGTCACCGTTTAGGTCTGCCCAGTAATAATATATTATAGAGAAAGAATACGTTCCCTCCCTTTCTGGGTAAAACTCATAAGTATCCAAGAAAGATGTGTATCTTTGAATTTTAAGTTCTTCACTTGTTATAGGGTCATATTCAAGAGTTTTTTCTTTATATAGGTTATTTATAATATTAAATTGGTAAGAATGTACAGGAACGAAGAAAATACTATTATCTGGATCAGCTGGACCCTTTATATACACTCCAAGAACTTTATAACCCTGTCCTGCGACGAAAAATGTGTCTCCTTCTCGTATGTCAGAAATAGTAAAGGGATCGCTCCCACCATAATCTCCTATTTTCAAATCGAATTGATCTGGATGAGCGATAGGCGGACCTAATGTCGCATGCTCGATATCTGCCCAGACAGTATATCCTGAAAGATTGTATTCAGTAGCTATAGTACCATTATAATTTTTAAAATGATAAAAGTCTTTTTCGTTTATCTCCGAGGTATTTCCATCAAAAAATGAGTAAACTATACCATTATCAACAGCTATACTGGCATTTAAATCCTGTACCACGGAGTAAGAATTGAAATATATGTATTTACTATCGTCAACGTCACAGAACTTCCATCCTTTATCTTCATACTTAAACTCCACAAGTTTCGATGCTTCCGGATCAAAGTCTGCACTAACATCAAATCCTTTGAAAATCCTGTAACTGTCAGGAGCAAAAGTTTCCTGCTCTCCCCTTGTGTAGACAGGTACAACTCTGAAGAAGTCGCCTGCAACATCTATATCTAAGGATTCTATAAAACAGAGGAAATTCTCAAGAACGAAGAAGTCGCCTGCTTTAAATGTTGGGATTACCGGTTCGCCTGCATCGTAATTTCCATCTGTATTGGTGTCTCTAAAAATTACATCTTTAGAATCGTACGCACCTGGAACATCACCTACATCCGCATACATCTCGTCTGCATCAAAACTTTCTAAAGGAGTTCCGTCTGCAGGGGCTATGCCTTTCTTTACTGTGTCTCCTGCGTCATATATATTATTAACATTGGAATCAAAAATAATCGTTTCGTTATAATCGTATCTACTATCATTATCAAAATCAACATACTTCTCATTGGTAAAACTACGTTCATTCAGAAGATTGCCAAAGAACAAGCCTCCGTTATCAATGTGCGCCGTATAACTCTCTTCCAATCCCGGAAGGACGGTATAATTTATTGGATCTGTATCATATATTTTTATGTACGGATTTTTAAGGATTATTTTCACTGTATAAGGAGAGGCTGCTCCCTCTATACTTATTACTTTTATATAACTCCCCAGAAAATTTGCAGACTCTCCTTCTTTAAGTTCTATAGGGACTGTCTGGAGATCGTTTAGATCCGCAGCATTACCATATATCGCAAATGTTGTTCCCCCATCTATGACACTTATCTCTACATTTTTATGATATCCTATCTCTATAAGGATAGTTGCGGGACCACCAGGAACTGATATTTCAATTTCATACTCCTTCTCTATAAAAGGCTCCGTAACAAAAAACCCAAAAGGCTCTATATCTGTAAAGTTGTTTTCTTCAAATATTGTATCTTTTCTAGCATTACATGCTAAGTCTTTGTCAGAAATTCTGGCAGAGATATCTTCAATCCCATACGAGAGATTATCATGTATTATAGATGTTATGACAACTTTATCCCCACTCTCTGCTACCTCTGGATATACATTGCAGTAAATCCTGTTCTCTTTCAGTCCCTCTTCAGGATACGGATCAAAACTGACCTTCCTCTTTTCCTCTCCGGAGATCTTTTTCTGAACGTTTAATAATATATAATCAAGATATTTCTTCTGGGTATCTACTTCTCCCACCATTACCAGACCGAGAACGACTCCATTCTCTTCTATAGATATTACTTGCCCTTTTATATAATCTGTAAATAAATAGTTTACCTTTTGACCATCTTTCAACTCAAGGATATGATCCTGCTTCATGTTGCTCAGTCTGAAGAGTATATAATGATTCTCGTCAGCATATACCCTCGCAGGTTCGCCCAATAAGTAAGTATCACCATCCTTAGTTGCCCTCATGGAACACGTGTAATCGTATGTGAGGTATATTACTTCTTCACCAGCATCATGAGTATTATTCTCATTTTCATCGATCACGTATACATACGGATTGGTGATATAATCGAATGCAGAAGTCGTATCTAACAGTTCTACAAGAAGATTCCCAAGCCCGGGTTTTGCTTTCAGAGAGTATCTCCCCCCCAAATCTTTAGTTCCCAAAATCTTGGCTTCGGGGAGACCTACCTCAAAGCTCGAAGGCCCTAAGATAGTGAGATCGGAGACATTGTAAATTCCAAGATCGAAGTTGTCCAGAAAATAGTTAAGCTCTCCCTCCTGTATGAGATACTGTCCTGAGACAAGATTCGAGACTCCGTTTGTTAAATGGCTTATATCCCCCGTTCTTTCCACCATCCCAAAAGCTAAATCGAGATTATTTCTAACAGACGTTTCTACAGAAGCTGCCACCTTTGGAAGATCTGAAAAGGGGATCTCTATGTTTTTCTGAGTCGTTTCTTTAAAAGATAGCAAACTTGAGGATATAACTAAAAATGCGCTTACGATAAAAGCTGTGAGAATTAGATAAAACTGAGCTTTTTTATTCAACTTCTCCCCTCCCTCTTATGAGATAAACATAATATATATTTAAATCGCTGCCTTCTTTAACATTTATTATTCTTCTTGCAGATACAGCAGTATAAACCTTTCCTCCCCTTCTCAACTCCATGGTCTGCTGTTTATATCCACGAAACTTTATCGAGAGATACCCGGATTCCAGAATATCTATATACCCGGAGTAGCTGTTTACCTCCACGAAATCTCCTTTTCTTAAACCCTGGGCAAGTACTCTATACACCCCATTATCGTTTAACTCCACGGTAAGAGAGTTATCCACATAAGTAAATTTCACAGTCCAATCGAATATATTAATTTCGTAAGGTAGGGTATATAAAACCATGTTAGCTTCTGTAAGGGAAAACGCCACGCTGTTCCCGTCGGGGGAAATGCTGTTGACGATATATTTGTAGTTTATAGTATAATTAGCTGCATCTGTTTTCTTAATAAGAAATGTATCTCCCACCTCCAATTCTCTATGACTCAATAAATTCCAGGAATAAGCACCTGAACTCCATGTACCCATGTTAGTATAATCATCATCACCTTCAAAATTTAGATAGATCGTGTCATACCCAGGTTCTGAATCATGATCTACAACTAACATGCTGATAGAGGAAGGAAGATCGAAAAGAGTACCTTCATAATAATGCCAGATATCATTGTTGTTCATAGGAGGAGAAACAGAAACTATATATCCATTGGTCAACTTTCCGTCTGCTGGATTAGTAACAGCTATACTGCTCGTATCCACAACTATACTCTCTATTTTATATATGTGCATCTCGTATGTGTACTCTTTTGTTATGTATGTATCGATATCTCTTTTTAAATTATATGGCTCTCTGTTAGCTATATAATACGATAATTTTCCTTCTCCATATATTTCCGAGTTTTCCATGACAGCAAGAACATCATATAGATAATTTTCTCCCTGTACAGTTTCAGAGGCCGGTGCTCCTGTATAACTGACCTTCTCTTCTGACATCATGAAGCTTATTGCCACTATCATTATCGTTGCAGAAAGAAATGCTTCGACTGTTCTTATAAAACCTCTATTATTCATATACTCACTCCCTGATACTGAAAACCAATCTTTTTTCTTTTAATTCTCCATTCTCTATTACGAGAACAAGTCTCGTAAATACAGCAATTATACCTCCGCCGGTAGGGATCTCGCCTTTTTCCGGAAAGTATTTCATCATGGAAGCATCTCCGAACCATGTATCGATCGCTTTTCTATTCAGGAAATAAACCCTGTATCCCTTTGAGTCTATGCCAACTAGCCTCAAACCTTCAATCTCTGTAGGTGCCTGCAGAAGCTGGAATATATCTCCTTCAACAAATCCGCTTTTGCCGGTACCGTAAAAGCCCTGACTTACTTCATCCTGAAAATTCCTGTTTTTATTTACGTCTATATAAATTCTATCATAGTATTTTTTATGAGTTGCATCTTCAATTATTCCACCTTCATAAACATGGGGAACTATCAGGACTTCATAATTTTCATTCCCTATCGTAAGCCTTTCGAGATTGTAATGAATAACGTCGCCAATAACGTATTGGTGACTGAATTCTCCCATGGGAAGAGTCATCCCATCGTCGGCAGCTACAGTTCCAAGGGTTTCCGTTGTGGTAAATGTCGAGGCTATTTCGATAACGAAGTCATTTCTCAGATTTAGAGCATCTTTTAATTCTTCGTATGCATCTGGATCAGCCCTGAACTCAACTAAATGATCGTAATCCAGAACATGATCCTTCTCCACAATGTTGTAGCTGGGATCACTGATTATCTTTTCTAAAGCCACGTATCCTGCCATTGATACACTACCGTACTCTTCCCTTTCTAAATATGGTGCGATATATCCCGACATGGCGGAGACTATATAAATAAATGCAACTGAAAAAAGCAAGAATGCAACGAGATTGTCAGGGATACTCACTCCCCTTTTGTTTAAAAAGCATACTCCCATGGGATCACCCATCGCTGCATACAATCCATCCTGTATGATCTTTGATAAGCGGATTTACTATATAACTTGCCTCTATTTTTCCAGTTCCTGCAGCAAGAGGGGTAAACCTCGTTTTTTTTCCTGAAAGTGGAGCTAAATCTGGAGTTGATAACTCGTCAGTGGCACTCCAGGTCACATCAACATCCCCAATAAGATAATCCGATGCATCGTATCCCCTTGCATAAAATGTCTTTTTATCTCCGACGATCATTGTGATACCTAAAACGGGAGTTCCGTTGTAGTACTCTATCCTTATATGATCGAGAAGACCGTGAATCGTTATTTCTTTTTGAATTCTGGACCCTAGAACTGAAACTGTCACGGTCGCTATCCCAACGCTCCCGCTTTCAAGTTTTGCCGTAGCTTTTCCATATTGATCTGTCCCTCCAGGTGGTGAATAGACAGTTTTAAAATTGTCATTGAAACGTCCAAGATCTGTAGAAAATATAACTTCTGCATTTTCTACTGGAGCTCCCTTTCTATCCTTGACGGTAAGAGTTAAAGTAGATAAAGCCGGATCTTCTTCCAGAGTTTTTTCGTAAATATACTCATAATCTGCAGTAATCTCAAGATTTATTGGAATAAGAGGACCCGATATTTTATCGGCCGGGAATTTCTCTGTTTTTCCCTGGAACTCAAACTTGAAATAATAGAAATAACTTCCTTCCGACTGTATTAACGGTATTCCTTCACTCTCACTGAGCAGATCCAACGTATAGTAAAACAGTTCGCCATTATCAAATTTTCCATCCTTTAACTCGGTGGGTATACTCGGTTTTGAAGACTTGGCTTTCTTCATTTTATAATCCTTGAGTATCGTACCAGAACCTACATAGAGGGTAGCGTTAACATCTTGAGGATACTCTTCCTCAGAATCAGCTATATTTGCATTCTTAAAGATGATCATATATTCAAAAGTAGTACTCAGGTCTCCAATCTCTGGAACGATGGATCCTCCGTAAAGGATTTTCGAGGAAAAAAGGGTAGCTTTTCCACCCGATCCTCCTATACTTACATAATGGCTATCAGCTATGCTCTCTATCCCCCCAGAAACAGCAAATCCTTTAAAACCATCTTTAGGATACTCTACGCTGAGACTGTGATCATCGTTTGCATATATCCGGAGTTTATCTTCTACAACATGTATAGTGTAGTAGTGATTCCCAGCTCTTTTTGGTATATCAAGATTAACTATCACATAATCTACTGTCTCGGTGGCTTCGGGATTTACAGATAACGCAGCCTCGTTGTGATTTATAGTTTCTACAATATATGATCCTACCTGTTTAAAGCTTTTTAATACAAGTATTTCTTCGTACGAACTTGTAAAGCTAGAGGTCATCTCCATGTATGAGATCACTGCAGCCACCATTATCCCTATTAACAAAAGGGCTTTTATTACTTCCGACTGACCTTTCTTCTTCACGATATCACTTCTTCGTAACCCAAAGCCCATATAATTATGTTTGTCTCCAGAATTTTTGCTGTGTCTACGAAATCTTTGGTGCCGTGGACGTTCCCCTCGCTTTCATTATCTCCATCCCTATCATGGTCTCCGTAGTTATTTCCATACCTGTCTAAATCTAAAGACGTCACCAGTACGGAGTTGATGAGCTCTCCGTACTCATCTCTTCTCTCCTTCAACAGCATTGTCGGACCACCGAACATGTCGTATATCGTTAATCTCGATTCTCTTCCAGAACCACAGAGTACCCACAAGATATCTCTATCGAGAGGATTTTCATCCATGACTATATCCGTGACGTCCCAGTCCGTATTCGTTAGATCAAAGTATCCATAGATGCTGAAATTGAGATCCTGATTTACCGCCAGATTTGTGAAGAATACATCTCCGTAATATCTATCAGATATGTGCGAGTTTGGACACTCGTATCCGTTGGGGTCTGTCCAGCAGACCCAAGAATAATCTGCACAATAAGTATCAACATCCTTAAAGCATTTCCACCCGGAGGCTCCTTCCTCATCGTATTCTATATATGTTTTTTGTGAAGACGGACCCGATGCCGATCCGCTATACAATCTGTATGTTCTTTGATACTGGACGGTACCATAACGCCGATCCTGATTGTACGCATACCCTCTCATCCTGTGCACCTCATAGTAATTGTATTTGAGTCCCGTAACCGTTGAGAAGTATCCCAGTGTCGTTGTAAAGCCAACAGGTACACCGGGTACGCCCAATCCGCTTACATCCGTAATGGTAACGGATATTACGCTCGTATCTGCACCTATCTCTATCTTATCCTTACCTGCCTTGATATCAAAATGAGCAACAAAAGTTATCTCGGGAGTATACCAATCACTGGTGCTGGCAGGTATATTAGCCTTTACCTTCGTTTTTCCTGCATCCGGAGTCGAGTTCAAGGTAACTGTAGCTACTCCGTTCTCGTCCGTATTGGCGGTATTGGAAGATAACGTACCCTTAAACGTAGAAAACGTAACTGTAACTGGCTCTATGTAGTTCGGTATGGCAATGCCATTATTATCCTTGACCACCGCTGTTATGGTCGTAATATAAGCTGGAGGAGCAGCTGGATTGGCATCGGTAGGTATGTTAATGAGATTCGCATTTGGACTGTCCAGCCTGTCAGAATTACCTATGAGATATACATTAACTTCATGAATATCATCACTATTATATGTAATAGTGTTATATGTTGTTGACGCGGTTACCTTAGCAGTCGCCCCGGAGGTATTTAACTCTGATGTTAAAGGTTTTGTTACATTGCCGTTTACATCAGTTGTTCCGTTTACGTCAATACTGCCAGCTGTTGTGGCAAAGTGTATTACCTGTCCGTTTACCGCGGTGCCATTGACATCGACGAACGTAGCTTTTATGTTTGCAGTTGTTATTCCATCGGCTTTTATTTTATAATCTAAATGTGTATCTGACTCATTCACGACGTTCAAAACGAGCCCGTACGCAAACGTGACGGAGACATCGTCAGAATTTCCTCCGTAAGTAGCTGTTACATTTGCTATCTCATTATTTGTTGAAGATTGTAATATTGCTGTAGCTACACCATCTGCATTAGTCGTTTTAACGTTTCCACCCACAAACGTGCCCGCATCAGTACTGAAAGTAACATTTACTCCGCTAACGAGGTCTCCATTAGCATCTCTCACCGTAGCATATATCTCACTGGTGTCGACGCCGTTTGCACCTATATCCTCGAACTGAGTTTCCACCTTTACTCTTTTGAAAAACTCCACTGCACACTGGACAAAGGATCCTCCAGCTGTAGCTGTTACTTGGGCTTCTCCATCTATATCCTGCGATACCAATATACCCGAAGTCCTCCCCTGCCAGTCCGACGTGACGCCGGGGAAGCTCCTTAGCCCCAAATCATTACCCATGTATTCCGGGAGCCATGCATAAGCTTCTTCATTTCCCCATCTCTCGTCATCATATCCCCAGTTGTTCTGCCAGAAGAATGGATCCTGGTACTCGTTATCATCAGGAAGAGTCAATATGTTCTGATCCAATCCCTGAGAAGAGTAATAGTCATAATTGGGATCACCCTGTGCTCCGCCATGCACATGATAATATTGCGGATCGCTCGACCATTTTCCGGTAGTCTGAGCAAATGTTATCAATCCTCTGGAATACTCCACTCCCTCAAACATCAATTTTCCCAAGGACACGAAATTTGAAAGAGGATCGTCGACATCTGCTCTATAAGTTATTAATTTTCCTTCTAGTGTCTCATCCTTTGCACACCCTGTGCCAACTATTATCAGTGCAAAGTCCTTGTACTCTATTTTTTCCTCGTCTCCCGATATCGCTGCAAGGTTGTTAAATTTCTCTATCAAGCCAGCATCACCCCATAAATAATCACCAACTCCTCTGGCTTCATCCAGATCCAAAAGCCATTCTATTGGATACATGTATATGGGATCTGCAGTTCCTGCATACTGGAAATTAGCGTCAACTACAAGCTCAGGAGTATTTGGGACTGTAACATTTCCATATATTATGAAATAATTACAGTGTGTAGCTGGATCGTTGTCGAACGCATCCCTTATATCGTAAGCTATTCCATTGAAGTGATCTTCATTGTTCATTATCACCGCCATGGGCGCCGTTTGCAGGATATCTGGTTTTTCTAACATGTAAAGAGGAAAGTCTATCCTGATCTCTTCTCTGCTATCATACGGTGCTACATCAAAGTCCCATCCATTGGCATTTGCAATCTCAAAATCTTTAGTATATTTATCGCAATTGATATTTGGTCCTCCTAAGTCCCATTCCTTCATTATATACGATTTTTTGTTTACTATGAAGAAGTATTCTCCACTCCTCGTAAGTAACAGAGCATACTTTCCATAAGAGTTGGCTCTTGTGGATGTAACAAGATTTCCCTGCGGATTGAGGACTAAGATCTCTGCATCGGGGATAATTTCCTGTTCGCCGCTTTTTTGGTAGTCTCCACTCCCTGCAGGATTCTCCTTAACTTCTTCGTCCTTCTTTTCTGTATTATCGTAAACATACCCGCTTAGTATAAATCTCTCTGTGGAGCCTATATACGCTGCACTTCTACTAATTCTCACAATTCCTCCCCCCATATTCCTTATGAAGATATTATATGTTTTTGGAGGGAGCACAAGCTCCTCTGAGCCCGGAACTTCGGCTTCTAATTCTATGTCCGTATATTCTAACACTAATTCTATTATATTTTGATTATATTCATTTTTTCTTACTCTTAAATAACTTCCGTAAGGTAAATTTTTACTCAGAGGTAGGTCTTTACCCTCGATAGTATATGATATTATCTGGAACACTATGTTATTGTCTGGAGGTGGATGTATCAGGAACTGACCCTTATCAAATTCCAACTCAACAAATCTCTGGGACCCTTCCCCTGAGCTGTATACCTCCCTTATTTTCCTATCGAACTCTTCCATAAAATTTACTATAGAATCTATCCTTGATTTGTCCTGAGTTTCCTGGACTTTCGGTACTGCCCACCTGTATGCTACGGCTACCGCACCCACTGTAACCGCTAATATCAACAGTATGGCGATAACCTCTGACTGGGCTTTTTTATTCATCATCTTAATATAACGTTCTTTAAACTTTTAAATCTTTCTATAATACTCTTACAGGCAAATAATAAAAACTTTGCTTAACAATATTTCTCGGATAGCTTATATTATTAACTGACGAGTTAATAATATATTTTAACTACCGCATGTTCAATGAAGATTAGGTTACTCATCTGGTCCTTATTAGCCCAATATGAAGATAGATGCTATATATCCAATTATGACAAGGATAACACTGTGTTTTATGCCTGCAAATATAGATCCCGCTGAGAATTTACCAGCTACCAGGCCTCCCAAGGCCGCTTCAATAACCAACATCGCAAAAAAGATAGTATTATATGTTTCCATAGGAATCGGTTCTGTCTCCATCGTGGGAAGGGATATATCTTTAAAAACTTCTATAAACTGAGTTTTTATCAGGTAAACTACACCTATGAAGATAAAGTATGACATATAGATTATACCGAGGTACTGCTGCATCTGCGATGACTGCTCCTTGGCTAATGATTGTCTTTCTCTTGCAGACTCTGAAGCAGCTTCAAGAATTTTTACGATATCCCCTCCTGCATGGTGAGCCACTATAATGAGAGATACAGTCGATTGTACCTTTCCACTTTTTGATCGTTCGCCGAACTGAGACAGTATATCTGAGAAGGAAATTCCCCATGATATCTGTGCAGCCATCTTTTCTATTTCAGGACTCAATCTGCCGTAATCGTCGCTTCGTGCCATGTATATAGCCTGCGGAAGTGTCATTCCTGCCCTCTGCGCCTCTGCTAACGATCTTAAAAAATCGGGAAACTGATCTTCTAACTCCGATATCCACGCCTGTTCTCTAAATTTAAAGAATAAATACGGCCCAAAGCCCATAAAAAAAGCTGCAAGTAAGAATCCTGTAAAAAAAGTAGATGTTCTAAAGTAAAGGATACCTACAATTCCTATTATGAGACCGATGATGGCGGTAGTTATGAATGTTATATAATTTGTCTTTTTTTTCATGATCACACCTTCGGCTGAACTTGATCTATCATTATTAAAATTATAGCGTACCCTACGGGTAATCCTATATATACAGTTACCTGCTGGACCACGAGTAACGTTCCTGTACTGCTACCCATAAGACCCATTATACTTGTCATTATAATAACGAAAACTGGGGCTAAAATAAGTGCAGTTATATAGATCTCAGCTATCATTCCGAGAGAATCTATTGAAGCCTCTATCTTTCTCCTCTCTCTTTCTCTGAGCTTTGTACCTTCTATATATAAATAATCTTTCAAATCTCCACCAGTTCTTATTGTAGCGATCATCTTCCAGAGCATCTCGCTTAAAGATGGGGAAGGAGATCTTAACGCAGCCCTCTGAAGAGCAGCCACCAGGTCTAGACCGAAGAGTTCGAGATCATTTAAAATCTTTTCCGCTTCTCTCGATATCTCTCCATGTCTCCTGTATTCTACGAGAGACCAGAAAATTACCGCGGGGGGAACACCCGTACCGGCTATAGTTGCCATTGTATCCACAGCAGCAGGTAATCCTTCTTCTATCTTCCTCTTTCTCTCGGATGTTTTGAATGAAGGGTAAAGCCAGAATACAAAAAATGTTATGAGCATGGCTAAAAGAGAAGCAATTACGGTAAACATGAAATATTGAACAGTCTGGAATATAGAGAATGTTGATAAGATAGGATAAAAAAATACAAGAATACCAAAGACTGAAACAAAAACTATGACGGTGCTCAAGAGCATTGCAGAGACGTAAGCTCCTATATTTAGAGAAAGATCAGATTTTCGCAAATAGGGAGAGAGATCCTCAAAATACTTTAATATGGGCTGAACATAGTTATGCAAAACTCTATGTGCAAACTTCCCGTAATTTACAAGTGCACCTTTTTTTTGGACTTGTTCTGCCATAATCTCACTTTATTTTTCTTAAAATCTTATCTGGATTTCGTGCATACGTTTGAATTATCGCACCTACATCTTTATAATGAAGTACGTTGTTCGCTGCCAGCCATGTAAGAACTTTGCTTCTTCTGTTTATCTCATCCCACACATCCTCTTCTTCCATTCCTCTTGAAAGAGCTATCCTTCTAACTACATTTGATTTTTCTGCTGCAAACCTGAATGAATCATCTGAAGGATTCCACTGGAAAACCTTCTGGTATATCGGTTCTCCTCTTTTTAAATCTATTCCTGTGATCTCCATGACCTCTTTTGCCCTTCTTATAGTTCTTCCTCCTATTTTTGCATGTGTAAGCTGAACTACTATATTCAAAGACTGAAGCAAAGCAGGGGATAGGCTTATCGGTCTTGTAGTAAGTCTGTTTACCAGAGCTTCCATGGAATCTGCATGGATCGTACCCATCCCTGGATGTCCCGTAGCCATACCCGTAAACATGACATTGGCTTCTTCTCCTCTGATCTCACCGACTACGAGGTAATCAGGTCTCTGTCTCAATGCTGCCCTTAAAAGATCGAACATCGATACCTCTCCCTGTCTTTTCCCTGCGATATCTATACCTCCGAAACCTGATCTCGTTACAGAGGGTATCCAGTGTTCGTGAGGTAAATTAAGCTCCTGTGTGTCTTCTATTGTAACTATCTTTGCTGTTGAAGGCAAGAATATGGAAAGAGCATTTAACATCGAGGTCTTTCCTGTAGCGGTACCGCCGGAGACAAGAGTAGAAGCGGTATATGAATGTTCAAGAGCAAGCCATATATAGGCAAAGATTCTCGGAGGACACGATTTATAGTTTATAAGCATCGTTGGCGTCATTGGCTCCGTCTTGAATTTCCTGATAGTAAAGGTTGGTCCATGCTGGGTTACCTCCCTACCAAATGTGGCTTGAACTCTGCTGCCGTCTGGAAGTCTTCCATCAAGCAATGGATCAGATACGGATATGTGTCTGTTCGCTCTTTGCGCCATTTTTATAACTATGCTGTTAAGATCCTCATCAGAATTGAAGAATATATTTGTAGGCAAACTGCCATACCTGTTGTGTACTATATAAACGGGGATGCCTGTTCCATCGCAGCTTATATCTTCTATATGAATATCATGGAACATAGGCTCAATTTTTCCAAATCCTATATAATCCCTTTCTATGTAATACATTATATTATCAAAATCCCTTTTTGAGAGTTTTATTCCCAGTTCCCTGCAAACTTCCTCTACCTTGTTTTGTATATATCCTATAAGCTCATTACTTTGTCCAAGCTTCTGGAAATCCACTTCCAACTCCTGTCCAAGTATATCTTCTATCCTATTCAACGAAGCTTCTTCAAATTTATTTAATCTGGGCTCAATCACGTCATATTTAAGTATTTCTTTAACTTTATCCCAGTAAATATGAGCAGAACTTACACCTTTTTGGAGAGGATATTTCTCATCAAAACCGGAATAATCCAATGTTTTCCATTCTTCAGGGATAGCCAGTATATTTTCGTCTTTTCTCAGGACTCTTCTTTCCTCTTCAACTGTGGGAACAAGACCGCCCTGAAAAGTTACAGGACCTTCGATGACAAAGGTAGCATCCTTTGTACTTACTGTTTTTGTAGGAGTTTTTGCTACTGTTTCGGAGGGCTCTGCGGCTCCTGATGGAGGTCCTATCTCTATTCTGCTTACCGTCGTTCCTCCCGGCAGGGGTCCATACTCCTCAGCATACTTTTTTATCTTTTCATACTCTTTTTTTTCTTTAAATTTATCATAACTAGATTTTTTTTCCGAGGTTACCTTTTTACCTTTCAATTTTTTCAGTACAGACTTGGCTCTTATCGCCATAATTACACCTTTTATAAAATATATAGTCTTTTAATTTAAATAGTTTTTGTATTATACCCTCAAAACTAAAGTAAAAATGTCATCGACAAGATTTTTACTTACTATTTCTAAGTTATTCGGAACTTCAAAAGATGTATAATACAACTTGTCTAGGGCATATCCTCTCACTTCTACGGAACTCTCGTACCTGTTTACCTTAATATCTTCTCCAGTCACTCCAGGCATTCTCACTCTTATAGTTATTTTATTCCTGCTTCTTCTCATAACGGACTCAGGTTCTTCTATTATAGCTGGCGTTCCTTTGGGTTTTTCATCGTATATCCCCATCCTGCGCTTTAATTCTCCTTCATACTTCTTAAAGTCCCCGAACGCTGAAACTCTGATCTCGGGTTTTTCAGAATTGTAAGAGTTAACGTATATACTTATTCCCCCCGTTTTTGGAGTGTCCATAATATTGAGTGCCTTGAGCTTATCGGAACCTGAAACTTCTTCATATACACCCAACATTACCCCGCATTTTGGACAAAACCCCCAGTCTTTTTCTACCTGTGCTTTACAGTTTGGACATTCCCTCTTCATCGAAGGGTATAAGGAAGAGGTATTATATAAAGTTTTTCATACCTTACCCAACATCTCTTTAAGAAGGGTAGAGCAGTAGCCAAGTCTCCCCGAAGCTTTGTTTTTTTCCATTTCATCCAAATAAAGACCGAAGTTAAAAACAAACCTGGAATAAAATTTATCTAAATTTTCATACTCTTTATAATACTCAAAATACTTCTTAGGACCTCCTTTTTCAAGCTTTTCTATGAATTTATCAAGTTTTTTCATATAACTTTCCCACAGTAATTTTACCCTCCTTTCCTCATCATTTTCTATGGCTTCTTCTATTTTTTCTTCCTCTTTTTTTTCTATCTTTTTCTCCTCTCTCTCTGCTTCTTCCCAGTAAAGGTCTATATCCTCATCCATGATAGTTTCATCCCACGTAACTTTACTCTTGGGAGGAGCGATTACAGGTTCTACTTTTTTAAGTTTTAATTTTTTAGTTTTGGGGATACCTTTACCTCCTCTTTTTTTTATTCTCATTATTAAGGAGAGATATATAAGTACATTAAGAATTACAAGAGCTATCGCAATAAATTTCAGTTCCATAAATAAGATTAACTGGAGAATATTTAAACTTTTCTTTAGAGAACCTCCAAGCGAAACATTTTTAAAATAGTGATCTCATCACTTTACATACTATAAGGTGATTACATGGTACAGATACATGATCAAACATTCAGAGACGCACATCAATCACTTTTGGCTACGCGAGTGAGGACAGAGGATATGCTGCCCATAGCAGAAAAAATGGACAAAGTAGGCTTTTTTTCTATGGAAGTCTGGGGAGGAGCTACCTTCGATGTTCCTATAAGATATTTAAACGAAGATCCGTGGGAAAGACTGAATAAATTGAAAGAAGCAATGCCGAATACACCAATGCAGATGCTGGAGAGGGCCATGAACATAGTTGCATACTGGAACTTTCCTGACGATATTGTGATAAAGTTTATCGAGCTTGCTAAAAAGAACGGATGCGATTACTTCAGAATATTTGACGCCTTGAACGATCTCAGAAATATGAAAGTCCCTATCGAAACTACAAAGAAAATAGGGGCACATGCACAGGGATGTTTATGTTACACAATAAGTCCTGTACACACAGTAGAACGATACGTCGAAAAGTTCAAAGAGTTAGAAAGGATGGGATGCGACTCTTTATGTATAAAGGACATGGCTGGTATGATCTCGCCAAAAAGAGCTTATGATATAATAAAAGGCTGTAAAGATGCTGGAATAAAGATACCCATAGATCTACACTCACACTATACGAGTGGAATGACAGGAATGGCGTATATGAGGGCAATAGAAGCAGGAGCGGATATAGTTGATACAGCAATGTCTCCTCTCTCTGGAGGTACCGCCCAGCCCGCGACAGAAAGTATTGTCGCAGCTTTAAAGGGAACGGAATGGGACACAGGATATGATCTAGTAGAATTGGTAAAGATAAGAAGGTATTTTATGAAGATCTGGGACAAATACAGACATCTCCACAGATTTAATGCCCTGAAGGTAGATCCTTCCGTTACCGTTCATCAAATACCGGGAGGTATGCTTTCCAATCTTATATTCCAATTGGAGCAGCAGGGAATTGGAGATAAATATTTTGAAGTCCTGAATGAGACGGCTCGTGTTCGTGACGAGCTTGGATATCCCCCTCTTGTCACGCCGACAAGCCAGGTAGTAGGTGTCCAGGCGGTAATGAACGTAAAGTTCGGAAGATACAAAAAGATACCAAAAGAAACAAAAGATTACTGCAAAGGGCTCTACGGAAAACCTCCTGGAGAGATAAAACCAGAGATCATGGAGTTAGTTCTGGGAAAAGACTGGAAGGATCAGGTAATAACATGCAGACCCGCCGATCTTTTGAAACCTCTCTATAAGAAAAGAAGAGACGAGCTCGAAGATATGGGGCTTATAAAGAAGGAAGAAGATGTAATAACGTATGCAATATACCCCGAAGTGGGACTTAAATTCTTAAAAGGGGAAGCAAAGCCAGAGTTTACCTCAAATGAACTTCCATTGCCGGTAACGCATCCATTTTCCAGGGCTTTGATAAAATCCATCTTCCCCGAACTCACAGATGAGGAGATCGAAGGTATTGGAAGCAAGGGCGTAGGTGCCATCCCAACAGAGTTCGACGTGGAAGTCGATGGAGAGATATATGACGTTAAACTGACACCGAAAGGGTACGAAGTTGCTAAACCTTCTGAGAAAAAGAAAATAGAGGGAGGAGTACCGGCAGGGATGCAGGGAACTATATTAAAGATAAAGTCAAAAAATGGAGATAAAGTAAAAGAGGGAGATGTAGTGGTACTTTTAGAAGCTATGAAGATGGAAAATGAGATCACATCTCCGAAGTCTGGAGTCATAAAAGATATATTCGTAGAAGAAGGGGAAGAAGTTTCTCCAGATAGCATACTATTTGCTATCGGTGATTAGATGTTCAATAAAATCCTTGTAGCAAACAGGGGAGAGATAGCCATCAGAGTTATGAGGGCATGTAAAGAAATGGGTATAGGAACAGTAGCAGTATTCAGTGAAGCGGATAAAACTGCCTTATTCAGAAAATATGCTGATGAATCCTATCTTTTAGGCCCAGCACCCCCCTTAAAGTCTTATTTGAATATAGAGAAAATAGTTGAAATAGCTCATCAGAGTGGAGCGGAGGCAATACATCCGGGATACGGATTCTTGGCAGAGAATCCAAATTTTGCAGAAAGATGTCAAAAAGAGGGAATAGAATTCATTGGCCCCACAAAACAAGCCATAATAGATATGGGCAGTAAAATTGTGGCAAGAAATACAATGAAAAGAGCGGATGTTCCTATAATCCCCGGCAGCAAGGGAGAGATCAAAGATGTGGAAAAGGCAAAAGACGTGGCAAAAGAATGCGGTTATCCTGTCTTGATAAAAGCGTCTGCAGGAGGGGGAGGTATAGGAATAAAGATAGTGCACAACGAAAAGGATTTTGAAGAAGCCCTCGCATCGACACAGAGACTCGCAAAATCAGCTTTTGGGAACGATGCTGTGTTTATAGAAAAGTATCTCGAGGAACCGAGACACATAGAGTTCCAGGTTCTTGCTGATAAACACGGCAATGTTATCCACGTGCGAGAACGAGAATGCTCTGTTCAGAGGAGACACCAGAAGCTTATAGAAGAAACACCTTCCGTCGTTGTAACCGACGAAAAAAGGGCAGAAATCGGAGAAATAGCTGTCAGAGCAACTAAAGCTGCAAAATATGTTAATGCGGGAACTGTAGAATTCATGTACTCCAAGGGAGATTTCTATTTCCTGGAGATGAACACGAGATTGCAGGTAGAACATCCTATAACTGAGATAATTACAGGTATTGACTTGGCAAAAGAACAAATAAGAATAGCTTCGGGACAGGAACTCAGTTATGAACAAAAAGATGTGATAGGAAGAGGACATGCCATGGAATGCAGGATAAATGCTGAAGATCCGTTAAACAACTTCACACCTGCACCAGGAAAAATTGTGCGCTACGCAGAACCTGGAGGTCCGGGTATCAGAGTTGATTCTGGAGTTTATCAAGGATTTACAATTCCATCCACTTATGATCCGATGATATCCAAGCTCATTGTTTTGGGAAGTAACAGAAATGATGCGATAATAAGAATGAAAAGGGCACTCTGGGAATATCAGATCTCGGGCGTGAAAACGAATATTCCTTTCCATGAAGTGGTAATGAATCATGAAAAATTCATTGAAGGAGACTATACAACACATTTCATTCCGAGATATAATATCCTTGAAGAAGTCAAAAAATATGCAGAAGAGATGAGAAAGACAGGATCTAAAGCTAAAATAGTTGCTGCTACCACTGCTATCGGGGCTTTTATGCATTCCATACAAAAATGAAAATAATAAAACTTGATACAGTAGAATCCACAAATGAGTATGCAAAAAAGATTGCTTCAAAAAGTGAAAATTTTACGGTAATATTGGCAAAAAAACAGAGAAGAGGTAGGGGGAGACTAAACAGGAAATGGGAATCACCTGAGGGAGGGTTATGGGTCTCTGTAATACTTAAGCCTGAATTCTTTTCTTCTTTGCTATCGTTAGATATAGGGCTGGCTGTCTTGGAGACGCTCAAAAATTTTGGGATAGATTCAAAATTAAAATGGCCTAACGATCTTTTAGTATCCGAAAAAAAGATCTGCGGAATCCTTCTTGAAAAGATTTCTGAAAATGTCATAATAGGAATAGGATTGAACGTCAATATATCAAAGATGAATACGGAAAACTGGACCTCCATGTCTGTGGAAACTAAAAAAAGATTCAATTTGGAAGAAGTTCTGGATGTTTTAATAAATAACATGAGATATTATTACAGTTTATACGAAAAAAGAGAATTTTCTAAGATAATTGAAGAATGGAAGCAAAATTCGTGTACGTTAGGCAAAAATGTTGTAGTAGAAACAATACCAGAAACTCTTTCCGGGAAAGCGATAGACATAGATGAAAACGGCTTTTTAATTCTGGATAATGGAAAAAAGATAAATGCCGGAGATGTTGTTCATCTTCTGTAAACTTTTTACAATGCAGTCTCTCCTCTGGAGATAATAAAAAAACGTATTGCCGTTTTAGAAAAAGGGGTATCTGAATTACTTTCTTTAGATTCTCCAAAAGAAATGAAGTTTAAACCTCCACTCATTCCTGTAAAAACAGAGATAAAGATCTCTGAGACCAAGAAAAAAGAATCACCTGAGAAGTGATATCTCTTCAAGCATTTTTCTGAATTCTTTCATTTCTCTCAAGTATTTATCAACGATTATTTTATCTTTGTCTTTCAATTCAAGACCCTTAAGATCATTTTCCCTTTCCTGCATATGATACAATCCCTCTAAAAAAAGTTTTGATAAAAAGACGTTAAAGAGATCCGATATCGTTAAATCTGTTTTGTAATAAATCTTTCTGTCACCTTTTCTTTTTATCCTTTTAACTATCCCGAACTTCCACATCTCCTTTAAAACAATGCTGACAGTTGATAACGCGTAACTACTCTCTTTACATATTTCATCCAGGGATTTTTCTTTATTCGATACCCATAATATCCCAAAGATTCTGCCATAAACCTGATCGTACCCAACTCCCTGCACCATCCCCTCAAAATCTCCAATAATAGATTTTCTAACATCCATAAATACTTTTAAAACAAAAAGTTTATAAAGTTAACTTTCATAAAAGTATAAAGTTTATCAAAAGTTGGTATATTATGTATTCAAAAACAGATATTTTAATAGGAAACTTTTTTATGGTTTTGTGGATTGTTCTGGGAACCTCAGCATGTTTCTTTTTGAACTCGACTATTGCATTGATCTATCTTCTCTTTGCGATTGCGATGGTTTACGTTGTTCTGAGAAAATTGGTATGCACGCACTGTTATTATTATGATAAATGGTGTTCTATGGGAGGGGGAAAATTATCCGCGCTATTTTTTGAAAAGAAAGAAGAGGGTTTCGAGGGCTCTGCAGGGATAAAAGTGGCTCCGGCAACGTACGGTTTTCTCACTCTCATTCCACTTCTCTGCCTCATCGCATCCCTTCTGAATTCTTTTTCGTATGAAAAAATAGCGGTATTGATTTTGCTTCTTGCTATCTCTGCGTATAGTGGAACTATAGGAAGGAAAAGAGCATGTGCAAAATGTGAAATGAGAGATAGATGCCCTGGAAGTGCCGTAAAATGACTAATCCTATAAAAAAATATCCAACTATAGGCGCATGCGGATTAGATTGTGGTTTGTGCCCGAGATATTATACTCAAGGCCCTTCAAGATGTCCAGGCTGTTGCGGCCCCGATTTTTTTAGTAAACACCCCCTCTGTTCTTTTGTAACGTGTTGTGTGAAGAAAAAGAATCTTGAAGTTTGTGCCGATTGCCCTGAATTTCCATGCCCGAAATTTGAATTTGAAGGTGAAAATTCCTATGATTCATTCATAACTCACAGAAAAACTGTCTTTAATTTGAATTTTATCAAAGAAAATGGCATAGAGAAATTTATAGAACGGCAGAAAAAACGGATTAAACTGCTGGAAACAATGCTCAATGATTATGATGAAGGTAGGTCAAAAAGTTTTTACTGTATTGCCACAGCTTTACTTTCAATAGAAAGCTTAGAAAAATCGTTAAATAATGTAGAAAAATCAGACAATATTAAAATAAGAGCTAAAAACCTTAAAAAAATTCTCAATGAAATGGCTTCTCGTAAGGGAGTTGAATTGAAGTTAAGGAAGAAGTGAAAGTCAATGAAGATAATGAACGACGAAATAGAGAAGAAGATACAGACTCAGATCATAAAAAAAATTCAAGAGAAAGAATATGATTCCACGATAGAAGCTATTCCTCAGATCATCGATGCTCTGTATGCCAACATTCCTGACAATAAACGCATTTCGTACGGTATCGTTCACACGGTGAGAGTACTGAGCGAGTACCTTTACATCCAGCTTGCTGAGAGCGATCTACCTGTATTCGAGAGCGCTTCGTACATATTCGAGATCAGTGACAATTTTAAAACCCGAAGTGTTTCACTGGGGATACTGTCCTTTTATGGACTTGACGATTATAAAAAAGTGCTTCCTTACTTTGAATCCGCCGCCGCTTCTCCCAGTTTCGATCTGCGTGAGATGGCTCAAATGTTTTTTCGAAAAATTATAAAAGAGTATCCCAATGAAATGAAAGAATATTTATTACAACTTGTAAAATCTGAAGATGTTAATATACGTCGTTTCGTCAGTGAAACGCTGCGCCCCGTACAGGAGAATAGATGTTTTTATAAAAATCCTGATTATCCATTATCCATCCTCAAAAATATGTTCAGAGAGAATTCACCGTATCCGCGTACTTCTGTAGGGAATAATCTAAGTGATCTGGCGAGAAAACTCCCGGATCTTGTTTGTGACTTAGTCAGGGGACTGGTCGACAGCGGGGATAAAAACTCCTACTGGATAGCATATAGGGCGTGCAGGAATCTCGTGAAAAAAGATCCTATTAAAGTGATGAATATACTAAAAACAGATGGATATAAATACAAGAAAAGGAGATATGTAAGAAATGACTATCAGAGAAATTGAAGCAAAATCCATACTGCGCAAGCACAAAAAAATCGATTCGTGGTTTGTCTCTCAGTACGGGATGAACTTCTACGGAGGGTGTGCCCATAATTGTGTGTATTGTGATGGACGATCAGAAAAATATCAGGTTGGGGGAGAATTTGGGAAAGATGTTACCGTAAAAGTAAATGCCGTAGATGTTTTGCGTCGGGAATTGGACCCGAAAAGAAAACGTACTCCTCTCAAGCGAAGTTATATCGGCGTCGGAGGCGGCGTCGGTGACAGCTATCAACCGATCGAAAAGAAGTATCAATTAACTCGAAAAGCCCTCAAGCTTATGTATGAATACAAATTTCCCGTACACATGCTCACGAAATCAACGCTCATCGAACGAGATATCGATATTCTAAAAAAAATCAGCGAGCAGAATAGAGCAGTTGTAAGTTTCAGTTTTTCATCTGTTGACGACGAGATAAGCGCTATCTTTGAACCTGGTGTGCCACCTCCAAGCGAGCGATTGAAAACGCTTGCCCTTTTTAAGAGTGAAGGCATTCCATGCGGTATGTTCTTACTTCCTGTGATTCCTTTCATAACAGATAAACCAGAATTGATGGAAGAAAGTGTAAAAAAAGCGACTGAAGTTGGTTTAGATTTTGTGATCTTCGGAGGGATGACGCTGAAAGATGGGAGGCAGAAAGATTACTTTTTCAATGTGCTTAAAGAGCATTATCCAGATATCATCACAGAATACCAAAAAATATATACGGGAGACAAATGGGGGCAGGCATCAGGAGAATATTATGACTCAATAAACCTAACGTTTAATAGGATTGCGAAAAAATATAAGATGCCCAAACGTATTCCGTATGCCCTTTTTAAAGATATATTGAGTGAAAACGATCTGGTGATCGTTATATTGGAACATATAGATTATCTTTTGAAATTGGAAGGGAAAAGATCACCTTACGGTTATGCCGCTTATTCAATCTCGCAATTAAAAGAGCCTTTATCAGCTATGAAAGGAGAGCTGCGAAAACTGAAGGGAGTCGGCAGAACAACAGAAGGCATTATACTGGAAATACTCGAAACTGGAAATTCATCTTATTACGAAAAATTGTTAAAGAGTTAGAGAAGGAGAAGATAACATGATAGAAGATAAAAACTTAATCGGCTGTTGCGGCATATACTGTGGATTATGTACAAAATACCAGTCGAAAGCACCGAGCAGATGCATTGGATGTAGATTAGGCGAGCAGCATGACTGGTGCAGCATTTACAAATGTTGTGTAATAAAAAAAGGATTGATTACTTGTATAGAATGCGATGAATATCCCTGCGAAAGATACAAGAGAAGATGGGCCAAATACCCAGAAGATTGGAAGATCCCTAGAGAGAGCCTAGAAAGAATTAGAAGAGAGGAAGTCGAAGATTGGTTAAAAGAACAAGTAGAGAGAAGATTGTTGCTAGAAAAAATGCTTGAGAACTATAATGAAGGTAGATCGATGAGTTCTTATTGCAAATCGTGTACTAATCTACCTGTTAAACTAATAAAGAGAGCAATAGAGAAAGCAGAAAAGAGATTTGAGAGTGAAAGAATAGAAAAGTCTGATATAAAATCTAAGGCAAAGATAGTAAAGGAAATAATCAGAGAACTGGTTTTTACATCCGATAATGGAGGTGAAATACATGATTGAAGAAAAAGATTTAATCGCATACTGCGGTCTGTACTGTGGCGAGTGCATTAATCACAAAGGCGAAATTGCTGACTTGGCCAGGGATTTAAGGAAAAAATTAAGAGAGGCGAAATTCGATCGCGTATCCCGGGGATTATCCAAATATTTCAAGGAATTTAATAAGTATCAGGAGTGTTATGAAGTCTTGGGAGCGATGGTCAGATTAAGATGCAAAAAACATGTAAGGATGGTGGAGGTCCACCCTTTTGTAAAATCAGAAAATGTTGCCAGAAGAAAGGATATGAAGGATGCTGGGAATGCGAAGAATTCGAAACGTGCAAAAAGTTAGAGTTCTTAGAGCCTATTCATGGAGATGCACACATTAAAAACCTGAGAAAGATCAAAAAGCAAGGAATTGACAAATTTCTTGAAGGAAAGAAGTATTGGTAGACGTAAAGGCGTGGAGTTCATTACAGAGCCCAAAACTCAGGGCTGGGGAGGTAAAACTGCTGTAATGCTCATCCTGATAAAAATATAATTGTACTTACGTAGTATGAGTGACGTAGCAAGTACTATAACTTCGGTCTCTAAAGATAAGCAGAAATTTTGAAGATTGTAGGATCATATAGAGATAACAACTTAACTCACTATAAAAAGTGAGGAAGTTGGATGGGGGTGTGGGAGTTTAAAAAAGTTGATTTCCAACTTCCTCGATCTTTTATGATCTTATGTATTTAAATAGTTTTCTATGATTGTCGGATTTTATCTACTTTTTCATTCCTATTACCAAAAAGTTTTTTCAATCTAATCTTTCATTTCGTCTATTATACGTTTAAAGGAATCTAATACTCCATAAGAATCACCATAAAGATATTTCTGCAATCTGAAGTCTCGCTAATTGATGCTTTTTTGGATCATGTTTTCTAAAAATATCCAACGCCTTATTTACTTTGATGATATCTCATGCCACTAAAGACTTTATCAACACGTTTTTTACCCTGTGACACGTATTATACAATGGACTTTACCTGTCATTCCATAGGTTGCCTTATGATCGTTTTCATCTTTTCTGGTGCCGTTCTACGAGGATCACTCAGATATATCTCATGATGTTTTTGTACCAATCCGTCAAATTCATACCCTTTTTCTTTAATGAAACTATGAAGTTTCTTGATAGTTAGACCTTCAGCAGAATATGGGCCAATGTGCATTATCTGAGCTGATAAACTCTCACGGAAACTTTCGAATCTCATTTTAGAAAGAGCAGGAGAATTCTTCTTCTTTTCAACTTGTTCAAACGCTTTGGTTACCAGATCTTTTATCACGTGCTCTGGCTGCATAATCATCGCCGTCCATTTCCATATATCCTTGTTTTCCGTGGAGAATTGAACCATATCACCGGTCCACCAGAGACCCTCAAGGGGCATGACGAAGTAATCTATTGCTGTCTCTCCTTTTTTTATCATAAACTTAAGAGCATACGATACTGCGTACAGTGCTTCTATCGCTTCTTTATATTCCTGCGACGTATTCGGGTCGCCTTTACCGTCTATCATAAGGAAATTCATTCTTGGAACATCAACAATCGAGATTTCTTTGGTAGAGGGATTGTACAGATGTTTGAGTTCTTTTTTGAGATCTATTTTTTTCATGTGTCTCACTTCTATATTCTTTAAGGAATGCAGATTTTATAATATTTTTGATTGGTATTTCTCTTTATTAAATCGTATGTTAATTTGTGTATTGATCATTACAAACTACTTTGCAATGCAAAGTTTTTTAAAGAACAAACACATTATGTTAACTAGGTGATCAAAAATGGAAAAAAATATCAATTTAAAGGAGATCGAAAGAAAGGTTTACACACTATATCATGAAGATGGTATTATAGACATATTCGCGGGAGCTTGGATACTCGTTTTTGGTATCCTCGCGATTCGCACAGACAGAGTGTGGGTTGCTGGAATGTTTCCTGTGTATGGATTAGCCCTGTTTGTTGCAATTAAAAAAAAGATAACAGTTCCCAGAATAGGTTACATGAAGTTCAATCATCGACAGAAATCGAAAATTGAAAAAGTCTTTTTCTCTATTCACATTGTAATATATTCTTTTGCCATATTATTGTATACTCACAACACCCCCTCTTGGATTGATACACTTTTTCAGGAATATCCAATGCTTTTTTTTGGTGCCATTGTGACACTTTTCTTCATCGTAGCTGTCTGGACGCTGAACATTCGCCGCTTCTACGCATATGCATTGCTGACCCTGATAGTGTCTATAGGTGGGCACATGATTGATACTGACGTTTCCTACGGAGTTTTCCCCGTATTGTTAGGCGTTCTCATCATGAGTGCTGGCGTATTAATGTTGAATCAATTCTTGCAAAAATATCCAGTTCAAATGGAAGTAAAATGAGGTGATAAAAAATGGAAAAAAATATGGATCTGAAAAAAATCGAACAGAAAGTGTATCGTGAGTCAGTTCGAGACGGTCTCGCGGAGATATTCTGGGGTATCACATTCATAGCAGCAACAGGCTATTTCCTAATTCGGGGATTT
>Ga0307439_1000008_pt1 | contig 123039 bp, 109 predicted proteins | sample SalMarWE160490MG_FD_202142 | JGI IMG/M metagenome (GOLD analysis project Ga0307439, IMG submission 202142) | Salt marsh sediment microbial communities from the Plum Island Ecosystem LTER, Massachusetts, United States - WE1604-90 | ecosystem: Environmental > Aquatic > Marine > Intertidal zone >... | reverse complement strand
GACTCGCTTTCGCTTCGGCTCCGCAACTAAGTTGCTTAACCTAGCCACACAGATCAACTCGTCGGTTCATTCTTCAATAGGCACGCCATCAGTCCGATAAATCGAACCTCTGACTGCTTGTAAGCATAGGGTTTCAGATTCTATTTCACTCCCCTCCCGGGGTGCTTTTCACCTTTCCCTCACGGTACTGGTTCACTATCGGTCATCGACAGTATTTAGCCTTGGAGGGTGGTCCCCCCTGATTCCCACAGGATTCCTCGTGTCCCGTGGTACTCAAGAACACAAGCAGAGACTTTTCCTTTTCATCTACGGGACTATCACCTTCTACGGTTGCCCTTTCCAGAAGCATTCGACTAAGGAAAAGTTTTGTCACTCTGTGGCAGACCTTGGAATCTGCCCCTTGCGTCTTACAACCTCAAAATAGCTTAGGATCCAAGTCCACTGAGCTACTTTGGTTTGGACTTTTCCCCTTTCGTTCGCCACTACTCAGGGAATCTCTGTTGATTTCTCTTCCTCAGGTTACTAAGATGTTTCAGTTCACCCAGTTCCCCCTCGCTTTAGCGAGTGCTTGAGTTTTCACCCAAGCGGGTTGCCCCATTCGGGAATCCCCAGCTAAGCTAGCTAGACAGCTCGCTGAGGCTTTTCGCAGTCTTGCCACGCCCTTCTTCGGCTGCCGATGCCAAGGCATCCACCCTATGCTCTTTCTCCCTTGACCCACGCCAGGCAGAACACAAAACCTATTCAATTGTTAACGTACGAAACTATTCTCCGTTCAGGAGTAATGCCTATTATATAACACAGCCTTTTTGCTGTCAAATAAATCCAAAGGTCGTCAAATTTAAAATTTTCAGTTTCCGCAGACAAAATCTGTCAATATGTTATTGCGGGCCCGATTTCCTCCCTAAACACATTCCATCATTGCGAGTCCCGATTTATCGGGGCGAAGCAATCCCCTCTATCTTTACGTGAGTTGAGTAAGGACATGTCCTGAGCCTATCGAAGGATGCGAGTGATGTGATGTCAGCGTGGCAATTTCAGGCCTCACCAACCCCACCATGATTGCGAACCCTGCACAACCGCTCCACTCCGGCTAGCATTAATTAAAGTTAATTTCCTTTATCGTATGGCCTTCCTTTTTTACCACCCTGACGTTTGGCTGCAGGAATGGAAGACGACTTGTACTTGGCCGCCTGTTTCATCAACTGGGCCATGTTCTCGGTCTCATTTCTCTTTACTTGCTCTACAACCTCTCCAGAACCGAGATAATCATATGTCTTGTCTCTTAGCATCCCGAGCAGCCTGATCAAGGTACGCTTGTCCTCATCCGATAGTGGTGACAGGATTTCTTGGATGAGTCCCCAGCCCGCTACAGTTGCCAGTATATAGACCTTCTCCGCCTGGTTAGTCATAGTAACAAATACTGTCCTGCGGTCCTTCCTGTCTCTTGTCCTTCTAACCAGACCAGCTTTGACCATACGGTCGATTATCATACTGACGCTGTTCACGCTACGGTCTAACCACCGGGCTATGTCAGTTATTCTTACAGGTCCACTGATGTTTTTTATAACCATAAGCACTGCGTGCTGCTCCGTAGTCAGCTCGTATTCGCTAAATACTCGGTCCTCACACTTCAAAACCAGGTTGGGGGCTTGGCGCAGCAGTATCCACGCACCCTTATCTAGATTTTCGAATTCAAACTTTATCGGCATATTTATCTCCTCCTGACTATTTCACGGGGTCTTCGCTCGTTTGTGCCGCCGCGTGGTAATCTCAGCCCTCATCATATCGCCCTCGTCTTTTTTGCCACCCTGTCGTTTAGCTTCAGAGCCGGAGGCAAAAATGTTCTTGATCATCCGTTCATATAAATGAGGCTGGTTTGTGACACTGTTCTTAATGATTTCCGCCATATTTACTTGGGGATTTAAGTACCCAAGTAACTCACATTTTACTGTCTCAAGCATACCGGCAAGAGCATCCTTGTCATCGTATGATATCGTTGACAGGATTTTCTGGATAAAGCCCCAGCCCTCCGGAATTGCCAGTTCAAGGGCATTCGTCCCCTTACTGGTAAAAGTCACACGTACTACTCTGCGGTCTATCCTGTCTCTTGTCCTTCTGACCAGACCAGCTTTGACCATACGGTCGACCAGCATACTGATGCTGTTTGGACTACGTTCTAGAATGAGAGCCAGGTCAGTCGGCCTTAGAGAACCACCGCGTGATTTAACAGCCGCAAGCACTGAGAACTGCTCCATAGTAATCCCGTATTTCGCAAATATTGAATCCTCGCATAGAGCAAGTATGTCGCGGACTCGGTGCAGTAGAAGCCACACTCTCAAAACTGTATTTCCGGATTTAGAATTTAGCTCCATATTTAACCTCCCGACTATTTCATAGAGAATTTGCTCATTTGGGCCGCTTCTATATCTTTTACGCGTTGCCACTTCCTCATATGCAGTAATTTTGTGTTTCCTCTATTCTTCATTGATTGCTTACAAAGGGCATGGGTCGCCAAATGCCTTGTGGCTTCTTTTCTGCCCGCCTTAACCATGGCGCCATTTTGCGAAAATATGGTCAACACCTAGCCATCCTTTTTTAGCCACAGGAGATGGTACTCATCCTCTTCGGGGGACATTCTAGCTAGCCTGCACGACTCCTGTAATATCTCTTGCAGAGTTGCTCTCAAAGACACCTCAGTACCATGTGCCAGTAATTACTATTAGTTTTTGTGCTTAATACTAACATGAGAATAATTCGGTGCCTATTGTGTTAACCTCTGCTTTACTCACAGGGTTAGCATGGTATAGAATATCAAGGTGGCATGGTATTATATAGAGAGGCGCTCATCTCTGCCCCGAAGCACACCCGCAAAGCGAAGTTACGAGGAATGCCTGTGAAAAAAATAAGGGTAGTGGTAATAGAGGACGAAGCCCTGTTTCGGGAAGTGCTGGTAGATGCTCTATCCCGGAAGGGTGGTCTGGAGGTAGTAGGCACGACGGATAATGCTGAGAAGGCGATTGCGCTGGCTCGGCAGACCAAACCCGACGTGATGGTGATGGATATTGAGCTTACCAGCAAAATGGACGGCATTGATGCGGCACTGGCAATCAAGAAGGAGAATCCTGAGATTGGCATCGTTATCCTCTCCGCACATGATAATCCCCGCTATGTGACCAGCCTGCCGCTTGGAGAGAGCACGGGGTGGGCATATCTTTTAAAGCAGACGGTTCGCGACGTATCCACAGTTGTCCAGGCCATTGAGGGATGTGCGCGGGGTATGGTGGTCATGGACCCGGCGGTGATGGCGAAGCTGCAACCGCGGAAAGGGTCTAATGTTTACAGACTTACACCCAGGCAGCAGGATGTGCTTCGGTTGCTTGCGGAGGGGTTCAATAATGCCACCATCGCCAGGAAACTAGCACTGACGGAGAGGTCCGTTGAAAGCTACATCAACGTCATCTATCAGCATCTGGGACTCGCCGGAGAGTCGGAAATCAACATGCGGGTCAAGGCTGCCTTGGCGTTCCTAAAATCCTCGCAGCGACGTTAGCGCGGGAGCACAGATTGCGTAAACCCCGTCTAATTACAGTGCGAGCATGATATTGTAATATGATAGAAACATACTACAATATAAGCGTTGAAAACTAGCAAGTCCAAGGATGGGAGTCGATATACCGACCCATTCTGGTTGATGGCGATACCTGTTTAGAGATTAGCTGTGCTATTTGCTGAAAGCGAGCAAGCACTTTCAGGTATTGGGAGAGGCTGGTAGTGCTGCAGGGCGCCGGGCCTTTAATCCAAAGACTGACCTTCCTGTCACTATTCTGTTTCAAGTCCGGCAAAAGGCAGCTCTGCCGTAACCCGTGTGCCCTTGCCGGGAATGCTCTTGATGGTGCAACTGCCTCCCGCCGCCGCTGCGTAGTCCGAAATCAACAAGAGGCCAATACCGGGTGGAGGGCTTGTTGTATTAAAGCCATGACCATCATCCCTCACCGTAAGGCGCAATATTCGACTATCAGATAGCGATAGGTTCACCACTATATTGTTCGCCGTCGTTGTGTGTTTGGAGATATTGGTCAAGGCTTCCTCAGCAATGCGATACAGCGCCAGCTTCACATTATCTGGAATAAGCTTTCTATTCGCTTGCTCTTTATCTCTCAGTTTTTTGCTCACGCGCAAATCAACAGGTAGCCTGGCGCTATACTCGTCTATTAAAGATTCCAGGCCGGTAGCTATTCCCAGGCGTAAGATGGAAGGGAAAAGGCGATAGCTGATAGGCCGTATTTGTCCGTTTTGCAGCTCCTCAAGTCTCCGGCGGACGTCAGCTAGCTCCTTGGTCATCCGTTTTGACCGGGCCCTGGCCTCAAGCTCTGCAACCTTATGCTCCAGTAATATAAGCCGGCTTTGCACCGCCCCGTGAAGCTGACTGGCAATGTCTTTACGCAGGGACTCTTGGGCGTTGATAAGGCGCTGGCGTGATTTACCTAGCTCTTGCGCCCGTGCCGCGGCTATTTCTCGCTCGTGTGACTCTCTCTCCCTTTCTTTTTGCTTGGTGATGTCATGGAAAATGCCCAGTACACCGACGATTTTGCCGTTTTCATCTATGACCGGGGTTTTGAATGTTTCCACGGTCCTTTCTTGTCCGCGCATAATGTATCTCTCTTCAATTCTTTCTGTATTCCCTGACTCAATCACTCTTTTATCGTCTGCTCTATATTTTTCGGCCAGTTTCCTGGGATAGAAGTCATAATCTGTATGCCCTGCAAACTCTGCGGGCTTTATCTGCAGGTCTTCGGCGAAATTGCTATTGCAGGAAATGTAAACTGAATCCTTGTCCTTAAAGAATATTTTCTGTGGAATATTTTCAACCAGAGTTCTGTATTTTCCTTCGCTTTCTATAAGAGACTGCTCCGCCCGCTTACGCTCGTTGATATTCCGTACAAATACGACTAGTTGTCCGCCCTCCACATCAATGTAATGCGCGCTAACCTCAACATCAATTATCTTACCATCTTTGCATTGATGCTGGGTCTCAAAAAAGTCGTAACCCTGCTCCACTACCTTTTTTACATGGCGAGCACTCTCTTCGGGTGTTTCTATCGCTTCAGTATCAGGTATGGACATCTTAAGCAGTTCTTCACGAGTATAACCAATCAGCTTACAGTATGAATCGTTGACCTCTAGCAATCTAGTATCCAGATCCACGACATAAAAACCGTCAAGGGCTGTTTCTAATATTATCCGATGTTTCTCCTCTGAGCGCTTGCGCTCGGTGATATTCCTGCCAATCTCAAGGCAGGAAACAATCCTTCCCTTGGCATCTCTAACGGGATTAGCTGTAATCTCCCAGAAGGCGAGCTCCCCCGAGGGCAGTACCCGCTGCTTCTCTAAGATATGGGACTTACCATCCTTAAATGCCTCTTCTACCGGGCACCCGTCACACACCCTCTCTCTGCCTTCATAAGCTCGGTAGCATTTCTCCCCCACGTGGTCACCACCAGAAGCTATCCCCGTCTGTTTATTATGATAAATAATGTTATATTCTGTATCTTGTAGGCTGATGATGTATTCCATGGCATCCATTAGTGATGGCAGCTTATTTTGCTCGGCTTGAAGCACCTCCTCAGCCTGTTTGAGTGACGGATTCAGTGAGGAATCTGTGGAATTACGTGGCGAGGTATACTTCGCTTTCATCATGATATCTCCTTACGTACCGTTTTCTTGCCGGTAACATCTCCCTAGCTTAAGGCTGCCATGTCACTGGAAATAATACCATTTACCTGATTAGTTCTGCCAATACCTATCCTCGTCCAGTACCTTAATGACGCAGCACCTCCTTTTTTTGCAAATAGCACTCAAGGCACTCCTGAGGCGTGGGGTAGCCTAAAGATTGACGAAGACGATGGGTCAAGGTTTACTCGCTCCACATAGTCGTTTAACTCGGGTGAATTGGGTAAAAGTACGAACAGCCTGAACTCAAGGGAATTTAAGCTAATAGGAGCCACGTAATGATACACTGAGGCACTTATTCCAGAGGCATGTTATCTATCAACCTCGTTTTTCCTATCCTGACAGCTAAGGAAGCCAATGCCGGGCCGTCGATTAAGCTTAGTTCTTCCAATGTTTCGGCATCGGCGATGCTGGCATAGTCAATTTGGGCTAGAGGTTCTTTTTGAACAAGTGAGGTCATTTCCTTGCGAAGCTTGTCGGCGTCCTTTTCACCGTCCCGCCTTAATTGCTGGGCTAATGTAAGAGCCTTAAACAATATCGTGGCTGCCTGCCGCTCTCCAGGGCCGAGGTAAATATTGCGGCTGCTCATTGCCAGGCCATCCTTCTCCCTGACCGTAGGTACAACTACGATTTCTATCCCAAAGTTGAGGTCAGCTACCATTCTCTTAATGACCACCGCCTGCTGGGCATCTTTCTGCCCGAAGTAAGCCCTGGTTGGCGTGACAATATTGAATAGCTTGGCCACTACTGTGGCTACGCCCCGAAAATGTCCCTGGCGAGCTGCTCCTTCAAGTCGCTCGGTTACCTTCTCTACATCTACCCAGCTACTAAATTCTGGTGGGTACATATTATCATCGGAGGGGACAAAGACGATATCCACACCCTCCTCCCGCAACAACTCCAGGTCACGATTAAGATCTCGGGGATAACTACCGAAATCTTCCCTGGGGCTAAATTGAGGGGGGTTAACGTAAATGCTAACGATAACGGCGGAATTCTCTGTTCTGGCCTGTCTTACTAAAGCCAGATGACCTTCGTGAAGATATCCCATAGTGGGAACGAAGCCAACTGAGCCGCCGAGCTTCCGCCTCAATGCCCTTATCTCGAATATAGGCCCTACTACCTGCATACCGCTAGCTTTCAGCCTTTAGCTGTTTAATGAGGCTTTCATCCATGGTATAGCTCTGCTCCATAGTGGGGAAACTAGCAGATTTAACTTCAGATATGTAATCTTCAACAGCAGTCTTAATTTCTCCTGCTAATCTGGCATATTGTTTAGCATGCCTGGGCACAAAGTCAGTGTAAAGACCCAACATATCGCTGATTACCTGGACCTGACCATCACAATCGGGCCCGGCACCGATGCCGATTGTGGGAATAGTCAGTTTTTGGGTAATTAGTTTGGAAAGAGGTGCCGGAGTGCATTCCAGAACGATAGCAAAAGCACCAGCTTCTTCCAAAATACGGGCATCACTAAGCAACTTTTTGGCTTCCTCCACTGCCTTACCCCGCGCCTTAAATCCCCCTAATTGATGCTGCGATTGTGGCGTAACGCCAATATGCCCCATAACCGGGATGCCGCAGCCAACAAGGCGTCTGACTTGCTCAGCAACAACCTCACCCCCCTCCAGCTTCACCGCCTGTGCCCCGCCTTCTTGAATGAATCTTGCAGCATTATGTAAGGCATCGGAAACGCTGACATGGTAGGTCATAAACGGCATATCGCCTACTATTAAGGCCTGCTTAGCTCCTCTCACCACAGCTTTGGTATGATGAATCATCTCCTCCATGGTCACCGGTATAGTTGACTCATAGCCCAACATCACCATCCCTAAGCTATCTCCAACCAATATCAATGGCACACCAGCTTCATCAACCATCTTGGCCGTTACATAGTCATAAGCGGTAAGCATGGGTATCTTCTCTTTCCTCTGCTTCATCTCTTTTATCTCGGTAATAGTAACCCGCATTGTTTCCCCCTTCCCTAAAAACCAAAAGTCAAAGATAAAAAATCAAAGTGACAACTCAAAATGTAAAACGTTTTAATTTTTGCTCTGTAATTTTGCATTTTAACCTTTTATTTCTATTTCCCACCTAGTGAGAGGAACCATAGATAAAGGCTCAGTGATTCTGTTTTGACTATCAACACGAACTATGCTTGGGGTTATGTTGAGTGCCTCACCGTCAGGAACCTGGCAATAAGAAAGGATTATAACTATATCGCCCTTGGCCACCAGTCTGGCGGCAGCGCCATTGATACCAATAATCCCCGAATTCGCCTCCCCTTCGATAGCATAAGTGCTGAACCTGGCTCCGTTGTTAACGTTTAGCACCTCCACCCTTTCGAAGGGCAAGATATCGCTGGCCTCCATAAGAGACCGGTCAATAGTTATACTGCCTTCGTAATCCAAATCGACTTGAGTAACCCGGGCTCGGTGGATTTTACTTTTCAGCATAGTTCTCATTTTCTACCTCCCTGAGCATATAGTTTCTTTGCTTACTTTCTTTGAAAAGAAAGTAAGGCTTTCATCTCTTCTGATTTCTGTTCATTGACCTTGCCTTTAGCTAAAGCAATAGGAATAGTCTGAAGCCCCAGCTCTTTATAGGTAGTGAGCAAAGAGGGGCTCCTGTCTTCAAGTGCGCTCAAGTGTTTCTCTATAGTGCCTAAATCCCCGCGGGCAACAGGACCTGTAAGGCAGTCAGGCAAACCGATACTGTCGATATTGTTAATCGTTCCCTCGAGCAAGGGCAGCAAGGCCCTGGTCGCCTCCCCCGACGATACCCCAAAATCTTGCCACAGGTCCAGAGCCAGCTTAACCAGGGTCACCAGATAATTACAAGCGAAAACGGCTGCTGCGTGATACAGTACCTTGTCCCCTGGCTTAAGTTCCACCCAGTTGCCGTTCAGGAGGTGAGTTAACTCCTTCAGCAGTGATAAAAGAGGCTCTTCGGCTTCCAGGGCGAAGGTAGAGCCAGGCAAGTTTTCCATAGCCTGGTCAACATCGGCAAAAGTTTGCAGCGGGTGAAAGGAGCCGACAGTAGCTCCGAGTTTTTCCGCTGCTTTCAGAATATCCAGGGAATGAGCGCCACTGCAATGCAGGACGCTCTGTCCTTTCTGCCACTGAACTTCGCTACACACCCGGGCTATAACATCATCAGGAGTGGTGATGAAGACGAGCTCAGCAGCCTCTGTCAATTCATTAGCTGTATGGCAAACCTGACAGTTGGGCACCCGCTTGGCTAGCCTCTGTGCCGAGGACAAAGTCTGACTGGATACAGCTACTACCGGCCATCCCTTTTGAGAAAGCCTTACCGCCAGAGCAGTGCCCGTCGTTCCAGCGCCAATGAAGCCTGTCTTTAGCATTTGCTTACGTCCTTAGATGCTGGCACACCAGCCAGAGTTTCCGCCTTCCGAATTGCTCTAACTATGGATTCTGCGACAACCTCGGCAGCCACTGCCCCCAGAGCATTAACGTCAGCCTCCTTTTCACCTGAGGAAAGAGCGAATAAAGCATCGCCATCATACATGGTATGGCATGGGTCAATAGTGCGAGCAATGCCAACCTGGGCCACGCGGGCCACTTTGCTTGCCTCAACTTTACTAAGTTTGGCATCGGTAGCCACTACGCCGATTACGGTGTTAAAAGGTGGAACTGCTTCCTTAGGTTCGCCTTTCCACAGCTCGGATGTAGAAAAGAATCCGCTTTCGCCGGGTTTGCGAGGTCCCGCCAAAATTTTTCCCGTCCCAGGTTCAATCACATCTCCAACGGCATTTACCACCATCAGGGCGGCAACCACAATATCTCCGGCTATTTTTTGGCTGGCAGTCCCTAAACCACTTTTAACCGCTCTCTCCACGCCGAGAATCTTGCCCACTGTTGCCCCGGTGCCAGCGCCAACGCACCCCTCAGCTACCTTGCCATTAGTAGCAGCCAGGCAAGCTTGATAGCCTTCTTTTGCTCCGGGCCTGATTTTAGAATCACCTATATTCAGGTCGAAAATAATGGCGGCTGGCACGATAGGCACCCTCCCGGCGCTGGTCTCATAACCAAACCCGTGCTCCTCCAGATACCTCATAACGCCGGTAGCAGTATCCAGGCCAAAGGCACTGCCTCCACTGAGAACGATAGCTTGAACCCTTTCCACCAAATTTCCCGGGCGGAGCAGGTCTGTTTCCCTGGTCCCCGGCGATGAGCCACTGACATCAACGCCGGCTACGGCCCCTGACCCACAAAGTATTACCGTGCAGCCGGTCGCTGCCTCCTTATCGGTATAATGCCCGACTTTAATGCCTGAAACATCCGTTATGGCGCTATACATAACCGTAAACTAAAAAACCCTCTCGGCATAACCGAGAGGGTCATCACTACAACTCCTCTTCTATTGTCCGTCTCGGTCACCGCCGATCCAAGCGGACTCTTAACTACCCAGTCCACTAGCTCACTGCCTCAAAGGTCAATGGCTATTTTAATATTATTGAATCTGTATTATTTTGTCAACATCACGAGGACTATACAGGCGTATGATACAACATAGTAAGCTAGATACTTTGGGGAAACTAAACTGTTACGAAGGAGATGAAGTATGAGGATCATACCTAGTTCGAGGAAGAATCGTTACATAGTAGTTATCATCTTTTTAGCTGCGATAGCCTTACAAGTAATGGAGCTTAGAACGCCAACTGAATGTTATTAGACAACGCCCCATACTCAATTCGTATACTTGGTTGGAATTACACCTCGCTCCACAATCTTTGGTGAGGTGAGTACAGACGTGGCAGCCTGCTTGTCCCCTTATTGTGTACTGCAACTAGAATCGGCAGCTTGGTCAATCTTGATGACCTCGTTTAGTGCCGATATAGCAGCCTCTATCTGACTATCATCAGGTTCCCTGGTGGTTATAGTCTGCAACAACAGTCCCGGGGCCAGCAGAACTCGTACTACCGGGTTCTTACTGTGATTTGCTCCGAATTTCATAATCTCATAGCTAATAACAGCAATAACTGGAATGAGGGCTATGCGAGACAGTATGCGTATCCATATGGTTGGCTGACCGACCAGGGCGAAGACAAAGATAGCTACGATTAGAACAATGAACAAAAAGGCGGTGCCGCAGCGAGCATGGGCAGTAGAATAGTTTTTAACCTCCTCCACTTCCAGAGGGACACCTGCCTCATAGGCATTCACTACTTTGTGCTCGGCTCCATGATAAGCAAATACCCTCTTAATATCAGGGATTAAACTTATGGCCTTGAGGTAAGCGATGAAAATGCCAATACGGATCAGCCCCTCAAAGATATTACTCAATAGGGCAGACTCGATGTAAGGGTCGATAAGGTAGCGGGTGGCGAAGAGAGGAGCCATGAAGAAAAGGACTACGCCCAAAGCAAGGCTCACGGCTACGGTTCCCCATAGAAGCGCTGTAGGTATTTTCTCTCCTCCTTCCTCTGCTGCGGCAATTTGAGCAGAGTGAAGTAATGACTGCGTGCCTAAAACCAGGGTTTCCACGAGAGCGATGATTCCTCTTATTAAAGGCATTTCTCTGAGACGCCCTTTGTATATACTGGCCAGGGGTTGCTTTACTATATTTAATTCTCCGTTGGGCTGGCGTACAGAAATAGCCACGCCTTCCTTACCCCTTATCATCACCCCTTCAATAACTGCCTGGCCACCGTAATGAAAAGACTTTTCCATTAGCGCCTCAATCTCCCTGGCTGACTAAAGCGAGGACTGCAATTTTGTCTCATTATGAAAAATCCTTAATAGTATTATGATAGAAACTGCTGAAAATATAAAGTTTATCTCCCAAAGTAGCAGCGATAAATGAATTTCTAGTTTCCCAAGGTAAGCTTAAAAGTAAACGTTCGCTGTTTTGTATTTAGCCACAGTAAGAAGTAACAGAGCCCAGAGCCTCCTGTCTAATATAGATGAATAAGAAGAAACAGAGAGTTGAGATGGAGAATTTGATATATTCCGTCATTTCATCTTGTATCGCTTCTTAAACCGCTCTACCCTTCCCATAGAGTCGACTATCCTTTGTTCACCCGTATAAAAGGGGTGGCATTTACCACATACTTCTACCCTGATTTCTGGGTTAGTTGAACCAATGGTGAAGGTATTACCACAAAGGCAAGTCACTTTAGCATTGTCATAATACTTAGGATGGATTTTATCCTTCATTTGTAAACGCTCACTTTCTTTTTATATCTAGTTGCCGGTTCATATTTAACATAGCCATCTATTAAGGCAAAGAGGGTGTAATCTCTCCCCAGGCCAACATTGTTCCCCGGCAGTATACGAGTCCCGCGTTGCCGGACTAAGATAGTCCCAGCGCGAACTTGTTCTCCCCCATACCTCTTCACTCCCAAGCGCTTAGCCTGACTATCTCGCCCATAACTTGTGCTGCCACCGCCTTTTTTATGTGCCATGCCTATTTTCCTTTACCCTTAATGATCTCGTTTACTAATATCTTAGTATAAGTCTGGCGATGTCCCCTTTTGCTTCGGTAGCGAACTTTGGACTTATATCTAAATACGATAACCTTTTCTCCCTTAGCTTCCCCCAAACAGGTAGCCACAACCTTAGCCCCCTTAATAACGGGATCCCCTATAAGGGTATTTTTATCTTCCCCAATAAATAATACTTTATCCAGCTCAACTATGTCGCCTTCAGGGACATCTAATCGCTCAACTTCCAGTGTTTGCTTTGGGGCTACCTTGTACTGTTTGCCACCTATTTCGATAATAGCGTAAATTTCCTCACCTCCATACAGAAAATGGGATTCTAGCACCCAAATTGCCCGGTGTCAAGCTAACCTAGAGGGATATCAGGCCCGCTAGAGGCAATTAGACATCTCAACAGGAGAAACGAAGCCAGGATTGTAACCTCTCCAACATCATGTCAGGAAATGAAAAGCTAAAAATGTAGACTGCTACTCACTTAAGCAAGGCTTTCCTGCCAACAACCTCATGTCCAACATACCATCTCCTGATAGCATCAACTACTTCTTCAGGGCGATCCAGGACTCTCAATAGATCGAAATCACTATCAGAGACATACTTCCTGGATAAGACGGAGCTCCGCAGCCAATCCAGAAACCCTTCCCAAAATTCGCTGTGGAACAATACCACGGGAAAAGGTTTTATCTTGTGAGTCTGTATCAGTGTTAGTACCTCTGTCAGTTCATCAAGCGTGCCTAAGCCACCCGGCATTATGACAAAGGCAACGGCATATTTTACCAGCATAACTTTACGAGTAAAGAAGTGATTGAAGGTTACCGACTTTGTGGTGTAGGCATTACAGGCCTGTTCTTCGGGAAGAGATATATTCAGCCCAACCGATGTAACCCCGGCCTTTCTTGCACCTTTATTGGCTGCCTCCATTACGCCCGGCCCTCCACCAGTTACAATTGAGAAGCCCAATTGTCCAAGCTGATAGGCTATTTCTTCCGTCTCCCTATATAACTCGTCATCAACTCCCAATCTGGACGAACCATAGATGGTCACTGCCGGTTCGATACCGGAGAGATTATCAAAGCCCTCTACAAGTTCGCCCATTATTCGAAACATTCGCCACGATTCTTCCTTGGCCAGTTCATTTATTTCGTATCCGTACTGCATATCGCCCTCCATTAAAAAGCACCTCTGGCTCCCACCTGAACCGAGTATACCAGCTGGTGCAGTCCTGACCTTGCATTTTATCACCGTTTGCTTTCCGCCAGCAAACTATTGTAGGTAACTCTATTTTGCTTCCACTTTACGTAATTGCCAGGCTAGCGAAGTCAGCTGAAGCAAGCTTGTTCGAGAAATAGAGTTGAACCCATTGAAATAACAGTTGTTTCTGACTTGATTTCCTTTGTTAATGCAGGATATAATTCTTCGTTCGGAAATGAAAATTGCCGTTAGCGGAAAAGGGGGAGTAGGCAAAACAATGTTAACCTCTCTCCTTTCTACTATATTTGCCCAGTCTGGTTACTCTGTTCTGGCCATAGATGCCGACCCAAATGCTACCCTGGCGACTTCTCTTGGCTTCCCCCACCCGGAAAGGATAGCCCCTATATCTGAGATGGGAGACCTGATTGAAGAACGGACAGGGGTACGTCCTGGCCAGGCAGCACCTTACTTCAAATTAAATCCCAAGGTTGATGATATACCGGAAAAGTATTGGGTGGAGCATAACGGAGTCAAATTAATGGTGATGGGGCGGCTAAAGAAGGGTGGTAGTGGTTGTTATTGTCCCGAAAATGCCTTACTGGAAGCTTTGCTTGCCCATATACTCCTGCGGAGGGATGAAGTAGTCATAATAGATATGGAGGCCGGCGTTGAGCATCTGGGGCGGGCGACAGCGAGAGCCGTAAACAAGATGATTATTGTGGTAGAGCCAGGCAAGGCAAGTATTGAAACAGCCTACAGGATAAGAGAGCTGGCAAAAGACATAGGTTTGGAAAATATCGCTGTGGTAGCTAACAAGGTCCGCAGTGAACAGGACAAGAATTTGCTTGCTTCCGCCATGCCGGATTTTGAATTTCTGGGCTTCATTCCCTATGACCAGAGCGTAATAGAGGCTGGTCTTGGTAATTCTCTTCTCATCCATGTAAGTTCAGAGGTCATCAGCCGCGTGCAGGATATTGCGGCACACCTTAGTGCTGTTAAACCGTGAATTATCGGTAAACCGATAAGTTAATATTCAGGAAAGGAGGTCTAGATGACGGCAAAGATAATTTCGGGAAACGAAGTGGCAAAGGAGATAAGGGCTGAGTTAAAAGAGCGAGTATCCAGGCTCAAGGAACTGGGTGTAACGCCTGGCCTGGTCATGATTCGCGTGGGAGAGGACCCGGCATCAGTGTCCTACGTCTCAGGTAAGGAAAAAGCGGCCGAAGAGATAGGCGTTTGGTCACAAACCATCGTCCTGCCCGAGGTCGCCTCAGAGGAGGAACTCCTCTCCAAAGTGGAAGAAATGAACAAAGCAGAGCACGTCGACGGCATACTGGTTCAATTGCCATTGCCAAAACACATCAATGCGGATAAAGTGCTAAATCTCATCGAACCGGCTAAAGATGTGGATGGCTTCCACCCTGTCAACGTGGGCAAGATGCTCATCGGGGACCCCTATTTCATGCCCTGCACACCGCATGGCGCAGTGGAATTAATGGTCCGTAGCGGCAATCCCCCGGAAGGCAAGCATGTGGTCATATGCGGTCGAAGCAATATAGTAGGTAAGCCGCTCATGGCCATGCTGGTACAGAAAAACAAGCGTGCCAATGCCACCGTAACCGTCGTCCACACGGGAACCAAAAACATGGCTGAAATCACCAAACAGGCGGATATCCTGGTTGCCGCAATGGGCTCTCCAGAAGTTATCAAAGCAGACATGGTGAAAGAGGGGGTAGTTGTAATTGACGTTGGTGTAAACCGTGTGGGATGGAAACCCAGTAAGAAGGATCCCAGCAAGCAGGTCGCTGACCTCAGGGGGGATGTAGATTTTGAGACAGTCAAAGAGAAAGCTAGCGCTATTACCCCGGTGCCCGGAGGGGTTGGTCCCATGACTATCACTATGCTTATGGTCAATACAGTAGTAGCGGCTGAGCGCAGGGCTGAGCGTGTGAGAAAATAACAAATCACAAGGGAATCACAAAGGAGGTTATCATGGCTTACGATGCAACAAAAATGAAGGATTGGCAGATTGCAGAAGCCGCCGAAGAAAATATGCCGACGCCCGATGAGTGGCGGGAACGGCTCGGCTTGCAGAAGGATGAGATTATTCCTTACGGTAGGCTATGCAGGCTCGACTTCTTGAAGGTTATCGAGCGCCTCAAGAACAAGCCAGACGGCAAATATGTTGAAGTAACTGCCATTACCCCCACACCACTAGGCGAGGGCAAAACGACGACCACCATGGGTATTTTGGAAGGTATGGGTAAACGGGGTAAGAATGTGGGCGGTTGTATACGCCAGCCCTCAGGCGGTCCAACCATGAATATTAAGGGCACCGCTGCTGGGGGAGGCAATGCGCTACTCATTCCCATGACCGAATTTTCCATGGGGCTTACAGGTGACATTAACGACATAATGAACGCCCACAACTTGGCGATGGTGGCACTTACTGCGAGGATGCAGCACGAGCGCAATTATAATGACGAGGAGCTAGCCAAGCGGAGTAGAATGCGCCGCCTGAACATTGACCCTACAAGGGTGGAGATGGGTTGGATCATGGACTTCTGCGCTCAGAGCCTCCGAAACATCGTAATAGGCCTCGGTGGTCGCATGGATGGCTACACGATGCAGTCCAGGTTCGGTATTGCCGTGAGCTCAGAGCTTATGGCTATGTTATCTATTGTCACAGACCTGGCCGACCTGCGTAAAAGGATGGATGAAATTACTGTAGCATTTGATAGAGACGGCAATATCGTTACCACCAGAGACCTGGAGGTAGGAGGCGCCATGACCGCCTGGATGCGCAATACAATCAATCCTACCCTAATGTGCACCGTAGAATACCAGCCCTGTATGGTGCATGCCGGGCCCTTTGCTAATATTGCCGTGGGACAATCTTCCATCATCGGTGACCGCATTGGACTGAAGATGTTTGATTACCATGTAACAGAGAGCGGCTTCGCTGCAGACATCGGATTTGAAAAGTTCTGGAATGTCAAGTGTCGCTATAGTGGTCTCAAGCCGCACGTATCGGTACTTACGACTACCATCAGGGCACTCAAGATGCATGGTGGCGGACCTAAGGTAGTGGCTGGGCTGCCCTTACCAGAGTCCTATACCAAGGAAGACCTGGGACTTCTGGAGAAGGGGCTTCCCAACATGCTACACCACATCAACACTATCAGGACATCTGGCATCAACCCCGTGGTATGCATCAACTCCTTCAATACTGACACTAAGGAAGAGATTGCCATGGTACGCAAGGCAGCCGAGGCGGCTGGGGCACGTTGTGCGCTCAGCGAACACTGGCTCAAGGGTGGTGATGGTGCCCTGGAGCTCGCTGATGTAATTATGGAAGCCTGTGAAGAGAAGAACGACTTCAAATTCCTTTACCCCGCGGAAATGAAGCTGCGAGAGCGGGTGGACAAGATTGCCAAAGTGGTTTATGGAGCCGATGGCGCGTCATGGACCCCTGATGCTGAGGCCAAGGCCAAGATGCTCGAGGCCAATTCTAAATACAATGAATACGCTACCATGATGGTGAAAACCCACTTGAGCCTGACGCATGACCCGACCCTTAAGGGCGTTCCCAAGGGATGGACCCTGCCTATTCGTGACGTGTTGATTTATTCCGGGGCGAAGTTCCTCTGCCCGTGCGCCGGGACAATCAGCCTGATGCCTGGGACCAGCTCCGATCCGGCCCTCAGAAGGGTAGATGTTGATACAAAGACCGGCAAGGTACAAGGGCTCTTTTAAAGGGTGATAAGCCAGTTTGGGAAGATAACTTCCGCGCTAATATTTCCTCTCCCTCAGGGAGAGAATAAGGGGAAGAGTACTGGCAAAAGTTAAAAGCGTTTCTTTAACGATTGACGGTAAGAAAATAAGAGCTGCCCCAGGTGAAAAGGTCCTGTGGGCAGCTCTAGATAATGACATCTACATCCCCAACCTTTGTGCCATTCGGGAAAGGAGTGAGCCTTTTGCTTCTTGCCGTCTCTGCTTTGTGGAGATAGAAGGTAACGATACACCAGTGACAGCCTGTACTACGCCTGTGGCAGCAGGAATGGTGGTTAATACTAAAGGGGCAAAGGCATTGAGGCTAGCCCGCACCGCTTTGGAGCTGCTTCTGGCCAGCCATCCTGTGGATTGCGCACATTGTCCAAAAAGCGGTTCTTGCGAACTTCAGAGAATAGCCAAGCATTTAGGCGTGAAGCTTAACACAAAAAGGTTCAGGAAAATACTGCCCGATCTCCCTATAGATTCTACCAGTCCCCTGTTCATCTACGACCCTAACAAATGTGTGCTCTGCGGCAGATGCGTTTGGGTATGCCAAGAAAAACTGGGCAAAGGAACCATTGGCTTTGCTTACCGTGGTTTCAGGAGGATAGTCACCACTTTTGGGGATGAGCCTGTGGGTAGGTCCAGTTGTCAGGACTGCAGCGAGTGTGTCGCCGTCTGTCCTGTTGGTGCTCTGGTGCTCCGTGAGGGCCATAATCCGTAGCGCCTACAAATGCATGACGCAAAGCCCATCAACCAAACTTAGCCTCGATTAAAGACGAGAAAGTTTAATCTAGCCTTTTCCTTATCCTCCAACAGGCTCGCTTTTCATCAGCTCTAAAAATAGCCAAGGACAGAATCGGCGAAAGGTTCCCAGGCACGCCGTTCCTCATCGTACGGGGCTTCTACTATTATGCATTGCTTTCCCAGAATCATAGTTTCCCGCCGCTCACTATAGAGTTTCCATTTATCCGTGCTCCCGCAACTGGTGTCCCCATTACGGGCAAAAGCCGACCAGGCGTCCTGAATTTTCCTCGACAGGGCCCGGGCTTTCTCACCAGAACCGGTGAAATTGTCATCCAGAGTCCCGAACACAAACCCCAGATCCAGTGCATGGCAGGCACCAAGAATTCCATTCATTAGCGGTGAAACCCAGTTGAATAGATACATGTAAGTCGGCTGTTGACGCTGATAATGTGCCTCGGCTAGCCGAATCGCCGGCATGCGGAAAACTCTGTCCGACTGGATAGCAATAAACACTTCAGAAGGGGTAACTGGAAGATTGCGCTGGCTGCGAGCCCGGCGATAGGCTTCTACCAGCCCACTTACATCCCCACCAGGAATGAGACGCTGGCAACGCTGCAGCAGACGAGCTTCGTCCAAATTGGTAAGATTTCTATCTAAAACGGCAAAAAGTCTCCATTCATCCATGGTGGTGCCGATCAAGACTGGAACATTGTCTGCTGAGCCGCCAGCAATAGCCTGAATCGGCAATTCTGGAATCATATTGCCATCAACCACGGGCCTGAGAGGCAAGTCACCGATAGCCAATTTCGGGTCACGCGCTCTAGCCATAACTTCCACCTGAGCATTGAGGATTTGCTGCTCGGTAAGCGACTGCAATTTGTTAACGTCGGTCGGCTTTATATCTAGAACGTCGAGAAAGATAGTCCCCATTTTTTCAGCGCGCTCTAGCGAGTTCACCTGATGGGCCGCCCCACTTTGGAGGATAGCTTTGTGAAAGAGCCCGCGTGCCTTAGGCATCGCCAATAGCATCCCCACACTCATGGCCCCGGCGGACTCGCCGAAGATGGTCACATTATCCGGGTCCCCACCGAAGCGCGAGATGTTATCCCGCACCCACTCCAGCGCCAGGATCTGGTCAAGCAGTCCTTCATTTCCTGTAGCTGGTATCCTGCCGTTTGTGATTTCATTTAGATTAAGAAAACCCAATACGCCCAGTCGATAATTAATAGTTACTACCACCACATCACCGTGTGTAGACAGACCTCGTCCATTGTATATCAGCCACGAGCCGGCCCCAGTGGTGAAGAAGCCGCCATGGATCCAGACCATAACCGGGCGCTTAGCACCATCCAGGCCGGGAGTCCAGATATTGAGGTAAAGACAGTCTTCGCTTTGTGGCTGTTTCTCCGGTGGTTCTAAAAACTGGATCTCCATTGGTGACTGTGGGGCCGTGGGGGCAAACTCCTTCGCCGGTCTAACCCCGCCCCAGGGTTGGTGAGGCTCAGGCGGCAACCATCGGCGCTCGCCTACTGGCGGTGCCGCATAAGGTGTGCCACGGAAAATGTATAGACCCTTCCTGAAAATACCTTCGGTTTTGCCTGAGATGGTCTCGACAAATGCTCTTGCATCCTCAGTCATCGCTTCCATTTACGTAAAGACCGACCAAATTATAATAGCTTTTACTACCATCTTCAAACAGTACCCTTTTTTTAGATAATTTGACCCGTGCTATACTATTGGTCAGGATTCTGGAAAAACTAAACTATGACTGTGGCGCTTAGTCCTTGATCGTAAATCTTACTTATTACAGCTAAAAGGGAGGTAGCAATGTTAGAGGTATTTTTAACTGAAGAGCACAAAAAGTTCAGACAGGAGGTACAGGACCTGGTCCAGAGCATACCGCGGCAGCTTATATTGGACATGGATGCCGATAAAATCGAGTTCCCCTACGAATTTGTCAGGGAAGCCGGCAGGAGAAACTTGCTAGGCATCAGATTTCCCGAGAAATATGGCGGCAGAGACCTGAATTGGGTGGATGAACTCATCGAAGTGGGAGAGGTCATTAAGCTCGGGGTGCCTTTTGCCTGTCTCGTCTCAGTTACCTCCATCGTTGGAGAGGGTTTAAACGTGTTTGGGACCGATACTCAAAAGGAGAAGTACCTCAAACCATTAATCGCCGGCACACAATGGGCTGGCGAGGCACTCACTGAGCCAAGAGGCGGCTCTGATTTCTTCGGTGCCACCACCGTAGCTCACAAGAAAGGAAATCACTATTATCTTACCGGACAGAAGCGCTTTGTCGTCGGTTCTGAGGGCGCCGATTTCTTCCTTGTATTTGCTGTCACCAACCCCGGAGCCGGCCGTGATTCTCTTAGCGCCTTCATTGTCGAGAGGGATATGGGAGTGGAGGTAAAGCATGTCTACGGATTGATGGGCTGCCGCGGTACAGGCACAGGAAGACTGGTCTTCCGCGATGTGCCGGTGCCGGAGGAGAATCTGTTGGGGAAAGAGAACGAAGGTGCAAAGGTATTCTATAAATTAATGGTGCCAGAAAGGCTTCTCGGTGGTGGGGTAGGTGGCTCCAGAGCTATTCTGGAACTGGCCGCCCGGTATGCCAACAAACGGAAAGCTTTCGGCCAGACCATAAGGAATTTTGAAGGAGTGAGCTTCAAGATAGCCGATTGCATCACCAAGCTCGATGCTGTCAGCGCGCTAGCATACGCCGTGGCCAAGACCATCGACGATGGAGTAGGGACCCCGGCTTATCAAAGGAGACTGGTGTCAGAGGTGAAGAAACTGGCTACCCAAACACATTGGGAAGTGGTAAATGATGCCATGCAGATTCTCGGAGGCATCGGGTACACTCAAGTCTACCCAGTGGAACGGGCGCTCAGAGAAGCCAGGCTTATCATGATCTGGACCGGTAGCAACGAAATCATGAATTTAATAATTCAGCATGAATACTATAAGGAAATCCTGGCTAAAGGAATCGAGGGCAGAGATGTTGAAGCGGATGTTCCTCTCAGCGAGGCAGAATTGGCGGAGGAGAGGATTTATGAATCAGATCCCATAACTACTACCCTATAATATGGGTAGCCCTCTCGTCTCTGTCTCCAATATTGGGCTAATGTCACTACCCAGCCGAAAATACTTGGTTACGAAAGGTGGGGAAATAGTACACGCTAAGTTTCTCGCAAAACTAAACTACTACTGAAAAGGAGCACACTTATGAATGTCATCGAAGCCGTGAAAAAGCGTAAGAGTATCAGGGGTTATAAACCTGACCCTGTGCCTAAAGAGGTTTTAAAGCAAATACTGGAATTAGCCAGCCATGCTCCTTCCGCTATGAATACCCAACCTTGGGAGTTCACTGTGTTAACTGGTGATATTCTGGAAAACGTAAGACGGAGCAACGTCGAGTTGCTCAACTCTGGAGCACTGCCTAACCCCGAACACGTGGTTGTTGGTTGGCCGAGGGAGAGCATCTACCGTCAGCGCCAAGTAGACCTCGCCAAGCAGCTTTTCCAGCTTATGGACATACCCAGGGAGGACAAGGAGAAGAGGGCAAAATGGTTGGAGCGTGGATTTCGTTACTTCGATGCTCCGGCGGCAATCATCATTTCCACTGATCGCTGTTTGAGTGAAAGTGGGCCATTGCTCGACATCGGCGCTTTAATACAGACTATCTGCCTTACCGCCCTGCATTTCGGCCTGGGAACCTGCATAGAAGACCAGGGGGTAGCCTATCCCGAGGTGTTAAGAAATTACGGCCATATATTGGACTCCAAGCGGATAATAGCGGCCCTCGCTATTGGCTACCCTGCCTGGGATTTCCCTGCGAACAAAGTGGAAACTGAACGGGAGCCTATAAAAAACTTCACTACTTGGCTCGGTTTCGACTAAGTAACGATTGCACAGGTGCATGGCAGTTTAATTAGCCTTCGCTGACTGTGCGCGGCTCATCGCTGACTGTAAGCCAAAGTGGGTTTTGCCGACATATTCATCGCCAGGCAAGGTACAGATGAACTGTGCTACTTCAAGTCATGAGCCCGACGATGTATGCAAGTCCGGTTATGGTTGATAATCAAAGTAGCGGTAGCACCTTACCGGTGCCCCTGTTTGCCGTGCTGTCTATCATTTGTCGGTGCGCGCGAACTGGAGCCGGTATGCTATTCACGCCTGACCATTGTATTTTTGTGTTCGGATTAGCCCGCGCCGAAGCTATACTTCCTTAGCGCTTTTGCCATTCGAAAGCTAACGGTTTATAATCTGGCATCAAGCATACAACACAATTTAAGTCGGTGGTCTGCAAGCAGCAATTCAGTCCAGAAATACTCAGTTCTTACTACTCTTTTGCGGCAGACAGCTGTCCAAGGAGCAAAGTCACTGAACATCAATGCATGACTCGTGTGCTAACAAACAGTCCCCGCCTGATAAGGAGTGAGGCATGCTGAGATGCTGAGTCCGTCTGTAGCTTTGCTGGCATCGATCGCCGGGATTCTAATTCTGATCAGGTTGAAGGTCCGTCCAAGCCTAGCCATCTTCGCAGGAAGTCTTACCGTTTCGTTGCTGCTCCTGCCTCCACGCTCCCTACCCGGGCATATGTTTCACACCCTAATAGATCGCCAGACGCTGACACTGCTGGTAGTCGTTGCCAGTGCGCTGACCTTAAGTCGTCTCATGGAGGTGAAGGGTTTGCTTACGAGTCTAGCGGCCACCATGGAGAGACTTGGCCCCAGACTTGCTATGCACCTTGTTCCTGCTACGATAGGACTGGTTCCCATGCCCGCCGGAGCGTTAGTTTCGGCTACCGCTCTAAGGGATCTAGCGGATAGAATGGGCCTGACGCCGGAACGAGTCACATTTATAAATTACTGGTTCAGACACATATGGGAGGCTTCCTTGCCAGTATATCCAGCTATTATAGCGACCAGCGTAATACTGTCTGTCCGGCTTTCTTCCGTAACACTGACACTTTTACCTATGACGGCTTTGGTCATCGCACTCGGAACCGTCTCCAGTTATCGGATGCTTAAGTCAACCAAGAGATATGAAATAGAAGAGAGAACGTCAAAGGAAAGTATAGTCCATGACCTTCTGAGGACTTCTTGGCCGATCCTTTTAATCGTGGGACTAGTCCTGGCGGGGTTGGATGCGGTGATAGCCTTTCCTCTCGCACTAACCCTGTTGGCTTGTCAACAAAGAGCTAAATGGCCGGAACTGAAAATTGCACTGAAATATGGCGCCGATCTCCAAATCCTGTTCTTGTTATATGCCATAATGCTATTCAAGGGAACGATAGAAACTGCGGGGGCTGCCTACACCCTCTTTTCAGACATGCAGTATATAGGAATGCCTACCCCTGTCCTCCTAGCGTTACTGCCCTTCCTGATGGGCTTTGCCACAGGCATTAGCATTGGATTTGTCGGCATTAGCCTTCCATTGTTGGTTCCCTTCATAACCCTCGGCTCACAGGTCAATAGCTACGCTCTTATGCTGGCCTATATAAGTGGATATGTGGGGGTTCTGTTCTCCCCTCTCCATCTTTGCCTTATACTGTCGACCGAGTACTTCAAAGCTAGCTTCGCCAAAGTATATAAGCTTATACTGCCTCCACTGTTGGCGGTAGAGGCAGTTGTAGTATTCATTTACTACATAGCAGCCTAGAATTCTCCAGCCTGTTGCTGCTCTCAGACTGGCGGGTGATGTTCTTACACCAGTAACATGGCAAAGTCCCCACTGGTCGCCACAGGTAGACCTTCAGGACCCAGACAAGGAGTCACAGACCCAGGTGTAAAAGCATTATATTAATTCTCTCCCTTGATGGGAGAGGGGCTCTAGCCTGTAATAACTAAACTCTCAGTTTCCTCCCTGTAAATATACATAAATCAATCTGCCTCTTCTTAAGCTTTGTCCCTTGGGTCCTGCAGGGTATTCCTCGGCCTGCTGCCGGAAGTGTTGGCAAAGGCGAGGTGGATGACGCAATTTTTAGCAGGGGTGACATAATTCATGCATCGGGCACTGTTTTGGCTACTATCCCAGATTGTGTGGAAATGTCTGCAGAATAATACTGGCAAGAGAAGCTACTTTCGCCCCAGAACGTTACCGATAAAATCTCTTTGTCCACGGATAAAATCATTTACCGACATCGCGCGCCTTCCTTCTAGCTGAACCTGGCAAAGCCCTAAAATACCCTGCCTGGTTATCACTCCAACCCCAGGCGGCTCCATCAAGGCGACTACTTCCCCTATCTCCCCTTCTGTTACGCTGCCAATAGGAATAGCCTTATGGATTTTTAGTCTTTTCCCTTGATACCAAGTATAACAGCTTGGCCAGGGATTGTACGCTCTTACCCTCCGCCAGAGCTGGAGCGTGGAAAGGTTCCAATCAATCTCGGCATCTTCACTGGTTATCAACCTACTACAAGTAGCCTGAGATTCATCTTGAGCTTGTGGTTTGAGTTCGCCCCCAAGCCACCTGGGCAAGGTCTCCTGCAAGAGCTTGGCTCCCACATCAGCCAGCTTGGAGCTAAGCGAGCCGGCGGTATCCATAAAGGAGATCCCCACCTTCTCCTGGGTTAAAATCGGCCCGGTATCCAATCCAGCGTCCATTAACATTATGGTAACACCAGTAAGTCCATCTCCGTAGAGGATGGTATTAGCGACCGGAGATGGACCTCGGTGCCGTGGTAATAATGAAGGATGAATGTTAAGACAGGCAAATTTGGGCAGGGAAAGCACTTCCGGGGGAAGAATAGCACCGAAGGCTGCCACGATTATTATCTCAGGCTGAAAGCTGGCCAGCTTCTCCAGCACCTCGCTTGATTTAAAAGTCTCGGGTTGAATGACTGGTATTTGTCGCTCCAGTGCCAGCTTTTTCACTGGAGGAAAAACAACTGGGCGCCCCCTGCCAGCCGGCTTATCAGGCTGAGTATACACAGCATGCACCTGGCAGGAACCCTGGAGCAAAGACTCCAATATGGTCCCAGCAAATTGCGGAGTGCCCATAAAAACGGTACGCACTTTCATAGCCAATTTATTTTTCATTAATTTTTTAATTATGTCAAACATTGCCTAGCGAAGATTTGAGAAAACTTGATATTCTATAATTAGTAAGCTCTTAAATTCTTGACCGCGTCTTACTACTCTTTTCAGCTATCTTTGTGGCTGAGCATTGTTGGGAATGGGGATAGATTGGAACCAGCAAAAGAAATTTGGCAGAGTGCCCTCGGCAAGCTTCAAATTCAGGTCAGCAAGGCAAATTATACTACCTGGCTTAACGATAGCCAGGGTCTAAGCTGCCAGGATAATACCTTTGTCGTCAGCGTTCCTAACGTTTTTGTCGCCGAATGGTTATCTAAGCGCCTTTATCCCTTGGTAAGGAAGACCTTGGTTGATATTCTGGGTAAAGATGTCGACGTCCAATTTGTGCTCCACAATCGTGAACAACTATCAGCTAGCCCTCTGGTCACGCAAACCGATGGTGGGACAAGCACCAAAGCTACACAGCATAGATTCAATCCAAGGTATACCTTTGATAACTTTGTTGTCAGCGATTCTAATCGTTTATCTTATGCTGCCGCTGTAGAAGTAGCTGAAAATCCCGGAATCAGTTATAACCCCCTTTTCATTCACAGTAGCACCGGGCAAGGCAAGACCCATTTACTACATGCTATCGGACATCTAACAACAAATAATGGGCTGCAAGCGGCCTATATTACCGGGGAACAATTCGCCAATGAATTTGTATTAGCTGTGCGAGCAAACCAAGTTGATAAGTTCCGCAGCAAATTCAGAAATATCCATGTCTTTTTATTCGACGATGCTCACTTCCTGCTCGACAAGAAACAAACCTTACAATGTTTCTTCCACACCTTCAACGAGTTGTATAACAATAACCATCAAATTGTCATCACCGCTGACTGTGCTCCCAAAGACATGGATCCACTTAGCAGCAAGATAAAATCACGCCTTGAAGGTGGTCTTGTCGTTGACATACAACCACCGGACTTCGAAACACGCCTGAATATCTTACGGGCTAAAGCAGAAACAACGATGACCTCAGACCTGGAAGGGGTGCTGCATATCATAGCGGAGAAAGTATGTGAGAATGTCCGCCAGCTTGAAGGTGCTTTGGTATATCTAACTGCCCAGGCTAAATTAAGTGGAACCAAGGTCACTCCCGAAACAATCAACAAATTATTAACAAGCACGAATCACAAACAAGACATAAAGTTGCTCCTACGGACGGTAGCGGACCATTTCAACCTTACAGCAGAAGAATTAATTGCCAAAAGGAAAGACAGGAAAACCACTCTGGCACGACACGTGGCCACCTATCTCATGCGCGAAGGATACAGCTACTCTCTAACCGAAATCGGCAAAGAATTAGGCGGCAGAAACCATGCCACAATTCTTCATGGCTACGAAAAAATAGCTAGCGAATTAAACATCAATCCTAACCTTTCTAACCAAATTGCAGAAATCAAAGAGAAAATTAGTTCACAGAAAGGCCATAGAAAGTCATACCAGGCTGTGTAGAATTAACAATAATTTGTGGATAAATTGTGGCTTATCCCACCCCGACTTCTCTCTGAACTCTGACCCTCCCACACTATTTACTCCCTTGTAACAAAGTTGCTTATAATAACTATTAAATACTTATAAATATAATTAAGTTTATGTTAGTGTATTAAATTATGCTATATAAGGGGGAAATTGTAGTTGAAGGTGGGTGTGGTGGGGATGGCTGGGTCAGCTTTCGGAGAGAGAAGTATGTTCCTTTTGGTGGTCCGGATGGTGGAGATGGTGGGGATGGTGGGGACGTGGTTGTTGTGGCTAGTCCTAACACAGTTGATCTGGACTTTATGAGGAGGAAGAAGAAATTTGTAGCTGGAAACGGTAATCGAGGGAGCAGTTGGCGGAAGCGTGGCAAGAGAGGGGAGGATTTAGCTATTTTAGTACCGGTAGGAACAATGGTTTTTGCTAAATCTGGTTCGGGGGAGGAGATACTTCTGGCAGACTTGAGAACCCCCGCGCAAAAAGTTTTGGTGGCTAAGGGGGGCCGGGGAGGGCTGGGTAATGCTCGTTTCGCTACAGCGGCGAATCAAGCTCCTGAGAAGGCTAGCAAGGGTGAATCAGGAGAAGAAAGGCATATTGTTCTCGAGGTAAAACTCATTACCGATATCTGTATTGTTGGTCTTCCCAACTCGGGGAAATCCACTTTATTAGCTGCGATATCGAAAGCCAAACCCGAAATTGCTGATTACCCCTTTACCACTCACCGGCCAATTTTGGGAGTTATGCCAGAAATTAGGAGAGACTTTATCGTTGCCGAGATTCCCGGCCTTGTTGAAGGCGCCCATCTTGGCAAAGGATTGGGAAATGAGTTTTTGCGACATGCGGAAAGAACTAGGCTGCTGATTTATTTACTGGATGGCAGTTCGCCGACAGTTATCGATGACCTCAATACCTTGGAGAAAGAGATAGCCTTATACAAAGGCTTAGCGCATAAGCCAAAAATCGTGGCGGTAAATAAAATAGATTTGCCTGAGGGTCAAGCTCATTTGCCTGAAATGAAGCAGTGCTTTGCCAGGCTTGGGGTGCCTGTCTTTTACGTCTCTGCAGTTAGCGGCCAGGCTGTGTTAGAATTGGTGAAGCAGGCCATGGAAATGGTGGACCGGGCAAGTCAGGATGAGGAAATAATTTCGCAGGCACAAATAACGGTATTCCGTCCCAAACCGAGAAAGTAAAGAAGTGAATATAGGTGTTCTTGGTGGTACATTCGACCCTATCCATATAGGTCATCTTGTTGTCGCTGAGGAAGCAAGAGTTAAGTTGGGATTGAGGGAAGTCCTTTTCGTGCCCGCTGGACAGCCCTGGCTTAAGCTAGACCGTAATATTACCTCGGCAGACCACAGGGTAGAGATGGTGCGCCGTGCTGTAGCTGACAACCCTCATTTTAAGCTTTGTACTGTCGAAGTAGAGCGCTCCGGTCCCTCTTATACCGTAGATACCCTGACGATGCTAGGGAATCAGCTGGGCAGTGATGCAAGCCTTTTCTTCATCCTTGGGCGTGATACCTTAGCCGAGTTGCCTTCGTGGAAAGAACCGGAGAAACTGGTTCAATTGTGCAGGCTGGTGGTTGCCCCTAGATTAGGTTCGAAAGATTTGGAGCATTTAGAAACATCGCTACCCGGGCTGCTGGACAAGGTTATTCAGCTTGATATGCCTGTAATCGGGATTAGCTCCTCAGGAATTCGCCAGCGTATGGCTCAAGGGTTGACCATACGTTACCTGGTGCCCCCTGAGGTAGAAAAATACATCACCGAACAAAAGATATATCCGGCATCTGCGAGATAATTAGCGACCAAGTTCACTCACCGCACGGCGTTAGTTCAGATGAATTATTGTCGCGGTTACCTGGCGAATTCTCCCCATATCACACACCCCCTCGGGTCCGGGAAGCCCAACGGCTAGATATCGAGATTTCTCACACTTTGAGCATGGGCCTGGATGAATCTTTTACGAGGCAAAACTTCGTCGCCCATTAGCATACGAAAAGCCTCATCGGCGGCTATGGCATCCTCTACCTGTACCTTGAGTAGGGTCCTGTTGGCGGGATTCATGGTTGTCTCCCACAGTTGCTCAGGAGTCATCTCCCCCAGCCCTTTGTATCGCTGAATCTCTAATTTGTCTTCTTTCAGTTCTTTAAGCCTTTCTTCCTTCTCTTGTTCGGAGTAAAGCCAGAAGTACTGTTTACCGGACTTAACGCGGAAAAGTGGTGGTTGGGCAATGTAGAGGTAGCCCTGATTAATTAATTCTGCCATATGTCGGAAAAAGAAGGTGAGGAGCAAAGTACGAATATGGGAGCCGTCAACATCGGCATCGGTCATGATGATTACTTTGTGGTAGCGAAGTTTAGAGCTATCAAATTGGTCGTCAGTACTTGTTTTTAACGCTGTAACAATGGCTCTTAGCTCTTCATGTACTATAATCTTGTCTTTGCTGGCCTTCTCCACATTAAGTATTTTGCCTCTGAGAGGGAGAATAGCTTGAAAACGTCGGTCTCGTCCTTGTTTAGCTGAGCCGCCGGCTGAGGGCCCTTCAACCAAATAAAGCTCACATTTTGCCGGCTCTTTCTCGGAGCAATCGGCCAGTTTCCCCGGCAGAGTTGATGTTTCGAATCCGGTCTTCTTTAAGACGAGGTCACGAGCTTTACGTGCCGCCTCTCTAGCTTTGGCGGCGGTGAGGCACTTCTCTATGATTGCCTTTGCCTCGTTGGGGTGTTGCTCCAGGTATAGTGACAAGCTACTTGCCACAGCAGATTCAACATGAGTTTTTACCTCGGGATTTCCCAACCTTGCCTTAGTTTGCCCCTCAAACTGGGGCTGGGGCAGTTTTACACTGATGATGACCACTGACCCTTCACGCACATCTTCCCCGGTTAAGTTGGGATCGGTATCCTTTAACATTTTACTACTCCGGGCATAATCATTTAAAACCCGGGTTAAGGCTGAGCGGAAACCGGTAAGGTGGCTGCCTCCGTCTCTTGTATTGACACAGTTGGCGAAGGTGAGAAGGGATTCTGTAAAGCTTTCGTTGTATTGTAGAGCCGCTTCAATTATAGTGCTATCTACCATAGTGGAGATATAGATGGGGTCTGGATGAATAACATCTCTATTTCTATTGAGGCGACGAATAAAGCTAGCTATCCCCCCATCGAAGTAGAACGCTTTCTCTTGATTGTTTCTCTCGTCTTTAATAGATATTTCCACACCTTTATTCAGGTAAGCTAGTTCCCTTAATCGCTGGCAGGCGAGGTCGAAATCGTATTCAATAGTCTCGAAGATTTCCTTGTCAGCGAGGTAGGTAACTGAAGTGCCTGTGTCCTGGGTGTCACCAGCAATTTCTATATCGCCTAGGGGAACCCCCTGCTGATATTCGTGGTGGTAGATTTTCCCCTGGCGTTTAATCTCAACTTTAAGCCAGGAGGATAGGGCATTTACCACCGAAGCACCAACTCCGTGGAGACCGCTGGATACACCATAGACATGATTGCTGAACTTGGCTCCGGCGTGCAGGCGAGTCATGACTGCTTCCAGGGCTGTGATATCTTGTCCCGGTATAGTTTCTGTAGGGATGCCCCGTCCATTATCAATTACTAGGACGCTATTATCTTCATGGATTGTTACTTCAATTTGGTCACAGGAGCCAGCCATGGCCTCGTCTATGCTGTTATACACTATCTCGTAGAGGAGTTGGTGTAATCCATGTCGGTCGGTGCCGCCGATATACATTCCTGGTCGTAAACGTACGGCCTTGATTTCATCTAAAATTTGGATATCTTGGGCGGTATACTCTCGGTTTGTGTCGTTATTCATAACGTTCTGGGGCATAATGCAAAATTGTAAGTAATGGCAGAAAACGATTCAGGTTTTCATCTATGGTTGATAATAATGACAATACGTCTATATTATACCATATCTGACATTGCAGGTGTTAGTTTTGACTTTGTTTAAGTATTCTGGCCAGTTCAGTCAAAGGGATGGTTTTTTGTTCCCCATTTTTCATATCTCGCAATATTACATGTTGGTCGCTGATCTCCTGGTCGCCGAGAATAAGAGCGTAGGAACTACCTAAGGAATTAGCTTGTCTCATCTGCCCTCTCAGGCTCTTATCACCTGTAGCTATGATAACGGCAATGCCAGTTTTACGTAGCTCCGAGGCAATCTTCATAGCCTCAATCTTGGCTTCTTCTCCCAGGTAGGCGATGAAAGCATCGGGCTTGGGCAATGCCGGAATATCTAATTTCTGTTCCTTTAGGTTCAATATTATCCTTTCCAGCCCGGTAGCAAAGCCCACCGCGGGAGTTGGTTTTCCTCCTAATTCCTCGATGAGGTCATCATAGCGACCGCCTCCGCCAAGCGTACTTTGTCCGCCTTTATCTCGAGGTTCAATCTCGAACACTGTTCTGGTGTAATAATCCAGGCCACGGACCAATCTATGATTCAATTGAAAGGGGATGTTCACTACCCCTAAATATTTTTGAACGCTTTGGAAGTGGAGCTGGCATTCGGGGCATAGATAATCGGAGATTTTCGGTGCGGTCTTTGCTATCTCCTGGCAAGAAGTTTTCTTGCAATCAAGCAGTCGTAGAGGGTTCTTGACCAGCCTGGTTTTGCAGTCGGGGCAAAGACGGTCTGTATAACTTGAATAATGCTGCCTCAGTACTTCTAAATACCCGGGGCGGCAAACCTTACAGCCAATACTATTGAGTTGAATAGAAAATTGAGAGAGCCCTAGCGAATAAAAGAATTGCTGTGCCATTTCGATGACTTCAGCATCGAGGGCGGGGTCTGCCTCCCCCAATGCCTCAAAGCCAAATTGATGATGCTGGCGGTACCTCCCGAATTGGGGACGCTCATACCTGAAGGCAGGTCCAATATAATAAAGCTTCACGGGTTGAACTAAGTTAAATAATCCATGCTCTAGATAAGCTCGGCAAACTGGCGCTGTTACCTCTGCCCTTAAAGCCAATTCCTGTCCACTTTTATCTTCGAAAATATACATTTCCTTATCGACGATATCTGTCCCCACGGCCACAGTTTTAGTGAAAATCTGGGCATCTTCGAATATCGGCGTGCTCAATGGTTGGTAGCCATAGAGCTGGCATAAGGAAGTAGCTTTTTCCTCTACGTATTTCCAGTAGGCATGCTCTTGCGGCAGGATGTCGAATGTCCCCCGAGGTGCTTTGTGCAAAGAAATCCTCCTTGTCTATCTTGTAGTTTACCATATTTGTTAGTTTGCGTTACTTTTACTATTGCAGTATTATGAATTAGATGGAAGTTAATGAGCTTATAGAACAGGCTAGCACTTATCTGCCTGATGACAAGATAGCTCTGATTAAAGCAGCTTACGAATTTGCTGCCAGAGCTCACCAAGGGCAATTGCGTAAAACAGGAGAGCCTTATTTGGAACATCCTTTAACTACAGCTATGATTTTGGCTGAATTTCACCTTGATGCTGAGACCTTAGCTGCAGCCTTGTTGCACGATGTCCCCGAGGATTGTGGCGTATCATTAGATGAAATCGAGGCCAACTTTGGTTCACAGGTAGGTAAGCTCGTTGATGGAGTTACCAAGCTGAACAAGCTTACAAGTCGAGCTCAAACGAGAGAAACCAAGTCGAAGGTTCAGGCGGAAAACTTACGGAAAATGCTCCTGGCTACGGCTGAAGACCTACGGGTGGTTCTTATCAAATTGGCAGACAGGTTACATAACATGCGTACGTTAGGTGCTTTACCCGCAGAGAGACGGCGTGCTATCGCTGAAGAGACCCTGGAGATATATGCTCCCTTGGCTCACCGTTTAGGTGTGAGGGAGACGAAATGGCAATTAGAGGATTTAGCTTTTCGCTATCTGAAGCCACGGGTGTACCATCGGATTGCTCGTTTAGTGGCTGGGAAGCGAGCCGAGCGGGAAGGCTTCGTCACTGAGATTAGTCAGATACTTTGTCAGGAATTAGATAAGGTTGATATAAAAGCCAAGGTTTATGGCCGGCCAAAACATATTTACAGCATATATCAAAAGATGGGCAAGTATGATGCGCAGGGTAAGAATTTTGGGGATATTCATGACCTTTTCGCCTTACGTGTGTTGGCGGACTCGATTTCAGACTGCTATAGGGCATTAGGGGTAATTCATAATCTTTGGCGTCCTATTCCTGAAGAGTTCGACGATTTTATTGCTAATCCCAAGGATAATGGCTATCAAGCTTTGCATACTACAGTAATGTGTCAAGGGACAAGACCGCTAGAAATACAAATTCGGACCCATGATATGCATAAAGTCAACGAATATGGGGTAGCTGCTCACTGGCTCTATAAAGAAGGGAAGGTAGGTGGGCAGTTTAATGATGAAATAGCTTGGCTACAGCAGATTGGTGATTGGAGAGAAGAGCTTGACAGTGAAGAATTTCTGGAATCTGTTAAAACCGATGTTCTCGTGGATCGAGTGTTTGTCTATACCCCCAAAGGCGAGATAAAGGAGCTGCCCAGAGGCGCTACTCCTCTAGATTTCGCCTTTCGAATTCATACGGACCTGGGTTTTAGATGTATCGGAGCTAAAGTAAATGGGAGGCTTGAACCCTTTAATTATACTCTTAAGAATGGCGATGTGGTGGAGATTATGGCCAGCAAAGTAGATAAAGGCCCGAGTCTGGACTGGCTTAATCCCGAGCTTGGCTATCTTAAGACCTCTCACGCGCGAAGCAAGGTTCGACAGTGGTTTAACAAGCAGGAACGAAGTCAATCTATTGAATATGGCAAGCAAATTTGGGATAAGGAGCTTAAGAGATTAGGCATCGGGTTGCCTGGTGTTGACGAAGTAGCGCGTCTACTTGATTATGACGGCGCAGATGACCTTTTTGCTGCCTTGGGCAGTGGCAGCATCAATTCTTCTCAAATAATGCTTAAATTAAGCGGAGACTTGGAGCCGACTAGAGAGGGAGTTGAAGTTCTGCCTCTGCGGAAGGTCAGCCCCGTGAGTATTAACGTGTTGGGTGTGGGGGACTTACTTACTCGTTTGGCTAATTGCTGTCATCCCTTGCCCGGGGATAAGATTATCGGGTATATTACTCAGGGCCGTGGTATCACTGTACACAGGCGGGATTGCCCTAATATTATCCATGAACAAGAGAAAGAAAGGTTGGTCAAGGTGGAGTGGGGTGATGTGGCGCAGGTTTACCCTGTGATGATTCAGGTTGATGCTTGGGATAGAGTTGGCCTTATTCGGGATATTAGTGCTATTATAGCAGAGGAAGGGGTAAACCTTGGCGAGGCAAGCATGGGCAATCACCATGATGGTAGTATCGCATTGTATTTTACCTTAGAGGTGAAAAGTGCTACTCAGCTAAGCAAAATAATGTCTAGAATTTATTCGGTGTGGAATGTAGTCGGTGTAATAAGAAAGGGGGAAATAAGTGTCAGCTAGTAAGTCGAGTAATAAAGTAGCTAGGACAGCAGAGAGAAAGCGGTTGCGGAATCGCTTAGTGCGCCGTAGTGTTAGGACACATATAGTTAAAGCGAAGAGTTCAGTTGATGCCGGGGAAGAATCGGCATACCAGAAAACAATGCTGGCTATGACTGGTATAGATAAGGCAGTGAGCAAAGGGATTATTCATAGAAATAAAGGCGCCAGACTTAAGTCTCGCTTAATGAAAAAGCTAAATAAGAAATAGTCAACTGGTAATCGATGGCTGTTAAGTCGCTTTCGCCAAAGCAGGAACGAATTATCAACTTTGTCACCGAATTTTTACATGACAAAGGTTATCCTCCTACTATTAGGGATATTGCCGCTGGATGTGGGATAAGCTCGACCTCAGTGGTAGCTTATAACCTGGACAAATTAGAACAGGCAGGATATATTCGCCGCTACAGTGACATATCTCGGGGAATTCAGTTCTTGACCCCGCAGCAAAAGGGAAGGAAACTTGTTTATATTCCCATAGTGGGGGTAATAGCTGCTGGTGAGCCTATTCCTGGGCCCGACACAGGGACTACTATTACCAATGAGGGAGTGGAAGTCAGTCAGGAGTTAGTTCGCAGCAAGCAAGATATTTATGCCCTTCGAGTGAAAGGTAACTCTATGTTAGATGCGTTAATAGGGGATGGGGACATAGTTTTAATGGACTATGTGGGCAGTGCTGAGAATGGCGATATGGTTGCTGTCTGGCTTAAGGAAGAACAAGAGGTCACACTTAAAAGGTTTTTCGCTGAGCCAAATCGTATCCGCCTGCAGCCGGCGAATAGTCAAATGAAACCCATTTATACTACTCCAGATAATGTCGAGATTCAGGGGAGGGTGGTGGCTGTGATACGGCGTATGTCATAGGTGTCAAAAATGCTGTTCCAATTTCAAGCGGTGGGACAAGCTCTCTTTACTCAAGGATTAGTTTCTCCCCAGGGAGGTAACCTCAGCGTCAAGCTTGGAGAGCATCTAGTTATTACCCATCGGGGCAGCCTGTTGGGCTCCATTCAGGAAGGGGATTTGGTGGAGACCGGGATAGAAAAGAACAATCGGGCTACACCATTGGCTTCGACGGAACTGGAAGTTCATCGCTGTATCTATAAAAATACCCCGGCATTGGCAGTGGTTCACGCTCATCCGCCTTACGCTGTTGCCTTGTCTTTCGTGGAAAAGGAGATTGTGCCCTGTGATGTAGAAGGGCAGGCTTTGTTGTCTAAGGTACCTATCTTAAGTTCAGACATGGTGGTGAAGCCGGGAGAACTTGCCGATGAGATAGCCAGGTTGATGGAAGAGCATAGAGTGGTTTTAGTGCGAGGGCATGGAACTTTTGCTGCCAGCCAGTTATTAGAGGAAGCCTATTACTATACTGTCGTCCTGGAGCAGAGTTGCCGCCTCCTGTACCTGCTCAAGACTTTACAGGTGGATACCAGGATAACTCCCATTTAAGAAATACTGTTATGCCTTAACGGCTTTAGGGGAAACCAGGTAATACCAATCATGATATTTGGGATTTCTTCCCACTATCACTTCGGCGAAGAGCTTCTGTAATTTGGCGGTTATTTTACCAATCTCGCCCGTGCCTATAGGACGATGATCGATTTCCAGTATTGGCGCTATGTTGGCTGCCGTCCCGGTGAAGAAGCATTCTTCAGCCAGATAAAGTTCGCTTCTGTCAACTTGCCTCTCAATTGTATCTATGCCTAGCTCATTTTTAGCTAACTTCATGACCGTGTCCCTGGTGATGCCCATGAGGATGTTATCGGATGACGGAGGAGTTAACAGTTTCCCCCCTGAAACAAGGAAGATATTCTCACCACTGCCCTCGCAGACATGTCCATCCTGAGTCAGCAATATTGCTTCATCAAAGCCACTTTCCTGGGCCTCGGTTTTAGCCAGAGCGCTATTTACATAAATGCCGCAAATCTTGCCTCGAGGTGGAATCATGGTATCATCCACGCGACGCCACGATGAGGTGCAGCAGCGAACACCATTATCTATATCAAGGTAAGTAGGGAGTGTGGTCACGACAATTAAGAAATCATCCTCCAGGTTGTGGAGACGGACTCCTACAGCTTCGGAGCTTTTATAGGCTAAAGGACGGATGTACACATCTTCCCGGTAGCCACTTTTTTCTAAAAGCTCCTTGGTCAATTGGCAAAGCTCGTCAACGGAGTAAGGGAGATTGATTTTCAGGATGCGACAGCCGTCAAATATGCGTTTATAGTGGTCCTGGATTCTGAAAATGCAAAATCTTTCCTGCTCGCTATCCCAGTTACCGCGGATGCCCTCGAAGCAAGCGGTGCCGTAGTGGAGGGCATGGGTCAGGATTCCGATTTTGGCTTCGGATAATGGCACAAATTGCTTGTGGAAAAAGGCATAGTCCGGCATCTTGCTCCTTTCTACTCTAGCTACAGGTAGTCAATTATACTTCGTATTGTAAGCCCAAAACAAGCCCTCAGCTCCAAATCCGAAATCCTAAGCACTAAACAAATTATAATTTTCAATTTTCAGATTCAAAACCGTTTAGTTCTTTGGATTTCGGTCATTTGATATTGTTTAGGATTTAGAAATTAGTATTTAGAGTTTTTGTTAACTGCCTTCAGAAGAAATGCCATTGCCTGTTTTTATCGCTGTTGGTCCATATTTACTTCGAATTTTGTCTATAGCCTTATCCAGGTGCCCCGGCTTTTCCGTTCCCGAATCAAACATAGGGAGTTGTTTTTCTTCACCAACCAGGCTTGATATTCGAATGCCTATGAGCCGTATTGGTTTTTCTTGTTTTACCAGAGTTTTACGTAGTAACTGCTGGGCTGTGGTAAAAACAGCTTGGGTAACGTCACTGGCTTCTTGTAAGGTAACCTGTCGGGTGATTGTCTTGAAGTCGGCATATCTCAGTTTGATGGCTACACATTTTGCGCTTTTTTTCTGGCTGCGCAACTCCTGGCATACTTCCTGGCATAAATTGTGAAGGTTGGCCTCAAGGAAGTCGTGGTCCAGGGTATCGCGGGTAAAAGTAAGCTCCTGGCTGATGGATTTAGCTTCGCCCGGCGCTTCTACTTCACGGTCATCTATTCCTTGGGCATAGCTGTGAAGCACTGTTCCAGTTGCTCCAAAATGTCTTTTTATCGTGTCCAAAGGAAGGTTGGCTAATTCTCCTATTGTGGTTATACCCATATCTTTTAATGCCTGCTCCGTTTTCTTGCCCACCCCGGGTAATTTAGCTACGGGGAGTGGATTAAGGGAAGCTTGTTCCTTCCCCGGGGCTATCTCTAGCAATCCATCGGGCTTACATAGGTCGGAGGCGATCTTAGCCACTACCTTGCAGGTAGCGATGCCAACCGAAGCTGTGATCTTGAGTTCCTTATGTATTCTCTCCTTTATAGCCAGCGCCAGTTTCTGGGGGGAACCGTAAGGTTCTATACATCCGGTAACATCAAGGTAGGCTTCGTCAAATCCTAAAGGTTCGATGTGGGGAGAAAAATCGCCCAGAATCTTCATAAACTTAGCTGAAGTATCCTTATAAAGAGAGAAGTGAGCCCGTATGAAAATTGCCTGGGGACAAAGTCGGCGTGCCTTGGATGAAGGCATACCGGCATGGATGCCGAAAGGTCGGGCTTCATAGGAAGCGGAGGCAACTACGCCGCGGCGCTCGGGGTCCCCGCCGACGATTACCGGCTTTCCCTTTAGCTTTGGGTTAAGCACCTGCTCCACAGAAGCGAAGAAGGCATCCAAATCAATATGGAAGATACAGCGAGCCATAAGATAGAATATAAACTAGCACACAGAGCTGATAAAGCCAACTTTTCAACGAAAAGTGACCTGACAATTCTGACTTATGCAATTTGACGAATTGCACGATAACTCACATGCTTAAAATAGAAGATATCTGAACTGTCTTCTTAGTTGAGTAACTTGTATTTCAGTTTACCTTCGGTCGATTCCTGTGATCACGCTTCACAGGATACGGTAAAGCACTCATTATGGCTTGACTGCCCGGGTCGCCATGCAATTAGGCATATATATAGTCAGGGGTTCCTTCTGTGAAGGAGGAGTCCTGTCTTCAAAGAAACCCGTAATAATAAAACCGGCTGCAAGTTGCCCGCCTATTTGATCGTCAAGGGTGTGGCTAAATTCCATCGGTTCACCTTGTTCCAGTCGGTGTTTCTTCTCCTCTTTCGGTAGATCGTAAACGTCCGAATAAGGGATGCGGTATTTCACTTGCAACACGCCCGTACGTTCAGCCAGTTCGTAGTCCACCAGGTAGGCGGCAGGGTTCATGAAACCTGCCAGAAGTATACCCCCGTGCCGTAACACGCGGAACGCTTCCCGCCAGACTGGCCGCACGTCTGGTACGAATGTATTGGAGACCGGATGAACTATCAGGTCGTAACTCATAGCATCGAACATATGGAGGTCTGCCATATCACCTTCTATTAGACGGATGCTCAGACCATCCCTTTCCGCTATGAAACGATCCTGCTCTAACTGCAGCGGTGAATTGTCGAAGACAGTTACATTGGCACCTGCCGCTGCTAACACCGGACCTTGCTGTCCGCCGCCGCTTGCGAGGCATAGTACATCCGCTCCCTCAAGTTGCGGAAACCAGTCTGCCGGGACCGGTATCGTTGGTGTGAGAACAATCTGCCAGTCACCTTGGCGTGCCTTTACGATGGTCTCAACACTCACCGGGATGGTCCATTTGTTGCTTTTTTTCACCTCACGATCCCATGCGTCTCTATTGTACTCTCGAATGTTCATTGCCTATACTCTTATCCCTTTCTGCTATCGATACGAATAACATAATTCGGGTTAAGCGCCTGCTCCACAGAAACGAAGAAGGCGTCTAAATCAATATGGAAAATGCAGCGAGCCATGAAACAGTATATAAACTAGCACACAGAGTTGATTAAGCCAACTTCTCATCGAAAGGTGCCCCAACAATTCTGACTATTGTGCAATCTTACGTGAATTCACATTTCTCGCTTTTGTTCAAGCCTCCGATGAAGCCTCAATGTATCCTCAACCTTCACTGAATTAACAAGTGGTATAATTGTGGTCAGGATGTATGTTGTGGCTGATGAGTAGTCCAGCCGGCGGGTCTGAGAAGAGGAGAGGTATGGGCGAATGAGACACGCAGAAATTGATGAGGGGGCAGGATATATCGGATTCGACGATGCCCTGCGCACGGTACTTGCCGGCACCAGTCCTGTAAAAACAACAGTCCTATCCCTCGCCTTTTGCACGGGATATGTCAGCGCCAATGATGTGTTTGCACTAGTAAACAGTCCAACCGATAACGTATCCCTTAAAGATGGATTTGCGGTTAAGGCACACGACGTAGAAAATGCCTCTCCCCAGCACCCCATAAAGCTGAAAGTAATAGGCTCTGTATTCGCCGGTAGCAACTTCAAAGGCCAGCTTGCTGATGGCCAGGCGGTACAGGTCTGCTCTGGTTCACCGGTACCGGCGGGAGCTGATGCCGTAGTGTCCGACGAGTTTTGTCAGGAAGTAGACTCTGAAGTTCATATTAAAGCCGGAATGCAGAAGGGCAGGAACGTATTTTATGCAGGAGACGATGTCAGAGCCGGCACACTAGTTCTTGAGAAACGGAAGGTAATCCTGCCCGCCAGATTGGGACTCATCGCAGCTGCTGGTATAAGCCATCTGGAAGTATATAAAAAGCCGAGAGTCTGCCTTATTGCCATAGGTGATGAGGTTATTGCCCTGGGACGGACGCTTAAGGAAGGGCAACTTTATGCCAGCAACCTGGTTAGTACCGAAGCCTGGTTATCCTGCTTTGGTATACCATGTACAACCACCATAACGACTGACACTATCGACTCCATCAAGAGTGAATTGTTGAGGGCATACCCAGAGGTTGATGCTATTATCACCAGTGGTGGATCCTGGCGAAGTGAACGTGATCTTATCGTCAGAGTGCTGGACGGTTTGGGCTGGAGGAAGATATTTCACCATGTACGCATGGGGCCCGGCAAGGGCATGGCTTTTGGGATTTGGAGAGACAAACCGGTGTTTTGTCTACCGGGTGGTCCTCCCAGCAATGAAATGGCTTTCCTGCAACTGGCGCTCCCGGGGATATTGAACATGTCGGGTCTGACTGGGAGCCCGCTGCAGACAGTTTCAGCAAAATTGACCCAGGATGTAAAAGCTAGACACCGAGCCTGGACGGAGTTCAAGAAAGTAAAACTCGATTATGACGAAAACGGGGACTACTCAGTTAAACCGTACTTCGAGACAAGTCGTCTGAAGTCAATGGCGGATTCATCTGGCTTTGTCTGTAAGCCGGAAGGAGTAGATTCACTCTACCGTGGTCAGATAATAGACGTCCAACTTATGATTCCCAGCTTTGCCGGGATTTCGATTGGAGAACCAATGTAATATCCTGTGTGACAGGGTAAGAACTCACTATCCAGAACGGTCTCAGCAGTCCTTGCCCAAGGAATTTTCGCTCTTGCAGTTCTCGTCGCACTGCGGTTACAAACACTTGTTTTTTACCTCACTATGCAAACCAACGCAGAGTGTTTTTTATTGTTGCGTGGCTGGCTAGTTAGACACTTTTGGAGACAAATTCTTTCACCCCTCTCTCAAACACCTCTCTCTGACATTTGAGGCATTTAAGGATGATGTCGACACCCAGGGTCTCCGCCGACGATTACCGGCTTCCCCTTCAGCTCCGGGTTAAGCACCTGCTTCACAGAAATAAAGAAGGCATCTAAATCAATATGGAAGATATAGCGAGCCATGAGATAGTATATAAACTGGCACACAGAGCTGATAAAGCCAACCCCTGGTCGGATTGTTATCAAACATTTCTCGGTTTTATTCAATCCTCCGATATAAGCTCAGGCTAACCGTAAAATAGAAATAGGGCTGAGAAACGTAGCTGAATATCGAAAAGGGGAGGTATTCCCTTTGGATTTGGCGATGGGCTCGTTCTGATTGTTGATTCGTGTACGATAGAGCCTCGGGTTATCTTCAGACCCTGCTGACCTGAAGCGTGTTATAATGCAGGTGACGATGAGATAGAGGTGAATTACAAATAACCGAGGGATTACTGAGTAGACGTAATCAGGCACCAATTAGTCGAAGTCCTTTAATCAATAGATTCAGATTATTGTATAAGGAGGTGAAGATGAGAAAGAGGCTTGCCGCTATTTGTTCAGCTTTACTGGTTGTGCTTGTTTCAATTGCGGTTTTGCTCCCAAGTTGTGCGCCAACAGATACAGACACAGATACAGGCTTCATTGTGGTTGAAGTTGATTTGTGTGGTGATAACTGGGAAGGAGCGGTGAACTATACGTTGAGCGCAGGGAGCAGAATCATCACCGCAGACGCTGTTCCGTACGCCGTCAATGCGGAGCTGGACACTTGGACCTGTGCCTACGTCTCCGGCGGACCCGCTGGGGCATATTTGGAGAGTATCACCCCCTCACCAGATCAAAGTGTGTCCAAGGGCAGCCTCACCATCTTCACATTAAACTTCGAACTAGAGCAGGATGCCGGCATTGAGTTTGCAGGTTGGACCATAGACGGGACACCAGCATCGTACGATGAGGAGTCTGGCTGGTATGCGCTAATATTGCCATACGACTTACATACCATTGAGGCTCACTTCATACAGTGGGTGGATGGGTGCCCGGAAAGGGTGGTCGCGGTAAATGAAACGTCCTGGCTCCAGATTACTCAGATCGAAGGACCTGTTCCAATTGAGGTAAAGGTTGAGAACGACCCGTGTGCTGTGATCAAGAACACTCCTCCAGGAGGGCTTCCTGCGGTTAAGAAGTCTCAGGTGCTTAGCTTAAATGGGGAGCCTATCGAGCCACCGGAGCGGTTCTATCTTCCTGACGAGCCCGTGGTGCTGGGTGTAGAAACAACCTGGGAGATGGAGAAATGCCTTAACTACACAAAGTCAATCAATTGGCTCGGTATCTCTCTATATGGTTTCTTTCAGTACCCATGTATCTTGTTCAACCTTGGCTTGCCGGGGGAGAACTGGTACAAGTTCATATTGGTTGCCTCCGCCGAACTTGCATTGGTGGATGATGAGGATGTAAACCCGAGTAACAACTATGCAGAGGGCCCACCACTAACCTTGAACGTGGCCTACATTCCGTAGGGTAGTTAGGATCATTGACTTCTAGGCTATCCAGGAGTGCCGATATTATCGCTGTAGAGGGTGAAAGTTAGGGTCGGAGAGTTAGTTCTTCGACCCTATTCCTTAGCTCCGGGGTAAGCGCCTGCTCCACAGAAACGAAGAAGGCATCCGAATCGATATGGAAGATACAGCGAGCCATGAGATAAAATTCCAACTGGCATACAGAGCAGGTAAAGCCAGCCTTTTATCGCAAGGTGACCCGACAATTCTGACTTTTATTATCTCATTGACTTAATGGCAGACAACACTAATTCACGTAGTCCGGCTTGAGGAGAGGGCATCCAGCCTTTCTAATGACGTATATTGAAATAATACGCATATAGAGTTAAAGTGGTTGAGAGAACTGCTTTAAGGGAGGTGGATTATGGCACTGATACCAGCCTTTGAGATAGGTGTATGGAATGCCTGGATTTTTGTCATTCCTATGCTGATTATCTCCTTCTCTGATATGAGAGTGACAGCTGCTAGGGAATCAGGGCAACCAGGAGATTTTAAGCTAACTAGAAAAGAGAAAAGAATCATAAATGCCGTTTTCTTGCCTATGATCGTTTCTTTCATTTATGCCGTTTTCCTGCCTCTACGATTTGGCACGGCATGGCTATACAGCGGTCTCGTTGTCTATCTGTTTGGGGTGGCTCTCAGTATTGGTGCAGTCCTGAATTTCGCTACCAGTCCCAAGGACAAGGTCATCACCAAGGGTCTATATAGTATTTCCAGAAATCCCGTGTACATTGGCTTGATTCTGATGCAAGTCGGTTTGGGGATAATCTGCTCTTCATGGGTGTATCTTCTCTTAACGCTGGTGCTGTTGATTCTGCTCAACGAAAATCTGTCAGCTGAGGAGCGCTATTGCCTTTACAGATACGGCGACTCCTACCGTCAATATAAGAACAAAACACCGAGATGGATAGGAATACCGAAGGCGGGAGCAAAATCGGATTAATGGAAGTAGCCCTTCGCGGTGTCAAATTGTTAATCTAAGCTAATTTTGGGCAATAATATTACCATTATACTATATAGTAGGCCTTTCATTACTCGAAGCATTAAACAATTACTCATTTTGTTGCCTTAATCCTTGTAGAATATAAAACAAGACACCGTTTCGTGTCTCCTTAACTCCATAGTATGTCTTGGACACCGCACAAAAACTATTGACTATTTCTTAGGTAGCGGCATACACCGGCGTGGATGCCGAAGGGTCGTACTTCATAGGAAGCAGAGGCAACTACGCCGCGGTGCTAGGGGTCTCCGCCGACGAGTACTGGCATCCCCTTTAGCTCCGGGGTAAGCGCCTGCTCCACAGAAACGAAGAAGGCATCCAAATCAATATGGAAGATACAGCGAGACATGAAACAGCATATAACCTAGCACACAGAGCTGATAAAGCCAACTTTTCATCGGATTGTTATCCAACATTCCTCGGTTTTGTTGTGCTGTGATCAGAGCCAAATCCCTTCTCAAAGGTTGCTCAATCGCCTTATAAAGCCTCAAGCTATGCTCAGGCTCAGGCTTCACCTCAGTGCATACTAGAGAGATATTGACACATTCCGCTAGTTCCAATACGATATAGTAGAACAGGATAAACGAAAATGAAGATGCCTCTATCCATCGTTGGTATAACATAAATTGGAGATGAAGCCAGACAATTCTACTCTGATTGCGGAACAGGAGTTGGTAACATTAGCAATCCGGAACTGGTTGGTGGTGCAAGGAAAGAATAGGAAGCGTAATTTTGATGCAAACCAGAAACATTAAATACTCTACAGAATGGCTGTATATGATTAAGGGAAAAGACCATGCAAAGTGAGTTATATCTCTTATTAGGAGCGCTTATAGGTTTTGTTTACACCCTAGCCGTAGCTACTATTGTAATTCTATTGAGCCGCACAAAACGACCTAAGGAGACAACTCTAGGTGATTTACGAAATATTCTTTCCAAAGTCCAGGAGGAAATACATGAAGCCCAGGAACAGGTCTGGGCCTATGGCAGTGGGGAAGAAGAAAAAGGACGACGCTGGCGAATAGCCTGTATCACTACGGCTGGCAAAGCAGTCGATGTATTACAGAGTTGCTGGTTAGGACGGGAACAGGATTCCACTGCTAGCGCTATTTACGATGAATTGCTGGTAGGCTTAAAGAGCATTGGCCTCGAGGAAATCAAGCCGAGTTTGGGGCAAGAAATAGAAGAAGACGATAGGCAATATCGTATTAAAGAGAGAGAAGGGAGTTCTCCATATAGAGTCTCAAGATTGGTCTGTCCGGGCTATTATCTTAAGCTGACGACTGACAAAGCAGGGAGTGCCGAACAAATTTTATTACAACCTGCTCAGATAGAAGTGGTAGGCGAGAAATCCGCCAAGGCGGAAAAATAGGTAACGTAATCCTCATATAGGAAGAAAGATATACGCAGGAGGTTCCAATGGCTAAGCTTGGCATCGATTTGGGTACATCTAATTCTGCTGCAGCGGTGGTTTTTAACATCGATCAGCAGACTCCACACACAGTCGAACCGATCGAAGGGGATTATTTGGGTGATCTCGTCTTCCCTTCTTATGTGGCGTTCAATAAAAAGGGCGACATTTCTGCGGCAGGGTTACCAGCAAGAGAAAGGTTTCTGGGAGGACAAAGCGACTTGGTAATCCGGCATTTCAAAAGATTGATTGGGAGACCCTTTGATTATGTAGATAAACAGATATCCCAGGGGAACCGCGCCTTTTCAGAATTTGGAGACAGAATTAAGCGTTCAAATGATGGGTCGGTTCTCTTCACTATTGGGGAAAAGGATATAAGCGTTGTGGAAATAGCATCTTGCCTGTTAAGGAAGATCGTGGAGGATTCGCAAGCTTTTACCCAGAAATGGGGGGAGAAGATCGATTCTGCCGTCGTTACACTCCCAGCTGGATTTGATGACTCTCAAAGACAAGACACAATTGAGGCTACTAAATTAGCTGGATTGGAGGGGATTGACATAACAGTGATTGAGGAGCCCTCAGCGGCTGCCGTTGCCAGAGGTTTGGTCGGCATAGAAGGCAAGATTATGGTGGTTGACGTTGGGGCTGGTACCACAGACGTTATCGTTGGCTACATGGAACAAACACAATATGGCCCTCATCTAACGATGACAGGCCGGGATTGTGATGATGTTCTGGGCGGGATTGATATGGACAACCTAATATTAGACCATATACGCAATATTGACACTGGATCGCCAAAACTTGAAGATATCTTTAATGAATTGAAAGCCGATCAGCGGTTACGCTTGATGGGGAAAATTGAAGAGGCAAAGATTGTCGCTTCCCGAGATGGTGCTGCAAGTGTGAGTATTAATTTATCAGTTGGGGGAGCGAAACCTAAGAGAATCCACGTTCCATTAGACGAAGTCACACTTTCAGAAATAGTGAAACCCTTAATTGATGGTTATAAGGTCAACAATCACAACAAAGGCGTGAAACCGGTGGTTGAAAGGGCGTTGCTCAAAGCCGCAGGTGGTAATTTGAGCACCGTCCCCAAGGTAGTTGATGAGATTGAATGGCTTATTCTAATTGGGGGTCCCTGCCGAATGCGGTGCTTACACCAGATGCTAAAGGATGTTTTTAAACGTAATGCAAATATAATCGTGCAAATTGACAACATTGACAGAACAGATAGACTTATCAAGGAAGCTGTTGCACATGGTGCTGCCCTCTCCCAGGTAAAGGGAATTGACGTTACAAACAGTGTCCCACATACTGTAAGCATATTTCATAAATCAGGATTGACTCCAGCCATAGCTGCTGGTACACCCTTTGCCAGAGGGCAAGGTACGAGTCGGTCTGTTAGCTTACCAGCGACGAAAGGCTCTAATCTGATATGGATACTAAGTCAGAAAGATTCTCAGCCTGCCCGAGAATGGAGCATGCACAGCCACCTTATCAATGTACCTCGTGAAGGGAAAATGAAAGTAAACCTAAGGTGGGGAGAGGGTGGTGTTGAAACCGACAAAGCTAGTGTGGAGGGAGGTGGGTTACCAAGCAGCATTGATTTCCCTCAGGTGAGCAATAAAACTACACTAGGCGCGGAACTTGAGGGTAGACACAAGTGGTATCTTTCAATCGCTAAGGACTTACGGCGTTTGATGGAAATGGCTCGAGAGCCGTTGGTACGATGGTTCGTAACTCAGGGAGCAACAGTGACCGAGGCTGAAAGACAAACTGATGAGTTGCTTAGAGTATCCGAGCTAGACCTGAAGAAATGTGATGATATTAATGTTGATACCGAAGGATACCTTACAGATGAGGACATAGATATCGCTGGCAGGTCGGGATATCTTGAAATGCGACAACAAGCCATGATTGAACGTGGTTTAGTATCTGCCCGGGCAGCTGAAGTACTAGACGGGGTTATACTACCTATTTTGATTGATCAGACACCTGTGACTCCGGATGAATTGATTAGTGAGGCTAATGCATTGCTTAGCGTAAGCCAGAATTGCTCTAAATGTGTGCAATTTTGGCAGCAGCTCAATCAGTGGTCACACAAGCTAGAGTTAGTTCCTAATGATCACGGAGTAGCCGCAGCAACAGCGACTGCTTTAGGCGCACTAGCGGACTGTCTATACGAACAGCAAATTATAAGCCAAGAGCAACTTAATCACATACAAGACATATGCTGGAGATTCTATGGGGGAAGATAGGCAGGATATACCTGATCGAAATATCAGAGATCTATGGGAACGGGGTAGGTTTTGGGAAATCTTTGGATTTTCCAGTGGCGACTTCACAACTCTAGAGCTTGCTAAGCAGTATTCAGCCCTAATGAAGGCTTATCAAGACGATCCTGAAGTCAGACAGATAATCGACGAAACCTTTGCTGTTTTAAATGCCCCTCTAACTCGGCAATTCTATGAAGGTTGTCGTGCGCTAATGCAACGCATACGGCGCGAACGCGGTGGTACGATATCTCGTGACATAGAGCATGGAATATGGCGTAGTCTCTGGAATTGGGTATCCGAAAGGTGGCAGGAACCGCCAGAGGAATTAGTAAATCTAATAAAGAATAAGTATCGCCTTCCTGATGGTACTGATGTAATTGAGATGCCACAAACTTGGTCGGATGAGGGCTTGAAACCTGCCGACCTTGACTCTATTCTTGATTCTACTAAGGCAGCAGAAGCATTTGCCAAGGAAACAAGATGTCAAAGTTGTGGTAAGTTCGATCACACCCTTAGAATGGTTACCTTCCCATATATCATTAGTATCATAATAGTTGCGTTTAAGAGGTTCAGTGAAGCGGGAGTATTCTGTCATCAATGCCGATGTGCTAAATCTCTTAAATGGGGAATTATCTCACTACTTTTTGGCTGGTGGAGTATCTGGGGGTTCTTTTGGAATATTAGTGCCCTGGTAGATAATTACCGTGGAGGTAAGATTTTATCAGAATATAACGACCCATTTGTAGCTCAATTAGCATGGGCTCACATGATATTGGGAAAGATCGCTGAGGCTAAAGCATGCTTGGCGAAACCATTGAAATGTGAGTTCAATGAAGAGGCTTCACAGCTCAAAAGAGAATTGGATGCCAGATATCCTCAAGTGTCTCCCGCAAAGATAGGTAAGTTCAGGCTAGGCTACCTTACCATTGTATTTGGAGTACTGGGTGTATATGCTATTGGAGGTATGGCATTGTTTGGGTGGACACCTTCCCCTCAGATTTATACTCTTACCACAAATGTTATACCGTCGGGAGCGGGCTGGGTCTCTACTTCGGGTGGCGAATATGAATCCGGTGCACAGGTAACACTGACAGCCACCCCAGCTAGTGGTTACACCTTTGACCACTGGAGCGGTAGTGCGTCAGTCACCACATCTTCCATTCTCATTACCATGAATTCGGACAAGAGCATCACTGCTAACTTTAAAGCTATTACGGCAGCCGGTGAAGTATTGTTCTCAGATGATTTCAGTGACGAGGGTGGTGACTGGGATATTTACGATGAAGAACATGGTTCAGTTTTTTATGAGGATGGCTGGATTCATCTCATCAATGACACTGCTGCTCAATTTGCCACCGGTACTTGGGCTGACCAGCACCTCACTGATTTCATTCTGGAAGTGGAGACTAAGCTTATCGCAGGTACTGATGAAAACTGGCATATGATAATATGTCGATACCAAGACAATGATAACTACTACTCTTTTCGAACTAGCGCTGACGGTTACTATTCCATAGATAAATCCGTTGATGGAAATTGGGTTACTCTTGCGTCAGTAACCTATTCGTCCTATATCAATCAGGGTGAGGATGCTGTCAACTTAATCCGTATTGAGTGTATCGACAGTAACTTAAATCTGTCGGTTAATGGGCATTTATTGAAACAAGTTACAGATGCCACCATTGTTGATGGTGATATCGTATTAGGTGCTGACGCAATCGCAGGCACATTTACTGAAATTGCCTTTGATAACATTGTAGTTAGTGAGCCTTAGTGTTTTTGTCACCACTGTGTTAGACCCAGAGCCTCTAGGCAGATGGTAAAGTTATTCAGGGTGCTTTTTATTGTCGCGAAGCTGGTTAGTTAGTCACTTTTGGAAACAAATTCTTTCACCCTTCTATCAAACACCCCTCTCTCCAAAAGCACCCTTCTCTGGCATTTGAGACATTTAAGGCCGATGTCGGCGCCCACCCTCACCACTTCCCACTCATAGCTACCGCAGGGGTGCGCTTTGCGCAGCCGGACTACATCACCGGGCTTTATTTCTATGGTCATTGATTTGCTTGCGGATTTTTTTAGCTACGTTTCTAGCCGCCTGGGCAAAATCCTTTTCTCTGGATGCGTAGAGAATTTGCCGTGATACGTTTATAATCGCCTTCTCACCCCGGGCATCCACTCCGTAGCCAACTGCTGAAGCCAGGTCCCCTCCCTGAGCGCCGATGCCCGGGATAAGCAAAGGCATTTCGGGGCAAATCGAGCGGACTTTCTTTAATTCTTCCGGATAGGTGGCCCCGACGACCAGACCGATATTGCTATGAATATTCCATTCTTTGGCTTTCCGAGCCACTGCTTCGTATAGTGGCAGGCCATTGGTGAAGAGATTCTGGAAATCTGTGGCTCCTTTGTTCGATGTTCGGCACAGGATAAATACCCCTTTGTCTTGGTAATTGATAAAGGGCTCTATGGAATCGAAGCCAAGGTAGGGATTGACAGTAGCGGCATCGAAGCCGAGAACCGAAAAGAGAGCCCTGGCATAAGCCCGGGCAGTGTTACCGATATCGCCGCGCTTGGCATCACCGATTACGGGAATATCACCGGGTATATATTTAACGGTCTTTTCCAGGATAACAAGCCCTTCGGTCCCTAAGGCTTCGTAGAAAGCCAGATTGGGCTTATAGGCACAGACCAGGTCGGAGGTGGCCTCGATAATGGCTTTGTTGAATTGCAGAACGTCTGCCCCGGGCATAAGCTCTGGGTCGGGGTCGAGTCCAATGCAAAGCCAGCTCTTGTTTTTCCGGCTGGCATTAAGCAGTTTATCGGTGAATTTCATCGCCGTAACCCAGATAATATCAGGAGATGACCATAAATTAAAGCTCGGTCAATATTTTGCCTTTATTCGTGTTAAAAGCTAAAATAGAGGCATGCGCGACCTGATTGCCGATGCCTTGAAAGGCCACGGTGCCGACTATATCGAAATCCACTTTGAGGAGGGCCAGGCTACCAGCATTGTTTACAGAGGGGAGAGGATGGATGAAATAAGCAGGGCCCGTAGTTCTGGTGGCAATATTCGCGCTTTAGTCCAGGGTAGTTGGGGATTTGTCAGCTTCAATCGCATGGATGGACTGAGGGAGAAAGTGAATCTGGCAGTGGAGGAGGCAAGGTTGGCGAGCAGGGGACCGTTGAAGCTTTTCCCTACGAAGCCTGTAGTGGATACGGTGGTGTCACAATTGAAGCAAGATGCTACGACCATACCGTTGGCAACCAAGAAAAAGCTTTTAGATAGCTATAATGGTATTATGTTAAGTAGTCCCAAGATTCAAAGTACAAGAATTAACTATCGTGATGGCAGAAAGCAACGTACCTTCGCCAATTCTGAAGGCAGCTACATTGAGCAAGCTAAAACTGACCTTAATTTAAGATTGACAGCCATAGCTCGTGAGGATAACGAGGTTCAACAGGCAGGACTGAGCCTGGGAAGTAATGGCGAGTTTTCCGCAGTGGAAGGGCTACATGAGCAAGCCAGGGAAGTAGCCAGGCGTGCTGCCGCTCTTCTTTCTGCCCCCCAGGTGAAAGGCGGGGAATATACAGTAATTCTGGACCCTGTTCTGGCTGGGGTTTTTGCTCATGAAGCCTTCGGGCATTTATCAGAGTCGGATTTTGTATATCAAAATGAAAACCTGCAGCAAGTCATGGTACTGGGAAAGAGATTTGGCGGCAAGCATCTCAATATCATTGATGACCCTACCATTCCTAACTTGCGGGGAAGTTATAAGTACGATGACGAAGGGACGCCGACAAGGGAAAATTATCTTATCCGTGAGGGCATTCTGGAAGGGAGGCTTCATTCGCGGGAAACAGCGGCTAAGATGGGAGAGAGGGCTACGGGGAATGCTCGAGCCATTAATTATCTCTTCCCCCCCATAGTGCGAATGAGCAATACCTTTATTGCGCCGCGCAGCGATTCCTTCGAGGAGATGCTTGGTGACATTGAGGAGGGAGTCTATGTCAAGGACTGGTACGGCGGGACGACCAGCTTGGAGATGTTTACCTTCTCCGCCGGGGAAGCTTACATGATTCGCGGGGGAAAGTTAGCAGAGTTGTTGCGCCCCGTGGTGCTGACCGGTAATGTTTTTACTACCCTGCAAAATATAGATGCCATAGGCAATGATCTGGGGATGAATCAGGGTGGTGGCTGTGGCAAAGGTGGGCAATCTCCGCTACCCGTTTCTAACGGCAGCCCACATATCAGGATTCGTCATTGCGTGGTAGGAGGAAGATAATTGGAGCATCGTTTGGCTGCGGAGGTTCTTCGTTCTGCTAGGAAGGGGGCTGAACAAGCTGAAGTTTTTTCGGTTTCTTCCCGGGCAATGCCGATACAATTTGAAGCCAATGAACTGAAACAGGTTCAGAGCAAGGAGAGCAGCAGTACTGCCCTGCGAATTTTCAGGGAAGGCAGACTTGGCTTTGCTACTGCCAGCGGAGGGGGAGATGTGGACGCTCTAGTTGACATGGCCGTGGAGACCTCCCAATTTGGCAGTACGGCCGGTTTTCAATTTCCTTCTTCCCGGAACTATTCGGAAGTACGCATCTTTGACTCTAAGGTAGAAGAAATAGCCATGGAGAGGATGGTTGAGATTGGGAAGGAGCTTATAGCCAGGATCAGGGGGCATACTCCAGATATCCTTTGCGATGCTCAAGTAACCAGGGGGACAAGCACCATCTCCTTAATTAATTCTCAAGGCGGCGAGGGAAGATATGACAAGAGCTTTTTTAGCCTCAGCCTGGAAGGCATTCTTGTTCGGGATACAGATATGCTTTTTGTGGGTGATAGCGAAAGCTCATGTCGTCCCGATTTTATCGAGATCGATGGCCTGGCTGATAGAGTGATATGGCAATTGGAAATGGCTAAGAAAAAAGCTGCCGTGTCCACCAAGCTGCTGCCGGTAATTTTTACACCTGTTGGAGTAGCTAGTGCTTTACTGAGCCCTCTGGTGCTGGCGTTTAACGGCAAATCGGTTCTCGAAGGGGCTTCGCCTTTAAAAGACAAACTGGGTAAGCAAGTTTTTGACAAAAAGCTGAGCTTATGGGATGATGCTACCATAGCTTACGGTGTAGGGAGTTATCCTTTTGATGACGAGGGGGTTTCCGGCCAACGTCTACCGCTTTTTACAAATGGAGTAGTAACGAATTTCCTTTATGATTTACAAACAGCAGCTTTAGCCGACACGCAGAGCACCGGTAACGGCCAGCGAGCAGGTGGTGGTTTCCCCCGCCCAGATATAAGCTCTCTTATTTTAAGCGGAGGAGATGTTTCTTTCCAGGCGATGGTGCAAGATATGAAGGAAGGGTTAATTGTGGAGCAACTTATGGGTGCTGACCAGGGTAATCTTCTGGGTGGTGACTTCGGCGGCAATGTTTTACTGGGATACAAGGTCGAGAATGGTGAGATAGTGGGCAGAGTGAAGGATACTATGATTGCCGGTAACGTGTATCAAGTGCTAAAAGAGCTTCTGGGTATAGGGCAGGAAATGAGATGGGTTGGCGGGGTTTTGCAGACTCCTCCCTTATATTGCTCTAATATATCAGTGGCGGCAAAAGGAAGCTAAGATACAGATGAAAGAAGTAATAAAGCTTCATAAACAACCACGCCCTAAGAGTTGTGTCATGCTTGCCTCCTGGCCTGGCATTGGCGACGTTTCCCTAACCGCAGCGAAGTATCTCGTGGAGAAGCTAAATGCTGAAGAAATAGGGGAGATCGAACCTGTGAACTTCTTTGAACCGATGGGTGTCACAGTCAGAGACAACGTGGTTGACAGTCCTCGTTTTCCTGAGAACAAGTTTTATTATTGGCAGTCTGCCAGGGCGGGGCAAAGCCTGGTGATTTTTATCGGGGAGGAACAGCCTAGCTTAAAGGGATATGAACTGGTTAACTGTGTTTTGGACGTGGCGCAGAGGCTTAAGGTGTCGAGGGTATATAGTTGTGCTGCTGCGGTCACACGCATCCACCATAGTGAAGAAATGAAGGTTTGGGGAGCGGCGACAACTTCTAAATTAGTTGACGAGGTAAACAAACATAATGTGATTCTTAGAGGTAACCTTCGCATCGCGGGATTGAATGGATTGATATTAGGAATGGCCAAGGAAAGAGGGATGGAAGGCATTTGCTTGCTGGGCGAAGTGCCAGCGTATGCCACGCAAATAGCAAATCCCAGAGCTTCCCTGGCTGTGCTTGGTATCCTAACTAAAATGTTCGGAATTACACTTGACTTAACCGATCTTGATAACCTGGCTAAGCAAGTAGACGAAGAGATGGATAGAATAGCGAAGAAAGTTACGGCTGAATTTATTGACCAATTCACCGAGCCTATTTGGGAGCAGGATGAGGATGGGGATGAGGAGGAAGAGTAAATTATTTAACCAACCCTGGTCTAGCAAGAACCCCAAATTGACCGACAAAACTAGATATGCTACCATCGAATTAGATGTCAGCTTTAGCTCAACTCTGTGAGGAAATTACAGCTTGCCGGGATTGTGAGCTATCTAAGTATCGCACTAAGGTTGTGCCTGGTGAAGGGGCCGAAGACGCGGACTTACTATTTATCGGTGAGGCCCCTGGGTGGCACGAAGACCAGCAAGGGCGTCCTTTCGTCGGACCAGCAGGGCAATTTCTGGACCAACTGTTAGCCTCAATTGGTCTACGCAGGGAGGAAGTCTATATTGCTAATGTGATTAAGTGTCGTCCACCCCAAAACCGTGACCCACTGCCAGCGGAGATACAAAGTTGCCGCAAATGGCTAGACCGTCAAATAGAGATAATTCAGCCCCAAATGATTATTACTTTAGGGCGTTACTCTCTAGCGCGGTATTTTCCCAATCAGAGCATAGGCAGGATTCATGGAAAACCACGAAAGATAGATGACGTCATTTATTACCCCATGTATCATCCTGCAGCGGCCCTCCATCAAGGCTCTCTGCGCCGGACCATTGAAGCGGATATGCTCAAGATTCCTCAGATAGTAACCCAGGGTAAAGAGCTGCCTCAAGATGAAGTTGAATCTCAGCAGTTAAGCTTGTTTTAGAACCATGTCCCGAGTGAAAGGAAGAGAAAACCATGCCAAAACATAAATTAAGAGTTATTCCTCTAGGCGGACTGGGTGAAATTGGTAAGAATATGATGGCATTGGAATATGGCAATGACATCGTCGTCATTGATGCTGGACTCATGTTCCCCAGCGAAGAAATGCCGGGAGTTGACTTGCTTATCCCCGATATTAGCTATCTTTTGGAGAGACGGAAAAACTTAAGGGGGATAGTGATTACTCACGGGCACGAAGACCACATCGGGGCGCTGCCCTACGTTTTATCTCGGCTCCCCATTCCCGTTTATGCTACCAAGTTCACTCGAGAGCTGATTCTCGTGGAACTCAAGCAGCGTGGGGTTAAAACTGACGTGAAATTGAATTTAGTTAGCCCCGGGAACAGGATTACACTGGGTAATTTCACCATAGAGTTTTTCTCTGTTTGCCATAGTATTCCTGATTGTGTAGGGTTGATAATTCACACTCCCCTGGGCATTGTAGTTCACAGCGGTGATTTTAAAATCGATTACACCCCGGTCATTAGAGAGGCTACTAACTTTAACCAATTAGCTTCGCTAGGGGCGAAGGGTGTTTTGCTTCTTCTTTCTGACTCCACATATGCTGAGCTTCCTGGGTACACTCCCTCCGAGAAGGTAGTTAGCGAGACTTTAGATCGGATTGTAAGCGAAGCAAATGGGAGGGTAATCGTAACTACATTCGCCTCTCTCATATCTCGCATTCAGCAGGTGTTTGATGTTGCCGTTAAACATGGTCGCCGTATATTTATCATCGGGCGTAGCATGAAGGAGATAGCGAGCATGGCATTAAAAACGGGTTATCTTACTGCTCCCCCCGGCATTATTTGTAACTTGGATGAACTTAAGAAATTGCCTCACAATCGAGTTATCGTGTTGAGCACGGGAAGTCAAGGTGAGCCCACCTCTGCCTTGGTGCGCATGGCCAATCGCGACCCCAGTAGTCGAGTTCAGATAATCCCTGGCGACACCGTTGTGATTTCAGCAACTCCTATTCCCGGCAATGAGACAGTGGTTAGTAAGACTACAGACAGCCTTTTCCGCCAAGGTGCCAATGTAATTTATGACAAGCTGGCTCAAGTTCATGTCCACGGGCATGGTAGTCAAGAAGAGTTGAAGCTTTTGCTTAGTTTGGTTAAGCCTAAATTCTTTGTTCCTGTTCATGGTGAGTATCGCCATTTATGCTTGCATGGCGGTTTAGCCCAAAGTATGGGTATACCGAAAGATAACATTTTTGTGCTTGATAACGGGGATGTGCTTGAGCTCGGGCAAGATTCAGGGAAGGTGGTTGGTAGAACCCGTGTCGGAGTTATCTATGTAAGTGGCCTGATAACAGGCGAATTGGATGGCGGAGTTCTTAGGGACCGTAAATTACTTTCGCGAGAAGGCGTCGTTGTAGTGACCATTGCCATTGATGCTAAAAGTGGCAAACTAACTGAAAGGCCACGCATTATAACGCGAGGCTTTGTTGATGCTGGAGAGGAACAAAGATTGATCGAGAAAGGCCGAGATGTGGTGCTAGCTGCTTTAGAGAACGGAAGAAAAGAATTCATTTCTAAAAGGCGCCTGGTTGAACCAAGCTTAGTTGACGCCAAAGTAAAAGATTCACTGAGCAAATTCTTTTATGAACGAATTCATCGTCGTCCTGTCATCATTCCCGTGGTTGTGGATGTAGGGAACACTCAAAGGAAGCCGACTAGATAGGGGCATAAATCCGTGTCCAAAAAAAGAAGTAGGTCTAAGCCGAGGCGGAAGCTAAAAGAAAGCCAGCCAGCATGGAAGCGATTCTTTGGCTTCATTGCTTCACCCATGGTACGAAGGCTTATCTTGATTGTCGTAATAGTAGCCTTGTTGTATGTGTTTTGGGAAGGCATGCTCACATTGTTTGGTTATGGATTAATAATAATAACCATCGCTTTGGCTTCGCTGGTCTGGATGGCATGGCGGCAGCAGTTCTCTGTTGTGAAACATAGGTGGAATTGGATACTAGGGGGCATTAGCCTGGCTTTTGCTGTATGGGGAATCCTTTCCTTTTTTGCCTTAGGAGGCACATTCGGGCAGGACTTAATAGGCGCTTCTAATATGGTAGGAGGACTGCGGGTAGCCGGGCTCGTCCTGCTGGGTATTATTTTTATTATTCCTGGGAAGGTTTGGGACGCTGCTAAGAATGGCTGGCATCTCTTGACCATACTTTTTCGACTCTGTCGTAGAGTGAGATTAGCCCGGCGAGCTCCTGCTAAAGCTATCCCTCTTGAGGCTACTCCCCCTGAAGTGGAGACGGTTAGTGAAGTAGAGGCAAAGCCTGCTGTACTTCCTTCTCCTCCCGTATGGCAATCAGAACACGAACCAATTCTCACCCCTGGAGGGTGGCATCTTCCACCGATTGATATCTTGGATAAGCCCAATGAGGTGAAATTGGACAGGGCGGACATTGACCAACGAGCCCGATTGATTGAAGAAGCTCTCGCAAGCTATGGAGTAGAAGCCAAGGTAGTACAGGTAAATATTGGGCCTACTGTGACACAGTTTGGCGTTGAACCTGGTTGGGATAGAAAACATAAAGAAATAAGAGAAAAGGGAAGGAATGGTAGCTACGAAACGAGAGTGGAAGAAGTATCCAGAACCAGGGTAAGGGTAGACCGCATTACCTCTCTGGGCAATGATTTAGCCTTAGCCCTGGCTGCTTCCAGCATCAGGTTTGAGGCGCCAGTGCCCGGGGCATCCGTGGTGGGCATTGAGGTTCCTAACACTGTGTTTGGCTCGGTTGCCCTTCGAAGTGCGCTAGAGAGCACCGCTTTTCAGAAGATTAAAGCCCGCTCCAAGCTAGCTATTGCTTTGGGTAAAGGTGCCGGTGGTGAGGCGATGGCAGCAGACCTTACCAGGATGCCACATCTGCTTATCGCTGGTGCTACCGGCAGTGGTAAAACTGTCTGTCTTAATTCTATTATTTGTTGCTTGCTTTTGCATAACAGCCCCGACGACGTTCGGTTCATCATGGTTGACCCCAAGAGAGTGGAGTTAGTGACTTTTAATTCAGTGCCCCACTTACTTGCCCCGGTGGTTGTGGATAGTTATAAGGCGATTAAGGCTCTGAGATGGCTTAGCCAGGAAATGGATAATCGATATCGGCAGTTTGCTCAGGCGGGGGCACGTAATATTGAAGGGTATAACAAAGACCGCTCACCTGGAGAAGAGTTGCCATATTTAGTGCTCATCATTGATGAGCTGGCTGATTTAATGATAACAGCTTTCGATGAGGTGGAACATGCGCTTTGTCGATTAGCTCAATTAGCTCGGGCTACAGGCATTCATCTCGTTGTAGCTACACAACGCCCTTCAGTAGATGTAATTACCGGACTTATTAAAGCTAACTTTCCTACCCGCATTAGTTTCGCGGTAACCTCTCAGGTAGATTCCAGGACCATACTTGACATGGTAGGTGCTGAGAAGTTGCTGGGTAGAGGGGATATGCTCTATATGCCTACTGAGGCTGGCAAGCCTAAACGTCTTCAAGGAAGCTTTGTTTCTGATGCTGAGGCCGAGAGATTGGTGTATTTCTGGGGAAACCAGCGGCAGATTGAAGTGAGCCCTGTCGACTTTGATGAGGTGACTGAGAGCCACTTAGGTGCCCAGATAGCTGCTCCCCCTGACCCTCTCTTGGAAGAGGCAAAGCGCCTAGTACAAGAACATAAACATATCTCCACTTCTTTCCTACAGCGCCGTCTTCGTATTGGGTATCCTAGAGCTGCCCGTCTTATGGAATCACTGCAAGAAGCAGGTTTAGTGGAAACAGCACAGCCCGGGCGAGAAAGCTAAACCGGGCCAGTAAATCTTGAACCACTCCGTTTGAAATCCGAAGGGAAAAATAAAAATGCAAAATGACAGGGAAAAATTCAAAAAATTTGCATTTTGAATTGTAGTTTTGACTTTTGACCTTTAACTTTTAATTTTCTTTAGGCGCCAAACTTATCCAGTTTCAAAGCATTAGCCATAGCTAAGGGCATGATTTCCGTAGCCGGGAAACGTCCCATAGCACCGGCAAGGCAGGCTCGTTCCGAGAACTCAGCGACATTATCGGGGCGGCACCATTTGGACTTTAACATGAAAGGGACTGGATGCCAGCTGTGCATGGCTAAGGTTGCGGGGGTAGAGTGGTCTCCGGTAATAATCAGGACCTCCGGGTCTAAGCTGAGCAAGATGGGGAGGGCATTATCAAGTTCCTCAATAGCCTGAACTTTAGCATGGAAATTGCCGTCCTCCCCTCTGGCATCGGTGTTCTTAAAATGGACGAAGAAAAAATTGTAATCGGCATGGTAGCGGCGTAGGCTCTCCAGTTGCTCTGTTATGCTTTCACCGCTTGGCAGCACCTGCATCCCCACTAACCTTGCTAGTCCTCGATACATAGGATAAATGGAAATGGCTGCTGGCTTTAATTTGTAGATTTCATGTATAGGGGGAATATCGGGGCGGCGGGAGAAACCGCGCAGGAGCACCATGTTGGCGGGGGTTTCGCCTTGTAAGAGGCTTCCTGCTTGAGAGACGAATTCGTTGGCAATTTCCGCGGTTCTCTGTGCCTGCGGTGATAATGCCTCTATCTTTTTGGGGGTTAGCCCTGGTTGCTGGGGGTCAGAATCTGCTAGCTCAGGAGATAAATCTTCTCCGCGGATTATGAGCACAAATCTATGTTCTTTCACCGGCAGCACGGAAATCTCAGCACCATTTATGGCGATATTATTCAATGAGCGGCATAACTCGGTACTTTTATCTGTAGGAACCCGTCCTGCCCTCCTGTCGGTAATGATTCCCTTATCATCAATGGTGCAGAAATTGCCTCGAGCAGCGATATCGTCTGGCTTCAGTTCCAAATCTATTCCCAGGGCTTCCAGGACTCCCCGCCCGATATTATATTCGACAGGGTCATAACCAAAGATGGCCAGGTGCCCAGGGGCACTCCCCGGCGTAATTCCCGGGCCAACAGGATCAGTGAGCCCGCAAAGGGAGTCCCTGGCTATGCGATTTAGGTTGGGCTTTCTGGCTGACTCCAGTTCTGTTTTATCGGTTTTAGGATGAGGTAAACCGCCTACACCATCCATTATTAGCAGCACTATTTTAGACGGGGATGTCCGGGATAGTTTCTTCATATGCTCAAATCCAATCATGGTATTTGTTATTTTACTCGGAGGCATAGGCAAGTTCAAGTTTGTCCCGATTCTACCGAGATAAAGCCGGCTTAATAGTAATGGGTGAACATACCTATTGACTAAATACTTGCCTTTATATCATACTAGTAGTAATACAATTACAGGAGGTGATGATCTATGCTTGGTTTTCTTGATGCATTACCAAATTTGGGCCACTTGGGTCTTATTGGAGGAATCATCAGCCTTATCTTCGGTATCATAGTAATGATTTTCCCTAAGATCCTCAATTACCTGGTGGGCATCTGGCTCATCCTCATAGGAGTAGTCGCGCTTATCGCTTTTTTTGCCTAGCCAGAAAGAGGAGAGACTTCTTGGCGGGTGGTAGAGGACTAGGGCTGCAATCTCTATAAGCTTGGCGTGAGAGAGGCTGTGGAGGGAGGGGAGATTTCATAGCTCCGCAGTTAATTCGCGTCTCGAAAAATGAGGCAATTGGGTAAGGCGGCGGGTTCTCTTCGGTTGAAGTTGATAACTAATCCTAGCCCTTGTTCACTTGACTAATTTCAGTGGGAGCAGCGAATTCGCCCCTAGTAAGTCTATCTGAAAGGTCAATGATATTTTGGGGTGATAGAGAAAGACGCAATCGTAAAAATTCTCGCAAATTCGGTATCTGCCCTAAAATATCGAGGGACAAATCAATACCAAAATTATCAATCAGTCCTAGCTCTTTTTTGCATATATCAAGTTCTCTCTGCAAAGTATCAATCTTCTCACGTTGCTCCTCTCTAAAGTTAAAGCATAAGCCCTGTGGGAAGCGATACTCATTAAAACCAAGCCATCTAGCGCAGATACCACATAGAGTATATACCTTCGGTGGGTTATCCGCCGCATCAGCCACAGCACCACAAAGACAGACCATAGGATAAACGAATTTGCACACATCACAACGAAATGTGCCATCTGGAACACCCTGCAATGAACTTAAGGATTCCTTCTTCTTACGACGAAAGAGCTTCATAATAAGCTATTACTTCTTTTTCTTCTTGTCTGATGCTTGAGTAAGTGCCGAACCGGCAGTGCTTTTTGCAGAAGCAGAAGTTTTCTTACTTCGTAGCTGCTTCGAAGCTATCTTGGCAACTCTTTTCGATGTTTTTTCATTCTTAGCCATAATCCACCTCCTTTCAATTTCAATTATAGCGTTGCTGAAACTAGACTAACGTGAGATTTTTGATGTACAAGAATTTTTTAGCATTAGTAGAAAGCGAATCTAAATTGGGTTACCACGTAGGCGGTTTTGTAAATGCCCCTTGGGCATCAGTCATTGTAGTTGGGAATTGAGCACTAACGAGTACGCTATTGTTAATGGAACGGACAAACCTAGTTGATACTCTTCTCAAATCTTGTTGCAAGCTACATTGTCTTGGGTGAGAGCGTACTCTATTAGTTCTATTCGGGTTTACCACTGTAACAGGACGCCCCAGATGTCTAGTGACGATTTCTATCGCATTAGTTAAGTCCGAATCATTAGAAATAACTATAGACTCATCCGCCTCTTCCATGCAATTATCATAAACCAAATATGCTGCCAAGTTTACATCCGACCCTTTTTCCTCTGCTCTTTCCACTTGCACCTTATTAGGTGGATTATTAACACCATTAACGTACGCAAGTGGAAATTGTGGCATTAATCTTGGCCAAGCAACGAAATCCCCCTCTATTATTTCTAAATTGGGGATGGTTTTTAAAGCACGCCAATAGGCGTCTTGCCTTGTTTGAGCATGAGGGTCATGCTGTAAATTTCTTACTTTGGCAGAGAAATACCTGATTCTGTTAATCTGCACAGAAGGGAAGAGAGTATTACATAAGGCTAAAAGGTTTAACCATTTGTAACGTGTACGCTTTACAGCACAAAAATAAAGGTTAAAACCGTCTATGTATACATTTGCACTCAATTGTATTCCCAGATATACAAATGCGCTAACTTAGTTAGCGCATCTATGCCCGTACGGCCGAAGCCTCAGGGGTATTCAACTAATGTAAGTATATTATGTAATATTGTTACCGTCAATAGAACATAATTACATACATTATGTTATAATATTATGATACTATAGTGTTACGAAGGGTACTATGCCAAGACGATTGAGATTTAGGGTCTTAACTTGCAGACGGTGTGGTTATCGGTGGATTCCAAGAGTATATAGACCAGTACTATGCCCAAATTGTCGAAGCGCATATTGGAATAAGCCCCGAAGAAGAAAACGATAATAAGCAATGGGGCTAGATTCACTGCGATACCCTCTATTGTCTGTACTTATCGGTCAGGACGGCCGTCTCTAAAACCGAAAGTATGAGTTCGAGTCTCATAGCCCCCACTTTGTCTTTTTTTGACTAACATCCCTACTAACTTTTGTCAATTTATAATGTATAAATACTAATGTTATAGGGATTATATTTTATCGCAATTGGCTATAGCCCATACACCAAAATAGAAGAGAACCAGGCGGCGCTACTCTATGGGAACAGATTGTTTTCTCCTGGCGTAGATGGCGACACTCTTGGGCCACAAGTGATTTAATAAGCCTTCCAACCAGCGGAAGAACCTATGGTTAGTGCGTAAGTCCCATTCCAAGAACCTGTTATACAGGGAGGGGATTGGGGCATTTTCCTTTTTGACCCCGAAAACACATCGCAGTACCCAGTAAAAAGAGTGAAAGGCATGCTTGTGACGGATGGTATAAACAGATAAGCCAGCACTATCCACAAGATCGAGAAGTTCCCGAGTTTTGTATTTTCTTATATGCCCACCAGGAAAACCATAGTAATCTCCAGATAGCTTCCAACAAATAGATTCAGCTAAGTAATGAGGCACGCTAATCCCAATGGCACCATTTTTACTCAGTACCCTAATCAATTCCGCAACCGCGCTCTTGTCTTCGGGAATATGCTCCAGAACTTCAGAACAAATAATCCTATCAAAGGTGCCAGCTTTGAATGGTAATTTTGTCACATTGGCAATGAGAAGATGATAGCTGACTTTAATTTTCCTTTGCTCCTTTAATGAATCTAAGACATATTTGTTCTTTTTGACACACACTGCATCGACATCAAAGGCAATGATAGAGGAATGGTTTTTATTATATACTTCCCAGGAGTGTCTGCCATTGCCGCAGCCGGCGTCTAAAGTAATATCCCCATCCTTGATACCCAGAAGGTCAGGTTCTACAGTAATCATCTTGTTGTCAGTACCTCTTGGTAGACCTCGAGCGTCTTTCTGGCTGCTTGTTCCCAACTGAATTTCTCTTCTACTCTTTTTCTCCCTGCCTCGCTCATCCGCTGTTGTAACTGTTTATCATCGAGCAACTGTTTAATTGTGGAAGCCAGGGCATCGGCTCTTCCTGGAGGCACTAGAATACCTGCATCGCCCACTACCTCGGGCAGTGCCCCGCCAGTGGTAGCTATAACGGGGGTGCCGCAGGCCATGGCCTCGGCGGCAGGTAACCCGAAACCTTCGTAGATGGAGGGCACTACTGCGATTTGGGCTGCGGAGTAATGTTGTGCTAGTTCCTCGCGCCGTAGCCGCCCGCTGAAGTGCACCATCCCGTCTAAGTTTAGCTTTTTTACTAATTTCAAACCGTATGAAGGCAATGGCCCGACATCATCTGCATATAAAGAGTGCCGCTCGGCATCGTCTACAATGGTTAGCTTTATCCCGTCCTCTCTTAGCAGTTGTAATGCTTTCAGGAGATAAAGTATTCCCTTCTTTCTATCATCGGTGTTGCCGACCATGATTAGGCCATTTCGGTTCTGGCTTGCCTCTTTATTTCTAGTGTAGATTTGGGTATCTATTCCATTGTAGACCACTCTTAATTTGTCAGCGGGCACCTTAAAAAAAAGTTCTGTTTTTTTGGAGGCGCTTCGAGACACTGTGATTATTCGCTCTAAACGCCGCGAGACAAAAGATTGCATGTTGATGAAAGAATAGAATTTTCTGGTCCTCCATCTCTCCTTCAGATCATTAGCTTGTTCCAGGTCAGCTTGCCTATCTATAAGGAGCGGGTGGTGTATGGTAGCTATTACTGGTATGTTTAACCTTTTCATCAAAAGAAGTCCATAGCCAAGGCTTTGATTATCATGAATGATGTCGAAATGGCGATGTTTGCAAAGCTCTTTTAGCTTGGTATAAGCTCTGAGGCTAAATGACAAAGGCTCCACAAACATTCCCTGGTGAGTGGCGCATAGTTCATATAAGTCAACAGGGTTCCTTACTTTGGGGAGATTGGTTCTTAAAGAGCTTTCTGGATGGTATATGCTTAAGCTCTTGAGGCAGTGCAGGACTACGTCTTTGTTTACTTCGGGGAGGGGTGGACTAGCTATTACCTCCACTTCATGTCCCATCCGCTGTAACTCGCGCGATAGATAGTATATATAAATACCTTGCCCACCGCTGTAAGGATTTCCTCTATAGGTCAGCAGGCAAATTCTCATATCTTTTTTTACCCGGATAGCACTTGAGGGCCGCATAATTATAGCATGTTGGCTGGTTTTAAATGACTGTACTTTACCCCTACAACAATTGCCAAAAAGGCGTGCTTTCAAGATTGAAAGTGGCAGCCATTGTAAAGTATAATATTTGTGATTGTGGTGAGCGTAGCCCAGTGGTTAAGGCGCCAGGTTGTGGCCCTGGAGATCGTGGGTTCAAATCCCACCGTTCACCCCAATTTACTTTATGCGCCTATAGCTCAGCGGACAAGAGCACCGGTCTTCGGAACCGGGGGTCGTGGGTTCGAATCCCTCTAGGCGCGCTATTATAGCACAGGGCTATCCCGTACTCCTACAAGAAATTCACTTCATTATTCTATACGTTACAAAATCTTCGATTTGTCTGGATGGGTCTAATATGAACCTAGCAGATGACAATGGAATAGATATGATGTCCCTCGAAAAACTACCTAGGGGAAAAGTATTGATAATTTAGTAAGGACGATATAATATGGCTGACAAAGAAAGCAGGAGGAGGAAACGAGAATGTTACAAGACTTCAAAGCATTCATAACAAGAGGCAACGTGATTGATATGGCCGTGGGAATCATTATCGGCATTGCCTTCGGTGCGGTTGTAAGCTCATTTGTGAAAGACATTATTATGCCACCCATAGGTCTTGCATTGGGCGATGTTGATTTCATCAACCTCTTCGCTGTTCTCAAAGAGGGTTTAACTCCCGGGCCGTATGCTTCTCTGGCTGACGCCCAAGCTGCAGGGGCGGTTACAATTAACTATGGGCTCTTCATAAACACTTTGGTTAACTTGGTGATAATAGCAGCGGTCGTCTTCTTTTTCATCGTGCGCCCGGTAGCCAGGATGCAAGCTCGTAAAAAGGCAGAGGAACCGGCGGCACCGATAACGAAAGAATGCCCCTACTGCTTTACCTCTATTCCTATTAATGCCAGTCGCTGCCCAAACTGCACTTCAGAATTGAAAATGGCATAAATCAGCCGGTATCCCTTGTAGCGGATAACGACAGCAATATATCGGGCACTGCGGCATCACTCCGGTCGGTGCGAGGGACCATGACTAAATAGAGCTATGCCCGAGAGTACTCACGATTTCGCGAATAATGAAGAGGTGAGGGCATCTTTTCTCGGACGAATCCCACTGGGCTTCTTAGTGACAAGCAGTTATCGGAGGCACGACGAGTGTGGCTTAAATACCTACAGGCGCGCTTAGAAATCATCTAGTACGGGTTTTTGTAACTCTTTAAGATATGAAGTATTGTTATGTCTGGTTAAGACGAAACGTCCATCTACATAATTGAAAATCGTGATTCCGCCAACATCCTGCTCGATATTCCAGAAGTATGAGGTGTCCAGTCCCAGTAAGGAGCATATCAGGACTTTGTTCACAACCCGATGAGATACTAATAATATGCTTCCCTTATATTTGGAAAGGACATCGTTAACTACCTCGATAGCTCTTCTTCTTACATCTTCCAGGCTCTCTCCGCCGGGCATTCTTACCTTGTGAGGATTATTGTGCCACTCATTGTGGAGGCTCAGGTATAACCTCTTCACTTCTTGCTCTGGTAGAGCTTGCCATTCCCCATAATCGAAATCTATAAGCCCCTCGGCAATTTGTACGCCAATTTGCTGATAACGGGCAATAGTATTTGCCGTGTCTAGCGCCCTACTTAATGGGCTGGTATAAATAGCCTCCAATTCCCAATTGCTTAGATACTTACCCAATAACTCTGCCTGCTTAACGCCCACTTCATCCAGATCTACATCGGTTCTACCCCGATATATCTTCTCCACATTCCAGACGGTCTCACCGTGTCTGGCCAGGATAAGTTCTACCATAGCTCCTCCAGAATAATTATCTAATCTCCGAGAATTTATTGCAATATGGAAGGAAACTTGATGTTAATGCCTGCATATTTGACTTGTGCTCATTGATTGATTAGGATTATGGGTGTAAAATAAACACTACGAAGGAGAGATAGCATGATAGAGATGACGATTGACAGCATCCGGGTTAGCTTGATGAACTATCAGCGGGTGGTGATTTTAAAAGAGAAAGGAACTAATCGTTATCTACCCATTTGGATTGGTCCTGCTGAAGCAGATGCTATTGCCGTAAAGCTGCAAAATGTCGAGCTATCTCGCCCTTTGACCCATGATTTGTTGCAATCTGTAATTTCTACCTTGGGGGCTTCAGTTGAGTATATCGTGGTAAGTGGACTTAAGGAAGATACTTTCTACGCCAGGCTTGCTCTCAGTATTGACGGTGGTGAATTAGATATTGATTCTCGACCTAGCGATGCTTTGGCCTTGGCTGTAAGAGTTGGAGCACCAATATATGCTGAGGAATCGGTGTTGGAAAAAGCGGGTATTATGCTTGAGGAGGAAACAGGCAAATCTGTTCCCGAAGGTAAAGTTGATGAACAAGAGATGAAAGGGCTATCAGCATATAAGGATTTCATAAATACGCTTGACCTAGAAGATTTTAAGAAACGCCAATCCTGAGAACATCAATATAAGCGGCACTTTTGTCACTTACAGATAAAGTCTCCTGCTTAAAATCCTAACCTTTAAACCTACCCCTTCAACTTGCCAACCAAGACCTGCAAGGCAGTAATATATCCTCTCCAGCCCAAGCCGGTTATCTGCTCTTCAGCTATGGGTGCAATTACAGACTTGGCGCGCCACTCCTCACGGTGGTAAATATCGGATAAATGGACTTCAATTACCGGTAATTTACTGTCAATCAGTGCATCAAGCAGAGAAAATCCATAGTTGGTGAGGGCACCAGGGTTAATTATTATGCCCCGGGCGGAGTCCGCTTGCTCTTGAATAAAATCTATGAGCGCCCCTTCATGATTAGATTGAAACGTTACCACTTCTACATTTAAAGCCTGAGCTTCTTTCTTCAGCATAACATCAATTTCTCCCAGGGTCTTTTCTCCGTAAATTGACTTATCTCTTTTACCCAGCATATTCAAATTCGGTCCATGGATAACTAGAATTTTCATAAGATTACCCCCTCCTTTTGTTCCTCCTGTCCGGATAGTTTTACTTTGCGTTGGCAAGCCACACATTTAGCCCAATCCCCTCTATCTTGTACTAAAAGATTGCCACAGTCAGGGCAAGGCTGAGCTATTGGCCTGCGATTTACTGCGAATTTACATTTCGGGAAGTTGCTACACCCATAAAATACCTTCTTCTTCTTACTGATTTTTTTTACGAGCTCACCGCCACAAAGGGGGCAAGAAACCCCAGTTTTAACTGCGTAGGGCATGGTTGTTTTGCAGTCTGGATAGCCGCTACAGGCGAGAAATTTACCGAAACGCCCGACCTTTATGACCATGGAGCGACCGCAATTGGGACATATCTCCTCGCTAGTCTGGATTAGGTTAACCTTTTCTAAATTTATCCAAGCTCTATCCAACATGTCTCGGAAGGGGGGATAAAATTCTTGCAAAGCAGCTATCCATTCGTATTTACCCTGAGCTATTTCGTCCAGTTGCTCTTCCATCTGAGCTGTAAAGCCAGGGTCAACGATTTTAGGGAAATGCTCAGCCAAGATTTTGTTGACAGTTACACCTAGTTCTGTAGGATGGAATTTGCCATTGGCTTTGTTAACGTAATCTCTCTCCTGAATGGTGAATAGGATGGGGGCATAGGTACTGGGGCGCCCGATTCCTTTCTGCTCCAGTGCTTTTATCAATGTGGCCTCATTGTAGCGGGGTGGTGGCTGGGTAAAACATTGTTCGGGAAAGGTTCCCAGGTAAATCAATTTATCTCCAATTCTCAGCTTGGGTAAGGAAACAAGGCTTTCTCCTCGTTCATCCTCATCCCGGCTTTCGCTGTAAACAACCATAAAACCAGGAAATTTAACTACAGAGCTACTTGCTTTAAGTAGATATCCTTGAGGCTGTTTTTCACCCAAAAAATTCGGCGAATTTTTGGAGGGTCTCGTCGCTTCGCTCGGAGTAGCATTGCTTGCCTCTATCTCCACATTGATTGTGTCGTATAAAGCTGCTGACATTTGACTGGTGACCATGCGCTTCCAAATAAGTTCGTAGAGCTTCAGCTGAGCTGGATTAACAAATGGCCTGATTTGTTCTGGTTGGCGGTAAATCTTGGTGGGTCGAATTGCCTCGTGAGCTTCCTGTGCCCACTTTGCTTTCCTGACAAAACTACGTGGCTTTGGTGGGAGAAATTTGGCTCCGTATTTCTCACCGATAAATTCCCTCGTCTCGCTTATAGCAGAAGCAGCCACATGAGTAGAATCTGTGCGCATATAAGTAATAAGTCCCACCGAGCCTTCCTTGCCCAGGGTCAAGCCTTCGTAAAGTTGCTGGGCAATAGCCATAGTGCGCCCGGCGGTGAAATGCAGCCTCTGCCAGGCCTCTTGCTGCAAGGTACTGGTGGTAAAAGGTGGGGCCGGCTGACGAGCTACCTGTTTAGTTACCACCGCCTTAACTTCATATTCAGCCTTTTCTAAGTCAGCGGTAACCGTTTCCGCTTCGTCTTTATTGTTAATATCCAGCTTGGTGCCATCGGCCAGGGCGAACAGCCTGGCTTTAAAACTCGCCTCTTTTTCTTCAAGCGGGGCTAGTTCAACTTCCAGAATCCAGTACTCTTGTGGAATAAAATTTTGAATCTCTCGCTCTCGGTCAACAATCATCCTCACAGCCACAGATTGAACCCTGCCTGCGGAAAGTCCCCTCTGCACCTTTCTCCACAGGAGCGGACTCAGCTTATAGCCCACAAGTCTATCGAGGATACGTCGGGCTTGCTGGGCATTCACCAGGTTCATATCAATAGAGCGGGGATTCCGGAAGGCCTCTTGCACTGCGTTCTTGGTTATCTCCTGAAAAACTACGCGTTGAAAGGGTATGTCATCCTTGTCCAGCTTGGCTGCTTGTACTAGGTGCCAGGAAATTGCCTCTCCCTCCCGGTCAGGGTCAGTAGCCAAGTAGATAGAACCAGCCTTACTAGCTGCCTTTTTGATTTCGCCAACTATCTTTTTCTTATTCGCTGGAATGACATACTGGGGTATGAAACCATTATCTATATCTACCCCGAGGCTTGCCTTGGGCAAATCACGCACATGCCCCACAGATGCTTTTACACTATAGCTGCGTCCGAGAATCTTGTTTAGCGTCCTTGCTTTAGCTGGAGATTCGACGATAACTAGTTTACTTGCCATTATTTACCTTGCCTTAACTTGACCCCAAAAAGTCGCGAGGACTTTTTAGGGCCCCGATGAATTTACCCTAAATTTAATTGAGTCCCCAGGAAAATAGCAAGATTTTTGGGGATGATCTAATTCCTTCGAACCAGTACATAGTTCATACTTCCCACTTGCCTGGCTATCCCCTTTAACTCCAGCATCGCCAGGGTGCTGCTTACTTCCGGCGTAGTCAATCCGCTGCGGCGGCAAATCTCATCTATATGACTGGGCTCGGAGCTCAATTGTTTTAGTATAGCGGATTCAACCTCGTCAGCCGGGGGGAATTCATTAATTTCTGCTTGCTGGACTACAATAGTCAGGTTTAGTTCCTGGAGAATATCGGTGTGATTGCTAACCAACTTGGCCCCTTCTTGAATAAGACGGTTAGTTCCCTGGCTGGCTGGTGAGAGGATGCTGCCTGGGATAGCAAATACCTCTCGATTCTGTTCCACTGCCTGATGGGCCGTAATCAAAGCCCCGCTCCTTTCTCCAGCTTCCACCACCAACACCCCCAGGCTCAAGCCACTCATAATTCGATTGCGGAGTGGGAAGTTCTCAGCCCTGGGCTTGACTCCTAAAGGATATTCACTGACCAGAGCGCCGTGTTCAATAATAACTTGAGCCAGTTTGGCATTTTCTCCGGGATAGACGATATCCAGACCGGAGCCAAGCACAGCTATGGTTTTGCCCACGGCATCCAGAGCAGCCCGATGAGCCACAGAGTCAATTCCCCGGGCTAATCCACTGACAATAGTGATTTTACTTCGGGCTAAGTCGGCCACAATCTCCTCAGTCACCTGTCTCCCGTAGATGGTGGGACGACGGGTACCAACTATGGCCAGGCAGGGCTCATCCTCGGCTGGGAGGTTGCCCCTCACGTAAAGTACCGGGGGATAATCATAAATTTGTTTTAATCTCGCGGGATAAAGAGGGTCTTCATAGATAAGCACCTTTACCCTGTAGCGTTCCAGTTTTTCCATCTCGGCGTCGAGGGAAATTCTCGGGCGTAGGGACACCAGGGCGTCTATACTTCGTGAATCTAGTCCTGCTTGTTTTAGCTTGCCTTCGGGAGCTTTCCAGGCGTCCTGTAAACTACCAAAGTACTCTTTTAACTGGGAAATCCGTACCCGGCCAATCCCGGCTATCCCGGAAAAAGCCACCCAATATTTCAGTTCGTCAGCATTTACCATATGAAGCCTTGCTGGATTTTAGCATAGGTGGAGAATGCAAGGAAGAATTATGACTAGCGCCACACCAGCTTCTCAGGGAGGGGCTTGTCCCCCAATTTGCGGGAGCCCAGGAGAGATTCCCTAACAGAAGTTTTTGGGCAGCCCCCGCAAAAGAGAGCTATTGACACCATGCAGTAGCTATGCTACGCTAAAACAAATTGCGACTCGCTTGACGGGAGACCGTTTAATTGTCACCCTGATCCTTAGTGAAGCGAAAGGGAATGGTCTCTAGATTCTCCGGTCGCCCAAGGGAATCTCAAAAGTGGAGAGGATTATTAATAAACTTGATGGGAAAAGGAGGTGAAAAATGGGCACAGCTGAGCCCTTACCAAGTAATTTAGTTGACTTAAATCTAGCTACGATGGTGCTACTATTAGGGATTTTTTTCATCATCGTGGGTATAATAATAGCTGGCGTAGTCTATCGGGAGTCGCGTGAGTGGAGAAAAATGATACTGCCCATGTTTGATAGAGACTCCACTGAGATAGTGCCAGAATCCTCTAAGGAACCAGGCGGGTTAACGCCGCGAATGGCGTCCTTTGGCAAGGAGATATTTAGCCGACTCTTTACTCATATGGACGTCGCTGGCTTGCTAGGCGGTGCTGCTACCGTCATCATGGGCATAATTATAGTCTTGATATCACTTTATATCGGACAGTAGGTTAACGTCCCGAATGGCGGCCTTCGGCAAGTAGATATCTGGCCGAGTCTTTACTCACATGGGCGTCGCTGGCTTGCAATGCAGCGACGCTACCATCATTTTAGGCATACTCGTAATCTTGATAGGACTTACTTTCAGCGTTTAGGCCTTTCCTTAGTGTCCCCTTGACGCCGGTGACAGGCCACCACGACCAAATACCATAAATCATGGTGCTTATGGTGCGGGCCATCAGTCTGAGGATGAAAATACCAAACTCTATAACCCAGCGTATCGGTGGGTTGTACATAATAAAAGCTACCACGCGACCGATTAACCTGGTAACTACAACGATGGCAATTGCTATGCTCCTCAGAGGTGGGTTATACAAAAGCCAGGCTACTGCGGCTGAAATCCCCCTGAGGTAAAAAAGGAGGGCTGCTATTAGCCAGCGTAGAGGAGGGTGGTAGAGAAACCATGTTATACCTAGAGGAATTCCCATCAGTATTTTCCAGAACAGGGCAACAGTACGAAAAGCAATGTCCCAGAAGAAATCTCTCACGGTAGGCCAACCGCGGCGCCATAACCTCACCAGCCATACCACTAGACCCAGTAAAAGCAGGAAGACGAAGATCAGTACAAAGATTATGGTGGTGATTCTTACCGGCATATTTACTAGTGGTAATGTGACAATTGGAACATCAAGAATATAACCCAGGCCAAAACCTACGGCAGCCAGTATAATGCCAAGAAAGACAAGGTTCTTGACTTGGGCTGACCATCTTCCTATCCGCACCAGCCATGGGTAGATAATGCGCCACGTGAAAAGAAGAGCTAACGGTATCAGCACCAATGATAATATAGCTAGAGGGACCATCCCGGCAGCTAGGAAAAAAGATATCAATGCACCGAAGTACATGATAACCATGGTTAGCAAGAAGAGCATTAAACAGCTCATATCGTCCCACTCTCCTTAGCGTACCGGGAAAAATTTGCCTTGCTCTTTTTCATTGCGCCCACATGCACTTTAACATAGACTCATCCGAACATTATAATAAAGAAACCCGTAAAAAAAGATGCCATAGCACTCATATACATACCCATGAATGCGGTAAGACCTACAAAATAAGCCATCATACTAGTCATGTATACACCCATGATTGCGAAAAACCCCGCTAATGGGAAGAGCAATAGACAGCCTATCATATTGTCCTACTCTCCTTAGTGCACCGGAGAAAACTCGCCCTGCACTTTTTAAAGGATTCCATACGATACTGTGCGGTTAGCGCAATCAGTTTCCCCCAACTTAATAACCTTCCTCGCCTGCAGATGTTATGGCAAAACCGTGTGAAAATCTTAGCGGGTCGAACTTATTCTGTTACCTTAAATTTTGTTTCTCGATAGGCCACGACCATGAGCACGACCAGCACTACCAGTCCCACTACTACCCACACCCAGGTTGGAATCGGGGATACCGTGAACTCGATAGAATCCGACCAGGCACCTTCGTTGCCGTAATCATCTACTACCTTAACCCGCCAGTAGTAGTTCCCCTTGGGTAAAGCCTCCTCTTCAGTTAGAGTGTAGCTGCTTTCCGAAATACCCGCCTTGGACCAGATGTTTCCAGAACCAGCGCTTGTGTTTATCTCCAGGGTGTAAGTGTAACTATTGCTACCCGTCGCCCCTTGCCAGCGAAAAGTTACGTCCCCTGACCTTAGTTTGCTTTCCTTGGGGGATGTGGGTAGTGGAGTTGTTGATAGGATTTTCTTCGTTACCGTGAAATCAACTTGGTCGGTAGCTCCGCCCTCGTCGGTCACTAACAGGGTTTGTTCGCTCTCAGGGCTTCCTTTTGGCACTCGGAAAGTAACGTTAACATTGCCGTTGGACTGAGTTCGCATATCCCCTAACGCGGTAACGCCACCAATAGTCACGGTTAAATCTTGACTGCAGTGAAAGCCATTGCCGGTGAGGCTAATGGAGTCGCCGGGTGCACCCTCAACAGGGCTGACTTTTGTTATTTGGGTTTCAATGGCGAAGGTAGTCTGCACAGAAGGCGTTATGTCACCAGAGGCCGATACAGTTTGGCTGCCAAAGCCGCTGGCCGGCAGAACAAAGGAAGATTCCCAAATACCATCTATATCAGCGGTTATACCCGTGGCAATAACCTGCCCGGCAAAGGTAACCCTGATACCCGTTTCCTCAGGTTCGAAACCACCTCCGGCAACGGTAATCGTATCACCGACATAAGCCGAACTCGGCTCAACAGTAACTCCAGGGCTTACGGTGAACTCAAAGTCAGGTACATCACGAGCCCTGGTCAGCTTTCCTGAGGCGTCAATGGGATAGGTACCGCTCTGGAGAGGAGGAACAGCGATGACGGCATTCCAGGAACCATTCTCATCAACATTGGGATAGGTGCTTGGCTTCATGACCTCCCCATCAAAGGTGACCTCAATGTCCTCTTCTTCACTGGCAAAGCCCGTGCCACTTACCTCAATCGTCTGCCACACAGTTCCCGAATCTGTATTGGCAGTGATCTGGGGCGTTACCTCGAAATCCTTATTGACCCAAGTTACCCATACCGTACCTTCCTTGGCAAGAACATCAAATGTATAGCCACCAGCAGGTATGTCGGGGATGGCAGAGGATATCGTCCAACTACCCTTGGCATCAGTGCTTACGAAATCAGATGATGGTGTTATCTTCGTGTCTGCGAACTTAAACTGGAAATCACTCCTTGGCTCGTTGGCGTTAAAACCATAACCATTCAAAGTCACTGTTGTGCCCACCGGCCCCTCAGTGAGGTCAGTCTTTACGGAAGGGAGAACTTCGAAAGTAGCCTTAGCTTTTTCGGTATAAGTATTGTCGGTCAAATAAACCGTATGACTGCCCTTCTTAGCCTCGGGCATAAAGAAGGTCAAGGTATAAACTCCAGCCCCGCTTGCTTCGAATGTTCCCACAACACCTGTCGCTTTGTCATCATCCCAGGCCGCCTTGGAGTCCCAGCAGACATAATACTCGCCATCCTCAGCCACAGCCATTGTGGCTTTGATTATCTCGTTGCAGAACACTTCTTCTGGATCAATCAGCTCTCCACAGACCCCACAAGTATCATCAAGAGTAATGTCATACTGTGGCGGGCCAGTTGTGAAGTCGTAGTAAGCGTTACTATTGTTATCAGTGGCAGTCCCGGAGCCATCGGTAGACTCAACCTCAAAGTAGTAGGTTGTCGCTGCTGTTAATCCTGTGAGGTCTACTATATGGGTGGTGACCTGAGCGGTATTGTCTACATGGCCCCAAGTCCCATCTTTTGGCTTGGTGGTGCCGTAGTTGACCCGACTATCACTAGTAGTGTTAGTAGTCCAGACGATGGTGGCGCTAGTGGCAGTAATTGAGCTGGGGATCACAATGACGCTTGATATTGCTGGCCCAGCAGCCAGAACCAATTGGGGCAACATCAGAATCAGTAACAGAAGCCCGGCTATGAGGGCAGCCTGTATTCGCTTCACGCTTACCTTCAAGTTTCTTAACAGGTACGCTTTCCCCAAAAAGCGTGTTTGGGTAAAACTATAGAATATGGGAAACTAGACGCACGCTTGCTTTAGGAAAACTAAGCTGTTACCACCTTTCTTCTATTTAAAGAAAACTGTTTAATTTTCTGTTCAAATTTTGGGTATTTCTGTAGTGCCCTGATTTATCGGGCTAAATTGCACAATAGATTCCTCCCCAACCAAAGGTCAAAAAAAGCGACACTACGGAATTTTCAAACAGCCTCATCCAAAACATGATATCTTTAATATAATAAGTTTGTCAAGACATGGAGGATACCCCTCTTTTTTTATAGAATTTTTTTATAAAATCTCCTTGAGGGACTTGACAAGCAGCATTTCGTAGCATATACTTTATTAACAAGTTCTTAACATTTGTATTCAGTCTTATTACAAACAATCAAGTTGTTAAACAGAGTGGGCTAAAAGCTCGGAAAGGAGGTGTTTAGGGGGTAGTTCATAATGAAAATAACTATGTATTATTCCGAGCCCGGGAACTCGGGATGATAAGACAGTGTCGAAAATAGTCAAATTAAAGGAGGTTTAGGTGAAAAAATTAATCAGTATAGGTGTTGCTCTGGCTTTGCTGACCATGGCAGTGGTGCCTGGTGCCGTTGCGGCACAGGACGAGATTGTGCCGACCACGTTTGCTAAAATCCCGTTCGCAATTATCGGGAGTGGCATCCAACTGGTAGGGGATCTTGTTGATGCATTACCCATGATTTCAGATCAACTGCCTGAGGGCCTTGACATAAAAGCCGCTACAGACCTTATTGCTCCGTGGACGGCCGGACCCCTAGCCTGGACAGTCGACATGCTAGCGTGGGGCGTGGGTCTGGTGGCGGACGTAATGGATCCAGTCCTTACCGAGTTTGCCCCCGACTTTGCCTGGGCAACCGAGCTCTTCGACAAGGTAGCCTGTGGACTAGTCTCGCCTTGGAGCGACAACATTACAGGTTCAGAGTTCACACCTTGCGGATAAAGAGTGTAGTAACTTTAACATTTGTATAGTTGTATGATGTTCTCGCCCGGTTGCCGGTGAATGTAAGAGCGGAATATCTGTAAGATTGCCGGGTTGATTTCCCGGGACCGGTAATGGAGGGATTACTTGGGCTGGCAGCAGCGGGAGCAAGTAGAGAACCAAGGTGAGGGGGCAGCTTCACGCTGCCCCCTCACCTTTTCCATAAAGGAGATTGCTGCGGTTGACTGAAGTCAGCCTCGCAGCGACAGGGGGAGGGCGTCATTGCGAGCGAAGCATGGCAATCCCTGCAACCAGATATCAAATCCTTGTTTCTAAGCCTAAAAAAAGCTAAATATCAAAATTCAAAACTCTGAAATGTTTTAATCATGTGTATTTAGGTCTTTGATATTGTTTGGGATCCGGTGCTTGGAATTCAGGGTTTCTCTATCGTTATCATAAGGGCAAATATCGTCCATGTCCTGATTGAGGAACTGATTAACCAACGTTTGTTCAAAAGATGGATCAGGCCACTACGCTGTGTCTTCGCTCTCCAATTGCTGGAAAAAGCAGGACTGATTACCGGTGTGACATACCGGACCTGTAGGCTCAGCCTTTATAAGTAGAGTATCGCTGTCGCAGTCCTTAATGATGGATTTCAGTCTGAGGAAATTGCCTGAGGTTTCTCCCTTGTGCCACAATTCCTGCCGACTGCGACTATAGAACCAGACATCTCCACTGGCTAATGTGCGCTTTAGCGACTCTTTGTTCATATAGCCCAGCATCAGGACTTCACCATTCCTGGCATCCTGGATAATAGCTGGTATCAAGCCTTTATCATCAAACTTTAACATTTGCCTCCTAAGTTATAGTTAATTGCAAAATCCATTTATACCCGCCCACATCGTCTTTCCCCCTTAAAGTAAGGGGGATATGGGGGTTATTTCCATGGGCATAACTCCCCTAACCCCTCTTATCTTAACAGGGGAATAGGCAGGGATAAACCCCGCCATTACAGATGTTAACTGGGCACCCAAGAAAATCGCAAAATTTTCCCGGTTCGATTTAAGTTCCGAAATTGATTATAGCTTCCCCTAAATCAATATCCCCGGTATAAAGAGCTTTGCCTATAATAGCTCCTTCTGCCCCGAGCTCATTAAGCCTTCGCAAATGCTCCAGTCTGGAAATTCCCCCGGCCGCAATGACGGGGACATTTGCTTCAGCGAGCAATCTATTTATCATGTCGAAGTTGGGCTCGGTGAGGGTGCCATCCTTTTTTATATCAGTGTAGATGAACCGCCTAACTCCGGCAGCAACCATCTCCCGGCTTAACTGGAGAACCTCGATAACCGTGTCTTTCTGCCAGCCGTGGATAGCTATCTTGCCATCTCGGGCATCGAGGCTAACTACGATAGCCTCGCCAAATTGCTGGCATAGGTTTTTTATCAATTCTCCGTTCTCTATCGCCGCAGTTCCCAGAATTATCCGGCTTACCCCCTGACGCAATAGTTTTTTTGCAACCTCTTTTTGCCTGATACCGCCGCCTAATTCTATTAACAGGCCGCTTTCTTTTATTATCTCCTCGACTACTCCCATATTTTGGGGCTCACCGGTCACCGCTCCATCCAAATCAACAATATGGAGCCATCGTGCCCCCTGCGAATACCAGGTCAAGGCTGCTATCACCGGGTCCTCATCAAAAACAGTTTCCTGGTTATAATCACCCTGATATAGCCTGACGCACTTGCTGCCCCTGATGTCAACGGCTGGGATTATCTCCATCTCCGAACTCTGCGCTATCTCCGGCTCGACTATTTTTTCTTTGCCTCAGTTTGAATGCCGGCACCAAACTGGTACGGGCAATTAAGTTTAATCCTATAATACAATACACTGTATAATCAGACAAGCTAAAGAAGACACATCTGAGCCCCAAACGCTATCAGACATCCACGTTTCGAAGGTGATTGTTAAGAGCTTTTCCTTGTCATTCCGAGCGAAGCGAAGAATCAGCGAAGCGAAGAATCTCTGAGATTCTTCGTCATCCCGATGGATCGGGACTCCTCAGAATGACATTGCTAAGCGTTTCGTTTTGGATAAAGCTTGACAGTGCGAGGGGGGTGCTATAGCATAAACCAGGATTTTGGGGAAACTAAACTATTACCTGGACAGACTGAAGACCCAGTCAACTGAAACGTTCGAGCACAATGATGGAGATAGAAGAGCTAAAAGCTTTCCTGGACTCGAAATTCCGACTTCCCGTGGTTGAAGGTGAAGACAAGGTCTGCCCACTTGACGTAGCTATAAGAGAGCACGTAAAAAAAGGAATGTCTATAGGTTTTGCCGGAAGAGGCGGAGCCTTATTCAATCAGCTTGTAAGGGAGTTCTGGGATAAAAACCCCGAATTCACCATTATAAATAATGGCATCACGGCGACCGTGCTGTCTCTAATTCACGGAAGACTGGCCAGGAAAATCATAGCCAGTTACATCGGTGACGTATACCCAACGCCGGGACCGAACCCCGTGGCTCAGAAAGCCTATCTCTCCGGTGAAGTGGAGTTCGAGAACTGGACGATGCTTACTATCCCCCAGAGACTTCTGGCTGGAGCAATGGGATGGAGCGTAATTCCCACCCGGTCAATTGTGGGAAGCTCCATGGAGGAGGAAAACAAGCAATCATTTACGGTCATTGAGGATCCGTTCGCCCCTGATGAGAAAATAGGGCTCATGAGCGCATTGAGACCGGATATTGCGCTGGTTCACGGTGCTGCTGCCGACCGCTGTGGAAACACGATTATTACCTATCCCCTGGGGGCTGATGTCTTTGGCGCCTGGGGGGCAAAACAAGGAGTCGTCGTCAGTGCAGAAAAAATCGTTTCCACGGAATATATACGCAGGCACTCACATCTTGTCCGGATCCCATCTTACATGGTCAAGGCCGTCTGCGAAGTCCCTTATGGGGCACACCCCGCCGGAATGCCAAACTGCGGCTTGCCTGAATTCGAGCACTACTTTGAAGACTACGACTTCCTCACTGAAAGCAGGGAAGCATCAAGAGACGACGAAAAGTTCTCGGAATGGATAAAGTACTGGGTTCTGGACTGCAGGGACTACGACGAGTATCTTGCCAAACTCGGTAGAGACAGGCTTCTTTACCTTAAAGGGAAGGCCCATTCGGATTCATGGAAAGACGAAGTAGTGGCTGAGATACCAAATCTGGATTTCAACAAAGAACCGAACCCACTGGAGAAGACGGTGGTCACCGCTGCGCAGGTTATAAATGACAAATTCGTTGCCGGAGGATACAAGACAATACTTGCCGGTGTCGGACTGCCACATATGGCAGGGTGGCTGGCAACTTATAGACTGAAGGAAAAAGGCTATGACGTGGATTTAATGGCTGAGATAGGTATGTTTGGCCTCCTTCCCAGGGCCTCAGACCCGTTTATATTCAGCTATCACAATATGCACACGTGCAAAATACTGAACAACAATGAAACCATGCTGGGTGTCTTCGTCGGTGGCTCGTCAAATCAATGCCTGGGTATTCTGGGAGGAGGGCAGATAGACAAATACGGCAACGGGAACTCTACCAAACTTCCAGGCCTAACATATCTGGTCGGCTCGGGAGGAGCCAACGATATAGCTAGCGGTAACAGAGAAACTGTAGCTGTAATCAACTCGGGTAAGCAGAGATTAGTGGAAAAAGTGCCCTATATTACCTTCAACGGGAAAAATGTGATGACGCTGGTAACAGATGTCGGCATTTTTGAAAAGATTGGTGGCGAGGAAACCTTTACGCTGACAACCTATATTCCATCCAGACCAAAACAGGCAGTAGAAGAAGCCATAGCCGGGATAAAAGAAAAAGTTGGCTGGGAACTTAAGGTCAGCCCCAATTTAAAAGAGGCTCAGCCGGTGGCTAAAGAGGAAGTTGCTTTATTAAGGCTATTCGACCCTAAAGGATTCTACACGTAAAAGGGGTCAACTCTATTTTTTTCACACCGCGCTCTTTATCAGAGTGAATAAATGCTCGCCTTCTAAGGTATCTGCCGCTTGAGGTTTTATTTTCTTACGCTTCCGGATGGTTGAGATAAATTTGCGAAGCAGAGCGGTAGCTTTGGTAAGTCCGGGAATCGAAGAGAACAAACACGACGTCTTTAAGAGATGTCGCTTGCTCCTTAAGAAACGAAACGACGGTGCTTACCGCTATTTTTGCCGCTTCATCCACGGGATAGCCATAGGCTCCGGTGCTTATGGAAGGAAAGGAAATACTGGTCAATTTATTCTCGGTAGCTAATTTCAAGCACTCGTAATAGGCGCTCCTTAAAAGCTCCGCTTCGTTTTTGCTGCCACCATGCCAGATAGGACCTACAGTATGTATCACATACTTGGCTTTGAGATTTCCCCCCGTGGTGATTACAGCTTTGCCAGTGGGCAATCTTCCCTGCTGGGCAACGATTTTCTTACATTCCTCCAATATCGCTGGTCCCCCGGCCCGATGTATTGCCCCGTCCACCCCTCCGCCACCCATTAAGCTGGAGTTGGCAGCATTAACGATGGCATCGGTAGCTTGGCTGGTGATATCCCCCTGGACAATAGAAATTTTTGTTTTATTGATAGTCACCTCCATCTTCGTCTTCCCTCCTTGCTCTGAAATAATCTGGATTGCCTATATATTAAATAAGAAGGTAACTACATCTCCATCCTGGATGATGTAATTTTTGCCTTCTGTCCTTAGCAGACCTCTTTTTCGTGCCTCAGCTATATTGCCGCAACTTTCCAAATCACTATAGCTGATAACCTCAGCTCGGATAAACCCCCTTTCCATGTCTGAATGAATCTTCCCTGCCGCTTTCGGTGCCGGAGTTCCGCCGGGGATAGTCCAGGCCTTTAGCTCAGAGGAAACTGTGGTAAAGAAAGAAACCAGTCCCAGAAGACTATAGGAAAGGTCGATAACCCGGTCAAGCGCCGGTTTGCTCAGTCCCATAGCTTCGCGGAATTCCCTGGCCTCGGTGTCGCTGAGCTGGGCTAGCTCCATCTCCAGCTTGCCGCAAAGAGCCACCACGGCAAACTGGGGGTAAAGGGAGCTTATCTCGCCTTCCAGTTGTGAAGCCTGTGGTATTTGCTCCTCTCCTATATTAAGGACTACCAGCATGGGTTTGGCGGTAAGAAATTGATAGTTGGCTAACATTTTGAGTTCTTCTTTAGCCAGCCCTTGTATTCTTATTGGTATATCCTTCTCTAGCTCTGTCTTAATCTTTTGCAGCAGAACTTGCTCCTTCAAATAGGACTCCCGCTCTGCCGCCTTAGCTCCCTTTAAACTTGTCTCCAGTTTTTCAAGTCTCCTCTCCATAATAGCTAAATCGGAAACAGCGAGTTCTAAATCCAAGGAAGCTATGTCTCGTTTCGGCTCGATGCTTCCTTCAGGATGGGGGACCTTGTCATCTTCAAAAGCCCGGACTACCTGGAGCAGGGCATCGGCGGTAGTCAGGTAATTCAAGAATTCCCCCCCTGCTCCTTCTTTGCCGAAGCCCTTGAGGGAGCCGGCAATATCTGTGTAGCTCACCTCTGCGGGGATGGTCTTTTTGGGCTGGAATATGCCTTCCAGCGCTGATAGTCGGGAATCGGGCACTTTAGCCACGCCGGTATTGGGAGCCAGTGTAGGGGAATAAGCGGCGACTTCAGCCTTGCCTCTGGTCAGGGCATTAAAGATAGTCGTTTTGCCGCTTTCAGGTATCCCGATAATGGCGACCTTCATGATTATATCCTAGCATATTTTGGCTTGACCGATTGATGAACACGTTTTTCATTCTGAGGCCTTCCCCTAATGTCATTGCGAGCGGAGCATGGCAATCTCTTGCCCATCCTCAAGATTGCTTCGGCTGGCTTCGTCAGCCTCGCAATGACAGAATGGGGGGTCATTCTGAGCTCTTCGCTACCTGTCATTCTGAGCGTAGCGAAGAATCTAACTCCGCTCAGGGTAAACTCCGCGAAGAATCTCAGAGATTCTTCGTCGTCCAAATGAATTTGGACTCCTCAGAATGACATTGCTAAGTGCCCTCTTTTGAGCTTCTGCCGGGAAAAGCTGGCGCTGTGCTAGAATACCAGGTAAATGTTCTATATTCTTTATGGTCAGGACGATTTCTCCCTTAATCAAGCTGTGGAGAAAATTAAAGCTGACCTGGGCGATCGGGAAATGCTAGCGACCAGCACTACCAGCTTAGAGGGTCAACATTTAGCTTTAAGTGAACTTAGAAATAAATGTGGTGCCGCTCCCTTTTTATCCTCACATCGCCTGGTTATAGTCGATGGCTTATTAGGTCGCTTTGAGGTGAAACAAAGCAGACCACGGTCGGGCAAGGGAAAATCGAGAAATGGGCTGGGGGAATGGGAGGGCATGGACTCTTACATCGAGCAAATGCCCGAAACGACTGTGCTGGTGCTGATTGATGAGGAGGTAAAGGGCCATAATCCTCTATTAAAGAAGCTTTCACCGTTAGCTGAAGTAAGGACCTTCCCCTTACTGCGGGGCAGGGATTTAAAAGCCTGGATACGACAACGGGTAAAAGAGGAAGGCGGCGATATCAGTCCCCAGGCTGTGAACTTGCTCGCTGAACTCATAGGTGGAGACTTATGGGCGATGGATGGTGAAATCCAGAAACTGCTTCTTTATAGCCAGGAGCGCCCTATCAGCGAAGATGATGTCAGACAACTGGTAAGTCATGTCCAGGAGGCTAACATCTTTGCTCTGGTGGATGCCGTGGCTGAAGGTCGGACCGAGTTAGCTCAACGGATACTCCATCATTTATATGATGACGGTGTGGCACCAACTTATATCCTGGTCATGATTACCAGGCAATTTCGCTTGATAGCTCAAGCCGGAGATTTGGGAAAGGGTCTATCCCGCCTGCAAATTCAGGATAGGTTGGGGTTGAAATCAGGCTACGGTTTGGATAAAACGCTTAGCCAGGCCAAATTGTATGATTTTGAGGGTGTAAAACGGGCTTACGATAAGCTTTTGGAAACCGACTTAGCCATCAAAACTGGCAAATATAGCGATAAATTAGCTCTGGAGCTCCTAATAACCGAACTTGCTTGCCTGTAATTCTCTCTCCCCTGGCGGGAGAGAGTTGGAGAGAGTGGGGAAGTCTTGGGCCCTCTCCCTGTCATCCTGAGCGAAGCGAAGGATCTCAGCACGCCGAGATTGCTTCGGGGCTTCGCCCCTCGCAATGACGAGGGGAATGTGTGATTGCGAGCCCCGATTTATCGGGGCGTGGCAATCTTGGTGGTGGGGGGTATTCAAGAGTATTCTAGAGACACAGTACCCAGTTTATGGTAGGCTTAATTAGTATTGTATCCTGGAATCCCAAGAGGAGGTTCATAATGAAATCCTGTGAAGGAAGAATTGGCCGGGTTTTCGTGATGCGGCTGGAGGATGGAGATGTTGTGCCCGAATGTATCGAGCGGTTTGCCGAGGAAAAGGGAGTATTGGTGGGGCAGGCTATCTTGGTGGGTGGAATTGGCGGTGGCGATGTTGTTGTTGGCCCGAGGCGTTCGAAAGAAAGGCCGCCAGAGCCCATACTCTTGCCCATTGATGGGGCCCATGAGGTGGTGGGAGTGGGTGTGCTCGCCCCCGGTGAAGATTACAAACCGACTCTGCATATCCATGCTGCCCTGGGACGTGCGGGACAGACCATGACCGGATGCCTGCGGCATGGCGTCACCACCTGGCTTGTGGGCGAAGTCATCCTCTACGAAATCCTCGGTGCAAAGGTGGTGCGTATTCAGGACAAGCAAAGCGGCTTCGAGCTTCTAGTGCCTCGGAAGAACCGATGAGCAGCTCTGGGAGCAGAATACCTATTTACGGTAAGTCTGGTTGGTGTTATGTACCTGGGATTGCCTCTGAACTGCAGTATGCGTCATCGAAATTCCATATTTCCTCTCCCGCTTCTTGAATGCGTCTTCTCCGCCCTCTAGGACTGGAATAATGAAATCACGCATTTGTCGACTTTCCAATGATCCCGACTTATAGCTGATTACGTTGTTTTCAAACTCGGCGGCTATAACTTGTTCAGCATCGGTGTTGACGACTAGATTTGCATTATTCGTAGCAATTATCACCTGTCTGTTCTTTTTAGCTTGCCTCAGAGCTCCTACAAGTTCCTCGTAGATATATTTGTTGTCTAGATTCTCTTCCGGTTGATCTACGATCAACGGATGGTCTCCTTCCGCAAGCTCCAACTTCAGTAATACCATTCCTTTCTGTCCCATTGACAACTTATCCATTGGTGTGTTTCTAAAAAAGATCTTTGTATTTAAAGAAAAGTGGTTGCCAAAAACCCATCTGTAAAAGTCGTAATTAGTTCTACTCTCCTTCAACTGCAACTGCTTCTTGAGTATTTTGGACAGAAAATCATCGAGCTTGTGTTTAGATATTCTGGCGGCAACATTACTGACAAAGGTATCCAAATTCCCTGCAAATCGTTGTATTTCGGTCTTGTTGACACTTCTTAGATCCAAAATATCCAGGGCCTCCGCTACGAATTCGTCTTTGTAGAAATGGATACTTGACCCGAAATCAATGCTACCCAATATCTCGGCCTTATCCCTAGAAAAGACATTTATGACCTCTTCATAGTACCTGCTCAATTCTAAATACTTGTTTAATAGAGCCAGGTATTCTTTTCTTCTCGCAACTTCGAGACATTCCTTCTTTGATTTCTTTTCGGACAAGTCACTTAATTGTTTTCTTAGGGATTCAATTTCAGCCTTCTTTAGCCCAATGGCTTTTAGGATAGTAGCATGCTCTTTTTGAACGCCCGATAGTTGGCCTAGAGGTTTTTCTACCCTTCTGATTTGACTGGCAACCCTCTTGATCTTCGAAGCAATAAGGCTTTGCGCCTTTTTGATGGCATTGAGTTGCGGCTTAAAATCCAATTGGGGGATGGGGTCAACACGGGATACCGCCGATAATTCATTGTTCAGTTCGCTCAAGGTCTTATTGGTACCAACCAAGAATTGTCGCAACATATCCTCAAACTGTTTAAGCTGTGTTCGTAAGCCTTCGAGTCCAAAATTTTGCTGCTGTAGTTCGATCTCAGATTTTTTAAGCTGGTCAATCTTTTGCCTAATATTGTCTTCCATATTCTCTGTAAGCTTACTAAGTTCATTTTCTTTGCTCTTTAGCTCCCCCTCCTTAATTGCCTTTGCCCCCACAATTTTGTTTATAATCGCCGGTCGTGTTTCCTTTTCGAGTTCGTGTATCTGCATATTCTTTTCATCAACCTGTTTAGCGAGCTGATCTACAGCATCCTTTAACTTCCCAAAGTTCTGTTTATAGCCTTTGTCTACTACGTCTCTGCTGCTGAAGATTATCTCTTCTATCCTGTTGTTGAGTTTATCTCTATCTGTGCTTAAGACTTCTATCGCCCCTTGAGGAAGATATGTGATTCTCGAATCTGTGAAAAAGTCTGGGTTTGTAATCTCCTTAGAAAATGAGTCAACGTCTTTTCCAATAAATCCTATGTACACATTCAAATCGCTCTTCTGATCTTCAATTCTTCCGATGAAGGAGTTTCCACTTACATTAGCTCTCTTGCATCTGTCCTCAAAGCAATTTGCTATCAAGTCCAATAGCGCCGTCTTTCCGCTACCCTTACCGCCGGTGACTGCGACCAGATTTCTATTTAACGGTATGTTCAGCTCAGCAATCGCTAGCTCTTCATTTATCCAAGAATTCTCGATTTTGACGAAATCGAGTGAATGGATACTCTTCCAGCCTTCAGGACTCTCGTTCTGAATTCTAACTCTTTCCTCTGGTTCATATACGATTTGTTTAAGTCCTTCGAAAGAGGGAGCAGCTTTTATCCAGCAAAATTTATCTTCAACTGGTTTACACAGTCTCTCGAAGCAATGAGCATCTGAACCGTGTATACAAGGCTTCAAGTAGCCGAAACGCTGAACCAGTTCCGCTTCGCTTATGTTATCCGACTTTCCCAACCAAAAGTCCCTTGTTTGCTCATTTGAAGACTCGATAATGTGGCATTTTCTATATATTTCTGTTCGCAAGTGTCCTAACTGTGCATAAGGTAGCTCACTCAATCCACCGGGGCTATCTTCTACGCCGATTACTAGATAGTTCTCTCTAAAATTAGGTGTCTCTGCAAGAGCCTTAAGTAGGTCGCTTAATTCAATAACTGCTTGCGTACAACCGATTTTGTATGCTTCAGCATCGCTCAATCCTCCATCGTTCTTGTACGCCTTCCCGACTTGCATCAAACCATTGCGCGTACAACTCACCCCCTGTAGTATCTGTACGCATGGATCGCTCAAAGTCAGCTTAACTCTCCCCAAGAAATCATTGATGTCCGGAACCCTTATGGAATCCGAGAATATTAAATGCATGTTCAGCCTTTTGCCTTTTTTCGTAAGAGGGTTAAGCCTAAACTCAATATTTGGTAGGATCAGGTCGAAATTTTGAAGGCGCGTATTCTTCCTATACTCTAAAGCTTTTGTGTAGCCATCAATACTGAAGTAATCGGTTATGCCTATTACAGAGATATCTGGGATTTTCTCAAGTTCGTCAAAATACTTTTCCCAGATATCATCGTGGTACTTTACCCTTTCTGGCTGATCCGTGAGCCTGAATTGGTGTTGAAAGGATGCGGGGGTATGAACATGCAAATCCCATTTATTCCATATTGATCCTCTATTCATATGAATAAATCTCCTCTTTACATTATACCACCTGTCTATAGCTCCAAAAATTTGCGCCAGCGTTCTGCGGATATGAAACCGGATTTGTGGTGAGACCAATTAGCGGTACCTTCTTGGAATTCATCTGCGGGTTAACAAATTGGCTAAACTGCTAAAATAGGATTGTGGCAGTAAAGTTAATAGCCAAGAAAGGCTCGACTTTCCACGATTTCCCCTACTCTCATCCGGAACGGAAGTGCTTCCATTGCTGGATTATCAATGTCACGCCACCGGGGCCAAACCAATGTCTGCATGGTTGTATCTACTGCTATGCCAGAGAAGCTATTTACTCCAACTACTCCAAGGATACCCTGGTTTACAACAACCTGCCTGAGCTAGTGGAGAGGGACCTCGAAAAGCTGACTTTATGCCCGCCGATTTCCCTGTCCAATATCTCCGACCCCTGCCAGGACATACCTGAATTGAAAAGAGAGGTCAAGAGATTGATAAGGCTTCTTATGGACTACGGCGTCTCCTTTTTCATCACAACCAAAGGCGACCCGTCCTTTCTGTTGGAGTTGCCTGGCTTTATCGAGTACAAGCCCAAATTTATAGCTATAACCATCGAAGGGACTCCCGAGGTGCTTGAGCTTCTATCCCCAGGGGCGCCTTCGTTCGATGCCAGGGTAGCTGCTGCCGACAAGCTATCTAACTTGGGTATAGACATCGTCATTCGCCTTGACCCCGTTTTTGTCCATTTATTTGAGGCCATTTACGGCGATTCCTGGTTTGAAAAAATAACAGGGCTGGTTGATGTCTTCGCTGCGATTGGAGCCAGGCATATCACCGCCAGCACGGGCAGGCTGTCCAGGAGGCGCTCTCCATCAGGCGGTCACGAAGGCACAAGTATATGGCAGCGGGTATACAAGGTTATCTACAGCCAGTCGCCGCTAGCATCCAAGAAATTCGAGCAGGAATACATCTATGAGGCACACTGGTCGGGCGGAGGCTATCGCCTGCGTAAAGAATTGAGGCTTGGTTTCCACCGAAGAGTTAAGGAATTGGTTGAAGCCAGAGGAATGACCTATGCCACCTGCCAGGAACTTTCCGCCGGTGAGAGTGATTCCGTGGGCATCCCGCACTGCGAGGGATTGCCACTACCCTTTACCAGAAAGCAAGCAGATGGCAGGTTCAAGCCTGTTCCGGGCTGCACTGCCAACTGTCATGTCTCTTGTCAGGGTTTATCCAACCCGCCCTGCGGGCAAGCTGAACTGATAACCTTCGAGCCGCTGCGTCTCAAAAAACTATGCTTTGAATCGATGATTCCGGGACATAATGCCTGATTCCTAGGATGCTTAACGAGTATTGGCTACTTGAAATTAGAAAGAAGAGTAAGGGAGCTTGCTAAAATATTCACCAGGGCATTGCTATTATGGTCAGCCAACGGGGGTTGACAGTGTAGGGAGTGTGGTATACCATTGATTCCAAGCCAAAATTCCTAAAAAACTAGGCTATTACACAGATCCAGGAGCTGCAAAAGTGAGTGTCGAACGTCAGGTTGCGGAAAGCGAAAGTCAAACAGTCAAGAGACATACTCAAGCTGATGGCAATGAAAATCAAGGAGGTGCCCAAATGCTAGCGTCGGCAGATAAGGTGAGGCAGACGGTTGAACAATCAGCGAGGATTATGGATGAATACAAGCAGCGGCTCAGTGAAGTTCTTGAGGGGGAAGTAGACAGGATCACGCAGGAAGCTGAGCAGGAAGCGGCCGGCGTTCTTGCCAGGGCCCAGGAAACAGCGCAGCAAATCACAAGCCAAGCAAAGCAGGAAGCAGAGGAGCAAGCAGCGGCGTATCGTTCTGAAATGAAACGGAAGGCCGAGGAAGAGGCGGCGACCTATTCGGTTTCGACGGCGGAAGCAGCTGACCGCCGGGCAGCGCAAATGGTAGAGAAAGCAAAACAGAAAGCTGAAGCAGAAGCCACCGCTATTATCGCAGAGGCGAGAGAAGGAGCCGGGCAAATAATTGCGGAGGCTGAACACGAAGCAAAAAAGCAAGCTGCGGAAGCGAAGCAGCGAGAAGTAGAACGCATAATTAGCAAGGCTAAACAGGAGGCAGCCAAGATTGTCGACAAGGCGCGACAAGCGATTGAGGACGAACGGGGCAGGATACTGGCTAATGCCGAGAAGGAAGCGGGTACCTTGATAAAAAGAGCCACCCAGGAAATTGAAGAAGCGTCGAGGGCTGCTGATGCGCTAAAGGAAAGCACGGGAAAGGAGATTAGCCAGACAAAACAGGAAGCACAGCAGGAAGCTCAACAGCTCCTGACCCAGGCCAGAGAGCTAAGCCAGAAGACTGAAGACGAAAGGAGCAAGATACTGGCTAATGCTGGGAAGGAAGCGGACACCTTGATAAAGAAAGCAACGCAGGAGATCGAAGAAGCTTCTAGGGCTGTCGACGAGCTAAGGAAAAGTGCGGAAAAGGAGATTAACCGGACAAAGCAGGAAGCACAGCATGAAGCACAGCGGGAAGCTCAACAGCTCCTGAACCAAGTCAAAGAGTTAGGCCAGAGGGAGGCTGAAGAAAAGGCACAAGCAATCATCACGGCCGCCCTGGAAAAATCGCAAAGTATCATTGACGAAGCCGTAGAGAGGGGGAATAGGAAGTGGGAAAAGGAATCGGCTGAGGTAATATCCGAGGCAAGGAGTAAAGCAGAACAGCAAGCCGAAGAAATCATTGCTGCTGCTAAGCAAACCGCGAAGCAGATCGTTTTCCAAGCGTTCCAGCGTTCTTTAGGTACCTTGTTGGATAAGGGGGAGGCAGCGCAGGAGGATGAGGAAGATAGCGGAAGCTAGCAAGCTAACAAAGCCACATAAGGTTTCTAATTCTAGAGACAATCTCTAACAGTTTGTCAGTTCCACTATGGTGACGCCATAGTCTCCTTCGCCATAATCACCAAGGCGATAGGATTTAACTAAGGGATGCCTGGCTAGTGACTCATGTACGGCACGGCGTAATTTCCCTGTCCCCTTGCCATGAACAATGCGCACAGAGGACAAGCCAGCCATAAAAGCATCGTTGAGATATTGGTCAAGCTGCCATAGGGCTTCGTCAACGGTAAGATGGCGTAAACGTAATTCTCTGTCTACTGCTTTCACTCTGACTTGTTAAACTCCAGACGAAGAATTTCTTTGCTATCTTCAGTGGCCTTGAACCTATCGTCAGTGCGCCAGCCTACTACCCAGATGATTTGCCGTAGGGAAGAGACGATTGGGATGTGGTCCCGCCAGGAACGAGGTATCTTGGTGTCAACCATAAACTCGTAGAGTTTCTTGGATATGCTCATGCCCAGGGGCTGAAATCTGTCTCCGGGGCGACGCTGACGGACAAGGAGTTCGGTTCCTGTTCTGGGTAAATCGAAATAGGCAATGAAATTGCTTTGACCAGTTCTCTTGCTTGTGTCTATGGAACGGCGTGATGATGGAGAAACTGTTCGCCCTCGAACTATACTGGCTATCACCCTCCATCCCGGAAAAACTGTCTTACCAGGCACTTTAAGAGGAACTTCGCCTGGCAGCGGAGGGAAAGGACATGGCGGAAGCTGAGATTGCCACGCTTCACTCGCAATGACAGAAGGGGGGCTCGCAATGACGAGCTCATCATATCCTCCGTGACAGATAAGGCCATGGGGCAGAGAGATTCTTTTACTAGCCGGTTTATCCAGCAAGCTCCTGGCCGCTTCAATATGACTGGCTTCGATGTCTCGAGCATCCCCTGCCAACTTGGTTATAGCTGCTCTAAATAATTGCCTCTGCAAGGCTATCGGCAAGCCGGCAAGCTGCTTTTTATCCAGGTAAACGGTGTTATTTTCCTGCCTGACCACTTTATCCAAGAACCCGAAAGTTTGCTGTTCAATAAAGGCATTATCTTCTTTGGCGATATCAGCCAAACGGAGCAGGGCCTGGTCAATGCTCGGATTATATTGTCTGAGCAGAGGCAACAAGTGGAGGCGAAGGCGATTTCTAAAGAAGGCAGGCGACAGGTTGGAGGAATCAATATGCGGCTCAAGCTGGTGTTCCTGGCAATAACTAGCTGTTTCCTCCCTGGTAATATCCAGAAGCGGTCTTATTATCAAGGGATTGCTTCGCTGCCCCTTAGCTACGGTCGCGGCTTCGGTTGGCAATGACATTCCCTGACGGTCATACGCAATAGGGGAGCAAGGGGCTAAGCCGCACAATCCGGTAATTCCTGTTCCCCGTAATATATGCATCAAAATCGTCTCTACCTGGTCATCCCTGGTATGACCTATGGCTATTCGATTGGCTCCGACCTCTCTAGCTACCCCGGCAAGAAAAGAATAGCGTAGTTCCCGGGCAGCTTCCTCAATAGAGCAATTTCTTTCAATCCTGTAGGCAGCCACGTCCTGCCTATCAGTAGTAATGGTAATGCCCAGCGAGCCAGCCAGATTAGACACGTATTCAGCATCAGCTTCCGATTCCACTCCCCGAAGTTGGTGATTTAGATGAGCTATGTGAAGTTTTATCCCGAGTCTTTTCCGCCATTTTACCAGAACATGGAGTAAACATACGGAGTCAGCACCACCTGAGACGCTGACAATCACTATATCCTCAGGTGAAATCAAGCTATAACGCTGGATAAAATCTATAACTTTTGACTCTAGGTTAATCTTGTTCATAGGAATTGCTTCCTTGCTTTACCCTCGCAGCTAACACTAATAAGAGGTATCGTTGAATACGAGCAAGCGGGCTCCGTAATCCCGGAACTCAAGAATGCTTACTCCACCAAGGTCTAATTTGAATTTGGTAAAGCAGTCCAGAGGCAAATTTAAAGCTTTGAGGATGATGACTAAGGTAACAAAGTAATGGCTGACTACTACCACCGTAGTTTCCGTGTCGTGCTCAGGGGTAGTTTGATGCCTTTCTAGCAGACTTTCAATAACTTTCCAGGCTCTCTGTTGCAATTCAACAAGATTTTCTCCATCGGGCAATTTTGTTGTTCCCTTGTCTTGCCACCATTGCATTAAATACTGGCTGAACGTGGTACTTAAATTTGAAACAGACATGCCTTCCAATTCACCAACTTTGAGCTCTCTAAGTCCTTGATCAATCTCTATGGGCAACTGGTGATGGTTAGCTATGAATTCGGCTGTAGCTATAGCTCGCTGCAAAGGACTGGAGAGTATAGCAGTAATGGATTCACTTTCAAGGAAAGTCGCTAGCTTCCTGGCTTGCTCCAATCCAGTATCATTCAGTTCGATATCGCTATCGCCTCCCTGAATGCGCCGCTCCTTATTCCAATAAGTTTCGCCGTGTCTAACTAAAATAAGCTTCAAAAGGCCTCCTTAGATTGTTACGCATCACTGACTGCGCGAAATATAATTATGGGCTAATTTTACCCTCTCATTATAGGTCGGATGGTTATAAAATAGAAGTTTTGCCCACTGGCCAGGTTCGGCCTCGGTTAGATTCTGATCGGTCAGCTTAGTCATCAAACCAATAAAGGCTTGGGGGTTATTGCTTAGCGCCAATGCAGTCTCGTCTGCCGCTATTTCTATGCGACGATTATACCAATTAAGTGCTGGTTGTAACACCAAGATAAGAATGACTAGAACGAGAATTAACCAGGGAAGGCCAGCGATATAACTTATTCCCTGGAGGGGGAATAATACCACTCCAGCTCTCAAGGCTAGATTGGCCAGATAAAATACCAGTAAAAAGGTGGCTGCCTGGATTCCTATCAGTTTGGGAATATCATGGTGGAGACGATGTCCTAGCTCGTGAGCTAAAGTTACCTCTATTTCATCCCATGAATATCCCTGGAGCAAAGTATCGCTGAAGATAATACGTCTAGATTTGCCCCAGCCGCTTAGCATGGCGTTAGCTGTAGTGGCCTTGCTGCTTAAATCCATAGTAAGGCACTCTTTAATATCAACTCCAGCCCTACTGGCTAAATTTACCAATTTCTCTTTGAGCCCTCCTTCTTCTAAGGGCTTTAATTTAAAGAATAAAGGTATAAGAAAGGTGGGCGTTAGCCAGGTGAGGATTAAGCTGACTAAAAACATAGTCAAGGCAGCTGCCAGCCACCACAGCGCCGGAAGGTTCCCTATAAGCCAGTACAATATTATAACCAGACATAAGCCTAGCAATAATTCCAGCCCCGAAGCTTTAACTTTGTCCTTTAGCCAGCTTGCCAGGTCTTGTTTCGATAAGCCATAACGATGGGGCAGGATAAAATCGTAGTAGTAGGCTAACGGTGCTACTATAACTCCATAGCCTACTGCCAGGATCAATAGATACAGGGCTGCCGACCAGGGAGAAGGAAAAGCTAAAAGGCTCGCCAGTGTAGTTGAGGCGGGAGTGAAAAGAAGGACTAGTAATAGGATGAACCCTATTCCGAGCTCGATAAAAGAGCCGCGCCGCAGTAATCTATGGTATTCTCGTGCTTTCTGCTGGCGCGCCGGGTCAGGGACAAATTCTCTTAACTTCTCAAGGTCTTCCCCCAAAATCGCACCATGTTGAGATAGAATAAACTTAAGCTCTCTTCTGACCTACGATGCAGCAACGCCCTTTTCCCTGGTTACTATGACCTTCTCTATCTTCATTCCACGCATTTCAGTGATAACGAACTTCAGGTTCTGGTACTTAAAATGCTCCCCCTGCTTTGGTATCCGACCAAGGTGGCTGAGAATAAAGCCGGCCACAGTCTCATAATCACCGCTGGGCAAATTCAGCTCCAACTCCTCGTTAGCTTCCTCAATCCTGAATCCTCCATCCAGTTGAAAGGTGCTGTCGCTAGTTACAATGAAATCTTTTTCTTGATCCGTTAGCTCATCGTGAATATCGCCGACAATCTCCTCAGTTAGCTGTCCGAGGGTAACCATTCCCGAGATTCCTCCAAACTCGTCGACAACAATTGCCGCATGATGACCACCGTCTCGCATCTCAGCCAGGAGCTCTCCCAGGCGTTTGCCTTCAGGCACAAAATAGGCAGGGCGCACCAAATCGTCGATGACGCTGTCTCTGTTGTCAGATCCATCGGTTAACTTCATCAGCACATCCTTGGCATGCAATATACCTACCACATTATCGGTATTATCCTTATATACGGGGAAACGGCTATATCGTCCTTGGGTATAGAGATTCAAGAAATCAGTTAGCTTTGTCCCTTGAGACACCCAGGTGATTTCTGTTCTGGGAATCATTACCTTGCTCACGGGGCGGTCGGTAAATTCAAACACCTGGTGCAATATCCTTGCCTCATCTTGCTCCACTACACCTTCGCTTTCCCCGGCACTTATTGCCGAAAGTATCTCGCCCTCGCTGATCAATTTTTTATCCTCCTCGGATACAGTTACTATCCTGGTAAGACTTAACCCGATTCGCTCAAGGGCCAGGATAATGGGGTAAAAACACAATTCTATTATTTTTAGGGGATTAGCGTAGATTAGGGATAGCCGCTGGGCGTGATGCACAGCAAAAGTCTTGGGGATAACTTCGCCGAAGACTAAAATTATCGCTGTCACTCCAAAGACGGCTATAATTGGTCCCTCCACTTTACCGAAGGCCGCCACGGCTATGATAGTGCCCAATGTAGCGGCAGCGATATTTACCAGATTATTACCTAGAAGGACGGTAGCCAGAAACCTCTCGGGCTTTTCAGCAAATCTGGCCAGCTTTTCCGCTCCCTTAACACCGCTTTCCACCAGATATCTTATGCGAAGCTTGGGCAGAGCGATGAAAGCTGACTCAGCACTGGAAAAGAAGGCTGAAAGGACTACGCAAACTAGAAAGGCTAATAAAAGCCAACTATCGGTGGCATCCACTTATTACCACCCCCTAAGTCCCCTTCCCAACCGAATTGACCATTCTGTTATCATTAACTTTGGCTATAATCCACACTTTATATAAGTTATAATACCATTAGCTAGCAAACCTGTCAAAACCCACATAATCGGGTTATTTAACATTTCTACTTTAATAGTGGGTATATATTTCGTGCATCTCGAATATCTGCTAATTTACTGACTCTCAGTCTTTGACTGGCCAAATTGCGTTGCCGTCAGTTCGTGACGGTTATCGCTTCCTGATCATCTGATTTGCAGCTCAGAATACGCTTCAGAAGCCCTAGAAGACATTTATGCTACGATCAGGCGAGGTCGAAGCGGTCAAGGTTCATTACCTTATTCCACACCGCTACAAAGTCGTGCACGAACTTCTCCGGGGAGTCCTCATATGCGTAGACTTCCGCCAAGGCCCGGAGTTGGGAGTTCGAACCGAAGATGAGGTCGACACGGGTGCCGGTCCACTTGAGTTCGCCCGTTGCGCGATCACGACCCTCGAACACGTCTTTGTCTTCCGAGGTTGCATTCCAGGTCGTGCTCATGTCGAGCAGATTCACGCAGAAGTCGTTCGTCAGCGTCCCGGGGCGCTTGGTGAAGACGCCGTGTTGGGTCTGGCCGAAGTTGGTATTCAGGACTCGTAGGCCGCCAATGAGAACCGTCATCTCAGGCGCCGTCAGCGTCAGCAATTGCGCCCGGTCGACCAGTAGTTCCTCGGCAGATACAGAGAACTTGGTCTTTAGGTAGTTGCGGAACCCATCCGCGAGCGGCTCAAGCACAGCGAAAGAGGCCGCATCGGTTTGCTCTTGCGAGGCGTCCATGCGTCCCGGCCTGAAGGGAACGTTCACATCGTGACCGGCATTCTTCGCAGCTTGCTCGACGCCTGCGCAACCGGCCAGAACGATCAGGTCAGCCAATGATATCTTCTTGCCGCCGGACTGGGCGCTGTTGAATGCACTCTGGATGTCCTCCAGGGGCTTGAGCACCTTCGCCAGCAGGGCAGGTTGGTTGACTTCCCAATCCTTTTGCGGCTCCAGACGAATGCGAGCACCGTTGGCACCACCGCGTTTGTCGGAGCCGCGAAAGGTTGACGCCGATGCCCAGGCAGTCGAAACCAGCTCCGACACTGACAGGCCAGAAGCCAGGATCTTGCCCTTGAGGGAGGCGATGTCCTGTGTATCAATCAGTTTGTGATTGATGGCAGGGATGGGGTCTTGCCAGATGAGTTCTTCTTCCGGAACCTCCGGGCCGAGATAGCGCGAGCGGGGGCCCATGTCGCGATGGGTCAGCTTGAACCATGCTCGGGCAAAGGCGTCCGCGAATTCATCTGGGTTCTGCTGGTAGCGCCGCGCTATCGGCTCGTAGATCGGGTCGAAGCGCAGCGAGAGGTCCGCCGTGGTCATCATGGGCGCGTGTCGTTTCGAAGGATCATGAGCATCCGGCACAGTGTCCGCTGCGGCTGGATCGGTCGGAACCCACTGGTGCGCACCGGCTGGGCTTTTCACCAGATTCCAATCGTAGCGGAACAGAGTATCAAGATAGCTATTGTCCCACTGGATCGGGGTAGGGTTCCATGCTCCTTCGATGCCACTGCCGATCGCGTCGCCGCCTTTGCCAGTGCCAAATCTGCTCTTCCAGCCGAGGCCCTGCTCCTCGATGCCAGCGGCCTCAGGTTCCGGACCGACAAGCGCTGCATCGCCCGCGCCATGACACTTGCCAAAGGTGTGCCCGCCGGCGACGAGCGCGACGGTCTCTTCATCGTTCATCGCCATACGTGCGAAGGTCTCTCGAACGTCACGGCCGGAGGCGACCGGATCCGGGTTGCCGTTCGGCCCTTCCGGGTTCACGTAGATCAGGCCCATCTGCACGGCGGCGAGCGGATTTTCGAGATCCCGGTCGCCGGAATAGCGCTTGTCGCCAAGCCACTCGGCCTCAGAGCCCCAATAAATGTCCTCTTTCGGCTCCCAGACGTCCTCGCGCCCACCGCCAAAGCCGAAGGTCTTGAATCCCATCGACTCAAGCGCGCAGTTGCCGGCGAGGATCATGAGATCGGCCCAGGATATCTTACGGCCGTATTTCTTCTTTATCGGCCAGAGAAGCCGTCGTGCTTTGTCGAGGTTCACATTGTCGGGCCAGCTGTTGAGGGGTGCAAAACGTTGGGTGCCGGACCCCGCGCCCCCGCGGCCGTCGCCCATGCGGTACGTGCCGGCACTGTGCCAGGCCATCCTGATAAATAAAGGTCCGTAGTGACCGTAATCGGCCGGCCACCAGTCCTGTGAGTCGGTCATCAGCCCATGGAGGTCCTTCTTCAGAGCCTCTAGGTCGAGTTTCTTGAATTCCTCAGCGTAGTTGAACTCTTCGCCCATTGGATTGCTCATGTGAGAGTGCTGATGAAGAATCTTTAGGTTCAACTGGTTTGGCCACCAGTCCTGGATTGACGTGCCACCGCCAGCAGTGGGTTTGTTAGCTCCGCCCGTTACCTGCCACTTGCTATCTTTATTCATAATATTTCCTCCTTCTCTTGGACTTTATGTATTCTTTGAATAACACAGTTTTAATTGTTATCTGTCTCACATAGACATCACCCCCTTTGTACAGTTAGGCTAAAGAGGCTACCTGATGGTTACACCGAAGATCATCCCACCTTCTTTTCCAGGCGAAGGCCACAGTTAAGCCATATTCCCTCTTCATTAGGGGGTACAAGGACCATCGCCCAGAGACCGCCGGTGGGATTCTTAACCACATGCCACCAGTGAATTTGCAGTGGTGGTATGCCATGTGTTCTGAATACTGCCTCTTGGCCGCCGATAGTTTGTACTATTAGCCCTGGCCATTCGGTCAGTTGTGCCCTAGCTGCTGGTATGCGTACTATAAATTCTTTCTTTTCCCAGTCGGCATCCAATTCCACATCCCACACCTTCGGAGCTCCAGGCAGATGACCGCTACCACGAAAAGTTTCCAATTTTCCCCTCCTTTTTTCATTTTGATATTCGTCCCTAGCATCATAGTCAAATCTTCACATATAAATCACCCCCTAAACCATTGTTATCTGACGTTTTGCCCGTTTGCGAACTACCATACTCATGCAAATCACTTCGTTTCTGAGATAGCTATGTCACATTGAGTAGCTCCAACATTTTGCCTATATCCGCCGTTGGCAACTTGCAGTTATAATTCAGACAGACGTAAGCTGTGGCCTTACCCTTAATGCTCGATTGAGTTTTAGTAAATTCGGCAAGCTTAGCTATTTCAGGCGATTCTTGTTCGTCGGGATTGAAAAGCACCACCTTATTCGGCAAGAAACGTGCTGTTAACACTTTTAGCATGGATTTGGTATCTTCTGCCTGTGCCTTGCCGGCGATAACCACTTCATAACAAGGCCCGATGCCGAAATCCAAGGCAACCATTAGTTGAGTATGCGCCGATGGTGATTGTTTAACGCTTCCGGAGAAAGCACTACCGATTCTCGCTGCTTTCTCTTCCAAAGCGGAAGTCGCAGTCATACGCCCTAGACGAAGCAAGTTCAGCATTGCCACAGAATTTCCCGATGGAATAGCTCCATCATAAATCTCCTTCTTTCTGGAAAACAGGCTTTCGCCATCGTCAGGCGTGAGATAAAGTCCACCGCTATCTTCATCCCAGAAATGCTTAACCATATCACTAGTCAGTTCGAGAGCAAGCTCAAGATACTTTGCGTCGAAAATGGCCTCATACAGTTCTATCAAACCCCAAACCAGAAAAGCATAGTCATCCAGATTTGCTTCTATGCCAGCCTGACCATCTCTATAGCGGTGCCAAAGTCGTCCGTCCGGTTTCCGCATATTACCAAGGATGAAATCTGCAGCCCGACAGGCTGCTTCAGCATACTCAGGCTCATCAAGGGCTTGGGCCCCTTTCGCCAATGCAGCGATCATGAGACCGTTCCAATCAGCTAAAATCTTGTCGTCCTTCATAGGATGGACATGTTTTTCGCGGTAAGCAAATAATTTCTGCCGTATCAATTCCAAATGCGCCTGAAGGTCTTGTTGCGACAGATTAAGGCCGGAGGCGAGCTCTCCAAGCGTCTTTGTTAAATGGAAAATGTTGAGGCCACTCTTCTTTCCAGTGACTTGCTCCGTGAAATTGCCGTATTTTTCAATGTTGAATACTTTGGCGACGAAATTTGCTTCCTCATTGCTAAGCGCCTGTCCAACTTCATCCCACGTCCAAAGGTAAAACTTGCCTTCCTCTCCCTCGCTATCCGCATCTTCAGCCGAGCAAAACCCGCCTTCCGGCACTGTCATATCCCGCAGAACATAGGTGAAAATCTCCCGTGCTGTCTTTTCATAAACTTCCTCTCCCGTTGCCTGATAAGCCTCGGTGTAGGCCATGGCTAACATAGCTTGATCGTAAATCATCTTCTCAAAGTGGGGAACAAGCCATTGCGAATCTGTAGAATAGCGGTGGAAGCCAAATCCAACGTGGTCATAGATTCCGCCACGCCGCATTGCCTGAAGAGTTTTCTCCACCATATCCAACGCTGCCTTGTTGCTGCTACGTTTCCAGTAACGAAGCAAGAAGAGGAGATTGTGCGGGGTGGGAAACTTCGGTGCGTTGCTGAACCCATAGTGCTGTCCATCAAAGCGTTCGGTAAGTTGCTGATATGTGAGCTCCAGTGTCGCTTCATCTAGTTCTTCACCGGCTGTGTCTTGCGGGGTCTGTTGAAGCACGGTAGCGATTTTATTGGACAGACTTAATGCTTCGCCTCGCCGCGTTGCCCAAAGCTCTCTAATTTGTGGGATCAGCTCCATCATTCCAATCAGCCCAAATCGACCTACCCTAGGGATGTAAGTTGCGGCGAAGAAAGGTTTCTTATCTGGCGTTATGATGATACTAAGGGGCCAACCCCCACTGCCTGTCATCACCTGACAGGCGCTCATGTAAACATTGTCTATATCCGGACGTTCCTCTCGATCTACCTTTATGGAAACGAAAGTCTCATTCATAAGCCTGGCTACTTCAGGATGCTCAAAAGATTCATGTGCCATAACGTGGCACCAATGGCATGTTGAATACCCTATGGATAAAAATATGGGTTTATTTTCCCTTTGAGCTTTCTCGAACGCCTCTGGATCCCATGGGTACCAGTCCACAGGGTTATGAGCATGTTGACGTAGATAGGGAGAAGTCTCGTTTATCAGACGGTTAGGCATATACCCCGCTACTCCTCAATAAAAAACCTATATTCTATAATCTTAATCTAGTGTTATTCTTTTTCTTCTTCCACAGGGTGGCAGCATCCACACTGGCAAGGTCCACTACTATTAGCACAAGGTTCACAACAATATTTTACGCCTTCTTTTTCGTAGTCCCCTCCCACGATTGTGCAACCACAAACAGGACATAATTGCTCTGTCATCTTTGCCCTCCTTTCTCAACTCTTGTTGTTGAGCGTCGCCGGGAATTACCTTACTTATTATTCAATTTTAAATGTCGCCACCGTTGTTGTATGTGACTTTTGTATCAACAATTGGTTATTCCACCGTGATGTTAATCTTCAAACTATCTACTTTGTCCACTCCCTTCAATGGAGAAACCAAACCGATTATTGTATTGGTGATAATTCCCTTAGCGAAAGGGGTAAGGGGAAATTCATTACCGTTGACGACGAGCTTGACATCGCCCTGCTCCAGGTAGAGTTCAAGTTTATGTATGTTTTTAGCTCCTTTTAAGGAAGAGACTGCACCAACCACAGTTCGAGTCAGGAACTCATCAACGAATGGGCTGAGTTCGACAGGAACATTGTTGACCTCAAGCTCTGCTCCGAGATTCTTGTCCATTTTGTACCTCCTGACATATGACTACGATGTTTAATTTTGTTTTTCTGTTCAACAGGAAAGCAACATCTGGTGACATCTTACTTCTTCTTTACCTTCCCTTCTTTGAACTCTTGATAGGTCTTGATTATTTCCTCCACGGAGCCTTTGTCTTCCAGAGTTGTGAGGTCTCCTATGCTGGTATTATTGGCCACGGCCTTCAAAACCCGCCGCACAATTTTGCCGCTTCTTGTCTTGGGTAGCCTGGGGGCAAAATAAACTTCATCAGGAACTGCTATAGGCCCCACCACTTTTCGCATGTGGGCAGCAAGGTCTTTTTTCAGGTCTGGAGAAGGGGCAACACCTTCTTTGAGCCTGACAAATATGACGATGCTCTCGCCTTTCACGGGGTCATCCTTACCCACAACTGCTGCCTCAGCTACTTGAGGATGTGAGACGGCAGCATCCTCTAGTTCAGCAGTGCCTATTATTCTATGTCCGGCGACCTTAAGTACCTCATCAGCCCTTCCCAAGACCCAGAAGTATCCATCTTTGTCCTTTACTGCGTAGTCGCCAGTATAGTAAACGCCGGGAAATCGTGACCAATAGGCTTCCTTGTAGCGTTCCGGGTTTCCATGTATTCCAAGGAGCATCCCCGGCCATGGCTTCTTTATTACTAAGAAACCCCTCTGTTCCGGCGGCACTGGCTTGCCATCCTCACCAATTACCTCTGCCTCCACCCCTGGCAGTGGTAAAGTTGCTGAGCCAGGCTTAAGAGGTACACACTCTATTCCAGGGCTAGGTGAAATCATGATGCCACCGGTTTCAGTCTGCCACCATGTGTCAACGACGGGGCATCTTTCACCACCTACATTGTGGTAAAACCAGAGCCAGGCCTCGGGATTAATGGGCTCTCCCACGCTCCCTAAAAGCTCCAGACTGCTAAGGTCATGCTTGTTTAGCATTTCCTCTCCATATCCCATGAACATCCTGATGGCTGTAGGTGAGGTGTACAAAACGCTAACTCCGTATTTCTCGATAATATCCCACCATCTCTCAATTGTAGGGTAGTCGGGAGCTCCCTCATAAAGTACCATGGCTGCCCCATGTGCCAGTGGGGCATATACTATTGAGCTATGCCCTGTGACCCAACCGACATCAGCAGTGCACCAGTAGACCGATTCCTCTCGAAGGTCGAAGACCCACTTATAAGCAGAATAGTTCTGGACCAGATAGCCGCCAGTACTGTGGACAATTCCCTTAGGCTTGCCCGTGGTACCCGAGGTGTACAGTATATAAAGGGGATGATTCGACTCTACTTGTTCTGGTTCCACAAACTGTGCTGCACTCTCAAGCAGGTTATGCAGCCACGATTCCTTTGGTGTCTTTACGGTGACTGGAGAATCAGTCCTTTTAACCACAATAAGCTTCTCCACCGAGGGACACTTAGTTAAGGCCTCATCGGCTATACTCTTCAGCGGGATTAGCTTCCCCCTACGGAATCCTCCGTCAGCAGTTACTAGCAGCTTGGCTTGCACATCATTGACCCTGTCAGCCAATGCCTGAGCACTGAAACCGGAAAAAATCACCGTGTGGATGGCGCCAATCCTGGCACAGGCCAGCATGAAAATGGGCAGCGCGGGAATCATAGGCAGATATAAGGCAACCTTATCCCCATCACCTACGCCACAGTTCTTTAAGACTGAGGCGTATCTGTTGACTTCACGATACAGTGTAGAATAGCTTAAAACTCTAATATCTCCCGGCTCACCTTCCCAGTATATAGCTACTTTACTTCTGCGCCACGTCTTTACATGGCGGTCCACACATATATACGATGCATTCAGTTTCCCCCCTACAAACCATCTGGCAAAAGGCGGCTCCCATTCCAGTACCTTATCCCAGGTCTTAAACCAATCAAGTTGACGTGCCTGTTCAGCCCAGAACTCCTCTGGCTCCTCCAAGGACTTCTGGTAAACGTTGAGGAATTTCTTCACAGGAAAATATCTGGACTCAAATGGTAAAGATAATTCAGCCATAGCTTGACCTCCTCCAATTATTCTTGCCAAGGCTCTCTGTCTGTATCCTGTAGCTCCCTGGCATACTATCTAAAGTCTTCTTTCCCTATGAGCAGCTATTCAAAGGATATAGGATAACCAGCAGCCTTCCAGGCGGTCATGCTGCCCAGTACGTTATACACTTCCCGGCAACCTTCCCGGAGAAGGATACTGGCGCCAAGCCCGGCGCGGTGCCCGACATTGCAGAACATGGCCACTGGTTTATCCTTGTGAATATCTGCTATCCTCTCTTGGATGTGCCCTACATATATATGCTGGGCTCCCTTTATGTGGCCTCCGTTCCATTCGTTCTCTCCTCTATCATCCAATATTGCTAATTCTTCCCCGCGATCTATCTTGGCTTTAAGTTCGTGCACCGTCAAGACTTGCAGATGTTCTACAGGAAACCCAGCATTGTACCATCCCTCGATGCCACCCTTGAGATAGCCGACAATCCGATCGTAGCCGACGCGTATCAAATAGCGAACTGCCTTCTCCAGATGATGCTGGTCATCTAATACCAACAGGATAGGCTTATCATAGGATAATACCCAGCCAGCAAAAACAGGCAGTCCTCCAAGCCAGATGCTGTAGGACCCCTTGACATGGGCTCCGCCAAAAGCAGCGGGGTAACTCGTGTCAACGACCACTGCCCCCCGCTCCATCTCCTTCTTAAACTCAGCTGGAGTAAGCGGAGCCGGCAACGGCAGACATCCCAATAGGGAAGGCCCTTCCAGGTTATACTTTTCCATCTGGCTGAAGTAATGAGGCCTTTCTAGTTTTTCAGCTACCTTGTATTTTATGAAATCGTCCTGGCTCATTTGAAGTAGAGGACTTTGGACTCTTTCTATACCAAGTGTGCTCTCATCCCGGTCGGCAATGTTCGCACCGCAGACCGACCCTGCCCCATGAGCTGGACTCAGAATAACCCCATCCCCAAGGGGGAGGAGCTTATTGAAGATGCTATCATAGAGATTTGAGGCAACCTTTGGAGCCTCTTCACTACCGTATAGGTCAGTCCGGCCAACATCGCCCACAAATAGTGTGTCTCCCGTAAATACCATTACCGTGGCTTCACCAGCGGAAAGGTCAGCCACAGCATAGGACGTGCTCTCGTCAGTGTGCCCGGGAGTATGTATAGCGGTTAACCTGAGCTTGCCAATTTGAAATTGCTGCCCCTCTCTCAAGGTACTGCCATATTTCCAGTCCAGCCCAAGGCCATGGTAAATCTCAGCTCCGGTGAAATGATTCAGCTCCATAGAGCCAACGACATAATCTTCGTTACGATGGGTCTCAAAAATGTATTTAATCCTTAGGCCTCTTTGCTGAGCTATATCAATATAAACCTGGCAGTCACGTCGAGGGTCGATTACAGCAGCCTCATTTTCCGAGCCAATCAAGTAAGAGTTATGGGCTATCCCCTCTGATTTGATGCGCTCAAAAATCATCTGCATTATCTTCTCTCGATCATTGTTGTCGAACGATTTCCGATACCCGCTTGAGCAAAATATCAGCATGATTCCGTTCTTCTATGGCTAATTCATGAAGGAGCGTTTTGGCACTTGGGTCCTCTACCAAAGCCGAGGTCCGCTTATAGAAGTCGTATGATATATACTCTTTTTCCAACGCTATTTCCAATGCCTCCATCTCGTTAGAAAATTTTTCATCTACTTTGGTTAGAGCAGGACTGATCTCAATACCGCCCTCCATGTTTTCCGCCTTAAGTTCTTGCTTGAGCTTCTCCAAGGGCGGAAGCGCCCCTTCTCCAAGCAGGGTGATTGCGCGCTCCCACAACCTCTGCATATGTCCATTTTCGGCATTGGCTAGCATCTGGAATTGCTCCTTCGCCTGAGGCGATGCAGTCTTTTCTTTAGCCGCTACATAGAAATCCCGGGAACCCTTCTCCAGTCTAATAGCCAGCATTAAGACGCCTTTAACATCAGCCGCTTCGGTTACCAACTCAGGCTTCGCTTCAGGTATTCCACCTATAGTCTCATAATGCCAGTTGAGAATACCACCTTCCAGGTGATGAATATCTTTAAATCCCAGTCCACAGAGGGCTATAGCTGCTGCCATGCTCCTGTGCCCTGAGCGACAGTAGGTGATGATTTTCTTACCTCGCTCCAACTCTTCCTGCCTGGCTTCTAACTCTCCTAAGGGGATAAACATAGCCCCAGGAATGTGCCCATCTTCATACTCTTCATGCTGTCTGACATCTAGTAAGATAAACTCACCCTTTTTGTCCTTGGCTAATACTGCTTTGACCTCACTAGGTGTTAGTGTTTTTATTTCATCTGCCGCACAAGTTAACTTCATCACATACTTTCCTTTCGCAGGTCTTCCTTGCCCAGACAAGGCTAGATCTCTACCAAGACTCTGCCATCTTCAACCTTCACATTGTACACCGTGAGAGCCTTCGACATCTTGAGTACACCGCCAAGCTTCGACATCAACCCTCCCTTTAACCAGCGTACTACTTGACCATTACTGATATCAAATTGAGAGCCATGCACGGGACAAGTGACCACAGTCCCCTCCAGTTTACCCTGTGACAGATCGCCTTTCATATGGGGACAGCGATTATCAGTGGCATAATACTTATCTACAACCCTGGCCAGAAGGATTTCGCGCCCCTCTGCAATTACTACCTTCATTATTCCGCTTTTAAGTTCTTCTATTTTAGCTACCTCTGTAAACTTACTCATAGAACACCTCCATTTATAAACCCTAGCTATTAATCGAATTACTTCCTAGCTGACTAGAGTACGTTCCGGAATCTCTCTTTGGGAGCGCCACAAATAGGGCACACATCAGGAAGGAAGCCGTCGGAGACATATCCGCAGACCTGGCAGACGTAGTACTCGGTCTCTTCTTCAGCCATCGTATGCGCTAGCGCCTTCTTATAGAGCGTGGCATGCCCCTTTTCTACATCGCGAGAATAACTCAAGACCGTCGCCACGCTCGTATTACCTTCCTCGTTTGCGTCTCTAATGAATTGAGGATAAGTGCTGGCAGCGAGGTTTTCCCTCTCAAAGGCACTCTCAAGGTTTTCTTGGGTGTCAGACACAGCGCCCAGAAGGCGAAAGTGATTGAAGGCATGGACTGCCTCAGCTTCGGCGATAGCACGGAACAACCTCGCCACTTGAGAATAACCTTCTTGCTCAGCCATCATAGCAAAATCCAGGTTCCTCAGATGTGCCTGGGACTCGGCCACGAAACCGGCTTTAAGATTCTTTAAGGTCTTGGTCCCTTTGATCCCTGAAATTTCATGAGGGACGAGCTTACTTGCCTCAGCACCACAGACCGGGCAGTGTTGAGGTTTATCAGTGCTAAATTCCACGTGATGACAATTAGTACACTTCCACATATTATTTACCCCTTGTAAATTTAGTTTTTCCCCTTAGCGAGGTATTTCTCAGGGTCCTGGGCGAAAGCCTTCTTGCAACCAACAGCACAGAAGTAGTATTTCTTTCCCTTGTACTCGGAAGTAGCTGCTGCCTTAGCTTCCTCTACCTGCATCTTGCAAACTGGATCTACTGCCATTGAGTACCTCCTTTCATTAATTGCTAAGTCTGGCTGGTGTAAACCTTCTTAAACGCAACGAATTAGATACGACGGTGATGGAGCTAGCCGCCATGGCTGCGGCGGCCAATATAGGATTCAGAAAACCATACTCTCCCAAGACGAAATGAAGCCCGGAGGGTACCCCTACATTCCCGAAGGCAAGATATAATACCCCCGCTGCTACTGGAATGAGGGCAGTATTGTAAGCAAAAGCCCAGAAGAGGTTCTGCTTGATAGTCCTCATGGTCAGCTTGCTCAGGGATATGGCTGTTACCACTCCCATCAAATCCCCCCTAATTAGGGTAATATCTCCAGTCTCAATGGCAACATCAGTACCAGTACCAATAGCGATGCCAACATCTGCCTGGGCTAATGCTGGAGCATCGTTAATGCCATCGCCTACCATTGCTACCACCTTTCCTTCTTCCTGCAATTTCTCGACCTCTCCGGCTTTATGCTCAGGGAGCACCTCGGCCAGGACGCGGTCAATACCCGCCTCCCGAGCAATGGCTTCAGCCGTGCGTCGATTGTCCCCGGTGAGCATGGCTGTTTCAATACCCATCTTGTGCAGGGCTTGGAGCGCTTCTTTGGCGCCTGTCTTTAGGGTATCAGCCAAGGCAACGATTCCTGCTACTTGGCCATTCAGTCCCAGGAACATTACAGTCTTACCTCCTTTAAGGAGTTCAGCGGCCTTCTTCTCCAACCCATTCAGGTAAAAGCCTCGCTCTTCCATTAGTTTAAGGTTGCCCAGGAAAAGCTTCTTGCCTCCCACCGAAGCCTCGACACCCTGCCCTGGGATAGCATTAAAATCTGAGGACGGAGATAATTCCAGCTTCTTCTCCAGAGCAGCCTTGACTACAGCTTCTCCCAGTGGGTGCTCTGAGCTGTGCTCGACGGAGGCAGCTAGATGGAGAACCTCTTCCTGAGAGAAAGAATGAGCAGAGATTATGTCAGTCACCACAGGCTCACCACGGGTCAGAGTGCCTGTCTTATCCAGGAGAACAGTGTTTATCTGGTGAGCCCTCTCTAGAGCCTCACCATTCCTGATGAGAATCCCATGCTCGGCTCCCTTGCCTGTGCCTACCATAATCGCGGTGGGAGTAGCTAGACCCAAGGCGCAGGGACAGGCAATAACGAGCACGGCGACGAAATTGAGGAAGGCGAAGGTGAGGGCTGGAGCTGGTCCCACGAAATACCAGACTACGAAGGTCACGATGGCAATGCCAATCACTGCCGGCACAAAGTAGCTGGCAATAACATCAGCAAGACGCTGAATAGGAGCTTTGCTTCCCTGTGCTTCCTCCACCATTCTTACGATATGAGCCAGCGTTGTATCCTTACCCACCTTGCTTGCTTCGATTTCAAGGCTGCCTGTCTTGTTAATAGTCGCACCGATCACTTCATCACCAACCTTTTTCTCCACTGGGATACTCTCTCCCGTAATCATGGACTCATCAACACTGGAGTAGCCCTGATGTACTAAGCCATCTACGGGTACTCTCTCGCCAGGATGCACCAGGATAAGGTCACCAACCTGAACTTCTTCAACAGGAATCTCCCTCTGCTCGCCTTCATGGATAACTAGAGCAGTCTTCGGTTGCATACCAATAAGCTTCTTTATTGCTTCTGAAGTATGCCCTCTGGCTCTAGCTTCCAGGAAACGACCAAGTAGAATCAAGGTTATAATCGCCGCCGAGGTATGGAAGTATAAGTGCGGTTCTAGTAAACCAGTGGCAAAAAGGCCGGGGGCAATAACAGCTATCATGCTGTAAAAGTAAGCCACCGAGGTGCCTACCGTAATCAGGGTATTCATATCGGAGGTCCTGTGTTTCAGCGCACCCCATGCCCCTCGATAGAAGCGCAAACCCGCCCAGAACTGCACTGGCGTAGCCAGAGCTAATAGTAGATAGGACTTCCCAGCAAAGGAAGGGCCCCAGCTCAGGGCCATGATTGACGCGGTGAGGATGGCGGCGATGATAAACCTATTCCTTATAACTTGAATCTCACGCTGGGCGGCAGTGGTCACATCCTCCAAAGCCTGCACCTCGGGGCTAAGTTCATAGCCGGCGTCTTTTACCGCTCGCCTCATGTCAGCCAGCCCCGTTCCTTCCAAATACTCCACGGTGGCCTTCTCCGAGGCCGGATTCACACTGGCCGAAATCACCCCTGGCACGCTAGAAAGGGACTCTTCCACCCGGGCAACACAGGAAGCGCAGGTCATTCCGCCCACCGGGAATAGGGACTTCTTAGTGGCGACCCCATACCCCAATTGCGAAACAGTATCCTTAATCTTGGCAAGGTCGACCTTCGTGGAATCGTATTCTACTGAAGCTTTCTCTGAAGCGAAGTTAACGTCAGCTTGTTCTACACCAAGAGTCTCCGAAAGGCCCTTCTTAACAGTAGCTGCGCAGGTAGTGCAGGTCATCCCAGTTATATGGATTGAAGCCTTGTTAGCCTTCTTGGAATTGGTCTTGTCAGCCATTATCTTCCCCCCGCCTCACGTCTTAATCGTTTAGATTTTTCGGGATTTGCAGTTTAAAGTGAAGCAGTCTAAATTTCCACCAAAACGTTGCTTCTTCCCAGCTTCACAGCATCTTTGTTCAGTAAATTGCTGGGGCTGCCCTCATCTTATATTGCCGAGGTTTGATCTGGCATTCCGCTGCTAGCTCAATACACCAATTATCCTCGTTTTTCCTCTTCCTTCAGCAGGTCATCAAATACATCAGCGTGGTATATTTCGTGGTCCCTTATCCGGACTAGGAGCTCTTTCAGGTCGGGTTCTTCAATTTCTTTGGCAGCACGGTCATATTCAGCTGCCACCTTTTTCTCGATCTTGATATCTGCCCGAAGCATGTCAGCGGTCTTGGTGGATTTATCAACCTCGGTGTGCTCAATCTTAGGATTGCTTTTTATGTCAACCATCTCCTCAGATAGCCATCCCAGATGTTGCATCTCGTTTATAGCCTGATCCTCCATTTCTTTATTGACGTCTTTATTCGGCGTCATATAAGAATGTAGAAGGTACTGTAAGATAACGGTATATTCATGCTCGATGCCCCAATTGAGAACCTGGGTAACCTTGTCCTGTCGGGAGCCCCTTAAATCCCGGGCACCTTCCTTTTGAGCCTTGTTCACAAAGTGTTCGAAGTCACCTCGGTGCGACTTTTCATCGGAGAGAATTCGCCGCAACAGCCGTTTTATCTTAGGGTCACCGATGGCTTTAATGTGTTCCTCATATAAAGTGATGGCGTCTTTCTCCAGCAGCACATCGTTTTTCATCCAATCGGGAACAACCTCGCCACCCGTGCGCATGTCTCCCCTCTTAATGCTGGGAGTGCCACCCAGGCTGACTATAGCCTCAGCCAGCCAATCAAAATGGCGCATTTCTTCTCGGGCAATAGCTTCGATTTCACAGGCCATCTCGCCCTCACCCATGGCATAGGCGTGGACCAGATATTGAATAATGGCTGCGTGTTCGCCCTCAAGGTCCTGATTTAGTAAAGCAATAATTTTATCCTTGTCCATTCATTCCTCCTATGTTACTCGTTTTCTTACCTATCTTGTCGTGAAATGCAATTACCCTTCCTTACCAACAAAATGTCGGTCTTCTAAGGGTAAGATACGCCCCTATAGACATGAAATCTTGACTAGAGGGCTATTTTATCAACTTGGCTCCCTCTTCGCTAAGCTCGTACCTGTCATCTTTTTGCTTAGCTAGCCCAGCCTCAGCAAGTTCGCGGAGCCCGCTTCTCACCCTAAACACAGGGAGCCCAGCCTCCTTGGCAATTTCCTCGGGAGTCCCCAAGCCTGCTTTCAAGGCGCGAAGCATCTTGGTACCCGATTCTGTAGGTTTACCGTCAGGGCTAACACATGCCATATTCTCCTCCTAATTTTGTTTTTACAGCTTCTTTTTGCAGAGATACCAATCTGTGCACTCATAACCTTGCTTGAGCCTCTCTTCAGCCATTTCCTGCGTGTTCGGTGGTGGCACTACTACTTTATCACCGGGTCTCCAGTTAGCCGGAGTAGCAACACCGTGTTTGTCCGTGGTCTGTAAAGCATCTATTATTCTCAGTATCTCATCCATATTCCTGCCTGTGGTCAGCGGATAGTACAGTATTGTCCTGATAACCTGGTTAGGGTCGATTATGAACACGCATCGGACAGTCTCGGTCTTGCTCTGACCGGGGTGAATCATACCATAGGCCAGAGAAACCTCCTTGTTGAGGTCAGCGATAATGGGGAATGGTATCTTCACTTTAGTTTTTTCCTCCACATTGCGCGCCCAGGCGATATGCGAAGAGACACTATCTACGCTAAGGCCCAGAAGCTCTACCCCCCGCTTTTGTAGTTCGGGATAAATCTCGGAAAAAGCGATGAACTCAGTGGTGCATACGGGTGTAAAATCTGCCGGGTGGGAAAAGAGAATCAGCCAGCTTCCTTTGAAATCTTCCAGCTTGAGCTTCCCGTGAGTGGTTACCGCCTCAAAAGCTGGAGCCGGCTCGCTTATGCGGGGCATGTGAATTGTTTGTTCTTTTAGCTCTTCCATTTTTTATGCCTCCTTTAATTGTACGTTTTTTAATTCTAAAAGCATTTACTCAGTTCGCATTCTTACAAAAGTTCTAAAAAGCCTCTTTTAACTTCGTCCTTTCCCATCAACCTCCTTTCCTACACATCTAACTTATCCGTCCACACTTGCCCTAAAACTATTTGAATATTCTTTCCAGCCTCTTATTCACCTCATCCCAGTTGACAATACTCCAGAAAGCATCAACGAATTTCGCTCTCTCATTCTTGTAATCCAGATAATAAGCATGCTCCCAGACATCAATAACCATGAGGATGGTAAACATGGGATAAACATTTGTATTATGTTTCTCTATCTGCATTATTATTGGTCTGTTAGTCTGCCTGCAGAAGCTGAGTGCTGCCCACCCTGAGCCTTCCACGCTAGTAGCAGCAAGACTGAATTCCTTTTTGAATCTGTCAAAACTTCCAAACTCTTTTTCTAGGGCTGTACCCAAAGTTCCCTTTGGCTTTCCTCCGCCTTTGCCCGGCGGCGCTATGTTGGTCCAGAACAATGAGTGAAGCAGATGCCCTCCGATGTGAAACGAGAGCTCTTTCAAGGTAGCTTTAACATCAAAGTCGGTGCCTTCTTTGCGAGCTTTGTCCAGCCTCTCCAGTATGGCATTAGCACTATTGACATACGCCTGATGATGCTTTTGATGGTGTAGAGTTAACTGTTCTTGGGATACATAGGGCTGTAACTCATCATAACGGTAGGGCAATTGTGGCAGGGCATAAAACTTTGCTTTTTCCATAAGCCTTTTTCCTCCTCTTTCTTAAGAATTATCCATCCGAAACCTTCGGTTCTTAGAATATCTTCACACTCATTCCGAATATGTTCTTTATTGTATCTGTCATCATCTGGACAAATTCACCACTCCGCCCAAAGAATAGCTGATGATGGCATTATTGGCGCACTCTAAGGATACTCTCATGCTGAAATCTTAGACCAGTACTAGTTAAGAAGTCATAAAACGGTGGTCAAAAAAATTACAAATTTATGACATTTTAGTGATGGCCGAAGCACCATGGAATTGTTATTGTCTTATCCATTCTCAACCCCCTTCGAGAAAGACATTGTCAGGCAAAGCCACGCTCTTTATGTTTTTTTGCTATGGTGCTAGCTAAGTTGTCCAGGGCTTTTAAATCCTCTTCCCTGGGGAATCCCTTGATTATCACAGGGTCCAATACTTCCGCCTTAAGGTTGGGAATCATTCCCTTGAGCTGTTCCACAGCCTTGCTGCCCCAGCCATAGGAGCCAATAATGGAGATGAACTGGAGCCTGGGTCTTAAAGCGTTGGCCAGAAATGCCGCGTAGGCAATGTTGGGATGTGGACCAACCAGAACTGTAGGCGTGCCGATAACCATAGTGGCGGCGTCCACCAATGTCATGGCCAGTTTCCCAATATCGGTTGCCGCCAGGTTGAACTGCTTAACCGTGACACCTTTGTCAGCCAGGGCTCCAACGAAATATTCCACCATTTTTTGGGTACTGCCATGCATGGAGATATAAGGCAAGACCACTATGTTTTTTGGTGAGTCGAACACCCAGCTTCGATATGCTTCCATGATGAACGATGCCTTGTCATAGAGGGGGCCGTGGCTGGGAGCAATGGTGTCAATCTTATAACTGTTTAGCTTCTCCAAATGTTTCTCAATACTGGTGCGGAAGGGCATCATGATTTCGGCAAAGTATCTTTTGGCTGCTTCATAGACTTGCCCTTCGTTGGTCACGTACAAATCTGTAGTAGCCAGATGCGAGCCGAAAAGGTCACAAGGGAAGAGTATCTTGTCCTCCCGTAAATATGTAAGCATGGTCTCAGGCCAGTGTACCCAGGGGGCATGGATAAACTCCAGGGTTTTATCTCCCAGTGATAAAGTTTCACCATCGCTTACAGTGATAAATCTATCCTCGGGGATAAGCAAGAGAGCAATGAGCATATCCTTGCCTTTAGGCGTGGTGACCACTTTAGCATCGGGATACTTCGCAAGAACCTGGGGGATAGAACTAGCGTGGTCTTGCTCGGCATGATTGGCAATGACATAGTCAATAGCGGGAACATTCTCAAGATGAGCCATTAAAACATGTATCATGGAAGGATCCACGGTGTCTATCAAAGCAACTTTCTGGCTGCCCTGTACCAGATAGGCGTTATAGCTTGTTCCATCGGGAAGAGGTATCAAGGCGTCAAAAAGACGTCTGTCCCAGTCGATGGCGCCTATCCAGTAAACATTTGTCTTTAGTTGTCTTGCGTTCATTTATTTATTCCGCCTTTCAATACTCTAACAGCCTCTTTTCTCCTTCAATCTTCTTTATCTCTGTGATGTCCTGGGTGGCTTCCAGTGTGCCCAGATACCCGCCGGTTTTGTCTCGCACGGCAAAATATCTGATATATACCTTCCTTTGCCTGAGATTTATCCAAAATTCCGCTGAATCTTTCCTGCCACTCTTGAAATCGGACAATAGCTGGTTTACTTTGGACACACTTTGCTTGGGATGGCAGTTTTGAACTGATTTCCCAATCACTGAAGCCGGCCGTTTGAAAATCCTCGTTTCGTGCTTATTCCAGAATTTAACCAAATCGTTCTCGTCAACAAAAGAAATTTCAACCGGTATTGCTTCTAATATTCCTGCTAATTGTTCTTGGCTCAAGTTTTCTATCATCGCACCCCCGTCACTTATTCCTCTATTTTCTCGAACTGGTCTTTGCTTGCTCCGCAGACTGGGCATACCCAGTCATCAGGTATCTCCTCGAAAGGCGTTCCCGGCTTTATCCCTCCGTCGGGATCGCCCAACTCGGGGTCGTAGATATACCCGCAAACACTGCATTTGTATTTCGCCATTTTGGATACCGTCTCCTTTCTCTCTTCGATGTAGCTGGGGGCTGTCTTGGGGGTGGTGCCTCTCTTAACCTGATGGTAGTAGGCATAGGTCATTGGTTCACCTTCTCTGAGAAAATCCGCTCCCACGAGTTCCCCTATGAAGATAGTGTGAGTCCCGACATCTAGTTGATTAATTACCCTGGCCTCGAGATAAGCCAAGCTATGGTCAAGTATTATGGGAGCCTTAGTTTCACCCAGTTTGTAGTTGACATCTTTCAGTTTGTCCACTTCTCTACCGGATTTGAAGCCAAAATGACCGATGAAAGAGAGTGGCGTATCCTGGGATAATACAGAAGCGACAAAGACTTTGCTCTCCGTGATGAACTCGTGCGTTAGGTTCTGCTTGTTGATGCACACGGATATACTGGGAGGCTCAGAGGTGACTTGAACCACGGTGTTGGCGATTTGTGCGTTCAGCTTTCCTTGTTTTTGAGATGCTACCACATATAGTCCGTAACTTAAATTGCGTAGGGCCTTCGTATTCATTGCTAATCTCCCGTCGATATTATTTACATAAGGTCCTTTTCACTGGCCTCAATTGCTCGCTTTAATTCAGCACTGAGTAAGGGCGGCAATCCCTCTATATCCACCCTGAGAAATCCTCTCACTATTGTAGCTGTAGCTTCGTTTCGAGTTAACCCTCGGGCCATGAGGTACTCCACTTCTTCCTCAGCTATCTTGCCCACTGCCGCTTCATGGGATAGGTCAATGCCGGCTAAAGTACCTTTAAGCTCGGGTATGGCATGGATTGTGCCTTTTCCCATTAAAATTAATCCACGACATTCCAGATGACCTTTGACATCAGGGGCATTGCCTTCTATATAACCCCGGGCAACAATACTCCCCCCGGTAGTTATCGCTCGTGATATGATTTCTGTTTTCGCCCCCTTAGCATCGAGGATAACCCGAGAACCGACATCCAGCGATGACCCCGGAGCTGCCACCAGGATACTGTTGAATCTGACAACCGCATTTTCCCCCACGCACTTGGCTGTGGGGTACATTTGTAGTGAACGCACTGGCTTAGTAAGGACATAATTACTGAGAAATACACCATCTTTTTCAATAATTACTCCTGTGCGGGGGCGAACAGCTACTTCTGGATTCCAGCTATGTATCATGGTGAAGGTTACCTTAGCCCCTTTCTTTATGTAGAACTCGGAGACGCCGAGATGCAGGCCGGCTTCTTCTTCAGAAGCAGTGGTACAACCGGTAATGATGTGCAGCTCCGAGTTCTCCTCAGCAATTATAATATTGTGCACATTCTGAGCAATCCGTGCTTTTGCCAGATAGAGACAGGTCTGAACAGGGTAAATGGTCTTAGAGCCAGGCAATGTCCTGATGAAGTAGCCATTGTGCTGGTTCAGTTCTATATTGGCAGTGTACTTATCGGTATCCACGGCTACTGCCTGCCACCAGTACTCTGACAGCCAGTCATACTTTTCCATAGCCTGGCTGACTGCCATAACTTCCACACCCTCTTGTCTGACCGAGCTATGGACTGGAGCGTTATCCATCTGGATAAAGGTCCCTGCTCTTTGGCCCGGGTCATCCAGAATGATTCCTGCCTCCAGCATCCGCTCTTTGGCTCTGGCTGGGAGCTTCAACGGGTCAGCCTGGTAAGGTTGCTCCTCGGTTGAGCTGACATAAGCGCCCAAATCTATATCATCACCGTATGCCGCTGGTTTGGCAGTTGCTGCCTTAGCTTTATCTTTGTGTTTCCCAGACGATACCGTCTTAACCACTTGTCGCCCTCCTCATAAAACATTTGATACATTCTTCGTAGCCCTTCTCCCTAATAGTGGCTAAAATCTCATGAGGGTCTCCTTCGCATCCGATTACACCATCACACATCACATAACCGGTGCGGGCGTTAACATAGTCCAGGATATGACCAGTATGGGTAATGATGAGGCCCATGCATTTTCGCTCAGGTATGGGACAATCTTTTTCCAGCAGGCTATTTAACAGATCACCGATAAGGGCGATATTTACCAAATCAACGCCGGATTCAGGCTCATCTATCAATGTTAATGCGGGCCTCTGCGCCAGTAGTTGCATCAGCTCGGAACGTTTTATCTCTCCTCCCGAGAACCCATAGTTTATCTCCCTATCCAGAAAATCGGCCAGGTCAGCCTCCTCAGCGAGTTGTTTAATGCGTTCTTCATTTTCTTCACCCTTGAGACAGGCAGCTACCATATCACGCGTTTTTACCCCCCGAACCACCGGTGGCCGCTGGAAGGACATGCCAATCCCCAAACGGGCTCTCTCATCAATCGGCAACATAGTGATGTCCTGGCCCTTGAAAATGATTTTGCCTTTGGTCACCCGGTACTTGGGGAAACCCATTAGCGTCATGAGCAAAGTAGTTTTCCCACTACCGTTGGGACCGAACAGGACATGGGTCTCGCCGAGCTTCATCTGCAAACTTATGTTATGTAAAATCTCCCGCCCTTCCACCTCTACAGTCAGTTGTTCAATACTTAAGGCAACATCCCCCATGTTGTACCTCCTGTTTAAGCCCCATCCAATGACCAATGTTCTGTTTTGGTAAACCACCCCGCAGGGTCGCTGAGATATTCATAGGAATCGAGAAGAGCGAGATGATGCCCCCGCTCCTCGCCCGCCAGAGTCTCATAGAACCGCTTTTCCACAGGGAGGGTGCTTTCTTCGCTTCGGGAGTGATATAAATCATAAGACTTGGTTTCCATCTCCATGCCTATTTTAATAGCCTCAAGTTCAGATTCGGCCACTTTGACCTTGCTGCCCAGTGCTTTAGTGGCTTCGGCGAACAGAGACTTAAGTTTTTTCCCTTTCTCAGATGGCGGCTCTACATCGGGCCAATTCTGCCCTGTCTTGAGAGCTTTATATATTTCCTCAAATTTCTTACGGTGAATGTCTTCTTCAGTAGCCAGGTGTTGAAATAGTTCCTTCGCTAGCTTATTGCTGCTTTTCTGGCTTGCCTGCTGGTAAAATTCCTTACCCTCTACCTCCATCCGAACAGCGAGCTGAAGCACCTCTATCGTCAGGGCTTGTTCATTTTCCATTTGCTCACCCCTCTTAATTAAAACATTACGAGCTGATTAGTTCCATATCCTGACCACAACATACTAGAGTACCGCCGCCAGCCTTTGTCACCGTCACTTCATTGCCACAGACATTGCAGCGATATTTTTCGCCAACTTTTTTAACAGCCATTTCGATTCTCCTTTACAATATTATTTATTTGCTGAGCATCCGCAGATAGTCAGGACAATATATACAACCTCGCCTGAACGCCTAACTGCTGATTAGTTTTACCTGTATTTTGTATACCATCGGCCCTACCCACATGACCTTCCGCTATTAGATGAGGTAATTAGAATGGTAGCTTCGATTAATAATAGAGTAAAAGCCAATTTCCGTCAAGCAATGGTGAGGTGAAGGGTGGAGGAGTAAAGCTTGGTACTAGCTCAAGGTGGATTCGATGTCCCACATTTTTCCTTTGTCTCGCTGTTCTCTTGAGGTGATTTTCTAGCAAAGATGGGAATACCTACAGCTGAGATTATGACAGTGGTTACGATAACCACTATGGTTATCTCAGGATAAAGCCGGGCATTGGGAATTACCGAGATAGCAGCTATTTCAGCTACCACGGCAGCAGATAGACCTCGAGGCATCATTGTAGCTAGTATTCCCGTCTTGCCAAGCAAGCGCTTTTTACCTATGGAAATAGCAGGGACTACTATGCATCTTACCCCCAATAACACCAGGGACAGGAGGATACTCGGTACAATTACGTTGGGGTCGTCAAAGGTTATCATCAGTCCCAGGTAAGCAAAGAAGAATGTCTTTACTATGAAATATATTTGAGAATGGAATGTCATCATGGTATTGTGGATTTCGACAGTCCTCTTAGTCCGTAAAAATCTGGCAAAATCCATGCCGTTCCCTAAGATTAAGCCGAACACGAGAGCGAAAATAGCCCCACTGCCCTGCAGACTCTCAACAGCCAGATAAAGCAAAAAGAGGACAGCTAAGGTCAAGATATCATCGTATAGTTCGCCTTCTATGAATGTCAGCACCCAGAGCCAGGCAAAACCGGCGACGCCACCGATTCCTACCCCTATAAGGAAGCGCATACCGATAGCTTTGGCAATCACGGGGCCTATATTCTCGGCTGCCCCAACGGTCATGACTTCCAGGATAACCAGGGCAATCACAATCTTCAAGGCACCGTTAAGAGCGGATTCTATATTTAGCAGGCATGAGACCTCAGCGGTGACTTTAGCTCGCTTGATGAGAGGCATTACGATAGCAGGACTTGTGCCGCTCACGATGGCGCCAAGCAACAGGCTACTCATCAAATCCCAATCGAGAATATAGTACACAAAGGCCGTCGCCACTATCATGCTGGCCCCCATACCCACTAAAGAAAGAGCTATTGCCCTGGGCGCATTGGCTCGAGCTTCGGAAAAGTCAAGGCCCAAACCGCCGTTAAATAGAATCACAACCAAGGATAGATTGGCTATGATCGGCGCTGCCGGGGCTACCCAGGCCGGGTCTACAATATTTAGGACAGGCCCTGCCACATAACCCAAAGCCAGTAGCACCAGTATGTCGGGAAAACTTATTTTCTTGAAAAGGTAATCCCCTATGAATCCAATAGTTAACAGGATTCCCAGGATCGCCAGTACATGTGTAGCTGTCATCTCTTGCCTGCCCTAGCTGTCAGGACTGAACAGTACGATGATCATAGTTCTTTTCGTAGATGCCGGACCTTATATTATTATATCTTTGAGACAACCGATCTGGATAGTAGCACAATTTCGCCTGTGAATTGGAGTAGTACTGAGCTGGATTTTGTCTTTCTCTATATAGTTGCAGATATCCCGGCTGTCTCAAAATCTCGAAAAGGATAATTACATCTTTTCCGGAGCGTCCATGCCCATGAGATGGAGTACTTTGGCCAGGGCAATCTGAGTTGCCTTGACCAGCTTGATGCGAGCCTTAGTTAGCGCTTCGTCTTCAGAGACAACCCGGCATTGCTTATAGAAGCTGTGAAACACGGTGGCTAAATCCTGGGCATAGTAAGGTAGGTGGTGAGGCTCGAGAGTAACTGCCACCTGTTCTACTATTTCGGGGAGTATTATTAAGCGGCGAATTAAGGTCAGCTCTCTGATAATGTCAGGGAATAGCTTTCGCCAGTGATACGGTTTTCATAAAACCAATGATCATAGTCTTCATTTCCCTTTTCTCTATTGGCCCCCATACTTTCAAACCAGTGTACTAAGTTGTACTTGTTGTATTTGTCGTTAAAGAAGTGAAAGGAAATTACAATGTCAAAGTACGGATACCCATCCGGGTCATAGTTCTCGGGGTTAAGATCGTATTTCCAATTTTCCTCAATTCCGGCGGTGAAGTCAATACGATACAGGTATTTTTCTTTAAACAATGCTAATGTTTCAGGGTCTGTAATCGCGCCGGCACAGTCCAAAAATATGTCTCTTTCCATACCGGTAGGAGGTATATCCCGGAAATATAAGCTCATACCGATTCTATAACCCGGGGAATATTTAACAGTTACTGACTCTATGTCATAATCCAGCTTAATGGATTCAACCGATTCGGTTAACTTGCCTATCTTAATATCACGAGAGGAAACGGTCCTTGCATAATCTATATATAAGACTAATAAGAACACAATGACTACCGCTAATAAGGCTGCTATCGTGATTATTATCATTCGCTTACTGGTCATCAGGGTATTACTCCATGATAATATTGATCGGGAACCGCTTCCATAAGACCATTATAGCGTAGTTTCATAACTCATATGTCACTAATCTATCTGAACTAGATCACCAGGGCTGTCATTGCGAGCGAAGCATGGCAATCCTATGCTCCGCCACGAGGTTGCATCACATCTTTTCCGGAGCGGTCATGCCCATGAGATGGAGTACTTTGGCCAGGGCAATCTGAGTTGCCTTGACCAGCTTGATGCGAGCCTTAGTTAGCGCTTCGTCATCAGAGACAACCCGGCATTGCTTATAGAGACTGTGGAACGCGGTGGCTAAATCTTGGGCATAGTAGGGTAAGTGATGAGGCTCGAGAGTAACTGCCACCTGTTCTATTATTTCGGGGAGTATTATTAGGCGGCGAATTAAGGTGAGCTCCGGCTCGGTGGTAAGCAAAGAAACATCACCCTGACTGCAGTCTATCTCCCGCTGTTTAGCTAACTGAAGAATGCTGGCAATCCGGGCGTGAGCATATTGAACGTAATACACGGGATTGTCCGCTGATTGCTGCTTGGCGAGCTCTATATCGAAATCCATCTGGCTATCGGCAGAACGGGAAAGGAATATGAAGCGACAGGCATCCGAGCCTACTTCGTCTATCACCTCTTTCAAAGTAATAATATCGCCACTACGCTTGGATACTTTAACTATTTCCTTTCCCCGCCGCAGGGTAACTAACTGGCAGATTATCACCTTAAGCTGTTCAGGGTCACATCCTAAGGTTTTGAGCACCGCTTTCATTCGAGGGACGTGTCCCTGATGGTCAGCCCCCCAGATATCAATCACCCGGTCGAATTTCCGCTCCAGAAGCTTGTTGTAATGGTAGGCAATATCCGAGGCAAAATAGGTGGGAGAACCATCGCTGCGCACCAGGACATTGTCCTTGTCTTCGCCCAGGGCGCTTGATTCAAACCAGGTGGCGTTTTCCTTTTTACTAATATAGCTCCCGCTCTGGAGTAGTGCCATAGTCTTGTCATATTGCCCGCCCTGATAAAGGCTTCTTTCCGAGAACCAATTGTCAAAAACAACATTTAGCAGCTCGAGGTCCTGTTTAATTCCCTGTAGCATCCTGGCAATCCCAACCTTCGCCAATTGCGAAGCTGCCTCACCCTCGGGAAAGGATAAAAATCTATCACCCTGCTCCTCAACTATTTCTCTGGCCAGGTCAATCATGTAATTTCCATGATAGCCATCCTGGGGCATGGTGGCTTCCTTGTCCAGGCATTGACGGTAACGAGCGTAGAGGGAACGGCCAAAGTTGTCTATCTGGGTACCCATATCATTTATGTAAAATTCCTTTTCTATATCATAGCCAGAGACGTTAAGCACATTAGCCAGGGTACTGCCTAAAACGGCACCACGGCCATGGCCTACGTGAAGAGGGCCGGTGGGGTTGACACTAACGAATTCCAGTTGGACCCGCTTACCTTTGCCCAGCTCAATATCGCCATACGATTCACCGGCAGCCAGGACTGATTCCACCTCCGTACTCAGCCAGTCCTCGCGCAGGGTGAAGTTTATGAAGCCTGGGGGAGCAACCCAGATCTTTTCAATTTGGGGCGGTGGTACTATATGCTCAGAGACCTTTTGGGCTATCGCCATGGGGGACATCTTCATAGCCCGGGCCAGCTTCAAAGGGAGGCCTGAAGCGAAATCTCCGTGTTCGGGGTTTTGAGGATGTTCTATAAGCACATCGGGCAAGGCGGCAGCCGCCAGGTCACCGCTTTGCTGTGCCTCCGACACAGCTTCCTGCAAACATCTAGCTAATTCTTGCTTGAGCATGTCTAAATTCTAAACAAATACAAATTCCTCGCCCTCATAGGCGTGGATTAAGGTGAAAGAGAATTATACGAAGTTTTGCCATTTACTACAATATTTATCATATATCAGCTCCATTCAGCGCCCTTGGACCATGCCCGATTCAGTTGTTGACGCAAAGGTCTATGTTCGGCTTTCTTTAAATTGGGGTCGCTTTGAAAAAGAGTTATCGCCTCTTGCCGGGCTAACTCCAGGCTGCGTAAATCGGTTAGCTTGGCAAGTTTGAGGTCGGGCAGGCCGCTCTGGTGGGTGCCGAAAAATTCACCCGGACCCCGTATCTCTAAGTCTTTCTCGGCCAGGGCGAAGCCATCATTTACCTTCTCCATTAGCCGGAGACGCTCCCTTGCCTCAGGTGAAAGTTTTTCCGGAATTAGCAGGCAGTAGCCCTGTTCTTTATCTCGCCCCACACGTCCCCTGAACTGGTGGAGCTGGGATAAACCGAAGCGTTCAGCTCCCTCTACCATCATGACCGAGGCCCGGGGTACGTCGATGCCCACCTCCACTACCGAGGTCGATACCAGAATATCGAGTTCCCCGCCTCGAAAGCGGCGCATTACCTCCTCTTTCTCATTACCGGGCATTTGACCATGGAGTAGCCCTAATTTTAAGTGTGGGAAGACCTCCCGGGATAGTCGCTCATACTCCGTTGTGGCGGCTTTTGCCTCGAGTACTTCGGATTCCTCGACTAAAGGGCAGATGATGAAAGCTTGCCTGCCATTGCTGACCTGGCGATGAAGAAAGATATAAGCCTTTTCTCTATCTTGCGGATTGAGGCACTTTGTTTTCACTACCTGTCGCCCCGGCGGCAGCTCATCGATAACCGAAATGTCGAGGTCTCCATAGAGCGTCAGCGCCATGGTTCTGGGAATAGGTGTGGCGGTCATGACCAAGACATGAGGGTTAAATCCTTTTTGCCGCAGGGCGGAGCGTTGTAATACGCCAAAGCGGTGTTGCTCATCTATCACCGCCAGCCCTAATTTGTTGAATTCCACGTCTTTCTGAATAAGGGCGTGGGTTCCGACAACGATATCCACTTCACCTTGCTTGATTTTATCGTGCAAACTTGCTTTCTCAGCACTGCTGAGGCTCCCGATGAGCAAAGCGATGGTAAGTGGCCTGGATAGAAATCCTGTGTAGCGCCTGATAGTTCCTTCGACCGGCTCGGAATCAGGTTCCTGGGTGCCGACCCGGGACAGATAGCCACAGATATTGGTGTAATGCTGCTCGGCCAGGACCTCGGTGGGCGCCATTAACGCCCCCTGGTACCCGTTGGCCGCTGCTATCAGGATGGCCAGGGTAGCTATCACGGTTTTGCCGCTGCCCACCTCTCCCTGAAGAAGACGCGACATGGCCTTTGCTTGTTTGAGGTCGGTTAAGATTTCCTGCAGTACCCGCTCCTGGGCCTGGGTTAAAGTGAAAGGCAGGCACTGTAAAAATCTACTGATGACTTCTTGGTCTATATGAAAGGCATTACCTGGTTGGCCTTCCTTCCAGTCCCGCTTTCTAGCCAGCACGCCTAACTGCAAAAGAAATAGTTCGTCGAAGGATAACCGGCCTCTTGCCCTTTCCGCCATTGTCAGGTTATCGGGGTAGTGAATTTGAGCGACTGCTGCGGGAAGGTCTAATAGCTGGCAGCGAGTCTTAATCTCTGAAGGCAGGAAATCATCCACTTGCCAGACATAGCTATCGACAACCTCCTTGGTCCATTTCCTTACCTGCCTGGGATATAAGCCTTGAGTCAGGGGATAGACGGGGACCAGGCGCCCGGTGTGAATCAATTCTTTATCTTGAAGCAATTCCCATTCCGGGGACTCGAATACTTTATGTCCTTTGAACAGGCTGACCGCACCGCTAATTACTACTCGGGCATTGGTGCGGAAGCTTTTTGCCAGGTAGGGTTGATTGAACCAGACCGCTCTAACGTTTCCCGTCTTGTCGCCGACGATTGCCTCCGTTCCCCGTCGGTTACCTAAAGTAGCTACTCTGGCTTGCCAGATTGTGCCCATGATAGTTTGCTCTTCACCTTCTATAAGTTCGGAGACGGGTTTTATCCGGCTGTAATCGACATAGCGTCTGGGGAAGAAATAGAGCAAATCTCGCACTGTTCTTACATTAAACTTGGCGAATTTATTAGCTACGCTGAGGGCGACTCCTTTTATAACAGTTATGGGCGAGTCCAGCCCTTCTTTTCGCTTCTGGTGGGGCCCAGCCACTGCCTTCTGCCTACTGCCTGCTGACTTTCGAATGCTTTTAGTTTTCGTCGCTTTTTCCAGCTTATCCATCCAGCCCAGCACATTTGCCATCCATTCCTTACGCTCGTCCACGCTGTAGGAGCCATAGTTGGAATTGGCCAGGTTAAGTTCGTCAAAGCTGCTTATAAGCTGTTGGTTACTGATACTCTGCCTGATTTGTCCGGCCTGCTTGTGAAGATACTTGTCCAGGCCGCCGATTACTGCCTTATCGGTGTAGCCCTTCTGGCGTTCCAGTTCGAGAACGTTTCGTAGCGAATCGATGCCTGTCACTTTCTATTCCGCTTCAAGGACGGCAACAACCAGGACATGAGGACCAACATGAGTTCCTATCACCGGGCTAACCTTGGAACGATAGATACGTTCCGGAGGGACGACATCCTTAAGCCGCTCGGCTAATTTCTGTAAATCGTCGGGAGTAGTGGCATCCTCAATAGCCACGGCTTCTATCCTGCTGAACCCCTTGACAAAATTTACCAGGAAATCCATGGCTTGATCCCGGTTGCGGGGACGAGCAATAGGAAAGGTTGCACCATCTTTTAATCCTACGACAGGATTTACTTTTAACAAGCTACCCAGGAGAGTCTGTGCCTTACCGATGCGCCCCCCTCTTCTCAAGTATT